>Ga0209087_1002088_pt1 | contig 11376 bp, 13 predicted proteins | sample S_130805_EF_Meta_FD_187321 | JGI IMG/M metagenome (GOLD analysis project Ga0209087, IMG submission 187321) | Freshwater microbial communities from Lake Simoncouche, Canada to study carbon cycling - S_130805_EF_MetaG (SPAdes) (version 2) | ecosystem: Environmental > Aquatic > Freshwater > Lake ...
GAAGGCAATTCAATAGCAATTGGCTTTGGAAAAACACCAGTTTCTATAGAAAACGAAATAAGACTAGTCTCAAAAGTCAATGTTTTCGCTACTTTTATCACATCTTCAAAAGTACTTAATAATCTCAAAAAGCTTAATAATAATGATAAATTAAGTATTATAATTTAAATAGTTAAGTTTATATAAAAAGCTATATAAAACATGTATTTAGTTATAATACTTAAAGTATCACTTTATGTTATAGTAACTATTTAAATACAGTTAATAATAATGTCTTTTTGGCTTTTGAATCCTCCATTCTTGAGTACTGCCTAATCTGCCCTTATTGATAGGCTCAAAAGGGTTAACCCAGCCTCCATAAATAGACCAATCTTTCTTAGGTGTTGTAAAGTTGAATTTGATCTCTTTCTTCTTTAACTTCTCTCGCTCCTTTTCAAGTTGAGCCTCACGTTCAGCTTCACGCTTTTTTTGGTAAGCATATAAATCATCATAAGAAGTATCGATCTTTTTAACTTCCTCATTTGATTCAAAAACTTCAATGGCAGGTTTTCTAGCTTTTTTACCAGTTATTGATTCATACAAAGATGGATCATTAACTTCCATATAAGGTCCCCATTTTTCAATTAATTGATTATGAGTATCTTTTATGAGCTGATTAAAAGTTGGCTTTGTTTTGACACGGCCACTACTTTTATATCTCGGATTAGAGAGAAAAGTCCTTTTATTTCGAGCATAATAACTGATTTTAGAGTCAGAAATATTTCTCATTTTTTCCCTCCTTTTCTTCTTATTTTTTGTACTTTTAAAAGAAGATCTTCAAACAATTGAACTCTGCTAATTAATCTTCCCTCAATTGTATTCAGCTTCAGCAAAGAGCTACCAGCATTGGAATCTCTTGTGAATGCCACACCAATTAAGGATTGATTTTTTAGAACTTTATTCTGATCGCCTTCTTTAAAATCAGAATGAGTTATTTTATTTGAGGCTTGAGGTTTATAAGTGTCTGCATCATATTCCAGAATTTCATTTCCAAAAATTCCTGTTTCAATGACACCTACCCTCCTTAATCTCCATAATAGCTCTACAAGCTTTATGAAAATTTCTTCCTCGTACGCTCCAAAAGGTTCGTACACTTTAAACATGCTATCTTTAAAAGTATTAAATTCATCAATACTTTCGCCAATAATCACATGTTTTTCTGCTGTTAAGCCATGAGTTAGAGCGTTGCCACTAACCTTCTCTTTTCCAGATACAGTTCTAGGGCCAGTACTCTTCTTGGCGTTTTCTCTATTAGCTCTAACCTTATTGTTAGAAACTATCTTAAGTTTGCGAATAGTTCGCATACGTTTTACTCCTTTTTTAAAATTACTTTTAGTCAACGCGCAGCAAAATGCTGAGTGCTAACACACGTTACATTTATGAGATGCCCACCAACTGGCTTTATTTAAGGGCGCGTAATTTTAAAGACTTACGTAACTTAAGAGCTTAAAGCTCGCAGGAATTAATCCTGAATTATTACTATAACAAAAGAATATTACCATGTCAACCTCAGGTGGTAATTTAGATTTACTCAAACTTACTTTAAATTATTTAAGCACATTTGTATGAGTATGAGACTGTGAGACTAATAATATATTTAAAGTCTCAATGTCTTATCGTTATATATGTGGGCGACGTGAGACTCGGAAAATGGCTTAATTACTAGCTTTCAGTGGCTAGCTGTGAGTGACCAATCCTAAGTAATCTTTATAACAATGCTATGCTAATATTAAAATAAATGCTTCTAGAAAGAATAGAGAAAAAACTTAAAAACATTGAAGAAAATATAAATAAAGATAGCTTTATTTTTGATTTTTTGGAAGCTTATGAGCAACCAGCAGCATCAATTAAAAGAATAAAAGAAGGAGATTATAATCTTTCGAAAAAACAAAATGAAGTTATTTGGAAAAAAAAATTATATTTTTATAGTGTAAATGCAAATGAAGATATTCACGAAGTTATAGATAATATTTCTAAAAGTGAATCAGTCGAAAAAAATAAAATAAGATTTATAATCGTAACAGATTTTAAGGAATTTCTATCAATTGATAAAAAAAATAATGCAACATTAGATATAAATTTTTCTGAATTATCTAAAAATAATAGTTTTTTTTTACCATTAATTGGAATTGAGAAATTTGAACTAACAGAAGAAATTGAAGCAGATAGAAAAGCAGCAATAAATATTGGAAAGCTTTATGAGCAGATAATTATAGATAATAAAATATTAAAAAATAAATTAACAGCAGAGGATCTAAATTTATTTTTTTCAAGATTGTTATTTTTATATTATGCCGATGACTCTAATGTTTTTGAGAAAAATATATTTCTAAAAACTATAAAAGAAGCAACAAGTGAAGATGGTCATGACTTGGATAAATTTTTTACTCAACTATTTCAAATATTAGATTCTAAAAATAGAGAAAAATGCGCTTCTTACTTAAATAAATTTCCATATGTAAATGGCTATTTATTTAAAACTACAATCAATTTGCCCAAATTCACTAATAAAACAAGAGATATAATAATTAGAAATGCCTCATTAGAATGGAAAAATATAAATCCAGATATACTTGGATCTATGCTTCAGGCTGTAATTAATCCAGAGGAACGAGATGATGATGGAATGCATTATACCTCTGTATCAAATATATTAAAAGTTATTGGTCCTTTATTTATAAATAATCTTAAAAAACAAGCCGAAGACTCTGAAGAAGATGAAAAAAAGTTAAAAAAAATTTTAAACTATATATATAATCTAAAAATCTTTGATCCAGCTTGTGGTTCTGGAAATTTTTTAATAACCACTTACAAACAACTTTGTTTTTTAGAAATAAAAATATTTACATATCTAAAGGAAATTAACCCAGACTATTTAAGAATGTCAATTTCAGGAATTTCTTTGAATCAATTTTATGGTATTGAAAAATCTCACTTTGCATCTGAAACAACAAAACTCTCACTTTGGTTAGCTGAACATCAAATGAATTTAAAATTTTTTGAATTATTTGGTGAAATAAAGCCATCTTTACCCATTGAAAACCTAAGTTATATAAAATGCGCAAATGCAATAGATGTGGACTGGAATAAATTTTGTGAATTCGAAAAAAAAACAAGTTTTATTTATTTAGTTGGTAACCCACCATTTAAGGGTTCTAGAAGACAAAATTTAAGTCAAAAGAGTGATATAAATAAAACACTAAGACATCTTAAGGGTTATAAAAGACTAGATTATGTATCCTTATGGTATTTCAAGGCAGCTAATTATATTGAGAAAAATAACAATAGCTCATGCTGTCTGGTTTCAACAAATTCAATATGTCAAGGTGAGCATGTTAATTTACTATGGCCAGAATTACTTAAAAAATTAGAAATTTTTTATGCTGTCAAAACATTTAAATGGGCAAATAATGCAAAAGATAACGCAGGCGTAGACTGTGTAATAATTGGACTTTCTCATTCAGGAAATAAAAATAAATATCTTGTAGATGGATTGAAAATTTTTGAAACAAACTATATTTCGCCATATTTAACAACAAATAAATCCCTAAATGTGTCCGGAAGACAGAAACCATTTTTAAATACTATTCCTGAAATGACTTACGGAAATATGCCTTTAGAGGGAGGTTTTTTAAAATTAAATGAAGAAGAATATAGTTCAATTATCAATAAAAATGAAGAAAGCAAAAAATTTATAAGACCGCTAATTGGGGGTAATGAATTTACTCGTGGTATAAAAAAATGGTGCATCTGGATTGAAGATAATAATTTAAAAGAAGCGAATAAAATTCAAGAAATTAAAAGCAGAATTGAAAAAGTAAAAAATTTCAGAAAAAATGGAGGGCAAGTAGCTAGATCGCTTGTCGATAGTTCACATCAATTTAGATACAGACATGAAGCAAAAAAAAATTTTATTTTAATACCTTGTACTAGTTCATCAAATAGAGATTATTTACCAACAGGATATTTTAATAAAGAATTTATTTCTATGAATTCTGCACAAATAATAAATGATCCACCTCTATTTATATTTTCTCTTTTATGCTCTAAAATTCATATGTTATGGGTAAAAAATGTTGGTGGTAAATTAAAATCTGATATTCGTTACTCCTCTCAACTCTGTTATAACACATTTCCGGTTAGTACACTTAATCAAAATCATATAAAAAGCATGGAAGATTTATCTTTTAAAATTCTTGAGGAAAGAGAAAAATATTCAGAAATGACTATTACTCAATTGTACAGTAACAAAATGCCTTTAAGTCTAAAAAAAATTCATCAAGAAAATGATATATTGATGGAGGAGATTTTATTTAATACAAAAAATTTAAGTGATGAAAAAATAGTAATTGAGTTATTTAATAAATATGAAGCTTGTATAAACAATGAAAATAAAGAACTTTTTTAAATGACAAATTTTGTAGATGTAACTTACCAACAAACTGGAAAAAGTCTCGATATAGACCAGTATGGTATGCGCGAGATGCAAAGAAGAGCCTTTGCTGCGCGTAATTCACAATACTTATTACTAAAAGCGCCTCCTGCTTCGGGCAAATCGAGAGCTTTGATGTTTTTAGGTTTAGACAAACTTTATAATCAAGGAATAAAAAAAGTAATTGTTGCAGTTCCTGAAAGGGCGATCGGCGCATCCTTTGATAGAGTAAAACTTACAAAATATGGTTTTTTTGCAGACTGGGATTACAATGAAGATTATAATTTATGTACTCCTGGTGGTGACGATAAAAAAGTTAGAGCATTCAGAACTTTTATTGAAGATCCATCTCAAACCATTTTAATTTGCACACATGCAACATTGAGATTTGCATTTAATCAATTAGATACATCAGTCTTTAATAATATCTTGTTAGCAATTGATGAATTTCACCATATTTCAGCAGCGGTAGAAAATAAACTTGGGGAAGTTTTAAATAAGGTTATGACAAAAACAAACGCTCATATAGTTGCAATGACAGGATCATATTTTAGAGGTGATAATCTTCCTGTTTTGCTACCTCATGATGAAATTAAATTTACTAAAGTGACCTACAATTACTATGAACAATTAAATGGATATAAATACCTAAAAACTCTTGGAATTGGTTACCACTTTTATCAAGGAAGATATTTATCAGCTATTGAACAAGTTTTAGATACAGATCAAAAAACAATTTTACATATTCCAAATGTAAATGCTGGAGAATCCACAAAACGCAAACATGATGAAGTCGACACAATTTTAGATATTATTGGCACAGTAGAAAAACAAGATTCAAATACAGGTGTTATTTTTGTTAAAAGAAAATCAGATAATAAAATTATTAAAGTTGCTGATCTAGTAAACGATGAACCTAAAGAGAGAGATAAAATTATAAATTACTTAAGGACTATGAAAAAATTAGAAGACATGGATCTTATAATTGCTCTTGGTATGGCAAAGGAAGGTTTTGACTGGCCCTACTGTGAGCATGCTTTAACTGTAGGTTATCGTGGTTCATTAACGGAAATTATTCAAATTATTGGAAGAGCTACAAGAGATAGTCCAAATAAAAATCACTCACAATTTACTAATTTAATTGCACAACCAGATGTAGCTGATAGCGAAGTTAAGTTATCAGTTAATAACATGTTAAAAGCTATAACTGCTTCATTACTAATGGAGCAAGTTCTTGCCCCTCATGTCAATTTCAAAACAAAACGTATTGGTGATGGTGATGAGCCTGGAACTATTTCAATAGGTGGTTTTAAAGAACCAAGCACTCAAAGAGTAAAACAAATTCTTGAAGCTGATTTAAATGATTTAAAAGCAACAATACTACAAGATGACACCATGTTAAGGGCAATGCCTGGCAATGTCGACCCAGAAGTGATTACTAAATATTTAATACCAAAAATTATTCAGGAAAGATATCCAGAACTATCGCAAACTGAATTAGAAGAAGTGAGACAACATATTTTGGCAGATTCTGTTATTAAAAATGGTGAAGTTAAGGAAGTGGGTGGCAAAAGATGGATTAGGATGGCTGATCAATTTATTAATATAGATAAACTTCACATAGATCTAATTGACAAGATTAATCCATTTCAAAAAGCTTTCGAAATTTTATCAAAAAATATTACAAAAAGTTTATTGAAAGTTATAAGCGAAACTATTGAAGCTCAAAAGATTTTAATGACGGATGAGGAAGCGGTTATTTTATATAAAAAAACAAAAGACTTTTTAGAAAAATATGGAAGAGAACCTAAATTAAACTCTAATGATTCATTAGAAAGACGAATGGCAGAAGCCATCATTTATCTTAAGAATAAAAAACGTCAAAGCAATTAGTCTAATGATCGATTTCAAGGCAGAACTTGATAAGATATTAAAAGAAGATCCTCTTGAATTATTAAAAATATCAACCAGTAGACCAATTACACCTGATCAAAGGCTGATCGATTCATTTAATGAAATTAATAATTTTATTGATTTAAATGGAAGAGAGCCTGAAGAATCTGCAGATATAAATGAAAGAAAATTATTTAGCAGATTAAACGCTCTTAAAAAAGATTTTGATAAAGCAATTATTTTAAAAGAATTTGACAAACATAATTTACTGGAAAATGTTAAAGAAATTCAAACAGTTGAAGATATTTTTGCTAATGATGTTCTTGGTCTGATTGATAATGACTCTGAAAATATTTTTAATTTAAAAAATATCCCTTTAAAAAAAAATCCAACTGATTTTGTAGCAAGACGTAAGCCTTGTAAAGATTTTCAAAAATATGAAAGTAATTTTAAATCTATACAAAATGAAATTAAATCTGGATTACGAAAATTAATTCCATTCAGGGAAGCACATTTGCAAGAAGATCGATATTATATTTTAGATGGAATTCTTTCTTATATAGAAAAAATTGAAAAAGAAATTATAAGAGAATTTAACGACAGAAGACAAGGAAAAAGAAAAAGACGCGATCCAAGAATAAAATGTATTTTTGAGAATGGGTTAGAGTCTAATATGTATTTAAGATCTTTCCAAAAAGAACTTTATAATAATGGTAGTACCGTTATTGGCACAAATGAAGAGTCATTAGAAATTTTTAATCAAAATTTGGGTCAATTGACTGAAGCTGATAATGTTACAGGTTACGTTTATATATTATCGTCACTAAGTGATGATCCTAGAATTCAAAATTTAAAGGATCTATATAAAATAGGTTATTGCACTACTAGCGTTGAAGAACGAATAAAAAACGCAGATAAAGATCCAACTTTTTTAATGGCTCCTGTAAAGATTATTTCAAGTTACAAAATATTTAATCAGTCACCAAAAAAAATAGAGGATATTATCCATCATTTTTTTAGAGATCGATGTTTAGAAATTAAAATTAGCGATAATAGCCGATTAAATAGAAGACCAAAAGAATGGTATGTAGCGCCAATAGGAATTATTGAGCAGTCTATACAATTAATTATTAATAACGAAATAGCAAAATATCGCTATGATTTTGATAATAATGAAATAATTAAATTATAAATATTTTCTCAAACTAAATAAAATTCTTACCCGTTTCTAAATATAAACACTTTTCACAGAACTTATTAATTTCGGGAACTTTAGGAGCTTCCAAAGTTGCTTTCATTTGAGTAATTTTATCCTCTACCCATGAAGTATCTGTTTTGTAAGGAACTAAAGTTAAATCAAATTGTAGTTTAGCATCAAAACTATCCGGTGTTTTAATTGCATTACACACTAAAAAGTAAGCAGTGTCTGATACTTTAAACTTCATCTTTCTTAAAATGTGGACGTATACATCCATCTGAATTTTATAACCTTGATGATACTGACTTTCTAAATAAGCTACAGTTTCAACAGGAGTGTTATTAGATTGTGCCTTGTAATCCACTACGGTCAATTCTTTGTTCTCGGGATTAATCCAAATATCGTCCAAACCCCCATGTAGCTGAATGTTAGTATTTTCGTCTAAATAAGAAATTCCACCTGACAAGGCATTTCTCCAGTGATCCATTTGTTCATGTTGGAATGGAACAAGTTTAAGATTATTTTTTAATACGAATGGGTGTGGTTTTTGCAATTTTCTATACTCATCAAACTCTTTTTTAAGAAGTTCATCTACCGCAGAATTTAATGACCAACCGGGCATACTAGGATCTTTCAAACCTTTAACTCTTTCAAGGTAAAAACATCTCTTGCAGTCTAAAAAATTACTAAATTTAGATCTACTTATCTTAAAGGTTTCATTGGTTCCTTTTTGATAAATAGAACCTTTTCTAGTTCTTAAAGGCACAACTTCTTTTTTATTGTTCATTTTTGTTTTTTTTTATCTAGTTAAATAAACAAGAGTTCTTAAAGTATAGAAAATCGACACAAGGATAACCAGTAATATAAAGAGCAAATACACTGTCCAATACTTATCTTTTGTTATTTTTTTACTAAATGGTGCATTTAAAAATTGCCAAATATTTTGTCTTAACTCCTTGCTTCTAACTAAAAAGAAAATGGTTACTACTCCAGTTACAAAAGCCAGCGACTCTCCTAGCCATGGACTTATAAAATACATAATTAAAAATTCTCACGTTTCTGCCAGTAACTACTAAAATAATACCTTAAATAATAAAAAATATATGAGGTATCCTATTACAGCTACTTTAATAACTAAAAAAATAGACGACCTATCAATATATTCTGCATAATGTTTAGCGCATTGACCTTTAAATTTTTTACCGTGTATTTCTGCATATTCATAACAGTCATCATAAATACATTTTGGATGCTCTCTTGAAAATTGAGAGGTTGGCGCGGGTACCCCGCATTTAGGACAAAATTTAGCACTAATTGAAACTTTTTTTTTACATTCTTTACAATTTTCTAAAAACATAATTTAAATTAAAACTTTTTCTGTATTTTATCGCAAGTATAATAGAATCGGACTTCCCAATTCTCTTTTTTATTAAATCCCTTCATTCTTAAATCTCCATTAATTGTATTCAGCACATAATCGTCATTCCAATCGGACCGTTTGTGAGACCAACGCATTAAATCTTTGAAAATATCATATGGTTCAAAATCTCTATCTGTAATTTTTATTCTTCTTTTTTCCTTGTCCATTGATATTGTCAAATCAGGCATCGTCTTTGCATCCTCTTTCTTTTTTCCTTGTTGATGCCAACCTTCATTGAACTTACAGTTCATGTAAGTTATTTCCGCCCTAGCACCTGTCGCTAGCAACAACATTCCAGATATGAAGGTGATGATTAGGTGTTTTAAATTTTTTGAATAATTTTTTTTAATCAATCTTTATACCAGTCACTTATACATTTATCATATTCCATTTTGCGCATTCCATCTGTTCTTCTGTCTTCATGTTTAAAAATTGCAATAGGAGCAGAAGAATTATCGGTCCATGCAATAAATTTACAGTGATCTTTAGCGTCTTGGCTTGGAAAAAATCTATTTCCTGGAAGTGCAAACGATGTTGATGAAATAAAAAAACTTATAATTAAACTTAAATATATTTTTTTTAAATGCATATATTTTATCTTATTTTTCTTGTATTGCTTTCGATTTTTTGAAGATTGTTTTCCATTTTATAAATATCATTATAAATCCACTCCAATGAGTATTTCATGTCTTTAAATTGAAAATAAAAAAGAATTAAAAAAATCACAATTATAATTTGAAACCAGTTATCTTTTGCAAATTTCATTCTATTTAACCACCTTCAATTCATTCTTTAAATCAAACAGTTTGTACTGCTCAACCTTATCCCCTGATTTTACTACACGTGGGTGACATATGTAATAGAAGATCTTTTTATATTTCTGCTTGGAATACCTAAATTGATAGTAAAATCCAAACTTTTGAAACATACTTGTATCAAATAATTGCCCCTTACATCTATGCCAAGCAAAGTAATAATGAACTACTGTATAATGTAATAATTCTGGCTGTAATTTTGGCAAAGCTTCTTTAAACTCTGTCCATGTTTTAAGTTCACCTAAATAGCTCATATATAAATCACTTAACTCTGAATTTATCTTATATTTCTTCTGATATAAAAAATGTACGTAAGCATCATAAGCATTGTACCGATGGCGCTTATTATCTCTTATTTTCTTTTTTGCTTTTTCGTAAAGAATAACTTTAGGCATAATTTAAAGACCTAATGAGATTCTAAACTAGATAAAATTATAAAGAATATATGTATTATTACCTATAGTGGGTGTGGAGAACTTTTATCAATTCCTGGTAATTATTTTAACTCGCCTACTGCCCCGACTGAAATTATAAATTTCATAGCGTCTTCAAAATTCATATTTAAGAAAATGATATCTTTTTTAGGAACTAAAATTAAAAATCCGCTAGTTGGATTTGGAGTTGTGGGTATAAAAACACTGGTTAAATTATCGCTAATCTTTGGTGATATAGGCTTTGCAGTTTCATTTGTTGCAAAGCCAACTGCCCAAGCTCCAGGTCTTGGAAATTCAATAAGAACAACTTTTTTACTTGTGGATCCTTCATCTTGAAAACTTTTTGTAAATTGAGTAACCCCTGAATAAATTGAGCGAACAATAGGTATTCTTTCTAGTAAATTTTTACCTAACAATAAGAACTGTTTTCCAAAATAAGTTAAAGAAATCATCCCAATAAAGGTAGTAATAATAAGTGCTATTAAGATTTCTAATCCTGGTATTTTAAAGGGGAGATATTTGTTTGGATTTACAGCATCTGGCACTATCTTTGAGAAAAGATCGATAACAACAACTGTTAAATATACAGTTATAAATATCGGAATTAATGTAACTATTCCTGCTAAAAAATAGTTTCTGAGCTTTGTAATTATTGAAGATTTCATGATAAACTAACTAGAAATAACATTTTGTTGTCTAAATTCACAAGTAAAATATTTAAAATTTAATGAATATAAATAGAAGAGATTTTTTATCCCTAACCACTTGTTGTTGTGGTGGTTTTTTATTAACAGGATGCTCTACTGCCCCAATTACTGGAAGATCACAATTTACTGCTTTGCCAGAATCCATGATTAACAGCCAAGCAATCGGCGCCTATAAGCAAGTTAAAGAAAAAGCAAAATTAATCACTGACAAAGATCAATTAGATCCAATTGTTAACGTGGGGCAAAAACTTGAAAAAGCTATTAGATATTATTTTAAAAGTCATAATTTAAAAGATCCAACACAGAACTACGATTGGGAATATATTTTAATTAATGATCCTAAAACATTAAACGCTTGGTGTATGCCTGGTGGAAAAATTGCTGTGTATAGTGGAATATTAGAAGTTACTAAAGATGAAAATGGACTTGCCGCAGTTA
>Ga0209087_1002092_pt1 | contig 11368 bp, 5 predicted proteins | sample S_130805_EF_Meta_FD_187321 | JGI IMG/M metagenome (GOLD analysis project Ga0209087, IMG submission 187321) | Freshwater microbial communities from Lake Simoncouche, Canada to study carbon cycling - S_130805_EF_MetaG (SPAdes) (version 2) | ecosystem: Environmental > Aquatic > Freshwater > Lake ...
CCGATCTATACATTTCCACCGGTTACGTTGGCAGTGGCACTTACTGAACCACCAGTCAACAAGTTGCCACCTGTGATGTTAGAAGTAGCAGATATCAAACCACCAGTCAAGACGTTACCACCAGTTACATTACCACTTGCTGTGACAACAGAGCCGATCAAAGTTGAACCGGTAACAGTACCGGTTGCTGAAATCAAGCCACCTGTCAATAGGTTACCACCTGTAGTGTTCCCACTTACACTTAATACGCCGGTGATATATTCGCCTGTGGTGGCAAACACTGCCACGTTTGATGTGCCATCAACACTGACTGCCACGTTGGCATTGGCTGCATAGATACTGACATTTGATGTGCCATTGTTGATGTTAGCAACGCTAGTAATGACTCCACTTAAGAAAGCACCATTACCTAAAATATAGTTACCGGTTACGTTACCGGTCGCTGATACTAGACCAGCAGTTAATAAGTTACCACCTGTTATATTGGCTGAACTTGTGATTGTGCTTGTGGCAGAGATCAATCCACCTGTGTTGATGTTACCGCCAGTTACATTGCCACTTGCTGTGACAACTGAACCAATCAGGGTTGTACCAGTTACTGTACCGCCTGCACTTACTAATCCACCTGTCAACAAGTTAGCACCGGTTACGTTACCGCCTGCACTTGCTGTGCCACCTGTTGCTAAATTACCACCAGTAACAGTACCGTTTGCACTTAATACGCCGGTGATATATTCGCCTGTGGTGGCAAATACAGCCACGTTGGCAGTTCCACCCACTGTAATAGCAATGTTACTATTGGCAGCGGCTGCAATATTTGAAGTTCCAGCCGAGATCGGAAAACCAGCACTGGCAGCCGCAACACCGGTTAACTGTGAACCATTACCAAAGTAGTACCCGGTGGTGCTTATGTTCCCGGTTGCACTGATTGTGGTACCAACTGTGAGCGCACCATTTACAGCAATGGTGTTGGCTGTGATAACGTTGGCAGTGGATAAGATTCTAGTCCATGAATTGGTTGCACTAGAATACTGGTATGATACCTGGTTTACTACGGTTACTTGTCCATTTGTGGGCGATACTGGGAATGACATATAAAAATTTCTCCTGCTATACTGTTACTTATGTCAAACTGAAAATTTTACTTTGACACATTTGTTAATTATTTTATTTTTGTTTGCTCTGCTAACCACTGCTCTCGGGTCATTTGCGGCGGTTGTACTGCGGTTTTTTGCTGTTCTAACCACTGTTCTCTGGTCATCTTTTGAACACTTTCCAAAGATGCTTGCTCTCTCAACCACTCTTCTGCGGTCATGGTACGAGTGACCGTGACCATATTTGTTGGTGTTGCAATGGGCACAGTTTTGACTTCAACTTGCGATGCTAACCATTCTTCTCGTGTCATTGGCGTTACTGACTGTTGTTGTGCTAACCACTGTTCTGCAGTCATCTTTGTTGTTGCTTCTTCTGCCAACCACTGCTCAACTGACATTGTTGGCGCCGACTGCTCTGCAGTTTGTGCATGGTTCGGAGAATATCGTGGGTATTTTTGCTTTACTGCCCGTATTCTGGCGGCCATCTCTGCTGGAAATACCCCAGCATGGTATAGCGCATCCAATTGTTCCTGGATACTAGGATATTCTCTAGCACGATTTCTTTGATATTCATTCCAGTCATAGGCCTGTTGCAAACGCTGTTGTTCTGCCTGTATTTGCTCTATGGTCACCGGAGCGACTTCAGGGTTGTGCCAAACTATTTCTTGATTGTATATGCCCACGCTGACTTCTGCGCCGGGCACCAAACTTTGGATAGCATGAAATACAGTTATCATGATGCGGCAATCTCCTGCACTATCAACCAAATATTTGTGCTGGTCAGTGTACTGCTGGCGTTAGATACCTTTTGCTGTAGTTTGTAGGTCACAGGACTTGTGGTTCCTGGTGAATCCATATAACTGTAACTCACCGCCCCTGTTGCGCCAACCCCTGTTGCGCCAACTGTTTGTATCTGTAAACTGGTGCTAGGTGATCTAACTAACTGAGTGTCAGCACTAATGTCTTGTCCTACTACCGAAGTGAAACCACTTGTGCCTGTGGCTATAACAAGAATTTTACTGGTTGCACTAGATGGTGTAATTATCACGTTGGCATAACTGATATCAGCATAAGATGTACTGTTAGTTGTACTACCACCCAGACTTGAACTCATTACCGTTTGCACCACAGCGCCCAAAGGCATGTTGTATGCAGGCAGTCTGTTGTTGGTGTAGAGATTTTGTGTGTAGGTGTTGCGGAAATATGCAGTGCTATTTCCCACATCATAACTGACATTGGCAACTGGCAACAATGTACCAGAAATTGCCACATTGGCGACCACTCCGCCGGCAAAGGCAGGACTGGTAGTATCGATCCAGTAATTACTTGTGCCATCATAAAGGTATTCGTATAGAACATCATTGGCGGTATCATACCACTGATCAGTTACTTTGGGTGCTGGACTCACAGGAGGTGCGGTATTGGCTGTGTATACAATGCCCGGAGGAACTGGTGTGCCATTGGCGTAATAGTAATTGTTTGAAAGTATGTTGCCACCAGTGATGTTACCACTGGCACTCATCGCCCCGGTAATGTATGCACCTGTGTTGGCCACAACTATCACATTGCCTGTGCCGTTCACACCCATGGTAATATTGCCATTGGCGGTGGCGATGTTCACATTACTTGTGCCATTGCTGATGAATGTGGTGTCTACTCCAAACTCACCAACGTATCTGTAACCCACAATATAAATTACGTTGGCTGTTCCTGTACCAATAGCAGTTGGTATGGTTGCGCCATTAAAGTTTAGAACACCAGACTGGTAATCAAAGAACCAGGTGTCATCGCTGCCAGAACCGGCACCAAATAACTTGGTACCTGCTGTCTGAGGATTGCTTATGTTTGCGGCACCAGCATACACTTGTACCAGGTAGTTGTCGCCAAACTGTGTAGGAATCCAGTTGATTGAGTTTGTCTTCCAGGTTTGATTGTCAGGTGCTGTTAGGTCTTCGGTACATTGTACAGCAGGACTGTATCCAGCGCCGCCACCATCTTTGTATACCTGTACCAATGATGTGGTATTAGCCGGAGGCGAAGCAGGTATGCTTCCACTCTGTGTCCAAATGAGATCGCCACGATACAGCAGTGGACTGGGTATGGTTTCGTTGAAGGCTTGCTTGGATTCAGGCTCGGCTGTTTTGGTCACGCCATAGCCGACCTTTTTCCAAAGATAATCAATCTTTTGTGATTCGTTAAACGAGGCGGCCATTAAGTTGCTACTCCTATCGACAAGGCTGTAATGGACTGTCCAGAAGCCAATGCAATTCTAATTAAAATGTTAGTCCCAGTACTATTGGCAGCGTTTTGTCCTCCCAAGGTCATTGTGTATCCTACGTTGGCTATTGCTGTATTTAACGGTATCACATCCGCACCGGTTAATGCACATCCGTTTGAACCGTTGCCACCAGTACCGCTGGCAGCACCAGGAACCCCTGCTCCGGCATACTGTGTAGATGCTTCCAGCCATCCGTTAATGGTACTAGTAGGGCCTGGGAATCCCGGTGTGGGCGATGAGAATCCGCCGGAATCAATTGTGGTTCCTGGTGCTGCCACCCAAACACCTGCAACACCTGTGGTTGTGGTCAGTCTGATGTCAAAGTTTGCTAAACTTGGTCTTGCAAACGCAAAAGTAAAGTACTGTGTGGTGGTGCGATTTCCACCAATTGACAAGTTTGGTCCTACTGGCAAATATCCTGTTGACAAATCAACTGCATATCGTTGGAGTACCCCATACCGCACAACTGCTTCAGGCGTGTTAGCAATGGTTTGTGCTCCAGACCAAGCATTAGATGTATAGTAGTTTATGCTGTTGGCAAACACAGGAGTATTGCCTGCGGTACTCATCACAATACGTATGGCTGCTTGTGTGTTGGCAGTGGGTGTGCAAGTGATTGACTGTTCGTTTATGCCAGAGTTTGCACCAGCATACATCTGTATGTTAGCAGGCAATTGCACTGTGGTACTGGTTCCTATCACGTTGAATATGTTGGCCTGCAACGTAGCCACTACGTTGTTGGCACCTGTTAAGTTGGCGGTCATGTTGCCAAGTGTGTAATTTGAACCAATGCCCACATTGGCATTCAAGTTTGAACCTGTTAAAAAACTGTTGGCGGCATTGTTGATTGTGCTGAGTGCTTTGGTTTGTGTTGCAGATACCAATGCTCCTGATCCTTCTGACACTGTTCCACTGGCTAAAATAAAAGGATCAGCACTTCTAAATGTCTGTCCAGACAAGTTTGCCACTTCCAAATTGGCAATGGTAATTGTGGGCGATCCTGTGTTGTAGTAAGGAATACCCGAAATGTATCTGTAGGTTCCTGCAGTGGCTTCGACCATTGCGGTATTGGCGGTAACAATACTAGGTGCCGAATTCAAATTGTCTTTGACAAATCCCACATAGTTAGTGTTGCCTGTTACTGAGTCTACCAATTTGTAGTTGTTGTAACCAGTGCCCAAACTACTCAAAGCACAAGCAATGTTGGCATTGAATACTTTGTAGAAATAACTGGGCACCGCGGCATTGGCCACGTGCAAATCTCGATCTTGTGTTACAACCAATGCTCCTGATGTTCCAACTGTGTTACTCACATTGCTGAATGTCACATTACCGGCATTGGCATTGTTGACATAGGCAAACAAGTTGGCCGTCAACTGACTTGAACTTATTCCTGTATTGGCGTTTATAATATTGGCTGCGGTAGCAATAGTTGTTGTGGTTGCAAAGCGTGTGACACTTACACCGTTGGCCACAATGTTGCCACCTGATGCATCTCTTGCGCCGGCTGCCAACAAAGGACTGGTTCCTTCACTAGTGTTAGCAATAGCCAAGTTAGAGAAGCCACTGAGGTTTGTGGGTGCTGTGGGGTTGCTGGCAATAAAAATATATCCAGTGGTAGTCAATGTATTGCTTTGTGCTGTGCTAGTTATACCGTTAGGTGTACCATTGGCTGTGAGCGCCACAGTAAACGCACCAGTGCTGTTGTAGGTATGAAGGGTGTTGGCCACATTTGACACACCATTGCTAAATGTGCTGTCACCCCAGGACCAGTTGGCCAAATTGCTGTTTTGGCTGGTATTCTGGAATGTAAAGGTAGAACGATTGGAATTGTTATAGTCGGTATACAGATATCCAACTCGGGCATTGCCTGTGTTGGCTGTGGCATCTGTTATGACGTTGGCTGTGGTTCCAATATAGTTGGCACGAGTCTGTGGTTCAACAGTGATGGTGATGTTACCACTCTTGGCCGGGCTGGTACTGTAGCCAGTGTACAAGAACAAGTTGGCCGTGAACTGTTGATATGCATTAGCAGCCTGGTTGGCAGCACTCAGTGCAAATGTGTTGGTGACGTTGGCGGCACTTGGGTTACCTGCAATACCTGTTCCCACGTTAACGTTACCAACATTACCATCACCATAATTGAAGTTGTACAATTGTTGTGCGCCAAAACTGGCTGTGTTTCCAGGAGTACCATTTGAATCATTACGGAAACTTATGCCACCAAGTCCATTGATCACGTTGGCTCGATTGGCAGTGACAAACACATTGCCTGTTTGTGGCGAGTAAACTTTGACGTTGCTGGCTGATGATACAACAGTGACGTTGCTGGGTCCGGCTGTGTTACTAGTACCACTCAGGATCACGCTGTACAAACTGTCTGCGTTGGCTGAAACAGAATTGTACTGATGAGTCACATTGGTAAACGATGTATTGCCTAACCCAGGTCCGGCAGTAAAGTTAGCAGTACCGTCGCCAAAACTCAAATCATACCAAGTCACATACTGACTGGTGTTGGTTATGGTTATAGTGTTGCCAGTATTGAAACTGTTGCTACTCAGAGTAAATGATGGTATTGGACTTGGAGTGTACAACACAATGTTCGAAATGTTGGCGGTACTGGTAGAACCTTTGGCACCATTGGCTGCATTGCCGTTATAGGTTCCATTGGTATTGAAGGCAGTGAAGGTTACTGTGTAAGTTCCGCCCGAAGCATTACTAAATGTGTGAGTGGCATTGGCTGTGGTAACATTGGCTGTACCATCACCAAATTGCCACAAGAAACTGTTAGGATTACCAATATAATAACTGGTGAATGCCACCGTTAATGGACTGGGTCCAGAATAAACATTGGCAGTGATGTAAGCATTGCCCACGTATGTGCTGTTGGCAATGTTTAATGACACTTGATTTAGATCATCTAAGCCATCTGTAACAAAAGTTGCTGTGGTCCACCCAGGATATGCAACGTTGACTGTTAGGCTACCATCTGTGGGGGTTCCCAAAGTGATTGTGTTACCTTGACCGCCGGATGCAATAACTCCAGTGAGTTGACTACCGTTACCAATAAAGAAATTACCAGAAATGTTACCAGTTGCCGAGACTACACCAGCAGTTAGCACATTACCAAGTGTAGCATTGCCGGTTGCGCTGAGTAACCCTGACGTGAGTACGTTTCCGCCAGTGACATTACCAGTGGCACTTACCAGGCCGCTTGTGTTGACATTTCCACTGTTGATGTTGCCTATTAAACTTAAACTTGTACCTGTTGCGGCACCAATGTTGGGTGTGGTTAGATTAGCGCCTGCTTTGACAATGATGTTACCAGTGACATCAAATGCAGTGGTGTTGTTGTCTACCTTGGCATTAAACTGTGTACCTATTAGGCTTAGACCAGCATCCACATTGGCCGTGTAGGCTGTTGTTTGACTAAACAAGGCAAAAGTAATATTGCTTGTGCCAAACGTAATAGTACCTGTAGGTGCGTTAACTACAAATGCTGAACCAGCATTAACGTTACCGTTTGTGGTAAAGAAGTAATCGTTTAGACTCAGTTGATTAGCACTATCTGGGCCATATTCGTCTGCATCAGTTGAACGAACTATAACAGTGGCATTGCTCCAAGTATACACACCATTGTATACCGCATTACCTTCGTTCTTGACAAGAATACGTGTGCCTGCTGTTTGCACATTGGCTGTGTCAATTAGATTAAATGAACCAGTAGTACTCAAATATGCGCCAACACCATTGCTAACACCATTGGGTTGTGTGTAACTGATTGTACCACTTGTGGCCACTGCTAGTGTGGTTGTGGTGGCTGCATACACCGGTGAATGGAATGACAATGCTGACGACACCATGTTGTCAACATACAATTTTGTTGCGGCGTCAGTATCTTGTGCTGGATATGCTACACTATTAATAAACGTGTTGGCCAACACAATGTTGCCAGCAGGTTGTAAATTCAAATTACCTGAGGCTGTGGTGATTGTTAGTTCGCCGCTTGTGGGACGAATATTACTGGTGTTTACGTTTCCAGCAATTACATTACCTGTGACGCTTGCAAATCCCGTAGCAAAAACATTGTTGCCTGAAATATTACCAGCGGCGCTAATTAAGCCACCTGTTAGTAGATTGCCGCCAGTTGTATTTCCTGTTACTGTTAAGTTGGCCAGTGTTCCAACTTGGGTTAGACTTGAATATAAAACATTTGAACTCAGTGTGTTACCAGTTAATGCATTGGCGTTTACACTAGATGCTGTAACACCTGTTAACTGACTGCCATTACCAATAAAGTAGTTGCCAGAAATGTTACCGGTTGCCGAAACAACTCCACCAGTTAAGACATTACCACCTGTGATATTGCCACTTAAAGATGCTACAGATCCTAACAAACTGGAACCAGTGACTGTACCAGTTGAACTAATCAATCCACTAGTTAAGATGTTACTGCCTGTGATATTACCACTTGCACTTAACAACCCTGTGATGTATTCCCCTGTGGTAGCAAACACTGCTACATTTGATGTTCCACCAACACCAACTGTGACATTGCCGCCCGAACTTACTACTGTAACATTACTTGTGCCATTGTTGATATTAGCCACACTTGTAATAACACCAGTTAGTAATGCACCATTACCAAGAATATAATTACCAGTTACATTGCCGGTTGCTGAGATTACACCACCTGTTAGTACATTGCCGCCGGTGGCATTACCGGTTACGCTCAAGTTGGCTAAATTACCAACCTGAGTCAGGCTTGAGTACAAGACATTTGAACTTAGTGTGTTACCAGTTAATGCATTAGCATTTACATCTGACGCAGAGACTCCAGTTAATAATGAGCCGTTACCAACAAAATAGTTGCCGGATATGTTAGCCGTTGTTATTACAGGTCCGGTTAGGCTGACCAAGTTACCAGTATAAGTTGGCAAGTAATTGGCCACATCAGCATTGCTGTAGCCTGCTGGCAGTCCGGTAATGAATGCACCATTACCCAACAAATAACTACCGGTAACGTTACCTGTTGCACTTACCTCGCCAATGATATAGGCGCCAGTATTGGCAAAAGATGCAATGTTGCTTACGCCTGCTGAACTTATTGTAACGTTGCCGTTAGCGGCCACAACAACATTGCTGTTTCCGTTTAAGATCGAAGTACCAGCACTGACTGTAATACCAGTTAATTGCGAGCCGTTACCAATAAAATAACTGCCTAAGACATTACCGGCTGTGAGTAGATTTCCACCTGTGATATTACCCGTAGCACTGAGAGACGCGGCGCCAAATGTTCCCGAAATAGAAACATTGCCTGCAGATAGATTGCCAGTTACTGATATCGAAGAACCAATAAGATTATTGCCATAGACATTGCCTACAGCAGAAATAATACTGTCAACGTTGATATTGGCCGCATGTATATTGCCAGTATCCACGTTACCGCCAGTAATATTACCAGTGGCCGTAATAAATCCGGTAGTAACAAAATTGCCGCCTTGTACCTTTCCAGTAGCACTGACAATGTTAGATGTTATTGTACCACCAGGTGCATTGACATTACCACCTTGTATATTGCCTGTTGCTGATACTTGACCACTGGTTGTGATATTACCCCCAACTATATTGGCAATGGCTGTGACAGTTGTGGCCGTGACAGTTGTTCCAATTAAATTGTTACCTGTTATATTACCGGCTGCAGAAATAGTTGATGCAACTGTGACTGTGTTTGCATTGACTCTGCCAGTATCAACATTGCCACCTGTAATGTTACCTGTGGCTGATATTTGACCTGCGGTGCGTAAATTACCACCGGTGATGTTAGAAGTGGTTGTTACTGGGCCTGTCAGACTGACTAGGTTACCGGTGTATGTGGGCAAGAAAGCCGCCACGTTGGCATTGCTGTAATTACCGGCTGGCAAGTTTGTAAGTTGACTACCATCACCAATAAAGTATGCACTGGTAGTGATGTTGGCCACTGCTGATATCAATCCACTTGCAGTGATGTTGGCCGCATTGACTCTACCTGTGTCAAGGTTGGCCGCAGTGATATTACCTGAGGCCAGTATTGTGCCCGATGTTCTTAAATTACCACCTGTTACGTTGGCAGTGGTTGTTACTGGTCCTGTCAGGCTGACTAGATTACCAGTGTATGTGGGCAAGAAAGCCGCCACGTTGGCGTTGCCATAATTGGCATTTATACCTGTGAGTAAACTACCATCACCAATAAAGTAACTACTGGTGGCAATATTGCCCACAGCACTTATGGTAGTACCTGTGGTGATGTAACCTGCGTTTAATCTACCGGTGTTAATGTTACCGCCAGTGATATTACCAGTGGCTGATATCTGTCCTGCTGTTCTTAAATTTCCACCGGTTACATTGGCTGTGGTTGTGACCGGACCGGTTAGGCTAACTAGGTTACCAGTATATGTAGGCAAAAAGTCTGCTACATTGCTGTTACCATAACCAATGTTGATACCAGTTAGTAATGCACCATTACCTAAAATATAATTGCCAGCGATATTGCCGGTGGCACTAACTGTGCCGGCAACATATGCTCCGGTGTTGGCAAATGTTACAACATTGCTGGTACCGTTAACAGTGACAAAGATGTTTGATCCAGCGGCAGGTATATTAATATTGCTGTTACCATTTGTAACTTGACTACCAGTTGTGGCCACAATGCCAGTGAGTTGACTGCCGTTACCAATAAAATACCCAGCAGTAATATTGCCTGTGGTTGTTATACCTCCAGTGGTATTAATACCACCGGTGCCCAAATAGATGGAGTTAAAACGCAAACTAGGAGTACCAATGTCGTAAACATTGTCAAGCCTAGGAAATAAAGTATTGTTGAATTGTACACGTCCAATTCCTGATGGACTTAAGATTAAATTGCTGTTGAGAACTGTGGTGGTAATAGTATTATTACCAATTTGAATGTTGCTGAGCACTGGCCCTGCGGCAAAAATCTGATTGAAGTTTTCATTGGTATAGTCAAATGCTGTACGTAACGGACTGCCCTGCCCATCATCTGGGTAAGCACCAATGTCAATGATATACTGTGTCATAAATTAGAGTCTCTGATTGTATTTACCGCAATCAAATATACTCCGAGATTGAGCAGGTGCTAGAGATCTTGACCCGTTGACACACGATCTTGAAACATCTGCATGGGTATGTGTAGGAGATTGTTAAAGACTTTTAGTTCTCGGATGTCTGCTGTGGTTGCTCCACACACTCGTACGAATGTTATATGAGGGAAATCCCGTACAATAGTACACAATTGTTTTACCCAATTGCCGGTGTATGTGGGCGCGGCATCTTGTTTTTTGTAAAAATCTGTGCCAGCATACACATTATTGAACTTTTGATTCACAGTAGGCCCCATGTCAAAGCCCAACATATACACAGTTTGATGCTGGTCCAAGGCTGCAAGAGCAACAGCAATAGGCCCTGAACTGTTGCTGTGATACTTTTTGGGCACAGGTAAGGCACCTAATTTGTGTATGGGTTTGCGGGTATGAAATCTATGTGTGGCACTGTACCCAGACTTTTGTATACTTTCAGCAATGGGTTTGTCTGTGGCCACGAGACAGTCGGGCTCAAAATCTCTGTAGAGTCCGTTACAGCCGTATATCTTGCCTAATGTTTTTAATTGAATTAAATCTACTGCTTGCCGGCTAATGCCATTGCCACACACAAATGCTCTAGTCATAAAAAATCCCCCTTGTAGTTAGCAAGGGGGATGTTAGGGTGTTACAAATTAACTTGTAACGTTGACCACTTGAGCCAACTGTAATGAACCGTTGTTTGCGTCTACACCGTTGATGATCTCTGCACCGGACCATGTGACTGTGCCTTCGTCTGTGAAGAAGTTGGTTACATAGAAGTTTTCACTTGAGTAAATGTTTTCGCCATCATTGCTGTTGCTGTAGTTGCCATAAGTCATGCCGTTCCAGTCACGGATCCACTTGTTAGTGATGTAACT
>Ga0209087_1002094_pt1 | contig 11365 bp, 11 predicted proteins | sample S_130805_EF_Meta_FD_187321 | JGI IMG/M metagenome (GOLD analysis project Ga0209087, IMG submission 187321) | Freshwater microbial communities from Lake Simoncouche, Canada to study carbon cycling - S_130805_EF_MetaG (SPAdes) (version 2) | ecosystem: Environmental > Aquatic > Freshwater > Lake ...
ATGGAAACCAATCTTTACAAAGCCCATCGCTCCACGCTGGCGGCGCTTTTATCGACTAACAATGCCGAGCTTAATCTTGAAGACGTGAACCGATCAACTTTCTTAGACCGATATTGGATTGCATATAACTCTTTAAATACCTTGTTTCAGTTATCCCCTCAGGATCAATTCTCCGCTGCCAAATTCAGTCAATCTTTTGATAATTATAAACTGACCTCAAGTGAATTACTCCTTATGGCAAAGGATGGAAACCGCAAAGAGGCATTGGAATTTCGGGCTACCACAGTAAGGCCTTCTTTTGATGAATGGAAGAAGCAGCACGATCTCCTTTTATTAGCTCTGCTCAAACAGAGCAAAATGATGAATAGGAGTTTTGCCTCGGAGACCCTTTTTCTTCAACGAGTAACAATAATTCTTTTATTATTTCCCGTAGTCGCAGTCGGGCTTTCATTGCTTGCACTTCTAAGTGTCTTTGGAATTAGGCTAACTTTTGGGGAGAGTTTTCCATCTCGGGATCTCTGGACTCGTTGATCCTATTGCTACCTCAAGAAATCCACTTGCCGATTGCCTTCGATCTCTTGATACACCTTTAAATGTCCTTGGGCTACTACCTCAGGCCCCATGCGAGCTAAAATAGTGGTGCGGGCTTTCGTAGCTACCGAAGGAACCAGAGGTTCAAATATTTTACTTAAAACGGTACTCGCTAGTTGTTTCGGATCTTTTTGCGCTACACAACAACCAAAACTCGCGACCTTCACATTCTCGGCCATTGCGGTTTGTTCGGTGACTATCGGCCAGGTTCCAACCATGATTGCCTCAATGACCTGGTTTCCAAACATCTCCTCAAGGGATGGGGCAACTAGCACGGGAATAGTGGAAAGCTCTTGTGCCAATTGTGTCCCTTGGATGGTTTGATGCAGGATAAGCCGATTCCCTAATAAATCACCTAAAGCCTGCTTTTCTCGGCCCTCGTAGGAGTCGGCACGCGCATCGGGACGGTCGCCGAAAATATGCAGATGGATTTTGAAAAATGAGTCAGGGTATTCGCTTCGGATAATTTCAAGTGCTTGGCGAAGGATATGCACCCCCTTGCGTTCTACCATAGTGCCAACAAAGGCCAGATGCCCCATTCTACGTGGCTGGTGAATTGGAATTCCCAGCAACCTCGGATCAAACGTGTTAGGGATTTCATGTAAACAGAGATGCGGAAACTCCTTCTTTAGCTCATTTTTTACATACGAACTTTTTGCTATGACGTGTTTTGCCCTTCGTAAGGCCAGCCACTCCGTTCCCTGTACCACTCGACCTCGACTAAATAGCCTGGGGGGCAGTTCTCTGTTAATAATAAAATAACACCCTTGGACTGTGAGTACGCAAGGGAGGCCCGTCGCCTGAGCCGCCAAAGCGTAGGCATCCTCTGTTCCGTGAGCATGAACTAGGTCGGGTTTTAGTTTTCGCACATAGGCAGAAATTCGGCGTGCATCAAAATAGAAGAGGGTCGTTGATCGAAAACGATCCGGTGCCGCTAAATAGTGGACCATGATGCCCTCTACCTCTTCTTGATAATCAACTTTGGCTCCAGGAATTTGGACAACCAAGATGGGCTGAATTTTGGTGTGGGTTTTCTGCGCTAACGCTAAATTCAAAACCCAGCGACCAGGATGCGTCTGAATCTTGCCACAATCTGGATGACCTGCCGGCAACGGTAAATTACATAGGTGAACGACCTTCATTTGCCCTTGGGCTGGATCACCCAGCGGTAGGTTGGTTTTTCTACAACGAAGCCTTCTCGCTCGTGCGGTGATGCCGCGGTGTAGATACAGTACCTGTGAGGCCGGATCCAGTAGGCACCCCCGAAAAATCTTTTAAGGCGATACACGACTAAAATCAGCCACCCTCCCATCCTCACCCATCCAGAAGCACGCTCCCCTAGGCGCTTTCTTTCCGCCCCCGCCTTGTCTTGCAGGCTTAGGTTCGACCCTGTTTCTGTAAACACACTCAAGGGTTGACGCAGAACCCCCATCTTCAATCTCTGATCTAGCAAATCCAAAATCCAAACCGCATCTCCCACCACCTTCCACTGCCTCTCAAAGAAAAGCCCCCGCTCTACCACTGCACTACGGCGAAAAAAGGTAGAGCTGGTGAAGATCGAAAGATTTCCCGAGATCAGCGTATGGAATCTCGTCGGCTTCATGACCTTGCGGTCGCACACATAACTCCCATCAGGCCGTACTACAATCGCTGCTCCGAATAGCACGTCGATCTTGGGTGAGCGCCCAAAATAATCTGCCACCCGACGCAGCGTCCCCAGCAAATACTGCTCATCGCAATTCAAGTAAGCACAAACCTCCCCAGTCGCCTTTTGCAGCCCCCTGTTGATCGCGTCGTACATCCCCTCATCCTTTTCATTGAAAATTCGTAGGGTGTAGCCGTGGGCTGTGCGAATGTGTAAAAGTTCGAATGTTTGAAGGTTCGATACCCGCTCTCCCCCATATCTCCCCAAAATCTGTTCTGCCGTCTTCTCCGCAAACTCCTCGATCCCAGGACTTCCTGCATCCTGTACAATATGTTCAACTGTGACCCCCTGATCCGCGACAGAGGCAATGCAACACCCCAGATAGTCGAGCTGCTTGAAGCTGGGAGTAACGATGGAAAATCTCATCTTTTTCTCAGAATAAAAGCTGCCTGAGTAGGAAGCGAACCTGTCAAGGCTCCAAAGATCCGGCCCAATCTTGCCCACCCTCTGGGGCCTGAAAGGCGAGCCAGTAGGCCTAGCCCAAGACTGATCCCTCGCGCCACAAAATGCCAACCCCCTCCATCGTGCGTATAAATTGGCTGGAGCCAGTAAAGCCATGGGTCTGCCTCCATATACTTTTCCACCACCACTGCGCTCCCTTTCGCCCACCTCTGAACAGCCTCCTTATTAACCTTCTGTACGTGGTGCGGATTCTCCGCTCGCTCATGGATTGGAACGAGTCCCACAATCCGACCTGTGGGGCTCAGGCACTCCCCTAGCACCTTCAAGAGCTTTTCTGGCTCTGGCAGATGCTCCAAAACATGACTGCAAATAATCAAATCGTATTTCTGCTTCAGGAGTCGGTGTTCCGTCCACCTCTCAAGCTCAATCGGAGCCAAATCCACCTCCCCATACCACTTCTTCTTAATCCTTGCCGCCACCTCCTTGCACACTTCCGGATCTTGCTCGACCCCGAAGAGATTCGCCGTCTTGGGCAGATAGTGAAACAGTGTCCCCGCACCGAATCCATAATCAAAAATCTTCTTTCCCGCCAAGTTCACTCCACATTGTCGGAGGAGCTCTAAGGTAAGCCATACTTTTCCTAGTCGCATATAAGCCAGATGATGCCAACCTCTCTGCCGGCCGCGGTACACCGTCTCGAAAACGACTTGATCCATCCTAAAATCAGAGAGGGATCTCTCCCTCTAGGCAAGGACGAATGCTTGCCCATCCCTTCCCTTTCTGTTTGTCTGCCTCGCAGTGCATCCCCGCCTACTAGCAAATCTTGTCGACCCAACCTCAGGGCAGCCCCTGACTTTAGCTTCCCCTGTGCCAAGCCCATCAGAAATTGAGCAAGGCGCGTTAGTCGCCAGTACAGGCCAATCTTTCCCTATTCTTCACGGAATTCCACGGTTCGTCCCAGCCTCCAACTATGCCAGCTCGTTTGGTTATCAGTGGAATAAGTATGCCGAACTCCAACTGGATTCAAAAAACGGCACTACCTTTTCGGAGGATCGATTTTTTTCGATCACCGAATGGTCGAAAGCTGATCTTTTGGGAGCTCGCGTGCTTGATGTTGGTTGTGGCGCAGGGCGATTTTCCGAGGTGGTCTTGCGCACAGGAGCCCATGTGGTTGCCGTCGATCTAAGCCAAGCCGTGGAGGCTTGCCACAAAAACCTTCGTTCTCATGCGAACCTTGATGTGGTGCAGGCCTCTATTTATGAGCTCCCATTTCGCCCGGGCTCTTTTGATTTCGTCTACTGCATTGGCGTGGTGCAACATACGCCAGACCCAAAACAATCCATTTTGAATATAGCCCGCATGGTGCGCCCAGGCGGCCGTTTGGGCTTCTGGATCTACGAACGGGACTGGAAATCATATCTTGGCACCATCGGTTTTAAATACCTTCTTCGTCCTTGGACCACGTCGCTGAATCGGGACCAAGTGGAAAGATTTTGCAACCTTTTGGAGTCTTTCTGTTGGCCAATCAACCGTGTGGCTCGAAAGTGCGGCTGGCTCGGCAAGGTAATTATGCGCCTACTCCCCGTGTCTTCTGCTTATCTCCAAGAAGTTCCTCTCAGCGACCACGACTTCCGCCAATGGGTTCGATTGGATACCTTCGACATGTATTCTCCTGCCCACGATCACCCGCAGAAGTTTGATAGGGTCTCCCAGTGGCTCACGGAAGCAGGTTTCATTGTCGATCCACGACACCCGCACGGCGGCATCTCCATCACTGCTCGGCGCCCCCTATAACTCAGCTTTTTCTCTCCATACTTCCCAGGCGACGAGCGCATGCAATTTTCGGCCGTAATTGCGTTGTCCAGAAAGATGATCATCTCGAATTCGTGCGACTGCTTGCGGGTCAACCAACCCCCCTTTCCTCAATCGCTCTGTATCGGTATATTTCATTAGGGCTCCCCGCAACCCTCCGCGGAACCACTCATCAATGGGAAGTCCAAAACCTCTTTTAGCTCCGCGAAATATTTCTAATGGAAGATGCCGTGAGAGTAGAGTTCGGAGGGCCCCTTTTCGTTTACCCAGTGCCGTGTCGCGGACCCCGGCGGTCACCGTGAGATCAAGAATCCGCTCATCTAGCAACGGGGCTCTTACTTCGAGGCTGGCCGCCATGCTGGCGCGATCGACTTTTCTTAAAATCGATCCCTCCAAATAAGTCGCGACATCCGTCATGGCAAATCGCTCCTCCAGCGAAGCCCTCCCATACTTTTCCCACTCTATTTTAAAAAATGTTTGCCCCTTCCGTGCGGTTAAGGGTTTTACCAGAACGACTTTGAGTTCGCTCTCCTTCCAAAGAGAGGAAAGCCAAAGAGCGCGGCTCCACTCTGCTGGCGCTTGGGCCAGTTCGCCCGCCTTCGCCCACCGGTCAGGTAGCAGTGAAAGTATTCCTGCGGGCATAAATTGGGCGAAAGGGTGGAGGGCCGCTGCAACGCGGATTTGGCGGTATTTTGGATAACCTCCGAAAAGCTCGTCTCCTCCATCGCCAGAAAGTGCCACTGTAACATATCGCCGAGTCGCGCAGCTTATAAAATAGGTTGGCAAAAATGAGTCATCCCCCAAAGGTTCAGGACATCTTTGTAAGGTCTCGATGTAGTGTTTCTCCATGTCTTGGGCTTCAATTTGGATCGTGTGGTGGTCGGTCCCCAGTATCTCTGCCACTTTCTTTCCATAGTCTCCCTCATCTCTCATGGTCCCAGGGAACGAAACCGTAAAGGTTTTAAGCTTAGGTCCGTAGATCTTTCTTGCGTAAGCCACAACAAGACTGGAGTCGATCCCGCCGCTTAAAAAACATCCTAGTGGCACATCGCTGATCAGCCTCGCTTCAACGGCCGCCTGCAACCGCGTGTCGAGTTGGTGGAGAAACTCCCCATCCTTCATAACCCGCGATCGATATACTGGAGCATCCCCGAAGGTAGTTTGTTGAAACTTTCCAGCCTGCCATTGGAGTAGATGCCCGGCTCGTAGTTGTAGCACTTGAGGAAGGACTGTGTCGCTTCCAGGCACATACCCATAGCGCAGATAACTAGCAAAGCCCTCTCCCGAAATCTTTGGTATACCGCCCTCTGCTGCAAGCAGAGCCTCCAACTCCGAGGCAAAGCTCAGCTCCTCTTCTTTATGAGAGTAAAATAGGGGTTTCTTGCCATATCGATCCCGCGCCAAGAGAAGCTTCTTGGCCTTCGCGTCCCAGAGCCCAATGGCGAACATCCCGAGCAGCTTAGAAACGACTTTCTCTCCCCACTCTTGATACCCACGCAAAATGACTTCTGTATCGCTTCGCCCAACAAAGGCGTGCCCCCGCTCCTGCAACTGCTCGCGCAGCTCGCGGTAGTTGAATATCTCTCCATTAAAAACTACGGCAATTCGTTGCGCCTCATCCGTCATGGGCTGGGCTCCTGATGCCGACAAATCAATAATGCGAAGCCTCCGGTGGCCGAGAGTACACCCATCCGCCACCCAGATCCCTCCTTCATCAGGACCCCGATGAACCATTTCGGCAGTCATCTTCTCGACCCGCGAAGGGTCAATTCTTTTTGACGAAACTACGCCCGCAATACCGCACATGAAGAAGACTTTGAGGCCAAATCCATCGACTGCCTAGTGCGAAACTCCGTGGCTTGGCACTCCTCTTGTTGCCCCCTAAGAAGGATATGTGTCCTCCGCTGCTCCCGTTCTCCTTGTCCATAATAGTGCCGATATTTATGGGGCGAGCCGCTCCTTGCTTCGTTTGGTCTCGCGCTTGGATCGCAACAGATTTGTCCCCTCTGTTCTTTTGCCCATTTCTGGCCCTCTTCAGCTTCTTTTAGAGAAAATGGGGGTCAGAGTTTTTGTCCAACCCTCCCTTCGCGTCATCACTCGCCCCATTTTTTCTTCTTGGAGAATCTTTCCTTTTTTACTGGGGTTTCCCTTTTCCGTGCTTCAAACCGCTGCCCTGATTAAACGGGAGCACTTTCAACTTGTTCATACCAATGTCGGTATTGTCATCTCCTCCGCTTTAGCTGCTTGGTGTGCAGGGGTGCCCCACCTTTGGCATATCCGCGACTGGTTTCAGGAGTTCGGTTTTTTCTGGAAACCCTACTCTTTATACATCCGCGTATTTTCTCAACTGGTTCTCTGTGTTTCTCGCCCGATCGCAAACCAGTTTCCTCCCTCCCCTAAGATCAGGGTTTTACACAACGGCTTGGATCTGTCCGATTTTCCGCAGGTTTCTGATGCCGAACGCTCCGCCGCACGGCTCGCCTTCTCTCTACCCAAGAGTGCTTTCGTCGTTGGGGTCGTAGGGCGTATTAAGTTTGTTCGTAAGGGACAGGAGTTTCTTCTCCGTGCAGTCAAGATTCTGCGAGCACGCGGTGTGCCTGCCTACTGCCTCCTGGTTGGCGGACACGCGCCCGGCTCGGAAAATCATATCCTGCGCATGCGACAAATCGCCACCCAACTGGGTCTTACTGACGAGGCTCTCTTTGTTGGGGAACTCAACGAGCCACGTCCCGCATACGCCGCCATGGATGTTTTTGTTTTGCCCTCAGCCCAACCCGAGCCCTTTGGAGGTGTTGTCTTGGAGGCCATGGCTCTCGAGCTCCCTGTCGTGGCCACCGCTTTGGGTGGATCCATCGAACAAGTGGTTGAGGGGGTGACTGGTTTTCTTGTGCCGCCAGCGGATCCAGAAGCGATTGCAGACCGTTTAGAAAAACTCGCCCAAAGTCCTGCCCTTCGCCAGCAGCTCGGTCATGCTGGTCGCGCGCGCATTCAGCAGGTTTTATCGCTTGATCGGGCTGTCGTTGGAATCGAGGCCGCCTACACAGAACTTCTTCAAAGTAACCCAGCCCAGCGGTAGCCTATACCCATGCGCTTACTACTTACGGGGGGTTCGGGCTTTATCGGGTGTAATGCGGTTCAATTCTTTCTGCCAAAAGTAGATGCTCTTTTGAATTTGGATCGAAATGAACCCGCGCCTTCTTCTCATAAGTCGTGTTGGCAACAGTCCGATCTGTTGGATAAAGAACTCCTCGCTCGTCAGGTGGCAGCATTCCGTCCGACCCATGTTCTGCATCTGGCGGCCCGTACCGATTGTGTCGAGACCACGACAGTCGAATTGGGTTATCGGGAAAATACGGATGGAGTATCTAATATTCTCGCGGCTATCCGATCCTGCCCCTCCATTCAACGTGCCATCATCACCTCCAGTCAATACGTGTGCGGGCCTGGCTATCAGCCCAAGTTTGACCAGGATTACTGCCCGGCCACCGTTTATGGGGCCAGTAAGGTGATTACGGAAAAGTTAACCCGCGCCGCCTCCCTCCCTTTTTGTTGGACCATGATTCGACCCACCAACGTCTGGGGCCCTTGGCACACCCGCTATGAAAGGGAGTTTTGGCGGGTCGCTCATCGCGGTTGGTATTTTCATCCAGGGGGCGCCCCGGTCCGCCGAGCCTACGCTTACGTGGGCAACGTTTTGGATCAGATCGAGCAAATTTTCTCCCTTCCAGAATCGGCCGTGAATGGAAAAACCATTTACGTAGGAGATGAAACGGATGACATCTGGAATTGGGCGTCTGGATTTTGCCAGGCCCTCCATGGGAGCGTTCCGCCCCGAATCCCCAGACCTCTCCTGCGTTTGATGGGTCGGGCCGGGGATACTATTTCTTTTCTTACACGACGCCGCTTCTACATCGACTCCAACCGTGTGGAGAGCATGACCACCGATTATCCGATCGATATGAGTGAGACTTTCAGGATTCTTGGTCTCGGCTCCTTTTCCTTACAAGAAGGCATTAATCAGACCACCCAATGGCTATTCACCACCCGCGGTTGGCGTCCCCCCGCCTGATTCAATCTAATCCCTCCAACATTACTCCCACATTCTTGGGAATGTCGGAACGTCCCTCCCCCTTAAAACCTCTCCCCCCTACCACCTTTCCTCCACCTCTCTTCCCCATATTTCGACATCATGCATAATGCCATAATGTCCCGTCCCAGCTTTCCTCCTCCTAAAAAACCTGTCCCCGCACCTCTCTTCCCCACATTTCGACATTATGCATAAAGCCATAATGTCTCCACCCTGCCCCTTACCACACCCACTTCACCGCCAGTCTCACCCCCATCTTTTTTAACCCATCGCCCCTCACCCATTTCGCCGACACTTCGACATTATGCATAAAGTCATAATGTTCAGCCCACTTGGGGGTTGGTTTGCTTAAGCGCTTCGATTTTTGCGCGGATGGGCCTCTGGCTAGGGGTAAATATATTTTCGTAAGACCGCATCTTTTGGCGGTTTACCTAGTTTAATCTACTATGAGCGAAATACAGTTACTCCATTTGGTGACCATTCTTAAAGGGGCCGGCAATCACCGCCGATTACGGATCCTACTCCTGCTCTCCCAAACACCTCACCTCTGCCTCGAACAGATCCACCAACGCGCCGGGGGGAGCTTGCCCACGATAGCCGAACATGCCCAACGACTCGCCCTTGCCGGCTTAGTTCAAAAACGATACCGCGGACGAGAGGTCGAGCACACCCTTGCCCCCTTGGGCCAAAGGATCCTCACTCTTCTCCCTTCCCTACTCCAACGCTAACCCATTACCCCCGAAGCTTTAAAAACCCCAATACCAATATTTTTGTCGCCCACTCTTGCTCTTAACCTATCCGCAACCGTGAGACCCAAAACGGACTTACCCAACGGGCTGGATTATGTTGCCGTTTGCCCGCCTCCCCCTTCCTAAAAATATCGTAGCTTACTCTTTTCGGAAAATATTTCCCTTCAAGCAGTTTTCGAAACCGATGCATCAGCTTCCATAGAAATGCTGTATTTCTTACACATGGGTGTAATCGGCACCGAATCGCATCTGCTTCCGCCAATCCCTCTTTTTTTACACCCAGATTCGTCTCCTGTTCTACAAATACGCCGATAAAATCAGCCGTCATTCCCATCTTTGTTCCTCTTTTTAACCTTTCGATTGTCCAGGCCGCATCAGCACAAGCTCTGTACTGCACATCAAAATAAGCTTTCTCTTTTTTCATCATTTCCCTTTTGAAAAAGGTCGCACAGGTGAAGTTGGGCAGATGGGATGTTGCTACATGTTGCCAAAACATTTTTACAGGACGTTGGGCCGTTACCAGATCGCCCTTTTCATCCACCACAAGAAAGCCCCCACATAAAATTTCGGTTCCTGCCTGTTTTTTAAACTCATTCATCACCTTGGCCAATGCCCCAGCCAAATACTGCTCGTCACAATTTAGGTACGCACAAATCCGCCCAGTCCCCTTTTTGAGCCCTTTATTAATGGCGTCGTACATGCCTGAGTCGGTCTCCGAGATCATGACTCTGCGATAGTTCGCGCGGTCAGGCCACCGCAGCCTCAACTTTTCAGCAAATTCGTTAAAACCAACCGTGCCTCCATCTTGAACAATGTGCTCAATCGAGATCCCCTGCTGATCTGCCACTGAAGCGATGCAACACTCCAGATGCTCCAGTTGCCCCAAACTCGGTGTCACAATCGTGAAATCCATACACAAACTTTACCTCCCCCCCATCCCCCTCCGCACCCACGAACTTTCGCCCATCCCCTGCCATCCCTTTTTCCCAAAACTCTTTCTTCCCAACCAATAGACCATATCATCGCGTCATGCCTTACACCCTCCTCCTGATTCTCCTCATTTGCCCCTTTTTACAAACGGGACACTCTGCCCCGCCCCTAGTCCTACCTCTCAATCCCGCTTATCAGGATCAATACGGTCTTTTTGGTGGGTACTCCTGCACTTGGGACGATGAACTGATGCTCGATTCGATGACCGCCTCCGCCAGCATGAATGTTCTCAAAAAGACGGAGGCCGCCATGGAAAATCTTCGCCGCCTCACCGATCCTCTTGTTTTGGCCAAACTGAGTGCCCCTGGCGGGATGGCGAAAAATCTTCTCCTTACCCTCTACTGGTTGGCAGAAGCCGATATGGCAGGCGCCGATGTGGAACAGGTCCTCCAAGAAATCTCCCGCCGCGGCCACGACAATGCCACTCCCGCAGACTCCACCATGGCTGAAGTCCTCCTCTTTAACTACCACACCGCTCGCCACCTCGGTGTTCTCAGCTTCTCCTGCCTCGTTCAGCTCGGCCAAGGCCTCCCCCCCTCCATCCCCGAGTCGGACAACAACCCCGACAACCGACTCGCCTTCGCCATTCCCGTCCTCCCCCCCGACCGCTTCCCCCAAGTCGCCCACCAACTGTTCAACTACGAACTGTTCGACGGGTCACTTCCCAAATCCACCTCCCGTACCCTCGCCCCTAGCCAAATCGAGTTTGCTAAAAAACTGATCTCTCGCGGCCTGCTTCCCCCAGATGCTTTAAAGGCTCCCTAAGTCGCATTTCACAAGTCTTCAGCCCTTAATCCGCTGCCCTCAAGAATACTTTTCAACGTCCCGATCGGAATTGATTTCGATCCATGAAAAGGGACAATGACCTGTCTCCCATCTTCATTTCGCCATTTCTGGTGACTACCTGATTGGTCGATTTGTTGAAACCCGTGCTTTCGCAAAGCCCGGACCACTTCTTTTGCGTTGCGAACGGGAAATCTGCGACTCAAGGAACGGAAAGTTCCAAAATCCTCGCCCGGCTCGGAATCT
>Ga0209087_1002095_pt1 | contig 11364 bp, 22 predicted proteins | sample S_130805_EF_Meta_FD_187321 | JGI IMG/M metagenome (GOLD analysis project Ga0209087, IMG submission 187321) | Freshwater microbial communities from Lake Simoncouche, Canada to study carbon cycling - S_130805_EF_MetaG (SPAdes) (version 2) | ecosystem: Environmental > Aquatic > Freshwater > Lake ...
CCCCAAGGGTGGCGGTGGTACTGACCCCGATGTAGTGGTGGACTTTATGCAAGAGAAACGCATGACCCCCGATGCACTCATCATGCTGTCGGATGGGCATATGCACACCAACAAGCAGAAGTGGGCGTCGATCAAAGCGCCTACCCTGTGGTGCATTCTCGGTAATGACAAGTACGAGGTCCCCAATGGACAGAAACTTGTTATCCGATAGTGACCCAATGGTTGAACGCATCCATCATGCAAATACTCTTTGTACGGTGGGGCAGACTAACTTCTCGATGCGCTTGAACCCTGCGGGCATGGCGCTTATCAAGGAGTTAGACCCAACGGCTTATACACACAACATGTATGACCACTTCCATGTGATTGCCAAAGCGCGGTTCGATCTCGGGTTACCCAAGTTCGATACGGTTGAGGGCTTTCAGAAGTTGTGGGACTACTGCGCGGGCGTAGCCCAAGCTGAGGGTAACGACGGCTTCCGCGTGGGGTCAACGATTGGTAGTTTTATTTTTCACGGCTTCCCATACGAAGTCTATTGTAGTAACGACAGCCCGTTAGTCGGGTGGTTCCTTGTATTAGGAGAAGTAAATGGATGAAGAAGTGATCTTGAATGTGGGTAGCAATAAGTTTCTACTCAGCGTGTCCGAGGCTATGGAGATAGCCAAGGTTCTTAACTCGTGTCAACGCATCGGCAGTAAGTGGCTCAGGGATGGGTCGGTTACTTGCGTGGAGAAGCCAAACAATGAGTCGTGTTTCGTCACGCCAATGACCGGCATCTTTCGCATGGAGCTCGATTCAAACGAAAGACTCATCGAAAAGGAGACTAAGAAATGATGAAACCAACGCAAGGCTACTCAGTAGCCCTTAACAAAGAAACATACGACCTCCTTCAAGAGGTCAAGACCGCCCTCGTCGACAGGCTAGGGTTCGAGCCGACTAACGGACAAGTGGTGCGCCATTTGATCGCAGTCTTCTTCAACGAAACGAACTAACCGAAAGGAATTCGATATGTTCAACATAACCAGTAAGGAATTTTATTATATGAATACATTTTTAGTGCCTTTACTTGCTAACTACGATGAAGCGTTAGCACACCACAACAGCGTAGTACCAATACGCGGTAAGACGGTGCGCCCACTGGGTATACGCCGTCATCACCCATCTGCTTCTATCTCATACGATGGGACGACAGGCGATGTGCAACTTAACTATCTCGGTCACCCGTTTGTGGTGTGGCACGCGACAGGTGGGTTCACACTGAACGCCCCATGGCACTACTCAGGGTTTACTGTGCACACACTACACAACTATCTGCCTAACGATATGTTCTTCCAATGGGACAAGGGGCGCTTGATTGTGAAGATGAGTCCAAACGGCAAGAAGATTGTCTTGGATAAGCGCGGGTCGTTGAAGTTCATCAAAACAGAAACGGGATACGACTTGGAATCCTATCCTAAAGAATACAACTATCGTAAGCGTCCTAGAGCCACGAAGAAAATCATGGCGAAGTATCAACCATTCATAGATTGGGTAGCCTTAGTCATGTCTATTGATAACAAACAGGGCGAGTTCAAGGATGAGACTGAGTCTGCTCACAACAGATTGCGTGTGGCGTGCGGGTACAGACCATCGAATTGGTACGACGATCAGTATCGCAAGATTTATTCGCATATGTCGTATGACGACCCTCAGCGTAAGTCTTTTAACTACGACATGTGCACCCTTGATGAACTACCCGTGCCTCGCAAGCACAGGTACGGCAAGCATTGGAGTCATCTACAGAGCGCGAAACTTTTACTTGATTGGATTTCGGGGACTGAGCCAAACGAGGATTGGTCGTGGGCTTTGTATGCCTTACTCAGACAGGGTGGCACGCAAGACGTCCAGTATCGAAGCAACATGTCACCGCTCTACACGCTATCGTTCAAGGGCGATGACTTAACTAACTATATTGAAGAACTGATCTGCGTCGTGTATGCGGATGAGGTATTCATCGAAGAGCAACTAGAGGAGGGAGTGGTCCCATCTAAGAGCAACAGGCACTATGTAACGGAGCCTGACCTAAGCGAACAAAGCGAATCAAATTCGATAAGTTCATAACCAACCTATCTTGGAGAAATATATGTCTAATATGATTGCACCACCGATTTCATTATCGTCAATGGCTATGCTAGTTGAACTACGCATCAGCACTTGGACTGCGCGTAAGCGTGACAAGGAAACAACTGCTGATCTGAATACAGCGAAGGAAGCGTCGCAAGACGCGAGCTCTGTTTACAAGTACCTCATGGCGGGCAGTGATCACCTCGACAAGATCGAGAAGTACGCGGCTAAGTGTCGCGCATGGAATGGTACACAGACTTTGCCTTGGATGAAGGGTGTTGGCTTGCTACCGATGGAGAACTTCTTCTCGTACCGTGAGCAACTGGGTACGATGGAGAACAACTTCTACAAGTTAGTCGATGAATTCATCACGGCTTACCCTACGCTAGTCAACGCACAAGCGTTCAAACTAGGTAAGTATTTCGATGCGTCAGAGTTCCCAACTGCGGAGTCTCTGCCACGTCGTTTCAAGTTTGTCGCTAACTTTCTCCCTGTTCCAGAGAAAGGGGACTTCCGCTTGCAATGCGAGGACCGCGTACGCCAAGACCTAGCCGATCAGTACGAGAAGATGTACAACGACAAGTTAGCCGAAGCGATGCGTGACCCTTGGGAGAGACTGCACGATCTACTCACAAAGATGAGCGATACATTGACGGACTCGCCAGACGGCAAGCGCAAAATCTTCCGCGACTCTATTGTCAACAACGCGGTAGGCTTGTGTGATCTGCTCACGCGTTTGAATGTAACCAAGGACCCAGAGCTCGAGAAGGCTAGACGAATGCTAGAGCATACGGTGTTGGGCATCGACCCTGAAGACCTACGCAAGATACCGAGTGCTCGTCAAGAGTTGAAGTCTAGCGTGGACGAGATCATTAGTAAATTTAACTGGTAAGGAATAGTATGACTGCATTTGTAAACATTCGCATGACAAGCGAGAAGGTATTGATTGACCCGCACCTCAAGGTGCTAGTCGACAGACTGATAATGCTCAACCCGAAACTTGTGTTCGCTCAACCGAAGCAGGTTAGCGAGTTCGAGTTCGATGTAGCGTTTAACTACTCTAAACCCAAAGAAAAGCACAAAGCCCCCGAGGATTGTAAATATATCCGCACGATGAAGGTGTATGAAGACAACGAGGGGGTAGGCGTTGTCGGCGTAGACCAAGATAGTAGGGGTGACGAAGGGTTTATCTACACCGTGTCGAACTGGCGGATAGATAAGGCTCGCGGGCGACGCAATACTACTACAACTAAGAAGATAGATGTAGCAGTGCGTGAGTGTAAGAAGACATTCAAGAAGCGCAACATCCTAGAGTTGTACGAGAAGGGGTATGACGATGTAACAACTGCGTGTAACCGTGCGTCTCGTGATCTAACGCAACCTATCTCCAACTCACAACTACTACGCAACAGCACGAGTGTTCAGTTAGTAGCGTACTGCATGGCGAATAATCTGCCGTTTGATCATAAGGACTTGGTTGATACGCACAACAAACTCAAGTCGCAGGAGTATGGCGAAGCCGTGGACAAATACTTACTGGCTATGGAGATATCACGGGCTAACAAAATGGCTGTGATAGATGTAGGCGGTAGGTTTGCGTACAAGGCTATGGTCGAGGGACAGCCCGATGCACAACTAATAACAAAGGAGTACGAAGAGTTATCGCAGAGTATGCAGGACAAGATCGCAGTCTTACAACTTATGCAGGATAACGAGATGGTTAGAGACGTAGGCTTCCGAGCGAAAGCTGGTGTGTTCTTAATTATCTAATAACAACTTATAGTATCTATTTAGACCCGCCAAGTGCGGGTCTTTTTTTGTCTGCGAACAAATCGAAACTAATTCGATATGTTCTAACTAGTAAGTGTTTCCCCTAATAAAATAATACTTGACTTTGTCTAATATAGCCACTACATTAGTACCTCACAGGAGAGAAAAGTGGCATCTACACCAGAGAAGAAAGTAAAAGATAAAGTAGTTGCTTTGCTCAAGCAACATGGTGCATACTACTTCTTTCCTGCCACCTATGGTATGGGTCGCGCAGGTGTACCCGATATTATCATATGTCATCGCGGGCTATTCGTAGCCGTCGAGTGCAAAGCGGGCAAAGGAAGAACTACTGCGTTACAAGAAAGAGAACTCGCAGCGATAAGAAAAGCGAACGGCATAGCCGTCGTTGTAAATGAAACCAACATAGATTTGGTAGAAGTTATGTTAAACACTATAGAGAAAGAGAACAACCATGTTAGAGAAATTACTACGGGCTAGGCTCCCCGAACAGATCGTCGCGTTAATCGAGAACCTCGAACAAAACCCCGATGCCAGTCACCTAGAGAAGGTGCTCGAGTTTGCATCACGCTATGGTCCTGACATAACTACGTTTGAGAATTGGATGCTTGGTCGCGCAGTACGCAGGGTGCGCAAATTAGTTAAGCGCGACGAGTTACTGCGTGGTGCGATGGAGATCGTCATCAACAAACCCGAAGAAAAAACTGTTCGGTATGACCCCAATACTTTCATAATGAGCAACGGAGGTAGTGGGCGCACGCTTCTAGCACAGCAGATGATGAACAACACTTGGACTGACCCACGCTTCGCGCAACAGCGCAACATCTAATGATCACCATCGACTTTGAGACTTACTACTCGGCTGACTTTTCTCTCACGAAAGTCACAACGGAGGAGTATGTGCGCAGTGATTTGTTCCAAGTGATCGGGGTAGCTGTCAAGGTGAACGACGCCCCCGCCGAATGGTTTAGCGGGTCGCACGAAGAAACGGCTGAGTGGCTCGCGGGCTTCGATTGGCACAACCACTTCGTGTTAGCCCATAACGCTATCTTTGATGCCGCGATACTGACTTGGGTGTTTGGGCATAGACCGAAGGCATGGCTGGATACGCTATCTATGGCTCGTGCCACGCTTGGACCGAACGCCAAAGTGGGTTTAGGTGCGTTGGTTGAAGAGTTTGGTTTAGGTGCGAAAGGGCTTGAGGTCAACGATGCTAAGGGTAAACGACTAGAAGATTTTTCTACTGAAGACTTGACAGCGTATGGTGGCTACTGCGTCAACGACGTGGAGTTAACCTATAAGCTATTTAAGGAACTCGACGCCTCGTTCCCCGTCAAGGAGAAGCGCCTCATAGACATAACCATCCGTATGTTCAGCGACCCGTTGTTGGAGTTGGACGCGGACAAACTGCAGACTCACCTTGCTGAAGTACAGGCACGCAAGGAAAAGCTATTTACCGAGTCCGGCATCACCAAAGAAATATTAAACAGTTCAGCCAAGTTTGCTGACCTACTGATACAGAACAAAGTATTCCCCCCAAGAAAGATAAGCCCCACGACGGGCAAAGAGACCTATGCGTTCGCAAAGAGTGATCAGGAGTTCACCGAACTATTGAATCACCCGAACCCCGACGTGCAAGCCATAGTCGCGGCTCGTCTCGGTGCGAAGTCGACACTGGAGGAGACAAGAACAGAACGCTTCATAGAGATAGCCAAGCGCGGACCGATACTAGGTTCAATCAAGAGGATGCCTATCCCTCTGAAGTATTACGCCGCCCACACAGGGCGTTGGGGTGGCTCGGACAAAGTCAACCTGCAGAACTTACCTAGCCGTGGCGCTGAGGGTGGCAAACTCAAGCGGTGCATCGTCGCACCTCGCGGGCATGTCATCATTGACTGCGACTCGTCACAGATCGAAGCGCGTGTATTGGCGTGGCTGGCGGGGGAAGCAATGTTGCTCAAGCTATTCGCTGACGGGGCTGATGTATACAAATACATGGCGGGTCACATATATGGCAAAGGGCTCGGGGCTATTACACCCGAAGAGCGATTCATCGGTAAGACCACAGTGCTCGGTGCGGGCTACGGCATGGGTGGTGTGAAGTTCCAAGCGCAACTTGCCAACATGGGTAAAAACGTGGACTTAGATGAGTGTAAGCACATCATCAAGGCGTACCGCAGTAGCAACCCAAGCATCGCAGGGTGGTGGAATCACCTCAACACTGTGTTGATAGCCCTTATCTCAGGTAAAGAACATTACGTGGACAGAGCTGGACTCATGCAGACAACACCATTTACAGGCGTTAGTTTGCCTAATGGGTTGTTCCTCAACTACCCCGATCTCACCCGTACAAGTAATGGTGAGTTCTCGTACCAAACACGGGCGGGGCGTAACAAGATATACGGCGGGAAGGTTGCCGAGAATTTGTGTCAGGCGGTTGCTCGTTGCATCATCGGAGAACAGATGATCAACATCGAGAAGCGTTATAGGGTCGTGCTCACCGTCCACGATGCCATAGCTTGTGTAGTTCCAATCGACGAGGCAGACGAAGCTCGTGCGTACATTGAAGAATGTATGCGCACACCCCCAAAGTGGGCCGTTGGACTACCCCTTAACTGTGAGTCAGGAATGGCTCAAAACTATGGAGATTGTTAATGAAGCCTATAACGTGGTCATATAGTAGTCTGGCGCTGTATCAGCAGTGTCCGAAAAAATACTATCACTTAAAAGTAGCGAAGGATATTAAAGAAGAACTGGGCGAGGCTATCATTTTTGGTAATGAGATTCATAAGATTGCTGAGGAGTATGTAGCCAAGGACAAACCTATTCCAGAGAAATACATAGGCATTGAGCCAGCACTCAAAGCACTGAAGGATATGGAGGGCGAGAAGCTATGCGAGAACAAACTAGGTTTGACCATTGACTTTGAGCCATGCGGGTTCTTCGATAAGAAAGTATGGTGGCGTGGCGTTGCTGACATCATCATATTGCAGGGCGACACGATTCTTACTGTTGACTACAAGACGGGCAAGAAGAGCCAGTACGCAGACCTCAAGCAACTTGAGATTCTTGCGCTGGCGTTGTTCAAGCATTACCCCCAAGTCAAACGCGTCAAGGCAGGACTGCTGTTCCTGTTCGCTGATGACTTCATCAAGACTGTTTACTCAGCCGATGCGCAATCTACGTTGTGGACCGACTGGGTATCAGATGTTGGGCAATTAGAGACCTCCGTCATCAACGACGTGTGGAACGCTAAACCCAACTTTACCTGTCGGGGCTGGTGCCCTGTTCATTCATGTGATCACAATCAAGGAGCTAAGTAATGGCTAGAAAATTAAAATGGGTTAGTAACGCGCAGAAGATTCGCGAGTATGTTGCCAAGCACAAAGATGCGAAAGCAAAAGATATTGCGGCGGCGTTAAACCTAAAGGCGCAATACGTCTATCAGGTGTTGCACAAGATGAAGCCTCTGAAGGTGCATCTCACTGTCAATGATGTCAAGATCGCTAAATCGTTGGGCGTACCCATAGAGGTCTACGCTAAGGAGAAGGGTCTGTCGTTCAAGGCGCGGATGCAGAGCTCGATAGAACGACCTGCACCCGACATAGTTGCTCAGCATCACACTGACATGGTCAATCACCCACCACACTACAAAGCGGGCGGTATCGAGACTATCGACTTCATTGAAGCCAAAGAGTTGGGCTATCACTTGGGTAACGTAGTGAAGTACGTAAGCCGTGCTGATCACAAAGGCAACAAGTTGGAGGACTTGAAGAAAGCGCAGTGGTACTTGGCTAGAGCGATTGAAAAGCTGGGGTAACTATGGCACTACCGTTCCACAAAAGACAAGCTAATTTTGATCAGTGGCACGCGGACAACCCAATGATTTGGAAGTACTTTGAGCAATTTTCATTACAGGCTCTTGCTCATGGGAAACGAAGGATTAGCCACTGGCTGATCATCAACCGAATTCGTTGGGAAGTCTATATAGTTACGACGGGTAGGGACTTCAAAATCTCCAATGACTACATAGCTTTCTATGCTAGGTTATGGATAAAGACTTACCCGCAGCACGCAAACTTATTCAAAACCAAACGGATGATTGGAGAGATATGAACATAGAGAAAGAATCTTCCGAAGAGCGCGAAGTGTTTGAGCGTATGCCACAACACCCATCAAGAGAGCAACTAATGGCAGAAGTCGCTGTGCTAACTGAGTTAGTGCGTGTCTTGTCTGACAGAGTTGCTGAGTTGGAGGGTAAGCATGACTGACTTTTTACACACAGACGCTAGGTGGACAGAACACTTTGTTGAAGTAAGTGACCCGCACAAAGAAGGGCATCATGTTAGGTTTTATTTTGAGCGCCCGTGGGTTGGGCTGACGGAGGATGAGGTATTTGCAATTAGCAACACAATGCCGTACGGAGATAGATTTGAGTTTGCCAAGGCGATTGAACAAGCATTAAAGGAGAGAAACACATGAAAGTTTACACACGGTTCAACAACGGTGTTGTTTTCGTGTTGCCCACATTAGCGTTCAGTATTGAAGGTAAATTTTGGATTGAACTGGCATGGCTTGGTCTTGCCGTAGGAGTAACCGCATGAGCTTAGTACCTAAAGAAATTTTGTTGTCTCACTTGCAGCGAGCGGAAGGCGCAGAAGAAGTAACGCTGCCAATAGACTTTTTTCGTGACCTGCTTTATCAGGCAATGCCTCGCACATGGGTTGGGTTGACGGATGAAGAGATAGAAGAGGTTGAGCGTTGGGTTGAGTTCAAAGAAGAGGGTAGCGAACGTATCCCGATGGGCAAACTTGTGGCATACATCAGTAACAAACTAAGGAGCAAGAACACATGACACACGAAGAACAGATTGCCAAGTTAACAGAGATGTTGGAAGCCCAAACCAAACTGACTGAGACAGCGGTAGATATGCTCAAGCCAGCAGTCGATGCGGCGTATCAGAAAGGGTACGCCGATGCAATGGGTTGGAAGACACAAAATCATCTTGAGCATTTACCACAAAGAACATGGGTTGGGTTAACCGAAGAGGAGGCTATTGAACTGTTACCTGTCGGTGATTGGGAAATCGAACCAACTTTAGAATTTGCCAAAGCCATAGAAGCCAAACTAAAGGAGGAGAACACATGAACGTCGATGTGTCCGTTAGTCCTTTTCCGTATGCGGTTATTGATAACTTCTACACCCAAGAAGAGTTACTTTTGATTTGGCAAGAGGTAGACTTTTTGAAATCAAAACTTTTGTCGCCAGAGCAAACGGAAGCGGGTAGAACAGAAGATAAAGGCTACAAGAAGCAAGGTCTTGGCGTAATGCTAGATGATGTTTACCAAACTCAAATGCGTAGCATGTCTAGCATACTTACATTCAATCGTAAGTTGTACATGAGTCCCGAACTGACCAATGGGCTTATCAAAGCGTCACCTATATTTGGCTATCTAAATACAGGCAACCAAGATGTAACGCTTCTAAACTACTATCCCGATGGTGGCTACTACAAAGCCCATGCTGATACGTCATGCCTGAGTGCGTGTACGTTTCTTTGTAAAGCACCCGATGCGTTTACTGGCGGGGAGTTCACCTTTCCTGATTTTGGTTTAGTCATAGAGTCTTTAAACAACCGACTGGTTCTCTTCCCAAGTTGTGTAACACATCAAGTATTGCCAGTAAAAAGTCAGACTCCCGATGAGGGGCGGTACTCAATCGCCCAGTTTTTGTTTTGCGCTAACAGCGCCCATAAAAAAGTAGAAACACCATGATATTAGACCAACACATAGCGGTCTTTGAAAACGCCATGTCATCAGAGACGTGTAAAAATTACATCAATTATTTTGAAACAGTTAAAGGTTTAAACAAAACATTTACCCGTGACCGCATGGGTGATGGGCCTAGACATACCAAAGATGACGAGACATTCTTTCCCATAGATAAGTTTGAAGACTTGAACTTGTCACTTGAGAATATCCACTTTGCATCGGAAGTTTTATTCAATCTTGGGGAAAAGTACCAAGAGTATGTAAGTGCGTATTCTGTTTTAAGAGATTCGTGTGCCACGCACAGCGTACATTCAATGCGTGTACAAAAGACTCAAATAGGTGGTGGGTATCACCGATGGCACTTTGAGAATGGGGATATAAAAACTTCCAACCGTTTGGTTGTTTGGATGTTCTATCTAAACGACGTAGAAGAAGGTGGCGAGACAGAGTTCTTATATTTACACAAACGAATTAAAGCTAAAGCAGGTACGCTGGTTATTTGGCCTGCTACCTACACTCACACGCACCGTGGGAATCCGCCCTTATCTAACGACAAGTACATTATTACTGGATGGATGGAGTATTGATGCCTAGACCTTACGGCAAGATAAACAAGGGGCAGACCATACCCTATGGCACGATGGTAAACGCCAGCTATGAACTGAATCAAGCGTATTACTACAGCGGGTATAAAAACGATGAGTCGTTTCCTGAGTTGCCATGCCCACCACCACAACTTACAGAGTGTGAGTGTCCCGAAGAAGAGTTGTACAGGAAAGAAGTCTCAGCATTTGTACAAGAAATACTCGATGTGCTAACACCTAGACAAGCAAAAATACTGCGTTTTAGGTTTGGTATTGGACTTGAATGCGACTATACACTTTATGAAATAGCAGGGATGTATGACCTAACAACGGAGCGTATTCGACAGATTGAGATGAGAGCGTTGCGGAGACTATTGCATCCCGACTTTAAACTCAGAGAAGTCGTTGCACCCGAAAATTATTATGAACCAACTAACAGGAGGAGAACATATGACCAAACGAGAAACCTTGGTAGCCTTTCTTAGAGATATGTTGCGACCGAGGACACTAAAAGAAATCATTGATATTGAAATGCGCGACGCGCTTCTATCAAAGATGCAAGCGGAGAAATCACTTGAGTACGCTACCAGCGTAGTTGAGTACAACCGCCAGCGTATCCGTAGGCTGCAAGAGAAACTTAAAGATATAGGAGAACAAGATGCTTGAAACAATCGCGTGGATAGTTTTGTTACTGTGTTTGGGTGCGGCGGTCGTTGTGATTGTCGGTGTCGCTATCGTCATGTTGTGTAGAGAGGACATATGAAAAAAGAAGAAATGGTTGCGCTATTAGGTAGCGCGGGAGTACCGCCGTCAACGATTGATGCAATGACGCAAGCATATGAAATGGGGTTCGACCACGGGGCTAGAGCATACGTGCATTTAACCGAAGTAGTTGAATGCGCCAAAAAAGTTTGTGAAGACCTCGATGACTCAGACGATATGTATGAAACCGCATGGCGTCCCACTAACACCAAATTCTTTTGGGGCGCACTTAAAAAATTACAGGAGTTGGAATGAAATGCCCCACATGCGGAGCATGGACGCTAGTAAAACAAACAACAAGATCGCCCACATTTGGGTACACAAGAAGGAGAGAGTGTGCAAACGAACACAGATTT
>Ga0209087_1002096_pt1 | contig 11353 bp, 10 predicted proteins | sample S_130805_EF_Meta_FD_187321 | JGI IMG/M metagenome (GOLD analysis project Ga0209087, IMG submission 187321) | Freshwater microbial communities from Lake Simoncouche, Canada to study carbon cycling - S_130805_EF_MetaG (SPAdes) (version 2) | ecosystem: Environmental > Aquatic > Freshwater > Lake ...
GAATACGAACTGCTCGGCTAGCTCCCATAGGGATAAAGAGAGCATCTCCTTGTCCGACAAGTTTTTCAGCCCCTGGACTATCTAAGATAACGCGGCTATCGGCTAGAGAACTAGTAGCAAATGAAAGCCTAGATGGCACGTTTGCTTTAATAAGACCTGTAACAACATCGACAGACGGTCGCTGAGTTGCAAGGACTAAGTGAATACCGGCAGATCTAGCAAGCTGCGTAATTCGAACAACAGACTCTTCTACTTCCTTTGCTGCCACAATCATTAAATCTGCAAGCTCATCAATGATGACAAGTAGGTATGGATAAGGCTCAACTGTTCGATCACTTCCAGGAGGCACGATTACCTTGCCAGCACGAACTGCCTTGTTGAAATCATCTATATGTCTAAAGCCAAATGTTGAAAGATCTTCATATCGCAAATCCATCTCGCGCACTACCCACGTCAGTGCATCTGCTGCCTTTTTTGGATTAGTAATAATTGGTGTAATTAAATGCGGAATACCTTCATAGGCAGTTAGCTCCACGCGCTTAGGATCAATTAGCACTAAGCGAACTTCATCCGGTGTTGCACGCACCAAAATCGAGGTAATCATGGCGTTAATCATTGAAGATTTACCAGCACCAGTAGCACCTGCAACTAAAAGGTGAGGCATTTTTGCAAGGTTTGCACAGACAAAGTTGCCTTCAACATCTTTTCCGAGTGCAACCAACATTGGGTGGTGATCTTGGCCTGCAACAGATGAGCGCAAAACATCGCCTAAGGCCACGATTTCGCGGTCAGTATTTGGAATTTCAATTCCCACAGCAGATTTTCCTGGAATAGGAGAAAGGATTCGAACATCACTACTTGCAACAGCATAAGAAATATTCTTAGCAAGGGCGGTAATGCGCTCAACTTTGACGGCATTTCCCAGCTCAACTTCATAGCGCGTAACCGTGGGCCCACGCATAAATCCAGTTACTTGGGCATCAATTTCAAATTGCGCAAAGACTTCAGTCAGCGCTGCTACAACTAAATCATTTACTTTGCTCTTAGCTTTTGCAGCAGGGCCTGTGCGCAACATGTCTGCAGGCGGAAGTTCATACGTTGAATCAGGGGTAAGCAATAGTTGTTCTGGACGCTTGGTAACAGTTTCTGGAGTTATGACAGGAGAGATAGGAATAGGAACTGTGAACTCTTCATCAAAGCTCTCTTCATCTAACTCTTCATCCTCTTCTACCGGCTCGTTCCATGCGGCGACAATAGGAGTTTCAAAAGGTGGCGTATCCGTAATTTCAAAATCTTCAACTTTGATTGATCTTTCAGGGCGCTTGGCCCATAACCAACTAGCACTAGAGGTGAAGCGATCTAGAACTTGTGAAACCGGAGTTGCTGTTACAACAAGTAAGCCAAAGATAAAGACAAGAACTAAGACTGGATAAGTCAGCACTGAAGTCATCAGTGACACCAACGGTGTGGTTACTGCGTAACCAATCCAGCCACCACCTTCGCGCATTGCGGTGGCACCCGTACCAATTGAGCCATTGAGTAAATGTGAAATACCTGTTGATGAGAGAAGAAGTGTCAATGTACCCACTACTACTCGCCCAATTGCAGCTTTATCTTCAGGAGTTCTAAATAGTTTAAAAGCAAAATAAATCAAAACAACGGGTGTTACAAAGCCAATGCGACCAAAGCCACCATAAACAAAGGCATAGACCGCACGGCCAACAATATTATCGGCATGAAACCAAGTTCCGGCCGTTGCAACAAGTGCGAGAATGAGAATCAGAAATGCCATTCCATCACGTTGATGTGCTGGATCTAAATCACGAGCACCACGAGCAATGAAGCGAACCGAGTTACCAAGAACTTTTGCGATGAATCGCCAGATTGCAGCTAAGCCTCTTCCGAGCGCGCCACCTACAGCACCGCTTTTAGATTTAGATTTTTTCTTAGCCACACTCCTCATCGTAAAGGATGAGTAATTTCTTAGCGCCTAGGCGCGCCGTTCTTAAACTTCAATAACAACAGGGACAATCATCGGCTTTCGGCGATGTTCTCCCCCAACCCATCCACCAACGGTCTTTCGGACAATCTGTGAAAGCTGATGAGTTCCATTAATTCCTTCGGCAACTGCAGCAGCCAATGCCTTCTCAATCTTTAATTTCACATCATCAAAAAGCGCCATATCTTCATTGAATCCACGTGCATGGATATCTGGTCCAGCAACGATCTTTCCGCTTTGTGAATCAATGACCACAATGACAGAGATGAATCCCTCTTCACCAAGAATTCGACGATCCTTAAGTGATGCTTCAGTAATGTCACCAATACTTTGTCCATCGACATAAACAAATCCACATGGCACTGCGCCAACTACTTGTGCTTCATGGTCGATTAAATCCACAACAACGCCATTTTCAATAATCAAAGCATTTGATCGAGGAAGACCGGCTTGAATAGCAAGTTCTGCATTGGCCTTCATATGGCGCCATTCACCATGGATAGGCATGACATAGCGGGGCTTAACGATGTTGTAGCAATAGAGAAGCTCTCCTGCTGCTGCATGTCCTGAAACGTGGACCATGGCATTAGCTTTATGAACAACTTTGGCACCAAAGCGAGTGAGTTCATTAATGACTCTAAAGACTGAGTTTTCATTTCCAGGAATGAGTGATGAAGCCAAGATAACTGTGTCACCCTCGCCCACTCGAATCTGATGGTCACCATTTGCCATACGCGATAGCGCTGCCATCGGTTCACCTTGCGAACCTGTGCAAATCAAAACAACATTGTCATCAAAGGAGTCAAGATCCTTTGCATCCATAACGATTCCAGGTGGAATAGTTAGGTAGCCCATATCTTGTGCAATCTTCATGTTACGAACCATGGAGCGTCCAATAAAGATAACTTTTCTATTGTGAATTGCTGCAGTATCAATTACTTGCTGAACGCGGTGCACATGGGATGAAAATGAAGCCACAATTACTCGACGCTTAGTTGAACCGATAACGCGATTAAGGGCGGGCATAATTTCGCGCTCTGATGGAGTGAAACCTGGGATATCTGCATTCGTTGAATCCACCATAAATAGATCAACGCCTTCTTCACCCAAGCGAGCAAAGGTACGCAGATCTGTAATACGACCATCAAGTGGTAATTGATCCATCTTAAAGTCACCCGTTGCCAGAACTCGGCCAGCATCGGTGTTGATAACAACTGCTAACGCATCTGGAATCGAGTGGTTTACAGCAACAAACTCAAGTTCAAATGGTCCAACATCTTCATGTCCACCTTCACGAACTTCGCGTGTGAGAGGCGTGATGCGATGCTCTTTTAACTTTGCTGTGACAAGGGCCAATGTAAGTGCTGATCCATAGATTGCAATGTCTCCGCGTTCGCGCAGTAAATAAGGAACTGCGCCGATATGGTCCTCGTGGCCATGTGTTAAGAACACGCCAACAACATCATCTAGGCGATCACGAATATATGAGAAATCCGGAAGGATTAAATCAATTCCTGGCTGAGTATCTTCAGGAAATAGAACTCCGCAGTCAACGATTAATAGCTTTCCTTTAGTTTCAAATACGGTCATGTTTCGACCGATCTCACCTAAGCCGCCCAAGGCGACAATACGCAATCCCCCTTTAACTAAAGTTGAGGGTGTTCCAAGATCTGGGTGAGGATGATTCATTATTTAATTGCTACGCCACCTGCGCGTAGGTCGTCACGCAACTGCGCAACTTGCGCATCTGTTGCATCGACTAGAGGAAGACGGGTATATCCACCAGGTAGACCCATTAATGTCAGTGCGGCTTTAGTCATGATGGCACCTTGTGTGCGGAATGTTCCGGTAAATACTGGAAGCAACTGCTGATGAATCTCTAGTGCGCGCCCAGGATTGCCCGCAAACCAAGAATTGAGCATTTCTTTTAGCTCTGATCCAACTGTGTGACCACACACTGAAACAAAGCCGACTGCTCCCACTGATAGAAGCGGCAAATTAAGGATGTCATCACCTGAATACACAGGAATTCCGCAACGCTTGATTACCCAAGAGGTTGCAGCAACATTTCCTTTTGCATCCTTAAGCGCAACGATTGAAGGGTGTTCAAAGAGTTCAACGATTGTGTCTGACTCAATTTCAACACCTGTGCGACCAGGAATGTCATAGAGCATCATTGGTAAACCAGTTGCATTGGCCATAGCTAAGAAGTGAGCCTTGATACCTGCTTGTGGTGGCTTGTTGTAATAAGGAGTCACTACCAAAATTCCATCAGCACCAGCTGCTTCGCTGCGCTTGGCTTGGTTGATTGAATAATCTGTTTCATTATCGCCAGCACCAGAGACAACCTTGATGTTTGCTCCAACTACACGCTTAACAACCTTGATGATCTCTTCTTTTTCAGAGGATTTAGTCGTAGGAGCTTCACCTGTTGTGCCATTAACGACGATGCCATCGTGACCTGTTTTAACGAGATGATCTGCGATTTTTTCAACGCCATCCCAATCAATGGAGCCATCTTTTTTAAATGGTGTGACCATTGCGGTCAACATGCGGCCAAATGGCGCTGGCGTACTCATGCGGGTAACTCTACCCGTTTTATGGGGCGATGCGACCAGACTTTTCGAAGGCCCCGTATGTAAGCGGCATTAATTTTGCGAATTCGGCTTCCATTTTCTCGGCCACCATCTCAATTTCGCGTTGAGGATAGCTTGGAAAGTGTGAGCCTTCGCGGGATGTGCGAAGGGATAAAAAGTTCATGAGCGCACGGGCATTCATTGAAACATACATAGATGAATACGTGGCCACAGGCAATACCGCACGCGCAACTTCGCGCGCAACGCCTGCGTCCAACATCTTTTGATAACTATCGTATGCAACAACGTAGGCGGCTTTCATAGAGTTAGTTGTAATTTCAAATTGTTCTTTTGTTCCATCTTCAAATGTGTATGCACCAGTTTTACCAACTTGCACAAGCTTGCGATCTTTCGATGGGATATAGAAAACAGGTTTTAATTCGCGGTAGCGACCACTCTCTTCATTGTATGAAGCGATGCGATGGCGCATGAATTCACGGAAAACAAATATCGGCGCTGAGATGAAGAAAGTCATGGAGGTGTGTTCGAAAGGTGATCCGTGGCGCTCACGTGCAAGGTAATTAATTAATCCGGCAGAGCGAGCTGGGTCTTCACCAATCTCTTCCATTGATTGCTCACCAGCAGTTGAAACACGTGCTGCCCAGATTACATCGGCATCACTGGCACTGGCTTTTACTAATTCAACGGTTACATCGTCTCTAAATATGATTTCCTCAGGCATGGCCTCACCCTATAAGGGGCCGGGTTTGAGTCTTTGGATATCTACGGCAGAATGTCTGCGTGTCCAGAATTGAATCCACCACATTGCGCGATTCTTTGAGCGTTTCCATCACAGTTGGGGCATATGGAACGGCTTTTGGAGCCGCTGCGGTTGCAAATGGCTTTTCACTTCTACAAACGTGCTTGTTATCACTTCTAACATTTTCAGGTGCATCACAGTTCGCAGTTATTGGAGTTCTAGGTGCTGGCGGCGGTGCAATAAGTGGCATTGCAACTGCGTCCCTACTTGGAATTCGAAATGGTGTGTATGGCGTGATCATGGCGCCTCGATTGAAAGTAAAAGGATTCAAGCGAATTGTTGCCGCCCAGATAACAATTGATGAATCAACCGCAGTTGCATTAGGTCAAGAAGTTCGCGGAGAAAAAGCCATGCGCCAAGGTTTTTGGCTTACGGGCTTTGGTGTATTTCTATTCTGGAATCTATTCACAGTAGCTGGAGCCCTTGGTGCACAAGCCATGGGAGACATACGTGCATGGGGACTCGATTCTGCGGTGCCTGCCGCGTTCTTAGGTCTTGTGTGGCCACGCTTAAAAACTAATCGTGATCGAGCACTTGCCGTTGGTTGCATGATCTTTGCTCTAGTTATGACTCCTATTTTGCCCGCAGGACTACCAATCATTGCAACTGCATTTATTGCCGTAGCGGTAGGACTGCGCAAATGAACTCATTTTGGATTGCCACAATTGGCACGAGCGTTATTGCTTTTGCACTTAAATACGCCGGACACAATGTTCCAGAGCGAATTTTTGCTCATCCTAAAGTGCAGTCCATTAACGCGCTCATTCCTATTGCACTTCTGAGCGCACTAGTTGCTGTTCAGACATTTACAGAAAAATCACAGTTGATGATTGATCATCGATTAGCTGGTTTATCTGCCGCCGTTGTGGCGCTATTACTTAAAGCACCATTTCCAGTTGTAGTACTCAGTGCAGCCTTTACATCGGCTGCTATCTATAACTGGTTTTAGATAATTTTAAGAGCTTGAAGCTTTGCCTTCAAGTCATTATCTGATGGTTCAGTTAAGTGAGTGCCGTCAGAGAAAACAATCACAGGAATTGACTGTGCTCCGCCGTTAATCTCTTTAACTTTGTCTGCAGCGCTTAGATCTGCATCGACATCAATAAGAGTGTATTCAACGTTGAGCTCTTCAAACAAACGCTTTGAACGGCGGCAATCTCCGCACCAGTCAGCGCCATACATTGTGATTTGATCTTTTGACATGTGGATCTCCCTTTACATGAACTTATCTAGGCCATGTGTCAGGCCTGGATGTGAAACTACATTTCTAATACCAAGGATTACTCCCGGCATAAATCCTGCTCGATCAAGTGAATCGTGACGAATTGTTAACGTCTCACCTAGTCCCCCAAGAATTACCTCTTGGTGTGCAACTAATCCTCGTGCGCGCACTGAGTGCACTGGAATATCTCCCACTTTTGAACCGCGTGCCCCCTCTAGAGCAGTTGTTGTTGCATCAGGTTGTGCTCCAAGGCCTGCCTCTTTACGGGCTTTGCTCATGAGCTCTGCGGTGCGAGATGCTGTGCCACTTGGCGCATCTACTTTCAGCGGATGATGTAATTCAATAATTTCAGCTGATTCAAAATAACGTGCAGCTTTTTCAGCAAACTCCATCATTAAGACGGCACCAATTGCAAAGTTAGGGGCAATTAAGACACCAACTCCAGGATTAGCCTTTAAGAGTTTTTCTACGGTCGCAAGCTTGTTTGCATCAAAGCCAGTTGTTCCCACAACAACGTTTATTCCATTGTTAATAAGAAATTCAAGGTTTGCCATGACTGAATCTGGTGTAGTGAAATCAACAACTACTTTTGCCCCAGAATCTTTCAGTTCATCAAGTGAATCACCAAGATCGAGCGCTGCAACTAGGCTCAAGCCCTCAGATGATTCAACGGCCTTTACAACCTCTGAACCCATGCGACCTTTTGCACCTAGTACTGCAACGTTAATCATTTCAACACCTTTTCAAATTTCGACGTGTTTTTAAATGGACCCACAAGAGCAAGCGTAGGCGTTTTAGTCAAAAAGGCGCCAGCAATTTCCCGTATGTCCTGCTCATTTACGCGTGAAATAGATTTCAAAATATCGTCAAAGCCGGTAACTTGGCCGTAAACAATCTCATTCTTACCAATTCTAAACATGCGCGAGCCTGAGTCCTCTTGACTCAAAACTAGTGAGCCACGAACAGCGCCCTTAGCGCGCTCAATCTCTTCATGCGTCATTCCATTATCGACAACATGGGCGAGGACTTCGCGAATAATCTCCACAACTTCAACGGCCTTAGTTGGATTACATCCTGCATAAAAACCAATCTGACCACTGCCTGCATATTGCTGGGCATAGGCATAGACAGAGTATGCAAAGCGGCGATCATCATGACGGGCAACGCCCTCCATGCCATAAAACATGTGCGCTTGCTCAGTCTTGCGCGAAATCAAACCAACACTTAGCTGTTTAGCTTTCTTATCCTGTGCATTTGAGCGAATGACTGGTGCGCCCATGACATCTAGGAAACCATCAACAGAAAGGGCTGCTTCAACCATTGCAACAACCTTTTTGTGCTTAATGTTTCCAGCAACTGCCACAACAAGATCTTGGGGCAGATAACGCTTCTTGTAATAGTTATTGACTGTATTGCGTGACATCCCCTTAATTGAGGCCACAGTTCCCAAAATCGGACGCCCAAGTGGAGTATCCCCGTAATAAGTCTCAGCATATAAATCATGGACTAAATCACTTGGATCATCATCACGCATCGCGATTTCTTCTAAAACAACCTTGCGCTCAGCATCAACATCAAGGGCTGAAACAACAGATGATGTAATTAGATCTGAAATCACATCAATTGCCATCGGCAAATCGGTATCAATGACACGTGCATAGAAGCAGGTGTATTCCTTAGACGTAAAGGCATTCATCTCGCCACCGACTGATTCAATCGATGATGAGATTTCAAGTGCGCTGCGTCGGGCAGTTCCTTTAAAGAGTAAATGCTCTAGAAAGTGAGAAGCCCCAGCAGTTGCCGGGGATTCATCACGAGATCCAACATTTACCCAGATACCAATTGCGGCACTGCGCACCGAAGAAACTTCTTCAGTGACGATGCGCAGACCGCTAGGTAAAACTGAACGACGAACGCTCATTTATTCAGCAGAACCAGTTGTTCCATCTTCAAGAACTGGAACCAAAGACAACTTGCCCTTTGGATCAATCTCGCCGATTTCAACTTGAATCTTGTCGCCAACCTTCATGACTTCTTCCAAGTTCTCAATGCGCTTTCCACCATGCATCTTGCGAATCTGAGATACGTGGAGCAAGCCATCTTTACCTGGCATCAATGAGATGAAAGCACCAAATGCTGCAAGCTTTACGACGGTACCGAGGTATCGCTCTCCAACTTCTGGCATCTGTGGGTTAGCAATTGCATTGATTTGAGCACGTGCAGCTTCAGCTGATGGACCATCAACTGCGCCGATGTAAATTGTGCCGTCATCTTCAATTGAAATATCTGCGCCAGTTTCATCTTGAATCTGGTTAATAATCTTGCCCTTAGGCCCGATTACTGCACCGATCTGATCAACTGGAATCTTCACAGAGATAATGCGTGGAGCAAATGGGCTCATCTCATCTGGGCCATCAATTGCTTCATTCATTACATCAAGAATTGCAAGTCGCGCTTCCTTAGCTTGGTGCAATGCACCAGCTAGTACTGAAGCAGGAATTCCATCAAGCTTTGTATCTAGCTGCAAAGCTGTAACGAAATCCTTTGTTCCGGCGACTTTAAAGTCCATATCGCCAAATGCATCTTCTGCACCAAGAATGTCAGTGAGTGCTACGTACTCGACTTTGCCATCGACAGTGTCAGAGATAAGACCCATTGCAATACCTGCAACTGGTGCGCGTAGTGGAACGCCTGCGTTATAAAGCGCAAGAGTTGATGCACAAACAGATCCCATAGAGGTTGATCCATTTGAACCAAGTGCTTCAGAGACCTGACGGATTGCGTAAGGGAACTCTTCGCGAGTTGGAAGTACTGGAATCAAAGCACGCTCAGCAAGTGCACCGTGGCCGATTTCGCGACGCTTTGGTGTACCAACACGACCAGTCTCACCAGTTGAATATGGTGGGAAGTTGTAGTTGTGCATATAACGCTTATGGTTTTCAGGGTTCAACGTATCTAGCTGTTGTTCCATCTTGAGCATGTTAAGAGTTGTAATTCCAAGAATCTGTGTCTCACCACGTTCGAAGATCGCTGAACCGTGAACACGAGGAATTACTTCTACCTCTGCAGATAGTGCACGAATATCGCGCAATCCACGTCCATCGATACGGATCTTGTCGCGCAATACGCGCTGGCGAACAAGCTTCTTAGTTAGTGAACGAAACGCTGCAGGAACTTCCTTTTCGCGGCCTTCGAAGGCTGCAGAAACTGATTCCTTAGTTGATGCAGAAATCTCATCAATCTTTGTTTCGCGCTCTTGCTTACCAGAAATTGTTAGTGCCTTTGCAAGATCTGCACCAGCAGCCTTTTCAACGGCAGCAAATACATCATCTTGGTAATCAAGGAACACAGGGAACTCAGCAGTTGGCTTTGCAGCCACCTTTGCAAGCTTTGACTGTGCTTCACAGAGAATCTTGATAAATGGCTTTGCAGCATCTAGACCTTGTGCAACAACTTCTTCATTAGGAGTTGGTGCTCCGCCCTTGATGAGCTCAATTGTCTTTGTCGTAGCTTCTGCTTCAACCATCATGATTGCAACATCGCCATCATCGCTAATGCGACCAGCAACAACCATGTCAAAGACTGCGTTTGCAACCTGTGAGTGGTTAGGGAATGCAACCCACTGGCCATCAATCAAAGCAACGCGAACGCCACCGATTGGGCCAGAGAAAGGCAAACCTGCAAGTTGTGTTGACATTGAAGCAGCATTGATTGCGATCACGTCATACATGTGGTCTGGATCAAGTGCCATTACTGTCACAACGATCTGAACTTCATTGCGAAGTCCCTTAACAAATGATGGACGCAATGGACGGTCGATTAAACGACAAGTAAGAATTGCATCTTCTGATGGACGACCTTCACGACGGAAGAATGATCCTGGGATACGACCAACTGCATACATCTTCTCTTCAACATCAACTGTTAAAGGAAAGAAATCAAATTGATCTTTAGGAGTCTTTGATGCAGTTGTAGCTGAGAAGATCATTGTTTGATCATCTAGAAATACTGCAGCAGCTCCTGCTGCTTGGCGCGCTAGGCGACCTGTTTCAAAACGAATCTCTCGTTTTCCAAATTTTCCGTTATCAATAACTGCAACGGCTGACTGAACCTCTTGACCCTCCATGGGTCCTCCTTTATTACTATGGACGCGACTCATTGCAAGTCACATCGTGGTTACTACCCACTTAAAGGAGAATGAATCTTCGATCGAAGTTCACGCACATTATTTTGTGCGGAAACCACTACCGAGGACCATTTGCCCTCAAGTGGTGTAGGTATTACTTAATTAGCGGCGAATACCGAGCTTCTCGATAATCACGCGGTAACGGTTGATATCTGTCTTAGCAAGATATTGAAGAATGCGACGACGACGACCAACTAGCAACAACAGACCACGACGGTTGTGGTGATCATGTGGGTTGGTTTTTAGATGTAATGTGATTTCTTCAATGCGCTTAGATAGCAAAGCGACCTGAGCTTCAGGACTTCCCGTGTCAGTAGGAGTAGATCCGAACTGCGCGACAATTTGCTTCGTTACTTCTGGTGTTAGTGCCATTCTTTAGTACTCCTTGGTTTCTGATCACGAGGGCTTTCGGTTTGCCTCACGAAAGCTCGCTTTCTCGTTGGACCGGGCAAGATTACCAGCGGGGGCGAATAAGGTGAAATCCTGAGCCTAAAGCTCGGTTAATTCACGGGCTTTTGCGCAGTCTTTCGCCATCTGATCAAGCAAGGGT
>Ga0209087_1002099_pt1 | contig 11341 bp, 14 predicted proteins | sample S_130805_EF_Meta_FD_187321 | JGI IMG/M metagenome (GOLD analysis project Ga0209087, IMG submission 187321) | Freshwater microbial communities from Lake Simoncouche, Canada to study carbon cycling - S_130805_EF_MetaG (SPAdes) (version 2) | ecosystem: Environmental > Aquatic > Freshwater > Lake ...
TTTACAAAATGTGCATAACCTATACCGGTCGCTGTAGCGTTTTTTCTAAGTACTATCTCTGGGTCTTGCGGTGCAGCAGTAACTCCAAACGTACACCATGTATTTATTTGATAGTATCCTGTTACTGGTGCAGTATAGCGTCCGTTAGTTATATCGTAGTTACTATTAGTATCAAATAATTCTGTATTAAATACTATAGCTGCACCATTAGGCGTTTGAGCGGTACTACGTCTTGCACTAAACTTATAATTATTAGTATGAGCTGTACTGTCTATAGCTTCGCTAAAGTTGCTATTAACTTCAGTGCTTTTTATAACTGTGTTGGGTGTAAAAATTATCATACGCTTACCAATATTCCTGAGAACTTACTTATTACTATTCCACTATTTAATGTCTTACTCGCTTGCGTAGAATAATACATTGGATACAAGGTCTCTGCTGCAGTTAATTTAATTAAGTGCGTAGCAGATAATGTAGCATTACCTGTAGTATTTGGTATTTCTTGTCCACGAAAATACTCATTAGTGCCATCTTTAGAAAATCCAACCAGAAATGGAAACCCGGTTTGTGATAGCATTTGCACCATTACACTAAAGAAATAATATCCTGTGACCGGTGCAGTATAGGCATATGTAGTTGTATTATAGTTTGAATTGGTATCATACTCCTCAGTATTCATTTGCAACTTAGTCCATGTAGTAGCTACTGTTGATTGAGTAGATCCCATATAAGCACTAAACTTATATGGATTAACTTGGCTTGCAATAGCAGTAGACTCTGTAAAGTTAGCGTTTACATCAGCGGCTTTTATAATGGTGTTAGGGCTAAAGATTATCATACTGTCTCCGCATAGTAACTTATGTTATCAAGAGTAATCCAACCATTGCCTGTACCACCACCATATGCAATACCAGAAGTGGTTAGTTTTATATGACCAGCAGCACTAGCACCAATTGCAGCAATGTGACGTGTGCTTCCTACCTTATAACCTGTCGGCATAGTAATCATAGTTGTAGTATCTACTGCTGTACCGTTCCTAATAAAACCTTTTAGATGAACATACCCAAATGCGTCTTTGCGAAATGCGGCGGCCGGATATCCTGAACCATAGTTTACCCAGCTATTTGCAAATGAGCTACCGGCTGACCCTACAGCAATCCAATCACTATCTGGTGCAGATAAATAATCGGTCTTTGTTTTTAGCTCATCAAAGTTTAGATTAACGTCAGCTGATTTTATAACTGTATTGGGAGTAAATACTATCATGATATAGCACCTGTCTCTTCAGCGTTTGTCTGAGCTTCTGCACCGGTGTCTAGTACCTGTATGATGCCCTCAATAACATGTGAGTTGTGATAGGCAATACGCTGTGCTCGTTCATCTTCTGTCATATTCTGGTTAGTCTCAAGCTCCATAATCCAAAAGTCTTTTATACCATCAAGAATAGCGTTTGTTGTATCTACTGTAATACCAGTCATTGAACACTCTCGGCATACACCAATATCTAATTGGTTACCTTTAGTAGTTGAGCAACGTACTTGTGCATGATTAGGCAATGGCTGACCCAAAATGTTCATAAATCGTCTTTTGCAGATTGGGCAGTGCTGGGGTATGTGTTCTAGTTTCATAATATCCTTTACGATGGCGTTGTTGGGTTATTAGCTGTTTGCAATGCTTCTAGGTTACGGTTGATATCCTCAATGCGTTTGTTTACATCTAGTGGAATAGTAGACGCTGATATAACGACACTATCCTGTTTATATTCTAGTTTCTGAATCTGCATTTGCAAGCTGGATAGATTATAAATATTATAGTCCCAATAAGCTTCATCATATCTACCTACGTCCCATGTGTGTATACCAACCTGTTGAGTTATGTTTCGTACTGCTATAACGTCACCTACTTGTATAGACTCAATGTCATAGCCCATACTCATATCATTGTTATTGTCTAGTATCTCAAGTGTGACCCTAAGCTCCGGCTCACTTTTATTTGCAAGAATATTATTAGCAATGGTATCAGCTGTATTAGTAACTGTTACACGTCCATCTGCATATTTTATAGCTTTAATACCGTACTTAGTAATTGAAGCCGGTGTAGTATATTTTTTATAAAAGTTTACGCCAGCACCTAGATCTCCGCCAGTAAAATATATAGTGTTTGTAATATCTTCAATTCGCTTTTCAAATTTTGCATCAATGACATCTTTTTCAAATGAAAATGTGTGATCTGGTGTCTCAGATTTCTCATGAAAGTGTATAAGATTAGTACCTTGATCTATATACCAATACCAATTGGCTGGTGCTAGCTCTACGCATTTACTGACTCCAGCTAATATTGTATCAACGCTAAAAGTATATGATGTTACTGAATTGGTTGTATCAATTGAATTTGCATTGTAATATACATTTCCACCCTGCTGGAAGTTATTGTCCATAATAGTCCGCATAATATCTGATGGATCGTATGAGTTAAATGTTGCTTTAGTAGCTAATTGTTTATATACAATTTCAAAGTATAAATCATCACCCTGTGGAGAAAATTGACTACCGGCAATTGATCCGGCAAATAATGCTCTGTATCTTTGACCATTTGCATAAGATGCAGCCACAGAGTATATATCAGTTAAAACTGCTGCACCGTTATTTGATGTTGGATATATTCCGATAAAATAAGTCTCAGTACTATCAAGATTTATGCCTGTATCAAATATTGCATTATAAATAGTAGGTGTAGTACCGCTGACTGTGATTCTTTTAGTAGTTAGTAGATTATCTGTAATTTGAAATGCTGTCTGTGTTAAAGAATATGGAGCACCACCGCTAAAAACTTTAATATCAACATCTACATCTCCAGCTACAGAAGTTGCTAATGTAAATTTTGCCGATATCATTTCTTGATTAGCTGATACTGTAAATGTTTGACCTTGTATTCTCCAATAAGGACTTGTATCCCAGTATAAATCATCGTCTCCATCTGAACTAAGCTGATACTCAGTTGTAGATGGCACACCGTCAATTATAAAATCATTAAGCTCTGACCCATATCCAAGTACAATAATCTGAATTGTATTGTCTGTATATACTGGTGTATAAGAGCTTATATAGCCTTGAAATATTATTGTTCCATTTGGTGCGTCTTTATCAAAGCAATATACTTTAACGTTATGTCCAAAGTCTACGTCTGTACCCTCTCCAAAGTCTCCAGCGTCACGAGCAAGGGATATCTGGAGTTGTCCGCCAGCACTGTTCATCTCATTGTTAAAGCTTACGTCAGATATGACATCTTTCCAGGTAGCTAAAAAAGCACCATCTATATCGTAGACTTTAACCTGGAACGTTTTCATCTATAGCCACCTTTTATAATAGTTGCCTGTTATTACTATGCTCCTAGCAGTAAACTCATCTTCAACAGTTAATGCACAAGTACCAAGATTTAAGTCCGGGAATGTTCCTTCAAAGTCTAGCGTCTCACCAACTACTGAGGCTTTATATACAGCTATATAGTCTAGCAATGCACCGTTAAGTTGCATAGTTGCGGCTGTGCCTACAACAGCAATTGTGAAGCTTTTTATAGCTGTTCTTACAGGTGAACCAGTTGTAGCTGTAGCTGCTGTACTTAAATCAAGTTTAATATAGTTCCATGCGTTTGTATTTAATCCAGATCCATCGTATTCCGTTGTTATAGTCCAATATAAACTGTTTGTAGCAAGAGTTGCATCTGATCCGGCTGTAAGCCTTACAGAAGCAACTGTACCGGCTGTTGGAGTTGGTATAAAAATTGGAAATAATATTGTCCCAATTGTTGAACTTAAATCAATTGTGGTTGCATAGTTTAGTCTTGAGATATCGCAGAACTGTCCAGCCGATGCTTGTACAGCCTTAACTGCACCAGTGCCTTCTATTTCGTTTGTTTCATCTAGGCTTAGTGTAGCTGTTCCAGATGTCCAGCCTGTTGCTGAGTCCATATTATCAATTACTGTTCTAGTAGATGGATATATAGTACATGTCTTATTAGGACCATCAACTATTACACGATCTCCAAAAGTCCAAGTCTTAGTAAATCGGATACGCTGATTAAGTGATGCGTTCTTAATCTGTATATACTTAGCGTCAATATAGGATATGCAGTTAGTAACTGTAAAATCTATATATGGCTCAGCCTTGTATGAGCCGGTAATTGTATTGGAATAGGAAGTATTGTTGGCAGTATATGTTCCAAACGTAAGTGTTGACTCGGTAAGTTCTTTTGCAAAAGCGTCACAAGTGAATACAACTTCATACTCGCAGAAATATCCAGCAGTTGTATAGTTAAATGAATCCATAGTAGCTAAATAGCGTCGTTTCTTACTGCCAATATATACATCAAGAGTTTCATTGATACCAACTAGATTCTGTTTAAGTACGTCAAGCCTATCGTGCATCTCATCAATCGTAGTGGCTTTTAGAGAGCCTGTGACAGTGACTAAACGCTCGCCGTAGTTCTGATACGAAATAACCTGTCCATCGCCTCTAGCAAGCTCATATTTGTTTACCTTAGGCTTTGGTGAGCTTACATCAATCTTAGTAACATGGTAGTTAGTATTCTTAAGGTCAAAGTTATTAAAGATAGCATTGTAGTTGTTCATATTGTAGCCATTCCTTTTCGTGCTAATTCACCGTTGCGATCAAGCCTATTAAAGAATGTATTAACCGCAGCAGTGTCGCCGAGTGTTATATTGCCGTAAATGTTATTGTTTGTAGTTGCATTTGGAGCTTGAGCAGATCCTTGAGCAAGTGGAGCATTAGCAACAGTATTGCCTTGTGACATACTAGCTGTTATACCGCTTAACGTTCTTTCTACTTCTTGATATCCAGCAATAAGTCCTTTGTTAAAGCCTTGCATAACTGCTTTACCTTCGCCAAGAAGCATGACTTTATCTTTATCAATAGGACCTTTAAGATTTTTTATCCTTTGAGCTAATCCACTCAACCAACCCGTGATATTATGCCAAGAATTTTTCATACCTTCCCATAATCCATTTAAGGCGTGCCAACCAGCACCCCATAATATACCAAAAAGATTTCCTACTGCATTTACAACACGCCAACCAGTACCAGCTAACCATGGCAATATTGCACCCATCATTGAAACCATTCCGTTCCACAGACCTTGTAATATACTTCTGCCAGAATTTATTAGCCATGTATCAGCACCTACAAAGAAATTATGAATTGCGTTAGGTATATTAACAAAGAATTGTATAATCGCTGATCCTACCTGTATTAACCATGCTAATAATTGTGCAAACCAACCAATAAGCCGAACTATAACAATAATTAAGTCATAAATCAATTTTACAAAAATTACAATTGCTATAATTAAGACACCTGGTATAAACATAGCTAGCCATTTTATTTGTACCATAAATGGTTGCAATGCTTCTTTAGCTCTATTAAATGCGTTTACTAGATCACGCCAAGCCGCCATGAACTGGTTTGCCATAAATTCTCGTAGACCACGAGTTGCATTCCACATATCTTTTAGCTTTTCTATAACCTGTTTTACGCCAGTCTCATATCTCTTATATAGAAAATATCCTGCTGCAACGGCAGCACCAATTGCGTAGATAGGCCATGTAGCTGCAATTACCGAGTATGCAAGAGATGCAAAGGCTGCAACAAGAGTAGTACCTATAAAGACTGCTACCGTGTCTTTATTATCTAACAACCAGGTAAATGAACCTTTAAGAAAGTTTTTTATATCATCTTTATGCTGAGAAACAAATGCGATAATTTTATCGGCTGCTATTAAGATAGATCCAAATATAGCGTTTACAGCGTTAATTATTGAATCTTTATTATTTTCTAAAAATGTCATTAGTTTTAGTGCAGCTTTTGAGACTTTATCAAATATAGAACCGGGTTTTACGTTTCCTTCTACGTCAATGCCAAGCATACCTCTTATAATCTGACCAACAGAGTCACCAATGTTACTCATACGTCCTGCAAATGTCTGAGATTGCTTTTCCATAAGATTAAAGAACTTGCCACCATTCTGGCTCATGCCAAAAATTGCTTTTTGAACTTCTTCAAATGAAGGTGCAGCTCCGTCTTCCATATCTTTCTTAATTTGTGCAGCACTCTTTCCAGATTGTTTTGCAAGAGCGTCAAGTAGCGGTACACCTGCTTCAGTAAACTGACGTAGTTCCATTCCAGTCAATTTAGTAGCCGTTCTTACTTGTCCGTAAGCTAATACAAGCTGTGGAAGCTTATCACGCCCAACACCAGCAGCAATGTTTCCTAATGCATTGAATGTAGGTATGATATTCTCAGCCTCAATACCATAGGCAAGTAATGACTTAGCACCCTTAACTACATCTGGCAGTGTAAACGGAGTACGCTTAGCAAAATCAGATAGCTCTTTCATAATTTTCATGCCAGCTTCAGCTGAACCAAGCATAGTATCAAAAGCTATTCTTGATTGCTGATAATCACTTGCATTATTTAGTGCAGCTCTTCCTGCAAAGGCAAATGCTGTACCCATAGCAATGCTTGCTAATGCAACTTTCTCACCAGCACTTTGTATGGAAGATAGACCTCCTTTTAATTTACTGCTTGCTGCATCAAACTTAGAGGTATCTAAACCTAAATCATAATGTATTGAGCCTACTGAGGTACTCATTTTTTAATAATCCTTACTTCTTGTAATATACCCTGATTGCCTTTAGCCTGCTTCTTAAATTGTGATGCTAGTTTATCAGCTTCACTTCCTCCAGAGTTACCAGACGCACTTATATAAAGATCAGTAAGATTCTTATTGCCCTGAAGTCTAAACATAGAATTGCATAATGCAAAAAAACGTTTTGCGTATTCGCCTAACGCTTCATCAGCTGTGTAGCTGTAAAAATGCATAAACTCAGTAAACATCATTAACCAATCTTCTCGGCTTTTGGGTCAGTATCAAACTTAACCCCCTTGTCCGCTAATTCTTTATTCTCTTCAGGTTGTACTTGTTCCATCACTTGAGTGATGATATCAATAACAGATTGCATATCTAACTCAATGCCTTTGAGTTCAGGTATTAGCTCAGAAACAACCCAGTCAAAGTCTTGCTCAGACTGCTGTATGCTTTCTCTGTTGACTGTACTTATATTCTGGAACGTCTCACCAACTTTGCTTATAACAAGCATGTGTGATAGTCGTGGTGGCTTACAATCAACTTCTACGCCCTTGATATTTACTTTGAATGCTTTTGGTTTTAGATCTTCTATTGTTAATGCCATGCTATTCTCCCTTAGCTTATTATACCAGTATTTGTAAATGTTACCTGCAATGACATCTTGTATATTTTTCCGTATTCAAGGTCTCTTGCAACGTCCTCTATATCCCCTATAACTAAAAATGTATAAATATAAGCATTGCCTTTCTCTGTGCTATGCATTCTATGTATAAAGCTTTTGATATCCTCAAGTGTTTGCACTGCTTGTGAGCCAGATGTATTCTTAACATAAATATTAACAACTGATTCCTCTATAGGAACATAATTATTAAGCTGACCACCTATACGATCAATATATATTCCTGCAGTATTTTCTGGTAAGTATCCTATAAAAATATTAGTACCAAGAGTTCCAAAACCATTGTCTGCTAAATATGTACCTACTATGTTTGCAATATCCATTATGGTCTCGCTCTCTGTCCATGCTTCTTAAACATCATCTTTAATTTTATAGTCACTTCGTCACCGGCTTTTCCAAGATATCCTTTCCCTGTACCTGGTGTTGTATAATTACGGACTATCTTTTTACCATCACCACCAAACTCCTGGAATCGTGCGTATTCAATCCAGAATGATATTCTATGAACAAGTTTAGCTATTTGATGAGTGTCGGATTGACTCCTGAGTCCTCCTTTTTTATACGGTGCTTTTGTTTTTGCATTTATAAGTACTTCTTTAGCACCTTCCGAGAGAGCATCATTTAATACACTAAATGCTGATTGCTTAAACTGTGGCATTCTGTCTACCACTCTTACGCTCATGATATAATCCCGTATTTAAGTAGTTCTGTTTTTATAAATTGTACATTGGGACTGTGTAGCTTGCGTGCTTTAGTGACTCTTTCTACTCGGTAGTATTGATCTTGAATAAGTAAGATTGAGTTGCGGTCTATCCCACTGTCCGGTTCAAACCATGCCATAGCATCAGATTGTATTGATTCAGCATTAGTATCGGTTACCTGGTTATTGATCTCACGGAAGTGACATTTAACATATGTTTGTGAAGCTGTTAGATAGTCACCGTATGCGTTCCGGGTATACGATACCTTGTAAGCTGTGTGTAGCATTGGTGGTTTCATAGATTAAACCTCCGGGAATAAATAAGCAATTTTATCTAGTGCATTACGAGCTTCAGTGCTTGCATAGGTTATACTGTATCCTTCTATGCTTTCAGATTTAACATTGGAGTTATTGTTTATCTCAGCAGTAAGTGCTGTAAGAATAGCGTCCTTAACTACGCTGAGTACTTGTGCGTCGTCATATATAGAAAACTTAGCTGTAACTGCAATTGCATTAAGACCTTCGTCAAACTCTCCCCAGCGATAGCGTAGCATTGTCTTGCATGTACGATTGACTGGCTCAACTGTATAATCAGCAGTTTCATAAACAAATTGACCTATTCCATTATTGTCTATGTACTTGACTTCAGTGACTGCAGTACACGGATCAATAGCTAAATTCTGTAAATCTCCATCATAGTATCTTGTACTAGCTGATACAGATTCAATACTACTACCAATCATACGCTCAATATGTGCTTGACTTGCATTGTTGATAGTAGAAAAAGCGTTGCTCTCTTCGCTTGTTAAACTTCGTCCTAGTCTTTGTTCTAGGTCTCCCTGACTTACTAATGCCATTTATCCTACCCTCTATCCTGTTAGAGATTGCCAAGCACAATCATAATTGTATTATAACACGTTAAATCAAAAAAGGGGCTTGACGTTTGCCAAGTCCCCTTAATTGTGCTAGTAAGCCTAGCTGATATCTGCAGGTCCGAAACGTCCAAGCAAACGACCATCAGTTGCATTGCGTGATTCATCTACTAATGCAGTGAATGTGACTTCAAAGACGGATTGTTCATCTATCTTGTAAGCAACAGTTGCATTGTCTGTTGAAACAGCCTTGAAAAAGGTGATTGTTCTACTATTATTAACGTTGTTACCTTGTGGAGTGATGACTAGTTGTAGTGCATCGTTCCTCAATTGGTAACCGGCTTTAGTACCAAAGTGAATTGATTCCCTGTTTGATGTGCCGACGTCCCAGTCGCTTTCAGGAACTACGTAGGAAAAAATTCCCGGTGTAATTTCTGCAAGCTTGAGTTTTACAGTTGCTTTCTGACCGGCTACTACCATATCAACAGGTGTACTTCCGTAAAGATCAGTTTTAACTTCTGTAAGGTCTCGTTCTATTGATATTTCAGCACCATCAACGGTGTGACCTAGGTCAACACCGCCAAGAGTTACCAGGCTTCCTGCGGCGACGTATAAGTTATTTATATTAGCCATTTAAGAACCCCCTTTTAGCTTACTGTACCAGTACCTATAATTGTGAATGCACCGTTGAAACGAGTTTGTGGAACACATCGTAGTGTTGCTCGCATTGCGAATGAATCCTGAGTTATTAGGTTAATATCTGTTCCACCAGAGTCTTTTACGACACCAGAGTCAAATACTTTTGTTTCTAGTACACGTTTGACGTGCATTTGAATTCGTGACAAGTCACCGAATACTGCGAATGCTTTGTTAGCACCGATTGTACCGTATTCTGGCATGACGTCTACTAATTCTACAGGTACACCATTAATTGTAGGTGTAATCTCTGAACCAACTGGACCAAATAGGTATCCACCAGTTGTAGCTTCTTTAGTCTGTCGTAGAACGTTCCATACACTTGGGTGCATGAAGAAGCGTCCATTACGTCGGATTGATGAAGAAACTTTGTACTGTGCGTTCATAGCGTCATCAGCGTCAAAGTTAGTAATTGCAGCACCAACAGTTTGTGTCTTGTAAGCCTCAGCAATTGTTGGGGTTAATAGACCAAATGTTGCGTCTGTGAATACGAGTTGGTCAAATAACTTAGCTCGTGCTCGTGCAACTTCGTTTGTAGCATCTGCAAATAGATCTACAGCAGAATCTTCCACAATTTCACTCGTCATGACTAGAGTAGCAATATACTTATCAAGTACAGCAGTAGCAGCACCGAATGTTAGTTTCTGTGCATTTACAGCAGTAGCTTCGTTAGTCTTAGTAAAGCTAATTTCATTTGTTCCTGATAGAAGCGTTACACTGTCTCGGTCAGTTCGTCGGATTGTTGCAAGTCGTGAAACAACTCCATATACGTCAGTAAGTCTTTCAACTTCTGCTACAAACTCTGGATCTGGTACTAAAGCACCACCATCAGCAGTTGTAGTTACGTTTTGGTAAGCAGCCTTCTCAGACCAAGCTTTGTTTACGTATGCGTTATATTCAGCCATTCCAGCGTAATCTTTGCGTAAGCTAGCGATTAGGCCTTTTGTGAAACGTACTTCTTTAGGAAGAGTCTCAAAACCTTTTTTAAGGTTACGAGGAGCTTCTTTAGTTGTAGATTCGTGAATATCTTTCTTTTCAATTTTTTCTGCTCGTTCTGACATGATGTCTGCTACTTTTTCAGCAACTTCATCAGCAGATACAGGCTTCATTGATGCAGCAGCTTTTTCTGCTACAGCTGTTACTACAGCGTCATCAATTTCAATTTTTTGAGTATCACTCATTATTTATCTCCTTTAATTTGATAGACCGAATAACGGTCTCGGCTTGCTGGACGACCACCTGTGCTTGTTTCAGGACCACACGCCTTGTTATTTGGTCTGCCTGTACCTTTTGAGTTTCACCAACGGCTACTTCCCTTAAGGTGGCTACCAAAGTTTCTAATGTATCAATATTTCTTTGAATCTCGTTTGAACCATCAGCTTTCTCAAGCATCTTACGAGCATAGCCATTAGCTAATGCCCGGAGTTCAGCTTTCTGATTACCGTCTAATGATTTAGCAGTAGCAAGTGCTTCAGGGTTTGCAGGGATACTAACTACGCTAAATTCTTTCATGTTCATCTTACTAATAGTAATACCGTCAGATGCCCACTCTTCTACCATTCCACCAATAGATACAGCATTAAGGTATCCATCTACAATATAGTCATAAACCTTGTGTGCAAATGGATCTTTAAGATAGAACTTAGCACGAGCCATGAGCTTGCCGCCCTCTTTCCAAATCTTAGTAGCTTTAGCAATAGGTAGATTGAAACCATCATGTCCCCATAAAACAAC
>Ga0209087_1002100_pt1 | contig 11341 bp, 10 predicted proteins | sample S_130805_EF_Meta_FD_187321 | JGI IMG/M metagenome (GOLD analysis project Ga0209087, IMG submission 187321) | Freshwater microbial communities from Lake Simoncouche, Canada to study carbon cycling - S_130805_EF_MetaG (SPAdes) (version 2) | ecosystem: Environmental > Aquatic > Freshwater > Lake ...
ACACGGAAACTCTAACTAATACACCGACTAATCTCAAACCCCTGCAACAACATAAATCTTAATTAAGAAATAAAATAAGATTACTTTATAAAATTAGAGGAAATTGTAGTATTTATAAATTAAATAAGAAAAGCAATGGCATGTAGTAAATATAACCTAACGAACACAGGTTCAACAATAGTTAATTTCAGTTATAGAAGATGTGATGATTCCATGTGGGATTATCAAGTTGAATTAACCCCAAATCAAACTAAAAATATTTGGGTAATTGATGGTACCTACACCGTTGCGCCAGCATTTAAGTCGGTATTGTCTTTGACTAATGACGGACCATTTCCTCCAATTGCTGCAACAAATACACCTACTCCATCAAATTCACCAACACCATCTCCAACTATAACACCAACTAATACGGCAACTAACACTCCTACGCCAAGTGTTACGGCAACAAACACAGGAACTCCTACTCCGACACCTACTAATACAGCAACAAATACTGTTACTCCGACACCTACTAATACTGCAACTAACACAGGAACTCCTACTCCGACACCTACTAATACCGAAACACCAACTCAAACACAAACTCAAACTTCAACACCAAGTCAAACACCAACAGATACACCATCAGTAACACCAACTACAACACCTACTCCAACAGCTACTTAAAATTAAAAAAAAATTATATATTCAAAAACCCTCCACTTTACGGAGGGTTTTTTTATTTTATAGTAAAAATATAAATCAAATGAAAATTTTTATTCAGATAGCTTCTTACAGAGACCCACAGTTGGTTCCAACCCTTAAAGATATGATTGCAAATGCAAAAAAACCAAAGAATTTGGTTTTCGGTATCGCAAGACAATTTAGTGAATCTGACGGATTCGATAATTTAGATGAATACAAAAACGACAAGCGTTTCAAAATTTTGGACATCCCATATCAAGAATCCAAAGGTGTTTGTTGGGCAAGAAATCTAACACAACAACTCTATGATGGTGAAGAATACACCCTACAAATTGACTCTCACATGAGATTCATTAAGGATTGGGATGATGTGTTAATTAAGATGATTAAAGGGTTACAAAAGGATGGATATAAGAAACCTTTACTAACAGGTTATGTCCCTTCATTTGACCCTGAAAATGAACCTGCAGGTAGATCTCAAGACGCATGGAGAATGGCATTCGATAGATTTATTCCTGAAGGAGCAGTATTCTTTTTACCCGAAACAATTCCAGGTTGGAGAGAAATGACAAAACCAGTTACCTCAAGATTCTATTCCGCCCACTTCTGTTTTACACTCGGACAATTCTCAACTGAAGTACAACACAATCCTGAATATTATTTCCACGGAGAAGAAATTTCTATCGCGGCTCGTGCTTACACTTGGGGATATGATTTATTCCACCCACACATTCCTGTCGTGTACCACGAGTACACTCGTAAAGGTAGAACCAAACAGTGGGATGATGATAAGACGTGGGGAGACAAAAACAAACATTCTCACTTAACAAATAGAAAACTATTTGGTATGGATGGTGAAACTCAAGAAGGACATGACGGGCCTTATGGGTTTGGTACTGTCAGAACACTTAGAGAATATGAAAGATATTCAGGTTTGTTGTTTGAAAAGAGAGCGGTTGACCAACATTGTTTAGATAAAAAATACGCTCCAAGTCCTGTTATTGAAGATGAAGAAGAATGGAAAAAAAGTTTCTCAACAATATACAAACATTGTATTGATGTCGGATATTCAAGCGTACCTGAAAAAGATTATGATTTTTGGGTTGTTGCCTTCCACGGACCAAATGATGAAACTATTTACCGAAGAGATGCTGACAAAAATGAAATTGCCGGATTTATGAGAGACCCAGATAAATATTGTAAAGTATGGAGAGAATTTCCTACAACAGTGTTACCATCATACTGGGTTGTTTGGCCTCACTCAGAATCTAAAGGTTGGTGTGATAGATTAACAGGCCAATTAAATCATAATCACATTAGTTAATGAAATTTTCTGAAATACCAAAGTTTGTTATTAATTTGGATAGAAGACCCGACAGAATGGAATCCATTACAAAAGAAATGGAATATATTGGTTGGGATTTCGAAAGGTTTTCTGCCGTAGATACAAACTCATACATGGGTATTACCAAATCCACATTCGAAATTATTAAAATTGCTCAAGAAAGAAAATATCCAAGAGTGATGTTAATTGAAGATGACTGTGGGTTTATGCCATATGCGAAGAATTTACTAGAACAAATCGAAGAAACTTGTTCTGACTTAGAGTTCGCAATTTTTAATTTAGGTCCAACACAAAATAGACCCATAAATGTTAGTGACAAATATGAGTTATTGTTTGACATGACAAATACTCCTGAAGCTCCGCCAGAATGTAGAGGGATTTACGGTGCTAACATGGTGATTTATGATGAGTCAATTTACGACAAAATTTTTGATATTTCACAAACTGCATTTACTACAAGTGGAGAATATTACTTTGCTTTAGATGATTACACTTATCAGTTTATTGTTCAAAAATATCAAAGTTATTCACCAATATTACCAATTGCACCACAAAAATCGAATTATTCTAATATATCGGAAGGTATGTACAACAATTGGTATATGCAAACATATAATTGGAACAGGTGGACACCAAGAAAAATACCTAATGAATTTATGGACCAGTATAAAGTCCAAGAAATGAAAGATAAAAACGAACATCATAAATTTTATTATGTCAGTTAAATTTATAACTTCAATATATAGCGATCTTTATGGTACCGAATTTGGTGGTAGAACCAACAGAGGAGGGCATTATAGATATAGTTTGTTATCATTACTCAAGATGACAGACGCAGATTTTTTGTGTTACACTTCAGATAGAGAATTAGATTCACTAATTAACTTTTTTTATGAAGAACACCAAATTTCACCCGAAAAATTAAAATTTCAAACATTTGATATTTCACAAACAAAATTCAGAGATTTAATTAATCAATATAAAAATATTGACGAAACTAAAAAGTCGGATAGATGTGTAGAAATTCAATATTCAAAATTTCACTGGTGGTGGAACGAAGATAAATCATACGACTATTATTATTGGATTGATGCTGGCCTATCCCATTGCGGTTTAATTCCATTAAAATATTTAACTCACGATGGTTTAGTTAGAAGATATTATGAAAGTTCATTATTTAATAATGAATTTTTGAAAAATGTTATCGAAGAAACAAAAGATAAGTTCTTGATTATTGGAAAAGAAAATGACAGAAATTATTGGTCAGGTACTGTAGATAGAAAATGGTATAAAGAATATGATAGAGGGTTACATATAATCGGAGGACTTTTTGGTGGTCACAAAAGTAAGTGGGACGAAATGGTTACTTTGTTTGAGGGATATATTCAAAACATTATGTCTGAAGATAAGGGTATTCCACATGAAGAGAATGTAATGACCCTTATGTATTATAATCATAAAGAACTTTTCGAAAGAAAACATTTTGACATTTGGTGGTGTAGAGATAACGCACCAAGAGGAACGTCGGAAGAATTATTCCAACAAAATAAAAGTTTTTATAAAATATTAGAAGAATTTAATAAAATATATGAGTAATATAACTTTAGTCACAGGTATTTGGGACATCGGTAGAGGAGAATTAACAGAAGGTTGGAGCAGGTCCTACCAACATTATTTAGATAAGTTTGAACAACTATTAAAGGTTGAAGAGAATCTAATAGTATTCGGAGATGAAGAACTAAAATCTTTTGTTTTTGAAAGAAGAAGTACTGAAAATACTCAATTTATTAACCGACCACTTAGTTGGTTTACTAGCTCTGAATTTTTTCCTTTAATTCAAAAAATCAGAACAAATCCTGAATGGTATAATTTATCAGGATGGTTAAAGGAATCTACACAAGGTCGATTGGAAAACTACAATCCTTTGGTCATGTCAAAAATGTTTTTGTTACATGATGCCAAAATAATGGACCAGTTTAATTCTGAATATATGTTTTGGATTGATGGTGGATTAACTAATACGGTACATCCGGGTTACTTTACTCATGATAAAGTTTTGAATAACTTATCCAAATACATTTCAAAATTTTCATTCATTTGTTTTCCTTATGACGCTGAAAGAGAAATTCATGGATTCGAATATAACAAGTTAAATTCTATCGCTGGAGACAAAGTTAATAAAGTCGCTCGAGGTGGTTTCTTTGGTGGTCCTAAACACACAATTGGTGATGTGAACGGAATCTATTATGGACTGTTAAAAAGTACTTTAGAAGAAGGATACATGGGAACTGAGGAGTCAATCTTTAGTATTATGTGTTACAAACATTCCGATTTATTTAATTATTTTGAAATTGAATCTAACGGATTGGTTGGTAAATTTTTTGAAGACCTTAAAAACGATACCTTAAAAGTTAAAAATGAAAGTTCCGTACAAGTAACCAATAATTTGGATACAAATAAAGTAGGTTTATATGTAATCACATTCAATAGTCCAAAACAATTTAAGACATTGATTGATTCTATGTTGGCATATGATAAAGATTATATTAATAAGACAACTAAGTTTTTGTTAGATAATTCAAGCGACTTGTCAACTACTGAAGAATACTCAAAGATTTGCCAAGAATATGGATTCGAACACATTAAAAAAGATAATTTAGGAATATGCGGAGGAAGACAATGGGTTGCCGAGCACTTCCAAACTGAAACTGATTTGGATTATTACTTGTTTTTTGAAGATGACATGTTTTTCTATCCAAATGAAGGAAAGGTTTGTAGAAATGGATTCAATAGATATGTCCCTAACTTATACAGTAAATCTTTAGAAATTATTAAAAAAGAAAATTTAGATTTCTTAAAGTTAAATTACACTGAATTTTATGGTGACAATGGTACCCAATGGTCATGGTATAATGTCCCACAACACGTTAGAACCGAATTTTGGCCTGACAAACCTAGACTACCTGAAATTGGATTAGACCCTAACGCACCTAAAACACAATTCCATGCAGTTTTATCTTATAAAGGTCTACCTTACACTAAAGGTGATGTATACTACTGTAATTGGCCTCAAATTGTTTCAAGAACAGGAAACCAAAAAATGTTTTTGGATACAACATGGGCACACCCATTTGAACAAACTTGGATGAGTCATATGTATCAACTTGTAAAAAAAGGAGAATTAAACCCTGGATTGTTATTACTAACTCCAACAGAACACGATAGATTCGAACATTACGATAGGGGGCTTCGTAAAGAGTCATAACAGTATATTTATTGTTATGGAATTTTATATTAAAAAGAACGCAACTCTCCCTGTATTAAAAATGCAGGTGGTAAAAGACGGAAGAGCAGGTTACCAACAACTCATGGAAGACCTTGAGGTCTCGACTATATTTTTTACTATGATTGATGTGGAAACAGGAATACCCAAAATTGTTTCTGCACCTTGTGAAATCGTTAATTTAATTTTACCTTTGGGGGCTGCCCCCGAGTATTATATTTATTTCAAGTTCACCTCAAGAGACACAAATACCCCTGGCAGATATCAGGGGCAATTTTTAATTAGAAATGACGAGGGTAGTTTAATTCTTCCAATTAGGGAAGAATTATACATAAATATTCAAGATAGTTTCATATCAGAAACAGCATGTTGTTAATATATGAAACTAACCCGATTATTATCCGATTTAATTTTAGAACAAGTAAAACCTGATGGGTCATTACCTATTGTAAGTTTTGTTTATGATAAATTTTTAATAAATTTATCCGCAACATACCATCAATGGAACCAACGACAAGGAAATAAATCTCTTGACGAAATTGTGGAAATTTACGATTATAATTTTGTAAACAATCCAAAATTTTACGAAAGAGTCGGAGCTCCCAATAAATTAATTGGAAGTATTTTTATTGACGACTTTGATAAAATAAAGAACAGAATATCAAAGTTAGATTTGGTAAGACCAAATAATACTATTTCAGTAATCAAAGAAGTAGGAGATGATTTGGGGCTACCGTACTTTATGAATTATTTGGAGTTTATTGTGTTGGCGGATGATTTGAAAAATTATAAAATTATTACTTCATCATTTTCAAAAAATGGTTCTTATTTGATGACGACGAAGGAAAACAAAAATAGTCCAAAACTTTTATTATAGTCTCCTATTTGATAAGTCTCTAAATTTGTTTAATATTTATATACGATGAGCAAGGTAAACTTCACGTTAGTGTGAAAGCCAATAAACCACTCGTATATAGAAAATGTTTACAGAACAAGAAATTGAATCGTTCCTACACGGAAACGATCCCGAAGAATTTATAGTCGCAATCGAATTCGACTACGCTTCCAATTCCATTTATAAGGTTAGAGAAATACCTGGCAAAGGTAAAGAAATTCGTAAAGACAATTTTACGCCATTCGCATGGGTTGGTGATTTACGTGACATCAACTTTTATGGTGGTTCAAAGGCCGCTCAGAAGGAAGCCATGACCAAACATGGTATCACGATTGAAAAACTTGATACTCACGGTAATAAAAGATTAGAAAGAGGTATGACCTTCATGGTTAAATCTCTGAAAGGTTATCGTGAACTTGTTCAATTTTTTAGAGAAGGTGGATGCGATCCGTGGGGAGAAAAGACAAAAGAAAAAATAATGATTTTATCTCCTGTAGAACAATATCTTGTTTCGAAAGAAAAAAGATTGTTCAAAGGATTTGAAGATTATAATCAAGTAACCCGATTGGTATTTGACTTGGAAACGACCGCATTGGAACCAAAAGACGGTCGTATATTCATGATTGGAATCAAAACCAACAAAGGATACCATAAGGTTATTGAATGTATTGATGAATCTCAAGAGAGGGGTGCCATCATAGAGTTTTTTAATATTATTAATGAATTGAAACCAAGTATTATTGGTGGATATAATTCTGCAAACTTCGACTGGCATTGGATATTCGAACGATGTAAAATTTTGAACATTGACCCAAAGAAGATTTGTCGTTCATTACACCCCGACCACTCATTCACAAGAAAAGAGGGTATGTTGAAACTTGCAAACGAAGTTGAGTTATATACTCAGACTTCCATTTGGGGATATAATGTTATTGATATTATCCATGCGGTACGTAGAGCACAAGCAATCAACTCAAGTATTAAGTCGGCTGGTTTGAAATACATTACCCAATATATTAATGCTGAGGCTGAAGACCGAGTATACATTGACCACTTGGACATCGCTCCATTCTACACGAAGAAGGAAGAATATTGGTTGAACATTCAGAATGGAAATTATCGTAAAGTGGGATTAGACCCGAAGATAGACAAGATTTGTGAAGAGAGAACTGATGTCTATCTTAAGACTACAGGAGACAACTTGGTTGAAAGATATCTTGATGATGACTTGGACGAAACTCTTAAAGTAGATCAAGAATTTAATCAGGGTTCATTCTTACTTGCTGCGATGATTCCGACTACCTATGAGAGAGTATCTACTATGGGTACCGCAACTTTGTGGAAGATGTTGATGATGGCATTTTCTTATAAACATAATATTGCAATTCCTGCCAAGGAATCCAAGACTGACTTCGTAGGAGGTCTCTCACGACTACTTAAGGTGGGATATAGTAAGGACGTACTTAAGCTTGACTTCTCGTCTCTATACCCCTCTATTCAGTTGGTACACGACGTATTTCCTGACTGTGACGTAACAGGTGCGATGAAGGGTATGTTAAAGTGGTTCCGAGATACTCGTATCAAATACAAAAACTTGGCAGAACAATACTACGAATCAGATAGAAAAAAGTCTGAGTCTTACGGTAACAAACAATTACCTATAAAAATTTTCATAAATAGTATGTTTGGGGCGTTATCTGCTCCTCAGGTTTATGCTTGGGGTGACATGTATATGGGAGAGCAGATTACCTGCACAGGTAGACAATACCTACGTCAAATGATTAAGTTCTTCATGGCAAAAGGTTATGTTCCATTGGTAATGGATACTGACGGTGTTAACTTTTCAACACCTGAAGATGCTAAAAACAGAGTTTATGTTGGACGTGGACTGAATTGGAAAGTGAAGTTGGGTAAAGAATATTATGGACCTGAAGCTGACGTTGCTGAGTACAATGACATATTCATGAGAGGTGAAATGGCGTTGGATACAGATGGTGTTTGGCCATCATGTATTAACTTGGCTCGTAAGAACTATGCGGTAATGGATGCGAAGGGTAAAATCAAACTTACAGGTAACAGTATCAAATCAAAGAAACTTCCAATCTATATCGAGGAGTTTTTGGATAAAGGAATCAAAATGTTGTTACAAGGAAATGGAAAAGAGTTTGTGGAATATTACTACGAATATCTCCAAAAGATTTATGACAAAAAGATTCCACTATCCAAAATTGCTCAGAGAGCCAAAGTAAAGTTGAGTTTAGACGAATATAAGAAAAGATTAACAACCAAAACTAAGGCTGGTAATAGTATGTCTAGGATGGCACACATGGAACTTGCAATTCAAGGAAATTTGAATGTGAACTTGGGTGACGTAATCATGTATGTTAATAATGGTACGAAAGCTTCTCAGGGCGATGTACAAAAAATGACACCTAAACAAATCAAAGATACAAATGCTTTGAATGTATTTAATGACCCGAAATCAAAACTTATTACTGATGGGGTTATGATTAATTGTTATATGTTAGATAAGGATATTCTTAGTAATAATCCTGACCTAACTGGTGATTATAACATACCAAGAGCAATCGTAACTTTTAATAAAAGAATTGAGCCTTTGATGGTTGTCTTCCAAGAAGAAGTTAGAAATGGTTTGATTGTTAATGAACCTGAAAAGAGGGGAATTTTTACAACATCACAATGTGAGTTGATTAACGGACAACCTTTATCCGATGGAGACCAAGACAGATTGAAAGAAGATGTGTTGGATATTACTGAAGCGGAACTAAAGTATTGGGAAAGAAGAGGATTAAGTCCTTTCTATATGTATGATTTGGCTGAAGAAGGTTGGGAAGAAAAACTTACGATTGTTTAAGTCCGTCACTTGATAGGATATACCAGTTTCCTCCTACAAATCTGAATTCAATACAGGCAAATTTATCAACAACAACCTCATCGTATTCCTCATCGATTTTTCCAACATCGGGGAGTATGGTGAGGTTTGTCATTGATTTTACAACTACGTGGTCAGTGTTAGATGAATCTAAAATGATTACCGATTGTAAAACACCTCTAACAATAATACAACTTTCACCATTAGTTTTGTAGCTAGATTCTGATACTACAGAAATTTCTGAAGCGTTAATTACTTCTCCTCTGATAATTCTTTTTGATGATATAGATTTAATAATTGCCATATTATATTACGTAAATTTGTCGAGGCATTGCTCTAAATTTCATTTGTTTATTCAGATTTTCGGCGATAAGAGCCTCTCTTTCCATGACTTTGTCAGGTCTCATTCTTGTTAACCAACCTTCAGCACCGATTAATTCTTCAATCAATTTAGTTTTTTCGTCCTTAGCTTCTGTTAATAAACTTTGATAGTCCATCGTGAGTTCACTATCTGGAGTTTTAAGGTTTCCACTATATTTTCCTCTTACCCTTGCCAATGTTTCTTTACAGTATGCTGTAAACCATCTTCTAACCCATTGTTGTCCTGGCACGTTTATGTCCGTCCAAGTCAATTCTTCAATAGGTACATCGGTAGGAAGTTTAATAATGTCTGGATTGTTTTTCAAACAATCGGCTCTACTATCTGGTTCAACATCGTAATACCAATACCATACCGCCTTACCGACATAAAGGTTATAGTTTGACCAATTGAATTTCCCACCAGGAGTATTATATAAGTGAATAAGTTTTTTTCCATCAGGAAGACCTGTAATTCTATAGGTTAAGGAACCTCCCAAGATTCTGTTTAGGATGTTTGCTTCCTGCATTCTAATTAAGTAGTCAAATCCTGACATCATAAAGTAAGAACCTTGATAACCCATTTGAGCATATCCCGCTTCACTTGCACCTAATCCAACACCACCCATACCAAATCCACCAATTCCCCCTAAACCAAATGCACTCCAAGCTTGATTGGAGAACCATAAAAGTTCATTTACTTCTCGTCCTGCCGGAATTTCGTAAGTTTGTGTGTTAGCACTTAATATGAAATAATCTTTCTTTAGAACCCATGGCCCTTCAGTCTGAAGTCCTACGATTTTTGAATAAGCGTAACTAAATTGTTGCTCGAAATCCATAGTTCGAGTTACCAAAGCTCTGGCAACTGACCTTTCATTCATGTTTAAGTTGACGAGGTTCACCCACTGTGAATCAATTAGCCATTGTAAGATATATTCTTCATAATCCCCAATAGCTAATTCCATAAGTGAATCCAACATTTCGTCTTCAAGTTCTACACTTCTAAGAGGAGCACCTAATTGGTGTTTAATTCTTGTGTATATCCTACTTCTTTCTGGTTCTGGTATTGCTGACATATAATATAAATATTCACAAAATGTTTATTCGATGTTTAACTTCAAACCATCGATTGGAAACACATAATTTCCATCAACAATTTTTGGGTTTTTATTGAAAATCAAAACATTTCTACCTTTTTGAAAAATCATTAAGTCGGTTGTGTACGGTTGGACCTGAGCAGTACCAAGTAAAGTTATCGTTCCATTTTCTTCATCAACTATTTTTTCTTGGAAGGGTTTTACTTGGGCAGTTTCAGTTCTATCTCCATATATTAGTTTGAGATCAATACCATCATAGGCATCCACTTCAAGACCTAATTTACCAATCAGTTCTATTTTTACTTGACCTTTGAAAAACCTCTTCAATATCGCAGCGACAATTTGCTCCCTTTTTTCACCCGCATCATGTCTTCCTTGTAAAGTTTTCATGATGTTTACAAAAGTTGAACTTTTCAAATCAAATATTCTAAATTTGAAATGATTTAATGCCGCCACAAATCTCTCAACTTCTTTTACTTGTTCTTCGGGAGTTTTCCCTACAAACGATATTGGTTTTTTACCTTTAATTGTACTAATTACCTGGTTTACGTCATTAAGTAAAAGACAGAATGTAGTGTAGTTTGTGTTTAGTTTATTGATGACTGACCTTCCTTCGGATTCCAAACCAAAAATTCCTGTTAACTCACCTTCGGGTGGATTATTAACATACAAATCACGAAAAACTTCCATTAATATTTTATCAATACCTTCTCTATATTTGTATTTAATTGTTTTATTAGTGTTAAATAAGTTTCTGTATATCTCGGTCTCTGTAAAACTACAA
>Ga0209087_1002107_pt1 | contig 11312 bp, 8 predicted proteins | sample S_130805_EF_Meta_FD_187321 | JGI IMG/M metagenome (GOLD analysis project Ga0209087, IMG submission 187321) | Freshwater microbial communities from Lake Simoncouche, Canada to study carbon cycling - S_130805_EF_MetaG (SPAdes) (version 2) | ecosystem: Environmental > Aquatic > Freshwater > Lake ...
GCCCCGTGGGAGTGAAGGTGCGCAGCAGGCCGGGTTGGGAGGTCCAGGCTACCGCAGTGCCGTTTCCCGGAGCGGTTTGGTTGCCCGCCAACTGGATCTGCGCCATCACAATCTGGGCTGCCGAGGAGGCGAGTTGCTGGGCGCTCTGGGCCGAGGATTGACTCTGGCTCGATTGGCTCTCCGCAGCCGTTGAGGAAAAGAAAATCATGGCCAACATGGCCATCACAGCGACAAGTGATAAGACAACAATCAAGGCCACCCCTTGTTCGGAAGAGCGGTGTTTTTTTGTCATAAGCAGGGAATGGGATTGGGGCTGAAAGAGGTTTGGCTCACGGAAGCATAAAGAAGCGGATGGCGGGGGATTTCCTTTTTGCCGGTAACTTGCTCTATTCTGGACTTGAAGTAAGAGATCTTGCCAGTTAAAGTCTTACTCATGAAGACGACCAGCAAGTGCCAAGTCACCCTTCCTCTCCAACAGCGCAAAGCCGCAGGGATTCTTCCGCGCCAGGAGGTCGAAACATTTGTGATCGTCCATGCTGGCCGACCAGTCATCGCCATGGCTGACAAATGGATTGGCGCATTCAAACGACGCGGTTCGACGGACGCCATCCTGCGGGAGGTGAGGGGGCAGGGGTGATACTTGTCACCCCCTGACCTCCACTCCCTCCGTGTCTTCGTGCCTTCGTGCGAGTCCATTTCTTAGTTGGCTTGCTCCGTGCTCCAGCGGGCGGCGGAGATGGGGACTGAGGTGCGGAAGACGCGGGCGGAGAGATTCATTTTCTCGATGTTTGTCCGCAGGGTTTCAAGGTCGGCATCCATATCTGCGGCGTTTTGAAACAAGGTGCTTGTTCCAAAATCCGGGCGGGAGCTGCCCCATGTGATACGATTGGCGGTGGTTTCGGAGATGGCGACAACGGCGATATCGACAATCGGCGGGAGTTGGTGTTTGGGGTTGAGTTTTGGCGTAGCGTTGCTTGTCGTAGTATCGTAGATGTATGTGGGGGAGAGGGCTGTGCCAGTCGAGTCCTCTGTCGAGGAAAGCCTGGGAAGAGCGACGAATGCCACGATATTGTCGGCGAGCACACGGCGGGTTCCTGCGGTGGCCAAGGGAGCCGTGAACCAGTCTTTTCCATTGTAGGCGGAATTTCCGGATGTTTTTGAAAAAACAGTCAGGCCATCACTGGGGTCGATAAACTCGACAAGGCGGAAACGGTTTTTCGTAGGGATGATCGAGGTGCTAATGAAAGGTGGTCGGGAGCTGTCGGGACCATATTCCACATAGTATCCAAAAGTATTCATGGCGGCATTCAGGCTGGAGTCGGTGGAGTTGCTGAAATAGCCAGTGGGGGCTTGGAAAAAAACGGCTGAACCGGGAACAATAGTTCCGCTACCCACTGTGGACCCGATGGTCGAGATGGCGGGCCCGGCGAGAAACCGCAAATCCGATTGCCGCTCATAGCGCACGGGCACGCCGCTCGCATTCGTCTGCACGACCCAATACGGGTTCAGTGTCGCCTGCGAGAGGCGCGCGGAGACGGTCTCGAGGGCCTGGCGTGCGGAGCGGAATTGCTCGGTGCGTGCGGAACTCCGTTTCCAGACATCTTGTATGGCTCCGATGAGCGAGGCGGCAAGCACCACAAGCACGCTCAAGACAGCCAAGGAAATCAGCAACTCGATCAAAGAAAAAGCAGCGCGCATTTTTTTGTTCGCCGCACTCTGCGAAGCTCTCCCAGCCTCATTTTGTGGGAATGCCTTATTGCAGGACATGGAATTGAAAAGTGCGCTCTTCCAGGCCGACGGGAATGGTCCTGAGTCCCGTAGTGGCATCGACTGGGAAAGTCTGGCCGGCTGGATTTTTGACCACTTGGACGATCACTTTCTGAAATGAGCCTGCGGACGCTCCCGGGAGGGGACAAGCCTCAACGCTTCGATAAACATAATAAACAGCCCCCGCAGTGCCTGTGAGGATTTTTCCATCGCCATCGAAATAGGTCGTATCCGTCGGAAAGGACGCCAATCCGACCTGTTGAATCTCCGATTGCACCTCGGAAGCGAGTCGGGCAGCGATGGTCGTCTGGCTGGACCGCGTTGCAGCAGCCAGACCATTGGGAATAATGCCTAAAATCGCAATGGCTGCAAAGGCCATCACCCCCATGGCAATCGTCACCTCGATCAAGGAAAAGCCGCCTTCTCCTCGCACATCCCCGGCGCGATTCGGAATCCTTTTCTCACCGCTGCCGGACAACGCAAAACGCCCGGGCCACCAAAAATCACCAGTCGAGGGACTCTCACTCTGTGGGGCGCTTGTGTTCAGCATGTTTTCTCTTGAAGGATTTCTCATTTCAGCGAAGTTGAGCGAACCTGTCAAACATATATTGATTTTTTGATTATGCTGGAAGGGGAGGCTAAATGGTCCAACAAGGTTTTTTTCTAATTACTAAAAATATTACTCAAGATAGTCCAACCGCCAGGCCTATTTTTTTGTTGACTCATAAAATGATTTTGTTAAAAAAACACTTCAATACTGTGCTTCGGTCTACTTTACCCTTAAAATAGAACTCCACCGTGAAATTCCGCGCCTACTCCCACCCTCTGAGCTTTGCCAATCCCTTGCTCCGGTTGGTGCCCGGCATTCTATTCCTCCTCATCGCGTGCTTGGTGTCCCAAGCCGCCCGTGCCCACGATGGCTTCCTCCCACGCCACCCCGAAATCCAAGCGACCCATTGTTTCTCATATGTTAAATAAACCTGCCAAACCAATAAGTTCCGAGTTGCCCACTGGCGATCGTCATGAATGGGTCCCGCCCAAGCGTTCACCGATTTATGAATCTGTTGCCGATGATCTCCGGCGTTTGCTTGCGGGCCGCGAGCTAAACACAAAGATCGAGCCGGAGCCCGAGCTTGCCAAGCGTTACTCGATCAGCATCCCAACCCTTCGAAACGCGACCCTCATCCTTGAGCGGGAGGGTATCCTTCAACGTCGCCAGGGGAGCGGCACATTGATTGTGGGACGTGGACATTCGACCACGACACCGGAAAGCGGCCTCGTCTTCGATGTCTGTCTGGTTCTCATTAACGAACGCCTGAAATACCCGCATACCTGCTCCTTTCACCTCAGGCTGATCCACGCGATCTACAGCCGTCTTGCGGAGTCCGGGATTTCCGTAAAACTCCTCTTTACCGACCCCGAACGCAAGGGCGGCTATGACGAACTTCGCGATCTCATTTCCAGGCGGCGAATCAAATGCCTTGCATTCCTGCACCATACCCCGGAAAGCCTCCTGGACCTTGCCATGGAGAATGGGGTCGCCTGTGCCGATTTTCGACCTGGCGGACAGGAGCTCAGTGCGCTCTCGCCCGCTGAACTTGTGAGTCCGATTAGTCTCGATTACCATGAATTTTTTTCCCTCGCGCTTACTGAGGTGCTCCAGCAAGGCGGGAAGCGTGTCGCGTTGATCAGTTGGTGGGAATCGGGTGGCGCACTGGATCGGAGCCTATTCTCTTCAAAGGCCAAGGAGCTCGGACTCCAGACCCAGTCTTCGTGGGTGGTCAGTGATCTCAGCCCTATGGAGTCCTCCTCCGGGTGGGAGGCGTTTCGTGAATTCTGGACATCTTCGAGGGAGCATCCTGACAGCCTGATCATCTCCGATGAGTCCCTTCTCCCGGGGGCACTCCAAGCCATGGGCGAACTCGGCATCGCTCCCGGCGACAACTTTCGAGTGGTCTCCCACGGAAACAGCCCCGACACTCAGCCGTTGCTCTCAAAAAACATCACTCGCATCTGGTATGAACTTGACGACTTCGCCTCGGCATGGACGCACTTCATTACCGATTCCCTCGCCGGCCGCCCCCACAGAACTCCTCTGAGAATCCAGCCGACTATCGAGCGGGTGGCGATGAAGGCTTCTCCGAATTCATTCGCAAGTCAAAATCCCAAATAACAGCCGAAATCGAAATCGCCTACGATGCGAGTAGTTGCAACAAAGCCAAAACCATGCGTCGTGGTTAATGCGGACTTTGAGCAAATGGCTTTAACATTTCCTTGATTGAAGAGCTTTTCTCCTCCAAATAAAAAAGCTCTATTACGTTACTCCAAAGCAACTTATTTAACCACAAATAAGACGAATTTTCACGAATAGAGAGCGGCTTCGCCGGGGAATTTGTTTGCAGGCTTTATTCGTGTTCATTCGTTCTATTCGTGGTTCAAATGTTCCGCACTTGGATCAGGTTGTCTGAAACTGGTGAATTCAACCACGAATAAGACGAATTTCCACGAATAGGGAGCGGCTTCGCCGGGGAACTTGTTTGCAGGTTTTATTCGTGTTCATTCGTTCTATTCGTGGTTCAGATGTTCCGCGCTTGAGCTTAAACCGCCTCATGGAATAGGCGAGCCACAACCTGTCAGTTTTTCCATCTTGCGGACAGGGCATTGCTCTCCATTGCCAGCCCGTTCGAGCTGGCTCTGGAGATCAGTCGCCCGGGCGTGAAAAAGGTCTCACGGCCTGAATAACGAAGCGGCTATCGGCTTACCCGCAGGTCGTCGATCTCGACATATTTCATCGGCGGTTTCCACCCCCACCCCGGGGCAATGGTGAAACCGCCCTCTTCCAGACGGTCGTCTTCGCCTTCAAAAACCTTTTCGCCATCGAGGAGGATCTGCTGATTTTTGCCTTTCAACCGGATCGTGAGCGTGTGCCAACCTGTATCAACAGCAGCAACCGGCTCTGCAACAGATATTACAGACTGGAACCCTTCGTTCTTACCACCATCCAGCGCGAGCAGTGGCGAGACCAGGGTCCATTTTGCGCTGCCGTCTTTTGAGAGGTCCACTCCCAATCCCAAATCATAGCGCCGATCTTTGTTCTCGCGGTAGCCAATATGCAGAAGGCCGCAGGCTCCGACAGCCTCCGGGAGTTCGGAGATACGGAATTTCAACGACAGTTCGCCCTCGGCCGGGAGAGTCATCCCTTGGGAGCGGAGCTTATTCTGCGCAGGATGGCCGGGCTCGATCCGCAGCACATGGTTTGAGGGATTGGTTTTGTCTTTGAGGACTTCGATGCCTTTGCCGCGAACATTGAGAAGGTATCCCATGTCCAGTTCAAAATCATCCACCATGACTGTTTCCGGCGTTGTCGGCAGAAGCTTCGGTTCATTGGCGCTTCGCAGAACATAGAGCAATCGCGTGCCGTAATCCGGCGAAAGAGCCACCTGCACTTTTCCGTCCGAACCGACCTTAAGTTCCTCGCGGGTATCCGCGTCCACGAAGATCTTGCCTTCCGGAAAGCCGACCGTGGTGGAAATGGCATCCGGGCTGTAGCTCTGTAGCAACAACAGGCCGAATGGTGACTCCTCCTCGCGAGTCATGGCGATCCATTTCACAGCGGAGTTGCCGACCGTCACAAAAGGTTTTTCCGCCCAGTAGTTATGCACCGTGACGCGTGGGCTTCCATAACCGAAGCCCTTGATGGCCCGGCGTAGTGCCCCAATTTTGAGATTGTCCGAGATGCCCACCTGTCCACCGCGCACCTCATGCACCAGCCCCATTGCGGCATCCGACATGTAACGGTGTTCGCGCACCTTGGGGTCCTTGCCCTCCTCAGTTGCGCCATAAGAGATGCCGATACCGCCGAAAGCATCCTCGCTGCGCAGGGAATGCCGATAGTGCGGAATCAGGCCGGCCATGCGGCCACATTCCATGGCCCGCAGATAGTCCGGAGGATACGGCAGCGCCTTGCCAGCGGCATCCTTTTTTGGGGTTGGCAAAATAATAAAAGGCCATTCGGATTTCGCGAGGGCGGCGGCACGCCATTCGGCGGAATCCGTCCCTTCCGGTTGCCAATGTCCCGGCGACTCGACCCCCAGCGTGGCGTCCCACCAGGTAGTAAACGGAAGCACTTGGCAGTTGGTGACATGGCCGACGGTATGCAGCGGCAAAGGCGTTGCTTTTGTCTCCATCAATTCGCGGCTGCGCTTCCAAACCCGCTTGTAGTAGTCGCGGTGGCCCCAGATGCTGCTGGACCAGTCAATGTCGCGGCCGCCGAAATGCTGGCGGTTGTAATCCAACATCGGATAAGTGTTATCGTAGTAGATGCCCACGCCGCGCTTCATCCATTCGTTGGCATAAAAAACGGCAAAATCCCGGTAGCTCGCAGGATTGGCGCTGCGAATCTCCGGCCCCCAGGTCTTGGGCTGGTCAAAGTAACGGTAGCGAGCAAAAGTGCCGTCGCTCCACTCGTCCATGAACTCGGCGACTTCGGGATATCTGCCGCTGGTCTGGTGCTCTTCGAAGTAAACGGTGGTTCCGAGATCTTTTGGCTCGCCGGCGGTCTTACCTACAAAATGACTGAGGGCAGTCAACCACGGCTGCCCATTGGCCTCGGCCTGTTCCAGCGGCACGGACTTCAGCACACCCGGCTTGGCGCCGCCGCCCTCAACGATGATGGTCGAGTGCGTCTTGGCATACTCCGCAAACCAGGCCAAGTCCGCCTTGCCGGTTTGGCGCCCCTCCATGATCTTGTCCACGATTGTCCAATCCTTGTTCGCCGGGACCTTGTCTGCACAATTGAATCCGCCCCATACCACGACCGACATGCCGCCGCCGCCGGGCACTTTGTAACCGCGCCAATCCGCCCGCATAGGCTTGGTTGGCGACGCCTGAAGCCCGAACTCAAATGTCCGTGGTGTGTCCAGTGTCACCGGCTCTTGGATCAACTCGACGCGCAACACGACCTTGCCAGGCTCGATGAATAGGCGCTGAATGGAACTCTTGCCATCCGTCACATACCCCTCCGTGTGGTCGCCAAACCAGGCGAGTCCGCGTTCCTCGGCTCCAAGCCAGATGTAGGGCGCGAAGTTCCACTGTTCCTTTATGTTATTCACGCCCCAGTGCATCTGTTGCCTGGCTTCCCAGACCTGATAGGAAACCGGAGCTTCTCCAGCGAATGGTTCGACTTCGAACCGGGACGGCCGCCAAGCCTGTTGGATCCAAGTGATCTTGCCACCGCGAGGCACCTTGCCGGCGTAGTTGTGCCGCATGGAATTCATGCCCACCATATGGCAGAGCGGGGCTTCGGATTCCTTGAGCGCTATTTCCAGCCACATCCGCTTCACTTTCGCCGGATCTTTTGCCGGTGAGAGAGTCCACTGCACTTTGGCACAGCCATCCTCCTCGACGCTGACTTTTGATTTCAAATCGCCGATTGTCGACTCCGCACTGGTCTGGAACTCGGCCAAGTCGGGATAAAGCACCTTCCCTGAAACTCCTTTGCCGGACCGGCCGGCGCTTTTCCACTCGACGGTCTGTCCATCCTCCGTTTCCACCATAAGTTTCATCGGCTCGGCAAGCAATTCACGCCCTTGGCTGACAACGCTGTCGAACAGGCCCAACGCATTCACCGTGTAGGTCCGGTCCACCATGGAGACTTTATTCCCATCAACCTTCACCGGTGTGAATGGCGCATAGACCTTGTGCTCTTTTCCATAATTGCAGTTCTCCCACTCGAAATGCGAGCGTCGAAAGGTCTTGGCCGCCGTGAGTTTCGCACCGCCAAACTCGTATTCCACCCGGTAATTGCCGGTCGGCAGATCCGGAAGCTTGATCACACCGTGGCCGCGCCCGTTGCCATCGAGGGCGATCGTTCCGGATGCGACCTGTTTGTTGGAATCCACCGGACCTTGCGGCGCCACCGCAAAGAAAAATGGCATCTCCTTGAGCAGTTCCGGCTCGATAACAGCAGGAAAAACACTGACCTTCAATGCGTTAACTTCTCCAGAAGGTTTCGCTGCGCCTTCAGGCATCAATTTGAGCGCGGCCTGCGCATCAAAAACCACTTCCAGCTCGTTCGCATACGGATAATAGGCATACGGAAGACGCGCGAAAACATCGGCATCAGAGGAGTTTGATACAGATCCATGCACCTGAGGATTAAAGCCGATCTTTTCACGCCAGCGGATGTCGTCCTCTGTAAGTGTTTCCGCTCTCAGGGCTGAGGCACATGACCATGCGCTGAGAAACACAAGCCCAAGGGTGCAATACTTTTTTGGTGACAATTTTTCTTTCATACTATTTTTTTATGAGGGGTTTAACATTTTTCTTGGCTGAAGAGCACTTCTCCTGAAAAGCCATTATTTGCAATGATTTGTTTGTAGATCCAAGCGCTTGGCTTGGGGGTGCGCTGGAAGGTTTTCCTGTCGACCTCCACCAATCCGAGACGCGGGGCGTAAGTGCCCCATTCCCAGTTGTCCATGAGGCTCCAGTGGAAAACGCCGCGCAGATCCACGCCGAGGTCGATGGCATTCCGGAAAGCAGCGTAGTGCAAGGCCATGTAGCGAATGCGGTAGAGGTCGTCGTCGCAGGAGCAGCCGTTCTCGGTGATATACACTGGTTTGTCTGTGAGGCGCAGGAGATTGCCAAGCACAGCGTCCGGCGACATCTCATCGAACCAGAATTCCTGATCGATCATCGCCTCTTTTGCATGCAAATATCGTTTTCCGTAGGCGTCTGCCTTGCGGCTGTCAACCATGTGCCTTGTGTAAATGTTCACAGCCCAGAAGTCACAGCGTCCCTTGAGTTCCGGAAAAAAGCCTCCATCCACGAAGGGGAAGACGAGTTCACCAGTGCGCATGGCATGGAGGTAAAACCCGTTGCTGGTCCAGTCCACCATGCCGGTCATGAGGCGATCGAACTCGTCGTGCGCCCGCACGGGTTCGGCCGGCACATAGGCCAGCGGGGACCCCACGGGTGCCGTGGAGTGTTGCTTGATCAGATCGTAGACGGCCGCATCGGCAAAAAGCAGGTTGATCTTGTAGTTGGCCATCTTGAGATGCTGGTCGGGATGGGGGGGGCGCCCGCCGTGCAAGTTATACTCATTGATCGGCGTCCAACCAGCCACATACGGAGCCAGTTTGGGGACGATGTAATCGGAGAAGCGTAGAAAATGGCTGATATTCTCACGCTTGTGCCACTCCCCCAGATCACTGAACCAAAGTGGATTAGCGAAATGATGGAGCGTGACCCAGGGCTGAATTCCAGCCTCGACCAACCGGCGGCACTGATCCACGTAATGCTCCGTGGCAGCCGCATCAAACTCGCCCTCGCGGGGCTCAATGCGCGACCATTCCACACTGAAGCGGTAGGCCTGGTGTCCCAGTTCCTTAAGCAGCGCGATGTCCTCGCGGTAGAGCTCAAAGCTGTTGCAGGCCTTGCCGCAGGGATCGCGGAACTTGCCCTCCTTTTCGGCCCGATACCAGTCGTTGTTGAAGTTATCGCCCTCGATCTGTTGCGCGGCGGTGGCCGCCCCCCAAAGGAAGCCCTTCGGGAATGTGACTTCGGGAAGCTTGCTGAAGTTGATCATGATTTTGGTTGCTGCTTTACTGGTTTACTGGTCTCCCGGATTCAAAAACTCGCGAGCCAGCGTTAGGAAGACACTGCTTGTCCAAGTGTAAGCCGGATCGCGCAACGGCTCGCCGGTGAGGGCATTGAAGTTCTCCGGGAATCCGCTCTTACGGCAAAGCCGACAGTATTTGAGCGCCACCTCGTGGGCCAGATCGGGCGCGCCGGAGCGGCGCAGGCCATCCGCTACAATCAGCGTCGAAGGCCCCCAGATCGGCCCTCGCCAGTAGCCCTCCGCCTCGTATCGCGCTGTGCCGGGCTCCTCGGTGGCGGGCCCCCATTCGGTGAGAAACGCCTGAATCCGTTGGATCATCGTTTCCCTGATGTGCAACGGGAGCCGCTCACCCAAAACCAGAACCATGTAGGGGAGCAGACTGCGCGCTCCGTGGTCGTAATCCCCGTCGCTCAGGCGGTGGTAAACAAACCCGTCGGCACACCAAGCCTCCTCGACGAGCGCCTTCAGAAGGACTTCCGCTGCGGACCTCCATTCCGAGGCCTCGGCGGGCCGGTTCAACTCTCCGGCCCATTCGGCCAGCACATCGAGCATGGTGATCGTGTAGGCGGTCAACTCGGGTGAGCGCACCGGCAGGCCGCCATCGTAGACCGTGGCGTTATCCCAACCGCCGTCGTTACCGTGCTCCAAGAAAAGCAGGTCGCTGCCCTCCCGGCGGCGATACTCCGGCCAGTAACGCACCTGCCGGCTGAATTGGTCATACCAATGAGCTAGGCCGTCGCGGCCTTCTGGCATCGCGGTGTGGCGGAGCATCCACATGGCGATCCAGCCCTGCACCGGCGGCTTGTTGAAGTTGTGCAACATCAGAATCGAGTTGAAGAAATCCGGCAACTCGCCAGTGGGCAACTGGTGGTCATAGGGAAGCTGAAGCTGATCCCACGCCAGTTCCGAATGCGTCGGTGCGAGGGCAAGCGCATTGAACGCGTGATCCCAACTCCAGACACAGGACATCCAATTCTTACTCATCAGCATCGCCGGGCGCCGGTTCAAGCCTTCCGCATGCACCACCGCCGACCAGTTCACATAGGCCGCCAGCCGCGCCGTCTCCACAAAGGCCTCCGGCACCCCGCGAACCTGCGGCTCGGCAAACGCGGCGAACTCGTTCCGCACCTCGGCGGCTGTCTCCTCAAAATCCTTCCACTCCACTTCGTCCGGGAATGTGGAGCCGATCCGCCGGTCCAGCACGACGTCCAGAAATCCTTCCTCGTCGGGCAACAAATCCACATGTGTGTGCGGCCCTTTTACTCCCCAACCCGCCGTAGCGGCCACGCGGCCCCGCCGCGCAGTCAACTGGAACACCCGGAAGGCGCTGAACATGATCATCCTGCACTTTTGCGCGGAAATCGGGCTCACCCCATTGAATTCGTGACCGCGCAATTGGAGTCGCAGGCCGACCTTTTCTCCGGCAATCTGCAAGCGGTCGCTCCCCGCCCAAGTCATACGCAATGGGCCACCTTCGGGTGTGCACAGGGAGAGGACTGCCTCGTCGCAATTCAACCCGGCTTCCACCGGCTGTCCATTAACCAGGAGTTCAAGTTTAAACAACTCCTTGGCGCTTTCGCCACTGAAGGCCCGCAGCCAAATGCCCGGGGCCACATCCGCCGACAACTTGTGCGGAGGACCCAGATCAGAAATGGCAAGATACGAGCCGAATCGGCTGAAAGGTATGCGGCGGATGTCAAACTGCGTCATTGTTTTTTGTGTCTTTGTTTTTTTGATCTCGTGTGTCGCTTCGTCGCAAAGCCTCAATAGGTGTCAACGAATACCACCTTACTTTGTCCACCCTTCACATTGACCGTTGTTTCACCGGTGGCGGCATTGAATTTTTTCGCGCCGACGGCTTGGGTGTAGGCGTTCCAAATCTTGGGGACTTTTACGCCCAGCTTATCCAAGTCGAGGGTTAGCTCCG
>Ga0209087_1002109_pt1 | contig 11306 bp, 5 predicted proteins | sample S_130805_EF_Meta_FD_187321 | JGI IMG/M metagenome (GOLD analysis project Ga0209087, IMG submission 187321) | Freshwater microbial communities from Lake Simoncouche, Canada to study carbon cycling - S_130805_EF_MetaG (SPAdes) (version 2) | ecosystem: Environmental > Aquatic > Freshwater > Lake ...
GTCCAAGTACCTGCATCTTGTTTAGTAAGAGTTCCAGTTGTTGTTCCTAAAATACTAGTAAGTGTTCCCCCTTGTGCTCCACCTAGTATTAATCCAAATGTTGGTCCAGTAATTGTACCAACGTTGCTAATATTAATTGTTCCAGTGCCTCCGATAATTGAGCTTGCTGATCCTAAAGTAATTAAACCTGAATAAGTTGCAGCGGCTCCGCTGTTCATCAGAGCACCAATTGAACCTGTTCCCGTGCCGTTAAGAGTTAATGCTTCCGCAGTTGCTAAAGTAAAACCTGCAAGATCAAGAGTTCCATTTGTAGAAACTACTGTTCCAGCTGCTGTTGTTCCAAGTGGTGTATTTGTTGCACCGCCTGTAGCACCTAATTTTAAAGTTCCACCTAAAATTTTTGTGCTGCCTGTGTAAGAGTTTGCAGAAGATATTAATAAAGTTCCTGCAGATGTTCCGTTATATTTAAGTATTGATGCACCAGAAAGTACTCCTGCAAGTTTACTTGATGCAGAACTAGAAGTAATATTAAGAGCTGCAACATTTGAAGTGTTGCCATTCACTTCTGTTTTTCCGCTTCCAGAATTAATTGTTATTGTGTTACCAAAAGCAACGGTAACTAATCCGCTTCCGCCTGCTCCCGCAAAAGTTCCGCTGTCCGAACCTCCTCCTCCAGTATTTGTAACACCAGTATAATCATTATTTGTGCTGCTACCACCCCCTCCTGTTGTGGTTCCGAAACCTGCACCAGCGCGACCTGCTCCACCACCTCCATATGAAACAGAGCTACCGTTAATTGTGCTAGTTACTCCTGCGCCGCCATTTAAAGTTGCTCCAACTCCACCAGCTCCACCACCACCACCAGCACCGCAATCGCCAACACTGCAACCAAGTGCGCCACTTGCAGTTCCAGTTCCTCCTGCATTGCCACTAGTTGCAATTCCGTTAACATTATTACCACCACTAGTCGCTCCAACTTTAGAATTAGCAGTACTTCCTGATCCTCCGTAACCTATAATTACTCCGTAACCTGCACTTACTCCATTAAATGAAGATGTGCCTCCAGCATTTCCGTTTTGATTGCTAACGCTAGTAGGGTATCCAGCCCCACCGGCCCCAACAGTTATAGCATAAGCAGTACTTGCACTAACATCTGTAGCTCCGATTCCAACTCCTCCTCCTCCTCCTCCTGGACCGTAATAATAGCTATAAAGACCTCTGCTACCTGAACCTCCGCCTCCAACTGCTAAAACTTGTACCTGTCCATCAAAAGAAGATGTCCATGAATACGCTGTACCATTCCAAGAAAGTGTTCCGCCTGTAAGAGTTGCTGAACCTCCAGAACTTAATGTTGCACTATTGTCTGCTGTCCCAGAAACTGCTGTTGGAGTCCAGTAACCAGAGTTGGCGTTCCCAAAATAATAATATGCTCCCCCACCTAATAAAATTAAACGGTTTTGATTAATAATAATTCCTGAAATAGTTCCATTAAAAATAATATTACCGTTACTTACTGTGCTGTCGAAAGTAGTGTTGCTTGCAAGTCTAACATTTGAACCATAAGTTTGATTGCCACTTGTTAGTACAGAAGTGGCCGTGTAAAAATCAACTGTCCCACTCGATGTCGCTGATGTTGTGATAGAACTTAAAGCAGTTGTATTACCTATCGAACCTCTGATTTCAATAGGATTAGTGCTTGTTGTTGTTAAAGTTAAACCAAAGCCTCCGTTAATATTTCCAGTTAATGATAAAGTGCCTGTATTTTTAATAGTAGAGTCAGCACCTAAAGTAATATTTCCAGAATATGTTGCAGCAGATCCACTGTTCGTCAGCGCACCGATTGAACCTACGCCTGTACCGTTAAGGGTTAATGCTTCTGCAGTTCCTAAAGTAAAACCTGCAAGGTCAAGAGTTCCCCCTGAAGAAACTGTTGTTCCAGCTGCTGTTGTTCCAAGTGGTGTATTTGTTCCGTCCCCTGCTGCACCTAATTTTAATGTACCAGCAGAAATTGTTGTAAGACCTGTGTAAGTGTTAGCTCCTGATAAAGTTAATGTAGCTGAGCTTGCCTGTTCTAAAGTACCAGTGCCACTAATAATTCCTGAATATGTAATACTATCTGAACGATTAAATTTTAACGCAGCATTATTGACAATATTTCCAGCAACACTTCCTATAGCGCTGCCTGATCCAATTTGTAATGTACCCGCATTAACAGTAGTGTTTCCTGAGTAAGTATTTGTTCCTGATAAAGTTAACGTGCCCGTTCCAGCTTTAGTAAGTGATGCTGATGTACCCGCGATAACATCTGTGATACTACCTGCTCCACTATTAGTAATAGAAATTGCACCACTAGTTCCAACTGTAATTTTTCCAGCAGTAAGAGCACCTGAAGTAATTGTTAAATTTGAAAGTGCTTTACTAGTACCAACGGCGCCTGAAAAAGTAACTGTGCCTGCACCTGCGTTAATGATAACTGGAGAATTTGCTAAGTTAGTTTCTTTAACATAGCCAGTAAGGCTGTAATTCGCAGGTAAATCATTCCACTGTCCATTAGTTCCTGTAAATTGTGCAACCCATTCAGACTGTCCAGTAGGATTAGAACCAACGCCGTTCCAGTTATTTGGTTCGCTTCCACCCCAATTATAATAATTTGATCCAGACTGCGCTTGTGCAGCTCCTACTGAAGTTGTAGTGTAAAATGTTTGTCCTGCCTCTGGTCCAGCAACAAATATAAATGAAGAACCTCCTGCTGTACCTACGCCACTAGACCAGGTTCCTCGAAAACCATCAATCCAAGATGAACTATAATTTGCTTTAATGCTTGCAACTAAATTTTCTAGTCTAGAAGTTATATTTACAAGATAAGTAGCACCTGTCGCAGTACCAACTCCAGATCTTGCAGCCGCTTCTGCATCTGTCCATGTTATTCCTGCTGATGTCACATAAGTGTATGAATTTCCTGAATTTAACAAACCGTAAAATTGTACAGCTCCTCCATTTGAAGTAATTGTAAGACCGTTTGTGTTTGCTAAAAGAGTTTCTCCTTTAAAGTTAATTGAACCAATGCCGCTTGTTAAAGTTTGAGCAGCTGCACTATTAAAATAAACATCTCCCCCCACATAAGTAAGTGCTCCATTAAGTGTAATTTGAGCTCCTGTTCCAAATGTAATAGAGCCACCGCTTGTGGAAATATTTCCTCCCATAAAAATAAGTCCATTTCCGGTGTTGCCAGAATCTGCGGTTAATTGAACGTTAAGAGGGCCGGAACTAGATGAAATGTTAACTCCGTCATTAATTGTAATATTTCTAGTGGCATTTAGAGTTAATGTTGATGTGCCTGATCCTGTTTTTGTAATTGAATGAGTTACAGTAATGTCCCCATATACTCCGGTCGGTCCACTTCCGGTTACAGAAGCGCCTGTCGCAGAAGATGTGGTTGTATCAACTGTTACGTTTGTGGTGTTAAGAGCAGTTCCAATGGCACTTGCTTGCGTAGATCCTATTGTGTAATCATAAGGATCAAGTAACCAACTTCCAGCACTACCTACGGTTGAACCTGCATTTATATCAATATTATCAACGTTTAATTGATATCCTGAGGTCTCAATTTTACCCCCATTTCCCCCATTTTTACCCCCTTTTGAGTAAAAAGAGCCATTAGCATAAGTCTCTGACTCTCTATTATAAATGTCAGACCAGGTCGCAATTGTTCCACCATCTCCAGTATCATCTGCTGAAGCATTTACTAATGCACCTCTTTCAACTGTAGTTTTTATTGCTTGTCGAACAGTTGAATCTGTATTTTGATAGCTTCCGCCAATTAAAATATCACCGCCACCTAATGAACCTGTGGCATCTAGTATAGAAGTTGAAGTAATTTTAACATCATCTCCAGTAACTTGAATTCGTCCTCCCTTATTTGTCTTTGCTGATGCTGATAAAGTTCCAGAGTTTGTAGTATTGTCACCATCAAGATAAATTTTTCCACCACTTTGTGTAATTCCTTTAGCTTCAATGGTTCCTGTGTTGTTAACAACTGATTTTTTTACAATGTTTAATGCTTTTGCAGATAAAATAACGGTCCCCTCATCTGCTCTGATTGCATTATTGTTATTAATTAATGAATCTAGTGTGCCTTGATCGATTGAATAGTTAATTAATTTATTGCCGCTCAAGGTAACGGTCACTTTATCTCCAGAAATTAAAGCAGTTGCTCCAGAGTTTGTGGTAATTTTGCCAGAATTATTTACTTGCGGTGCGATGAAGGCAACGGTTCCACCTGAGAATGCATTGATGTCTCCAAAGTTAGAAACTGAACCCGGGTTGCTTACATCTTTTTCAAAAATGTGTCTGTTGTTTAGAAAGTCTGTGTCTTTAATGTTCAGTGAACTTGCAAACAATGCTCCAGTATCAACTCTTGAACCATTTCCAAACAACACACCGCTTGCATTTATTAAAAATACTTGTCCATTTGATTTTAAATTACCAAAAATGTAACTTGGATCAGAACTGTTTACTCTATTTAGTGCGCTGGATGTGGATGAGGGTTGATTAAACTGAACTGTTGCATCTCTTCCAATGTTAAATGACGACCAATTGGTAATTAATTTGTCTGAGCTTTGATTAATTGTTAATTGATTAGTATTTTGAGTGATTGTTGCGCTACCACTTGCAATATTTCCGTTCGTTGGCAGTGCATTATTGCTAATACTTTGTGCGAGAGCTGTGTGGGTAGTAATATATAAAGAGAAAATAAATAGTATTGCTAGAAAGAAGATATGTTTTATCTTTTTTCCTTTAAAATTTAGACAGCAATACTTACTCGACCACATAAACGTTATCAAAGTTGTTGATTAAATAATGTCCATAAAAAATATGGACATAAAATTTGTATTAAAAAAAAGCTAATTTATCGTTTTACGGGAAATTATCAATATGGTTAAAAGCAGGGTAAATTCAGGAAACAATCGTAATATAAACAAATGTTGTTCATTTTATTTTAAAAATTATTTACAAAAATGAAAATAAATTTATTTGGAAATTTTAAGGAAGAAAATAGAACGAGCATGAATAATTATGCTGATGACCATCTGCATTTTTTAAAAAAATACTCTTCTAACGATATAAATTTAATTATTCCGCAATTTAACAATTTTTTTGGGAGTAATAATTTAGGCTTTAGACTAAATAGATATTTTTTTTATTCACGATTTGTTAAAAAAATTCAATTTGCAGATGTCGCTCATATTGTTGATCATCAATATGCGCACTTGATAAAATATATTAATAGTAAAATAAAAATAATTACTGTTCACGATCTTATACCTGAAATATTCTCAAAATATTTAAAAAAAAAACCTTATCTTCTGCGCTACAGTCTAAAACATTTAAAATATTTTGATAAAATTATTGCTACAAGCAAAAATACAAAAGCAGATATAATAAAATATACTGATTGCCCTGAAAATAAAATTGAAGTTTTATATCAGACAGCTAAAGATATTTTTAATACAACAGCTATTGAAAAATTAGATGTTTTGAAAAGTTTTAATTTGCCTACTGGACCTATAAAAATTCTTATAACAGGAAAAACGTTTTATAAAAATACCGAGACAAGTTTAAAAATTTTAACAAAACTACTTGAGAAAAATATTAATGTTATATTTGTACATCTAAATGGGGGTGAGTTAAATTATTTATATAAAAATAAAATATTTAAAATTAATCATTGTTCTAAAAAAGATGTTGCTAGATTGTATAAAGTGATGGACGTTTTATTATTTCCATCTTTATACGAAGGATATGGAATGCCTTGTCTTGAGGCAATGTTATCTGGCGTTCCAATTGTCTGTAGTAACAATTCTTCTATTCCAGAAATTGTAGGCGATGCCGCATTAATGTGCGATGCTGAAAATGTTGACGGTTTTGTTAATAATATTATTCAGTTATTAACTAATAAAAACTTATATAATCAGAAAAAACAACAAGGAATTGAAAGAGCAAAAATATTTTTTGATAATGAAAAATATACTAAAGATTTATTGACTACATATCAGGACTTACTAAAAATTTAATATTAAATAAACTCCTAACGATATTTAGAAATTATACCATTCAAGCTAGATACAAAAGACTCCCAAGTAACAGAGGAGGCTTTGAGAGCGTTTTCTGAAAATATTTTTAATAAATTTTTATTATCTACTATTTCATAAAACTTTTCTAAAATTTTATCCGAATTCATTGCCTCAACTACAAAACCACAATTAAATTTATTAACCAATTCAGAAGAGCCAGTGTTTAATGTTGTAATCACAGGAGTTCCACACGCTAAAGCTTGGGGAACAACATTTGCATATCCATCTTCAATGCTTGCGATGGTAAAGACATCAGCTTTATTAATATATTTAACTAATTGATCATTAGGTATCGCGCCATATAATATAGTATTTTCTCTATTAATTTTTTCTGCAAATAAAGAAAAGTCTTCCGTTTTTAGACCTATTAAATGTAATTTTTTAAATGGATGCTTAAATTTATTAAAAGCATCTAATAAATAAGGAAGTCCCTTGCGTAATGATAATTGTCCAATAAACAAAATATCAAAAGTCTGTTTATTTTTGTCTTTAGGTAATGGATAAAAAGACTGCAGATTTGCAGCGTATGGTATTACCTCTACATTAAATATTTTATTTTTTATAAAAGTTTTTTTACAAATTTCAGAAGGAGTTAACACAAAAGATGCTGTTTGATATTCCTCTAATTCACGATCTATAACTCGTTGATCTAAGAGAAAATCTTTTTTATATTTTTTATATTCTGACTTCATAATATTTACAGTTTCGGAAAGATGAAAGCTGGATCTTTCGCATATATAAATTTTATTCTGCTTGATAAACTCTCTACCAGTTTGCAATCCTCCACCAGAAAGTGATAAAAAAATGTCTGACTTATCAATAAATTTTAAACATTTATGATCTAAGTGAATGGCTGAATTCCAGTTGATAATATTATTTAATTTATTCAAAATTTTTAAATTTGCTCTACTCAATAAATAATTAGCTACCTGAAAAAAAGGATTAGTGGAAACTAGACTTTTAGGAATGCCTTCATTTTTAATTTTAAACCAGGGATAATTAGTTGCAATCTGGGATAATTGTCCTGAATTATATAAAACTTTTGCAATTTCAAAATAATGAAACCGTCCATGACATGATAATAAAAAATTATTTTTCATTTATTTTTATAAATATCTTCATTGCAGCGTAGAAAATACTAATTGCTTAATTTTGCTAATTGATTCATTTCTATTAGAAATATAAGTATTTTTTGAATGTAAATTTTTTATTAATTTATTTTTTTTTAAGAAAATAATATTCTCAATATTGAGAAAAATATTTTTTGTATTACTTGAATTACAAACCAAACCTGCATTAAATTGAATAACTTTTTTTGCTGCTAAATTTTTTTTATTAATTAATGCAATAATTTTTTTTTTAGATAATAAATAAGAGTATATTTTGGATGGAACAGAAAACTCAGAAGCATCATCATTCAATATTAATAATAAAGCATCGGCCATAGACAAAAAAGAATAATAATCTTTAGAACTCAACCAATTAATTACTTTAAGGTTTGGATATTTTTGTAGCGCACGATCCTTAATATACTGAGCAAATTTTCCTTCGGAGGAAATAATTATTTTAATATTTGGAAATCTCTCAGCGATCTTAAAAAAGATTTCTGGATTATGCTTTAAACCAATGGTGCCAGAATAAATTAAGCAGAATAACCCTTTTGGATTATATTTATTTTTAAAATTATTAGTAACATTTTTTTTAACTAAATACTGAGTTGCCCAATTCTCTACCATCACTACTTTACAATAGTTTTCTTTATTTATAAAATTTTTAAAATTATTAGAAATAATAATTATTTTATCTGCAATTCGTTCACAATTTTTTTCTAGGAAAAGAAAATACAGAGAAATAATTGTACCAAGTCCAGCAAAAAAACTATTTAGTATTTTTTTAATTGCAAGACTATAGATATCCTGCATCCAAAATATAGTTTTAATATTTTCTTTCTTGCAAAATTTTAGAATTTTTATTAATGGGATTAAGGGTGTATTTGAACAAAAAACTAATTCTGGTTTATTTTTTTTAATTATAGAAATAACTTTCTCTCCATATAATTTTTCTCTATTAAGTCTTGTAAAAAAATTATATTTGTTAAATTTTTTATTAATTCTAATCGGGATAATAGAAAGATTTTCTTTTTGATAATATTTAAAATGTGGTTGAGGTGTCTGGAAAAAAGAAGCGTAACAATGTATTACTTTATATGATTGTGAAAGCTCACTACTACAGTCCAGTTGAAATTCATGTCCTGAATAGTCATTAACTAGTATGTATTTCTTATTATTAGTAAGAAATTCATTAAAAAGATAATTACACTGCTTTGCTAGCGCTTCTTTACTTTTCATAAATGCCTCTTAATAGCGATAATAAGAGTACCTTAATAGCGATAATAAGAGTACAATAGCGATAATAAGAGTACAATAATTAGGTACAAATAATAGATGTATTTTTTGTAATTTCTTTAGGCAGTTCCTGTATAAACTAATTCGTTAATATTGCTCAATTGAAGCTTTATTAAAAATATTTAATATCTTACTGTATTTTTAAACATGATTCTAAATATTTTACTTACACATAAAATTAAATGATAAAAAATAAAATTTACTATATTGTTTTTTTATTTTTTATTACCTATGGTTGCTCGTCAATTTTGCCAGGAATAAATATAGATCCTTCGCCAAGAAAAGACACTTCTAATAAAACTGAAATTTCAATTGAAAAATCAACAATCAATTTAATTAGTTTAAATGAACTTACCCCTAAACAAATCCAGGAATACAACAATCTAAGACCTAAAAATGAAAAAATAAATGAGGTTGCTAAATTTAAAGAGATATATGAATATAAATATAATTACACCCTTGGACCAGGAGATGTAATCGATATTAAATTTTTAACTAATGCCGACTCTAGTGGAGTATTCACCATTAATTCTGATGGCTATGTTGAAATTCCCTATGTTGGTTTAGTTGATTTAAATAATTCTACAATACAAGAAAGTAAAAAAAAAATTTTAGAGGCAGCAATCAAGTTTTATAAAAATCCTGAATTTCAAATCGACATCAAGGAATTTAACAGTAGTACGGTATATTTATTAGGAGCGGTTAGAAAGCCACTGTCATTGAAAATGACACTCTCCCCTATAACTCTATTAGATTTAGTATCTAAAGGATCCGAAGGCTCTGGAGTTTCGAATTTTAGTGAATTAGATTATAATAATAATAATGCTTATTTAAGACGAGATGGGCAGGTGTATGAAATTAATATTATAAATGCCTCTCTCAACAAAGATACCAAAGAAAATTTTTTCTTAAAAAAAGGAGATATAGTTTTTATAGATAAAAACTCTGATGGGGTTTTTGTATTGGGTGAATTTGATAAGCCTGGATTTTACGTTCCTGGAAGAAATCATTCTTTAACTCAATTAATATCAACAAGAGTCGTAAATCAACTAACTGCTAACATGAAAAAAATCTATGTCATTAGAGAAAATACAAATAAATCTTTTTATGTAGATGTATTCCATTTGAATGCTGATAATCCTACAAACTTAATTGCGGCAAATAACTTTATTTTAAAACCCAACGATATAGTATTAATACAGCCAGCAGAGCTTACTAAATGGAACAGAGTTATTAGTCTATTAGTACCTCAGGCTAATATAATTAATTCTTATAGAGACGCAGGAAATAAATAAGTGTGAAAATATTTATTTTGAAAATATTTTTTTTACCTTCTCATTTATCTGTTCAATATGAGGCTCATGATCTCTAGAAACCATTCTTAAAACTTCGGGTTCATCAACACTTTTGTCAATCTCTATAAAACCAGTTGAAGGCATTACGTTTGATGTCTGTTCGTCTCTATTAAATTTTTCCTCTTTTGCAGCGGACAATTTGTCAGATAAAATAATTAATTTTTCACTAATTTTAATAAATCTATTAGATATTTCTTTAATATATTCTGAGTTTTTCTCTTCTAAAGATATAACTTTTGACTCAAGGGTTTTAATTTGTAATTCAAGGGTTTCAATTTTTTCTAGAAATAAATTTGCAGAATCGTTCATTATTAATAGAATTATAATCTAATATTAAGCTCTTCCATATTTAAAAACTGCATAAAATGTTCTTAAAATAATTAGCATATCTAGAAAAAAGGACCATTTTTTTATATAAATAAGATCATATTCAAATCTTTTAGACATTAAATCTAAGGTTGGCGTGGCACCTCTAAATCCATTAACTTGAGCTAGGCCTGTAATTCCTGGATAACATTTATTTCTTTTCATAAAAGATAAAATTAATTCTGAATATTGGTAATTATGCTCAATCATAAGCGGTCTTGGACCAACAATAGACATATCCCCAATTAAGACATTTATAAATTGAGGTAATTCATCCAAACTAAGTTTTCTTATAATCTTACCGCTGAATAGAACTCTTTTATCATTTGATGTAACCTGTTTAGTTGGTTCGAGATTATTTTTTTTTAAAGTTCGGAGTTTATAAAGTGTAAATTTTCTTCCATCCCAACCTAATCTTTGTTGGGTAAAAATAAATGGAAAGCCATCTTCTACTATAATTATTAAGGATGCTAAAAATAAGATTGGTAAGCTCAATAAAATAAAAAAAATTGATAATAATTTATCGAAAATTACTTTTATTAATAAAGATAGGCCATGAAATTTTGAGCATTCAAAATTATAAAAAAAAAGTTCATTTGCTTTAGAATAATTTAAATTTAAATTTTTCAATAAACTAAATGAAACAATTTTTACATCTACTGGTAAGGTACTTAAAAAATCAAGATATTGCTCGTCAGAAACATTCAATTTATTATCTCTTGTGAGAAACCAAATTTCACCTATCTCGTGATAAGACAATGTTTCTATAGGGTCTTTTTTTATTTCTAAAACAGGAATGTTTGTAAACGATGATTTGTAATTAGCATTATCTCTAGGAACTATTATTTTACATATATTGTTATATTTAAATATTTCTTGTTCATGTAATCTAAAAATATCTTTTTCATACCCCACTACAGCTATATTTCTTTGGATGTGATTTTGAGAAACTAAAAATCTATAAACTTTGTTTAATAAATATTTAGAAAAAATACTTATAACAAATAATATTGCAGGATATATAACTATAAAAAAAGATATTTTAT
>Ga0209087_1002113_pt1 | contig 11288 bp, 11 predicted proteins | sample S_130805_EF_Meta_FD_187321 | JGI IMG/M metagenome (GOLD analysis project Ga0209087, IMG submission 187321) | Freshwater microbial communities from Lake Simoncouche, Canada to study carbon cycling - S_130805_EF_MetaG (SPAdes) (version 2) | ecosystem: Environmental > Aquatic > Freshwater > Lake ...
CTGCTGTCCATCGCCCTGGTCGAGACCGGCCGCGCCATGCCCGGCAGCGGCCGGCTGGAGCCCTGGCCCTGGTCGCTGAACGTCGAGGGCGAGGGCCGGGTCCATGCCTCCCGCGCCGCGGCCGTGGCCGATGCCCAGGCGCTGCTGGCGGCCGGGCGGCGGTCGATCGATGTCGGCTGCATGCAGGTCAACCTGCTGCACCACCCGAACGCCTTCCCCAGCGTCGAGCAGGGCTTCGACCCCGCGGTGAACGTCGCCTATGCCATCCGCTTCCTGCGCAGCCTGCAGGCGAGGCTCGGCAGCTGGGAGGCGGCGATCGCGGCCTATCATTCCTCGGATCCCGAGCGCGGCGGGGCCTATCACCGCAAGGTCGCCATGGCCCAGCTCGGCGCGGCCTGGACCGGGGGCGGGATGGTGCTGCTGAAGCCCTCGGCGGCGCTGGAGGGGCTCTGCGCCCCGGGCTTCCGGGCCGCGCTGAAATTCGTGAAGGCGAACCGGCGGCCGCGGCTGGCCTGCGCCAAGGCCTGATGCTTGCGGATCAGATTCACGCCTCCGGGCCCTGCGGCCCTACGGCGATCTGATCCAAACCTTGGATCGCAAGGCCGGCCGGCGCATATGGGCGGCAACATGACCCCCTTCCGCAAGATGCACGGCCTGGGCAACGACTTCGTCGTGCTCGATGCCCGCCGCGCCGACCTGCCCATCACGCCGGCCCGTGCCGCGGCGATCGCCGACCGGCGTTTCGGCGTCGGCTGCGACCAGTTCATCGTGCTCGAGCCGGCGACCGACGGCGCCGATGTCTTCATGCGCATCCGCAACCCGGACGGCTCGGAGGCCGGGGCCTGCGGCAATGCCACGCGCTGCGTCGCCTCGCTCATCGCCGACGAGGCGGGCAAGGACCGGGTGGTGGTGCGGACCATCGCCGGCGACCTGGCGGCCGAGCGGCTGCCCGGTGGCCTCTGGCGGGTCGACATGGGCCCGGCGCGGCTCGGCTGGCAGGACGTGCCACTGGCCGCCGAGATGGACACGCTGCACCTGCCTGTGGCGCATGGCGGGCTGGCCGACCCGGCCGCCTGCTCGATGGGCAACCCGCACGCGACCTTCTTCGTGCCGGACCTGGCCGCGGTGCCGGTCGAGACGGTGGGCCCCGCGCTCGAGCACGACCCGATCTTCCCCGAGCGCGCCAATATCGGCTTCGCCCAGATCCTGTCGCCCGAGCACATCCGGCTGGAGGTCTGGGAGCGCAGTGCGGGCCGGACGCTCGCCTGCGGCTCCGCCGCCTGCGCCACCATCGTGAACGCGGCGCGGCGCGGGCTGACCGGCAGGCAGGCCACCGTCTCGCTGCCCGGCGGCGACCTGCGGATGGAATGGCGCGACGACGGCCACGTGCTGATGACCGGCCCGGTCGCCACCGCCTTCACCGGCGCGCTCGAGCTCGAGGCCTATCCGCGGTGAGCGTCGAGGTCATGACCTTCGGCTGCCGGCTCAACACCTATGAGTCGGAGGCGATGCGCGACCTGGCGCAGAAGGCCGGCGAGCAGGACGTCCTCGTGGTCAACACCTGCGCCGTCACCGCCGAGGCCGAGCGCCAGGCCCGCCAGGCCATCCGCCGCGCGGCGCGGGAGAAGCCCGGCACCCGCATCATCGTCACCGGCTGCGCCGCCCAGATCGCGCCCGAGACCTGGGGCGCGCTGCCCGGCGTCGCGCGTGTGATCGGCAATGCCGACAAGCTGAAGCCCGAGGCCTGGGGCGCCGAGGTCGTGCTGCCGGTCACCGACATCATGGCGGCGACCGAGACCGCGGCGCATCTGGTGACCGAGTTCGCCGGCCGGGCCCGCGCCTTCGTCCAGGTGCAGCAGGGCTGCGACCACCGCTGCACCTTCTGCGTCATCCCCTTCGGCCGCGGCCCCTCGCGCAGCGTGCCGATCGGCGCGATCGTCGAACAGGTGCGTGCCCTGGTCGAGCATGGCTACCGCGAGGTGGTGCTGACCGGCGTCGACATCACGAGCTATGGCCCGGACCTGCCCGGCGCGCCGACGCTCGGCCAGATGGTGCGGCGGCTGCTGGCGCTGGTGCCGGAACTGCCGCGGCTGCGGCTGTCATCCCTCGACCCGGTCGAGGTGGATGCCGATCTCTGGACGCTGATCGAGAACGAGCCGCGACTGCTGCCGCATCTGCACCTGTCGCTGCAGCATGGCGACGACCTGATCCTGAAGCGGATGAAGCGCCGGCACGGGCGCGCCGATGCCATGGCGTTTGCGCAGCGCGCGCGCGCGGCACGGCCCGACATCGTGTTCGGCGCCGACCTGATCGCCGGCTTCCCGACCGAGACAGAGACTCATTTCGCGGCGACGCTCGGTCTGGTCGAGGAAATGGACCTCACCTTCCTGCACGTCTTCCCTTATTCCGAGCGGCCAGGAACCCCCGCTGCGCGCATGCCCGCCGTGCCGCATCCGCTGCGGCGCGAGCGCGCGGCGCGGCTGCGCGCGGCGGGCGCGCGCGCGGCCGCGCGCTTCTACGCGACCCGGCTCGGCGCCGAGGAAGACGTGCTGTTCGAGCGGCCCGACCGCGGCCACACCGCGCATTTCGCGCCGATCCGCCTGGTCGCCGGCGAGGCGGCGCCTGGCGCGCTGCAGCGGCTGAGGGTGACCGGCGCCGCGGCGGACGGGCTGCTGGCGGAGGCCGCCTGATGGCGCTGCGCGATTGGGTGACGAAGCTGCGCGGAAAGGACTCGCCGCCGGAGCAGGCTCCGCCGCCGCCCGAACCGGTTGCCGAGGCACCGCCGCCGGAACCCGTCGTCGAAGCGCCGCCGCCCGCCCCCGTCGCCGAAACGCCCGACCCGGAACCGCGCGGCGGCTGGTTCTCGCGCCTGAAGGCCGGCCTGTCGCGCTCGACCGCCAAGCTGACCGAGAGCGTCACCACCCTCTTCCGCAAGCGCCGGCTGGATGACGAGGCGCTTGAGGAGCTCGAGGAGACGCTTATCGCGGCCGATCTCGGCGTCGGCGCCTCCCGCCGCATCGTCGACGGCTTCCGCAAGACCCGCTTCGGCAAGGAGGTCACCGACGAGGAGGTCAAGGCCGCCCTCGCCGATGCTGTCGCCGACATCCTGGCGCCGGTCGCGCAGCCCATGCCGATCGAGGTGGCGAACGCCCCGCATGTCGTGCTGGTGGTCGGCGTGAACGGCACCGGCAAGACCACCACCATCGCCAAGCTCGGCCAGCAGTACCGCGAGCAGGGGCTGACCTGCGCCTTCGTCGCCGGCGACACCTTCCGCGCCGCTGCCGTCGAGCAGCTGCAGATCTGGGGCGAGCGCACCGGCGCCAAGGTCCATGTCCCGTCGAAGCCCGGCGCCGACGCCGCCGGCCTCGCCTTCGATGCGCTGACCGCCGCCAAGGCCGACGGCACCCAGGTGCTGCTGGTCGATACCGCCGGCCGCCTGCACAACAAGACCGCGCTGATGGACGAGCTGCGCAAGGTCGTCCGCGTCATCAAGCGCGTGGATGAATCAGCGCCGCATTCCGTGCTGCTGGTGCTGGACGCGACCACCGGCCAGAACGCCATCCAGCAGGCCAAGGTCTTCGGCGAGATGGTCAACGTCACCGGCCTTGCCGTGACCAAGCTCGACGGCTCGGCCAAGGGCGGCGTCGTGGTGGCGCTCGCGCAGGAATTCGGCCTGCCCGTGCATTTCGTCGGCGTCGGCGAGAAGGCCGGCGACCTCCGCCCCTTCGAGGCGCGCGACTTCGCCCGCAGCCTGGTGGGGCTGGACTAGCCCCGGCGCGGATGCTGCCATGACCTCCAACAGGGAGGTCACCATGGAACTGGTCAATCCAGTGAAGGAAAAGCTCGCGGCCGGCGGCATCGCGCTGGGCCTCGGCGTCCGCATGTCGCGTTCGGCCGAGATCGCGCGCATCGCCAAGGCCACCGGCCACGACTTCCTCTTCATCGACGTCCAGCACAGCCTCTTCACGCTCGAGACCATCGGCCATATCGCGCAGACGGCCTTCGCCATCGGCGTCGCGCCGCTCGCCCGCGTGCGGTCGGTGCGCGACCCGGACGTGCAGGCGCTGCTCGACAACGGCGTGACCGGCATCGTCTTCCCCGACGTGAACACGGAGGAGGAGGCGCGCGCCGCCGTCGCCGCGGTGCGCTTCGGCCCGCTCGGCCGCCGCAGCGTGACCGGCGGCTACCCGTATTTCGACTTCGCGGCCGTGCCGCCCAGCCAGGCATTGCCCGCGGTCGATGCCATGACCCTGCTCGCCTGCATGATCGAGACGCGCGAGGGCGTCGCCAATATCGAGGCCATCGCCGCGGTGCCCGGGATCGACGTGATCCATATCGGCATGAACGACCTGCTGACCAACATGGGCAAGCCCGGGCAATACGCCGATCCCGAGCTGCAGGCGGCGATCGAGCGGGTGCTCGCGGCCTGCCGCGCGAACGGCAAGCATTTCGGCTGCGGCGGCCAGCGCGACCCCAAGGCGCAGGCGGCGATCATCCGGCGCGGCGCGCGCTTCCTGACGACGCAGACCGATATCGGCCTGCTCTCGGCCGGCGCCGGCGCCTGGACCCGCGGCATCCGCGAGGCGCTGGAGGCATGATCGGCCGCCGCGCGCTGCTCGGCAGCATCCTGGCCACGCCCGCGCTCGCGCAGGCGCCCTACCCGAGCCGCGCGATCCGCGTGATCGTCCCCTTCGCGCCGGGTGGTGCCACCGATTTCGTCGCCCGCATCGTCCAGCCTGCACTCCAAGAAATCCTCGGCCAGCCGCTGGTGATCGAGAACCGCACCGGCGCCGCCGGCAATGTCGGGCTCGAGGCCGCGGCGCGGCTGCCGGCCGATGGCTACAACCTCTTCTTCGGCAATGTCGGCACGCTGGCGGTGAACCCCACCGTCTTCGCCCGCACCATCCAGGCCCAGCCGCTGCGCGACTTCGCCCCGATCAGCATGGCGGGCGACATGCCCGACGTGCTGGTGGTCAAGAACGACCTGCCGGCGCGCAGCGTCGCCGAGCTCATCGCCCTCGCCCGCGCGCAGCCGGGCAAGCTGAACTTCGGCTCGCCCGGCGCCGGCAGCCTGAACCGCCTCGAGATGGAGCTGCTGCGCGAGGCCGCCGGCGGGCTCGACATGGTCCACGTGCCCTATCCCGGCGGCGCGGGACCGGCGGTGCTGGCGATCGTCGCCGGCGATGTCGACCTGCTGATGACGACGCTGCCCTCGGCCATGGCGCAGATCCAGGCCGGGCGCATCCGCGCGCTGGCCGTCACCTCGGCCGCGCGCGCGCCGGGCCTGCCGGAGGTGCCGACGCTGCGCGAGAGCGGCTTCCCCGACTTCGTCTCCGGCTCCTGGCAGGGCGTGCTGACGCCGGCGGGGACGCCGCCGGAGATCGTCACGCGGCTGCACGGCGCCATCGTCGCGGCGATGCAGCGCCCCGAGGTGCGGCAGAAGCTGGCGGCCGGCGGCGTCTCGCCCGATGTCAGCGAGAGCCCCGCTGCCTTCGCCGCCTTCATCGGCCGCGAGGCGGAGCGCTGGGGCAGCCTCGCAACCCGCGCGCGGGTGAGCGTGGACTGACGCCACTCTTTTGAGCCTGCGATTCACGTCCTTCGGGGCGAGCCCCTCGGACGATCGCAGGCTACTCGACCGAGGCGCCGGAGGCCTTCACCACCGGCGCCCATTTCGCCACCTCGGCGCGCATGAAGGCGTCGTACTCGGCGAGTGCCAGCGGCTGCGGCTCGGCGCCGAAGTCGCGGAAGCGCGTGATGATCGCCGGCTCCTGCAGCGCCGCCATGAAGGCGCCGGCCAGGCGCTCGAGGATCGGCCGCGGCACGCCGGCGGGCGTTGCGATGCCGTACCAGGAACTGACGTCGAACTCCGGCACGCCGGATTCCTGCAGCGTCGGCAGTTCCGGCATGGTCGGCGCGCGCTGGGCGGTCGAGACCGCGAGCGCCCGCAGCATCCCCGCCAGCACCTGCTGGCGCGAGGCCGGGGCATTGTCGATCGCGAACAGCACGTCGCCATTCATCACCGCCGCCATGCTCGGCGCCGTGCCGCGATAGGGCACATGCGTCGTCTCGACCCCGGTCCGCAGCCCGAACAGCACGCCCGAGAGATGCGACGAGGTGCCGGTGCCGGCCGAGGCGAAGGTCGCCTTCTCCGGGTTCGCCTTGATGAAGGCGACCAGGTCTCCGACCGTCCGGTGCGGGCTGTCGCCCTTCACGATCAGCACGTTCGGCATGCCCGCCAGCCGTACCACGCCGGGCACGTCCTTCAGCGGGTCGAAGGACAGCCGCTTGTAGAGCGTCGGCCCGATGCCGTGCGAGGCGATGTGGTTGACCACGAAGGTATAGCCGTCGGGCGCCGCGCGCGCCGTCATCTCGACCGCCAGCATCCCGCCGGCGCCGGGGCGCGGGTCGATCACCATCGGCTGTCCCAGCGTCTCGCGCAGCCGGTTCTCGCAGATCCGGAGAAAGATGTCGGAGACCCCGCCGGCGGCGCCGCCGATCAGGTAGCGGATCGGCTTCTCGGGCCACGCAGCCTGGGCGTGCGCCAGGCTGGGCAGGACGAGGCTCGCCCCGAGCAGGGCACGGCGTGACAGCATGCGGTTCCTCCGGGCCCGGGCTTGCCGCCCGGTTGCTGGCGGAACGCTAGCACGCCGCCGCTAGGGTTTGCGCGCCTCCCGGTATTCCGGCAGCCCGCTCGCCAGCCTGGCCCAGCGCAGCCGATACGCCGCGTAGATCTCGTCATGCGGCAGCAGCGTGTCCGGATCGTCGAGCGAGGGGATGGTCAGGTCCATCTCTTCCGGCTTGGCCGTCGGCTCGTAGGTCAGGCCGGTGCCGCAATGCGGGCAGAAGCCGCGCTCGGCCTTGTCGGACGACCGGTACCGCCTGGGCTCCTCGCCAATCCAGCGCACGGACGCGCGCGGCACGCTGAAATAGGCGCCGAAGGCCGCCCCCAGCGCCCGCCGGCACTGGCCGCAATGGCAGATGGTCTCGTGATAGGGCACGCCATCGGTCTCGTAGCGCACCGCGCCGCACAGGCACCCGCCGGTCAGCATCGCCTCGCCCTCCGTTCCAGCCCGCAGCATTGACGCGGCCGGGCCGGCGCGGAAGCATCCTGGCCATCACGGCGGAAGGAAACGCGACGATGCGCCAGATGCACCTGGTCGGCTTCCTGCAGGCGCAGAACTGCACGATCTTCGCAAGCTCCTGGCGCCACCCGGACAGCCGCACCGATTTCCTCTCGGCCGACTACTTCCAGGAGATCGCGCGTATCCTGGAGGCCGGCAAGTTCGACCTCGGCTTCTTCGACGACCGGCTCTCGATGCCGGACCGCTTCGGCTCGGACCATGTCCACACCATCGAGCACGGCATCCGCTGCGTGAAGATGGACCCCGTCGTGGTGCTGACCATGATGGGCGCGGTGACGCAGAAGCTCGGCCTCGGCTCAACCGCGTCCACCACCTATTTCGAGCCATTCCACGTCGCCCGCGTCTTCCAGACCCTCGACCTGATGAGCGAGGGTCGCGCCGCCTGGAACGTCGTCACCTCGCTGAACGACGGCGAGGCGGCGAATATGGGCCATGACGAGATGATGGCGCATGACACGCGCTACGACCGCGCCGACGAGTTCATCGAGGTCGTGCTCGGCCACTGGGACGCCTGGGAGGACGACGCGCTGATCGTCGACAAGGCGAGCGGCCGCTTCGGCGATGGCCACAAGGTCCATCGCCTCGACTACCGCGGGAAATTCCTGCAGAGCCGCGGCCCCTTCACCGTGCCGCGCAGCAAGCAAGGGCGCCCGGTGGTGATCCAGGCCGGCAGCAGCGGCCGCGGCAAGGCCTTCTCGGCGCGCTGGGCGGAACTCGTCTTCGTCGCCTACCACGATATCGAGGGCGGCCGCCGTGACTACCAGTCCTTCAAGGCCGCCGTCGCCGCCGAGGGTCGCAACCCCGACCATGTGAAGGTCGCCACGCTCTGCAACCCGATCTGCGCCGCCACCAGGACCGAAGCCGAGGACAAAGCGGCACTGATCGACAAGCTGCCGCTCGAGATCGACGCGCTCTCCCTGCTGTCGGAGGCGCTGAACTTCGACTTCGCCTCCAAGGGCATGGACGAGCCCTTCACCGATGAGGAGATGGCCGGCATCCAGGGCCTGCAGGCGATCCGCGACCGCGTCGTGCAGGCGACGGGGAAGAAGAACCCGACCGTGCGCGAGTTCATCACCGGCTCCGGCCGCGGCCGGCCGCGGATGGACATGGTGGGCGGGCCGAAGGAGATCGCCGACAAGATGGAGGCCTGGTTCACCGGCGGCGCCTGCGACGGCTTCGTCATCTCGGCCGCCTGCATCCCCGGCAGCTACACCGACTTCGTGCATCACGTTGTGCCGGAGCTGCAACGGCGCGGGTTGTTCCGGAAGGACTACACGGGCAGCACCCTGCGCGACCATCTCGGCCTGCCGCGGGCCACGATCGGCGATTGGCGGCCAGCAAAGGCCGCCGCGGAATAGATTTTCCGCGCTGTCACTAAACCGCCCTTGTTCGGGGCCCCGATTGCCCCAGAGTCAGAGTCCGGGCCGAACGGCCCCGGCAGAACAGGGAGAGCAGACCATGGCATTCGATGCCACGAAGATTCTCGGCCAGTTGCTCGAGCAGGGCATGGGCGGCGGCAACAATCGGATGCAGCAGCAGGGCGGCCTCGGCCAGATCCTGAGCCAGCTCGGCGGGGCCAGCGCGACCCGCGCCAGCGCCGGCGGCGGCGGCCTCGCCGACATGCTGGGCGGCCTGCTCGCCCAGGCGCAATCGGCCGGGACCACGGCCGCGAACAAGGCCAGCACCGCGGCCAGCCAGCCTGGCGGCATCAATGACATCCTGGCGAATGTCGCCGAGATGGCAAAGCGTGGCGCCGACACCGCGCAGACCGGCGTGAAGGCGAACGACCCGGCGGTGATCGGCGGCCTCGGCGCGCTCGCCGGCCTGCTGGTTGGCGGCGGTCGCGGCGCGATCGGCGGCGGCCTGATGGCGGCCCTCGGCAGCCTGGCCTACTCCGCGCTGGCGAAGGCCCAGGCCGGCGAGGCGGCGCCTGCCGCCGCCGTCCCCGCCAGCCTGCCGGGCTACCACGACGAGGGTGCGGTGCAGCGCAAGGCGCAGCTCATGCTGCGCGCCATGATCAACGCCGCGAAGGCCGATGGCCAGATCGACGGCCAGGAGATCCAGCGCATCACCGGCAAGCTGATGGAAAGCGGCGACGGCAACGAGGCCGCGCGTGCCTTCGTGCTGCAGCAGATGCAGGGCCCGGCCGACATCGCCGGCCTGGTGAAGGACGTCGCCAGCCCGCAGGACGCGGCCGAGGTCTATGCCGCCTCGGTGCTGGCGATCACCGTCGATACCCAGGCGGAGAAGGACTACCTGGCACGCCTCGCCGGTGCGCTGCGGCTCTCGCCGGATGCGGTGGCGCATATCCACGCGACGCTCGGCGCGCGGGCCTGAGTTCGGACCATGATCCGCGCCGATAGAGGCGCGGATCATGGTCCAGCCCTTTCTGTTGTCGCTTGATTCGCGCCTCCGGCCGTTCAAGCCTGCGGCGATCACGCTCTCGGCCGGGGAAGGCGCCGCGGCGCCTTCCCTCAGGCTTGCTGCGGGGACAGCTCGCCGAGGCCCTGCAGCGACAGCAGCTGGGCAACCATCGCCTCCAGCCAGCCCTTGTCCCGCAGCTCGGCCAGCTTCTCCGGCGGCAGCGCCATCAGCGTCGGCCGGTCGATGGCATGGAAGCCGTCGATCCGGAACGGCGCGCCGGCGCGCTCGAACTGCACCACCGCCGGCTTCAGCAGGCCGAGCTCGTTGAGCCCCTGCACCATGATCTCGGTCCGCCGCGCCGCATCCTCGACCGCGCGGGCAAAATTGAGCGCCCGCTCCACGACAGGGGTCGCCTTGCCGTCGGCAGTGAACAGCGGTTCGCCCTCGGTCTCGCTCAGATGCGGCGCCGAGGGGTCGATGCACAGCACCAGCTCCTCGGAACCCGGCGCCATACGGACCAGGAAGAACGGATACCGCCGCAGATAGGCGGGGATGTAGGCGCCCGCGCGCCAGGCGCCGTCGGCGCCGACGAAGCGGTTGCCGGTCGCCGCCAGGCTGGTCACCGCTACCGGCATGTTCGGCGCCTGGGCGGCGAAGACCACCGGCAGGCTGCGCGAGGCCGCGCCGAACTCCTCGGCGGCCAGGGGAATCGCGGTCGCCTCGGCGGCGAACCCGTAGCCGGCCTCGCGCAGGCGCAGCTTGCCGTGCTGCTCAGGCGTCACCGGCTGCAGCCCCTTGTAGAGCGGCGGCAGGACGACCGGCGAGGCCGGGGCGACCCCGTTTGTGACGGACATGATGCACTCCGGATCGGGTGTTCGGCACGGTAAAGCAGGTTCCACCGCCAGGCGGAAGCCGCTCAGGGCGCCGCGGGCTGCATCACCAGCCGCACGATCTGCACGATCGCGCTGACCACCATCAGCACCATGACGATGCGCCAGAGCGTCTGCTGCGATGGCATCCGCTCAGGCGCGCCGGCTGCGCGGCTGCCGGGCCAGGATGCCGCGCAGCAGGGATTTCAGCGCCACGGCCTCGGCCTCCGGATGGCGCTGCAGCACTTCCCGCTCGTGCTGCAGGGCGGCCTGCACCAGCTCGTCCGCGATCGCCTCGCCGCGCGGGGTCAACAGCACGCGCACGACCCGTCGATCGCGCCCATCCTGGCTGCGCAGGACCAGACCATCTCGCACCATGCGGTCGAGCAGCTTCGTCATCGTCGGCTGCTGCAGCAGGCAGACTTCTGCAAGCCCGGTCACCGTCTCGCCACCCGGGCTGCCGACCAGGCTCGCCAGCACGCGCCAGACCGGCACGGAGACGCCGCGACGCCGCAGCTGCTGGTGGAATTCCGACGAAATCAGGTGCGAGGCGCGCGCCATCAGGTAAAGGAAATAATCGTCGATGAATCGCGCGCTGGCGACGGATGGATTTGGCTGCGACATTCGACGTCCGACGGAGGGCCGAGATTTTCGACATCCTAGCCCATTCCGGTGGTGGAGGCTGCCAAAATAGTTCGCCTCGGCGATGAATGCGCCTGCAATCGGTAGCCGGAATCGGCAAATGGCATGAAAGGGCATGGAGTGCTGCAGGAACGCGTGGAGCAGCCCTGGCTCGAGGCTTTCGAGGCTGTCCTCGACCTCTGCCGCATGGTGCCCGGGGAGCCGGTCTGCCTGCTCGCGGAGAGCCAGTCGCGGCCGATCCTGCTCGAGCTCGCCGAACTCGCTGCCCTCC
>Ga0209087_1002116_pt1 | contig 11285 bp, 22 predicted proteins | sample S_130805_EF_Meta_FD_187321 | JGI IMG/M metagenome (GOLD analysis project Ga0209087, IMG submission 187321) | Freshwater microbial communities from Lake Simoncouche, Canada to study carbon cycling - S_130805_EF_MetaG (SPAdes) (version 2) | ecosystem: Environmental > Aquatic > Freshwater > Lake ...
CAAAGAATAAAGAGAAAGCAAAAGAGGATCTAAAAAAATTAGGGCGCGGAACATTAACAGTCGCGTTAGCTTTAGGACGAGGCGCATTTGTCGCAATGATTCGATTAAATTTTAACGGCATGGCATCTAAATTACAAAAGTTAATAAAGAAAAATCAGATTGCACCTGTAGATGAAAAGTGGGTTAAAATTGGCGGTAATGTTAAGGCATTTCACTTTGCAATAAACAAAGGCGCAGAAAAAAAGCCTGTATTTTTAAGCAAAAAAGCCAAAGCGCGATTTAATGCAAAAATGGCAGTAAATGGAATTTGTGGCTATCATGCGAGTGAACTTGGTATTAATGAGCCAGCGTTAGCAGCTTTAGCCGCGACAGCCATCCCTGTATTAGCTGTTATTATTAAGGAAATGAAAAAGGGATTCGCAGGGATGGGTAAAGAAGGGCAGGCAGAATCAGAAGAATTAACAGCGCAAGCGACAGACATCGTAAAGGGTAATTATACCACAGATGAAGCGGTGCCTGATGAAATGAATTATGTTGAAATACCTGAAACAATTGGCGATGGGGGGGAAATTTGGTCAGCACTCGGTAAATTGGCTGGTCAAGGAATTAAAAAGTTAGCCGAGAAAATAAAAAATAAACATCCAAAAGTTGCGCCAATTATTGATAAAGGCGGACAGGCAGCGGAAGATTATGCCACAGGTAAATATATGCGCGATGCAGGTTATACTGGTAAAATTGAAACTTTAACAAATGTAACCAAAGGTGCGCAGGGATATATTTTACCTATTGCAGTAGTAGGCGCAGCAGGTGTTATTTATTTAGCTACAAGAAAAAAATAATTATTCACAAAAATTTTTATAAAAATGGCAATCAGCAAAAAAGCGCCAAAGGCGTTAAAGCATCCAAAAAAGCCAAAGGCATCGGCGCCGTTGAGCAGTTGGGAACGATATGACGCGAAATGCAAAGAAATCGATAAAAAGAATCGCGATAGAATTGCAGCGCATAAAAAATCAATTAATGGCGTTACGTTCGCTAAAAAGAAAAAAGAATTACTAATCAAAAAATATTCAAAGTAAGATGAAAAAATTAATTCAAGAATTTACACAAACGGATTTACCTGTAGCAGGTGGAATTATCGGTGCGCATTTAGTTACTAAAAATTTGGCACCAATGATTCCATACATAAAAGATAACGATAAATTACAGCCAGTTGTTGGAATCGCTGCTGGTTTGTTATTAAAAAGATTTGGAGGTAAAAATCCAATGATTAAAAATTTAGGAACAGGTATGATCGGTTATGGTATCGCTGCCACAGTTGGTAAATTTGTTCCTGCTGTATCAATTAGCGGAATGAATGAAGACGAAATTAACGACGTAATCAACGACGTTATAAACGAAAGCATTGAAGGCGTTGAAGATGAATATGCCGCAATGATGAACGGAACGGATGACAATCCATTAAATGATTATTCATTCAGAACAATGGATGATGATGATCAAAACGATTAGTATTTAACAATTTTATTTTATAACTCAAAAACAAATTATCATGCCAAACATGTATAACAGAAGCGCACCAAGAACATTTAACACAAAGTTAGAGGCATTCTCACAAGAGCGCGACCTTTTAAACAAGAGGAATTTAGGATCTGGAAAAATTTACGTTGAATCTTATTTAAGATCAGAGGTAATTTTAGGTTCAGATTCAAGAATATCATTTGAAATTCAAGAAAACGTATCAAGCGGATTAGCCATCAGAAAAACTGAAAAGAGATTAAAGCAATCAGATACATTTACTGTAACTGGAATTGGTTTCTTTATTGGTCGTTGTGTAAACTTGTCAAGCGGAACAAATAGCGGTTTTACTATTCCGCGTACTTTTCCGAATCCACAAATTTTCACAGGTACAACCACAGTAACCGAGTGCAACGAATTGCAAAAGATTTATAATGGTTTCATGACTGTTCAAAGAGATCAAACCAAATATTTTGAAGCTTTGCCAATGATGGATCATTATGTCGTTACTGAGGCACAACAAGGATTAGCAGTATCAACTGTTGCCACTACTGGTTTATACCAGAGAGATGGACATTTTAACCGTGAACAAGGATTCCGCAAAATCAATCCAACATTTGATATTGTTGGAACAAAAAAATGCGAAATTTCTATTCAGTTACCAGATACAGCGGTTATGACTTGTCAGACTGCAGGATCAGATAATATCGGTATTTTAATTCTACGCGGTTTAGTAGAACAAAGACGATAATATTTATTTGGAATTTATATTAAGGTGGTGTATTTTTACATCACCTTTTTTAATTTGTATAATCTTTAATCTAAAAAAAAAAACATGATCATAAGTAATTCCATCCTTTGTGAGATAAGAATTGATGGCACAGTTGCCACAGGCGCACGAATCCCATTTTCAGAGAATCAAAAAATTTCATCGAATGACTTTGAGAAAAAATATTTAGTGTATGGGCTATTTGTGTACAATCAAACACAATTAGCTGTATCGCCATCGAATAGAACAATATTAGCAAGTAATGCAGGATTGGCCATTACATTGATGACAGGCAATACAGAAAAGGTATTTTATTCGCCTTTGAATCAGTATAGCACATTTTTAAATGGTGGTATATTTTATGACATTGAGCCATTTGTTATTAATTATCCAGCATGCTATTTAACAGTATTGGATACGACTACCACCATCACAGGACAAAGTGTTTGTTTTAGTTTACTGTTTAAAAACAGAAAATAATGTTTGCACAGCCAACCATCGTTAAACATGCGGCGCGTGTTTATAATTTATATTTTACTGAAACAATTATTCAGTATAATCGCTATTATATTTCTGGTAATTTATCACTATCCAGTAGATCAATTTTGGATTTATCAATAATGCTATCTGATGCTACAGATAGAACAGGTTATCCAGCATCGTATAAATATAACGGCATAACATATACCAATGCGACATTTGGAACAATCGGTAAAGCGTTTTTAAATTTAGTTGATAAGCAAGGAAACGCAATGCACACAGATTTACCTTTGTATTTATTAGCGCCTAATCGCCGACAAAATTTTACCATCGGTGGTAATATTGATTTCGCAAAATCATATATTTACTGGACTGTTCCGCCAGCGCCATTATACAACGTCATTCCTATTAAATTAGATTATCTATAATATGAGTTTAGTTAGCCGATCATTCATGATTTCACAGATGCAAAGATTAGAACGTAAGTTTTGGAAACTGTACGATTCAACAAATAATTTAGTTAGTGAAATGATGGATCCAGCCATATCATTATCGCAATCAGAAGATATTTTAAACGAGGCGTTAAGCGGATTTATTGGTGGATTTGCCACAGTTAAATTATTCATGGATAATTCTATTGATGGCGATAAAAAAAGTCCAAAGTTAGGCGCAAGCAATCAGCATACTGTAATGACATATAAAATACAGATAGCAGCAACGCCACAGACAGTTAATGCACCAATCAACGCGGCACCTGTAAAGATTGGATTTGATCAGCACTATATTGATTTATTGACCAGAACAAAAGAATTAGAGGCGGAATTAATGATCACTAAATTTCGTCATGAAATGGATACAAAATTCGATAAAATGAAATTAGAACATGCGGATGATGGTACAACGGATATTCTTAAAATGATTGCCAGTAAAATTATGAGCGATCCATCCGGATCAGGCGCGCCATCCATGCCGGCACCGGCACCGGTTGCAGAAAATATGGATTTGCCTTCTAATTCTATAGGTCCAAAATTAAAGGAATCATTGACGCAGCTAACTAATATTATTGGATTTGAGGGGATAAATAAGTTGGCAGCATTCGCTAATAAAGATCCAGAGAATGCAAGGAACATGTTAAACATGATTTAATAATGGCAGTTGATAAAGATAAATTTAATAAAACGGTTAATCTTGTTATTGATAATTTAGAGGGTGGATATTATCATCCGCAAATGTTAAATGATGGCAGGGTTAAAGATTCGAGATATAAAAAAAGCGGCGAAACAATGTTTGGCATTGATCGTTTGAGGGGTGGCGATATAAATACATCCGCAGCAGGTAAAAATTTTTGGAATATTATTGACAATGCGAATGCAAGTTCAACGTGGAAATGGAATTATAAAGGCGGAAATTTAGCCAGTCAATTAAAGAGATTAGTAGGAGATATGATGTTTCCTTTGTACACAAGCTTAAGCAGTAAATATTTGGATTCAAAAGCAAAAGATATTATTGATGCAGATGAAAGGTTATTGTTTCATTTTATTTATGGTACATGGAATGGGCCTGGATGGTTTAAAAAATTTGCTCAAGATATTAACAAAGCCGTTAAAAATGGTATAACAGACACTAATCAATTAACGCAAATTGCTATTGATAGCAGAACAAAAGAAGGATTAGAAAGTGGTACAAAGCCCAATTCATTAATTGCTCAAGGTGGTAAAAAAATTGTTGAATTATTTGGTACATTAAAAACAGTTGTAAAAGCTAATCCTGTAAACAGTACTTTAATAACTACAATTTTATTTATAGGCGTTGGATATTTTTTATATAAATCATTTAAGAAATAATGGCAAATTTAAAATCAACATTTGGGAATACATCGTTAAGCGATAAAGCAACGGCGGCGGCAGCGGTCGGAGTTGTTATACTTGGTGGCATTATTACTTATCGTTTAGGAATATGGGGTAACTACAATAAAGGCACAGACCAGAACGCATCTATTCCTGTAGATGAAACTAAACTGGAAGATCAGACTAAAATTAAGTATAAAAATATTGCGGATTCACTCTATCAAGAAATGAATAAAACAGGTTGGACATTATTTAGTAGTTTATATCCCATGGTTGAAATGTTAAATACAGAGGAGTTAAAGCAAGTCGTTAAGGATTTCGGTACGAGAGCATCTACAGTTCCATTTACTAACTTTGCTTTATCTGGAGAAAAATATAATTTGTTTACATGGTTTGAGCGTGAAATTCAAAGCACAGATAATCTTAATAAAATGAAAGTTTTATTTAGTACTACAAATTTATGGAGCATGCCTAATTACGGCACAGGTCGCGCACCAATGCCACGCACCAAACCAAACATCAAACCACGTCCGAGAAAATAATCATTCACTAAAAAATAATTATCATGTCAAAATCAAACGTTATAATCCTACACAGGTCAAACGATCTTAATAATAACAATGGCGAATTTCATGTAATCAGAGATGGAATTGCAATTATTCAAGGTATTTTTAATACAGCATTTTTAGATAAGCATGCAGCAGATTTGGAGGAGGTCAGCAACGATTTGTTTAATGATTTGCCAGCAGACGTACAAAGTCAATTAGTGAATGGATCAACATACGTTTTAAACATCGCCAAAGAATCCAAAGAGGCGGTTGAGGCAGTTATGGCTGTAGCAAAAAATCCTAATATTGTTACTGGAATTAAAGCTGCAAAAGAAACTATTGAGGCAGGCATTGCCATCGGTAAAGGGGTAGCTGCAATTAAAAAGGCAAAGCAAGCCGCAGGAAAGAAAAATTAATTATAGACAATGCAAATAAAAAATCCCCACTATTCAACAACCAATAGAAATGGAACATATAAATAAATTTAGGGTAACTACTACACAGATGAGTACAGGCAGTACTTATCAAAGCAAAGGTGGATCAATTATGTTCTACAATGGTAGTACTACAGATACAGTTATTATCAATGGATTTCCAGTATTGCCACAATCTGTTTTAACGGATGATGCAAACCAGAACGAAATGAATATTACGATTTATACCATTACCTATACAGGTACGGACAGAAAATTAATCATTCGCGAGAAAATATTTATATCATGAATTATATAAAGTTAGGCGGCGGCGGCGCGTTTAAATTTGATGGTGTTGATGCGATAGTACAGGATCCATTAACTGGTGTAATTTCTTTTACCAGAAATACCACCACTTTAAGTTATGATCATGTTATTTATGAGGCTTCAGACGAGAGTTATCAGACGTTAGAGGATTTATCAACCAACAATAAAACTACAGTTGGGCAAACATACGACAATATGGCAAGACAATATAAGGATGGCGCAACTGGCGATACCTTCGGCGATATTGTAAGCGATACCTTTATAATTTCAAGAAATGGCGCAATAGTTTTTAAAATTAATACAGATGGTAAAATTTATACCAATCAATTAAAGGCACCAGTAGTGAGAGTTACACAAGCGCACGAAATACCTGTATATGATACGGCTGGAGTGCTGCATGGTTACATTAAAGTATTTACATAAAATTTGCATTAATAAAAATTAATTCTATATTTGCACCGCGCCTATACTTATGGGGATTTGTAAAAGCGCAGCATAAGTCTATAGTTAGAAAAAGAAAGGCCATCCATTATTGATGGCCTTTTTTATTTATATTTGTATGATGGAAAATATAATCAATCATTTTAAAGTTATTGCCTATTCATTTTTAGGCGTTACATTGATGGATTTAACAAGCCATTATCATATAGGATTTATCAACCTGCAATCGGTTGAATTGATGGTAAAAACTTTAATTGAATTGTGTATCGGAATTATTACGATTGTTCGCCTGTTATATCCCAATGGATCAGACAAAGAATCCACAACAGGATCACTCAAAAGAAAGTACAATTTTTGGCGTAATAAAAAATAAATTTGCATTTGTCAAAATAATCACTTTATCTTTGTTTCGCCGAAATAAACAACATGCAATCCAATCAGCTTTTAAATTCTGGTTTAATTACCATCCATAATACAAACATTTGTTTGTTGTTTCAATCGGCAAAATTGACACCCAGCGCGTAAACAGTCTAACTGTTTGCGCGTTTTTTTTTAACCATTAACAACAAATTTATGCAACCAAAAATTATCGCATCAGTACCGCACAAAAAAAAGCCAGTAGCAATTATTCATTTTGAATCAGAGGCGCGAGCTCATGAATTTATGGATCATTTAAAAAATGATGAAAACATTAAAAAGGATGGAATTATTAAATTGGATTTAATCGTCCACCATCCATATTGGGGCGAAACAATTATTAGAACAAAATCAATTAAAGATTAAGTCATGGAAAAAGTAACAATCAAATTAAAGCCAGTTGAATCAGTTTATGATTTACAATATTTGGATTTGCTTTATTGCATCCAGATAAACACAACAATGGAATTACCACAGATTTGGATGGTGGAATCTATTTACAAAGATATGCCAGAGGGTAGAATGGAATTACATGCTTTTACTGTAATCATTCGTAATACAGCCACAAAATCATTATGGACATTAACATTTAAAGAAATACAGGAAATGCTGGATACAGAACGATTAAAAATGGTAACACTATGATGGAACAAATTAATGCAACGATATTAAAAATATCACAGAATCCAACAAACAGTATTGTAATTAATCAATGGAAATCTGTACAGGATGGCGCAATTATTTATACAGCCAACGAAAGTATTAATACCAAAGATTTAAAGCCATTACAGGCATTAATCAAGGAACAAAATTTAACGATGATGATAAATTACAACATTGTTAATTACGATAAAATTACAATCACTATTTTAAAAAAACAATTATATGGAATCGCACCACTATAACCAGATTAATCTCGACAAACCCTATTTAATTACTACTTTCTTTGAGGTCGGCAAAGAGGTCAATATTGATGATCTATTACGCGCCATCCGTAAATTTATATCGCCGTTGGATACATTTACAGTAATCTATACAGGTATCAATTCCGAAAACAACATGAATGTTTTTGAGGTCGAAACCAACAATCCGCGCGATCTAATCTATATAGGCATGTGGATAAGTACCTATTTATTATCAACAAAATTTTAATTGAATGAATAATAAAATTAACCAATAAAAACCTAAACAAAAATGATTATAAAAATTATAACTATTATCGCAGTAATATTAATAGCATTTTTTTTATTCATAAAAATATTTGTGGACGATGATATAGATCCAGCATAATCAATAAAATTAACCAATAAAAACAAACAAACAAACATGAATATTTTAAAAGGAATTTTTTACGGAACAATGGCATGGTTAATTTTAGCATGCACAATGAGTATGATAGTAAGCGGATTTACTGTTGAAAAGTTTTTATTGATAATCGTTTCTATTGCTGGTGCCTTATGGTGCTATTGTGTAAAGGATGAAGAATTATAGACATGGCACATAGAGCAATGAATAATAAAGAAAAAGCCGCCTCCGCAGTATTAAAGGCGCATGGATTTGAAATATTTTATTCCTATAATATTGGGCGCAGGGATGGCACATATTGGGCTATACATCCTAAATTAATATCTCAATATTGTATAGCGACAAAAGCAGATCAAGCAATCAAAGATTTATTGGAAACAATAAATTTTAAACAAATGCTGTTAGATTTATTATAGACAATGCACAAAAGAAATCCCCTATACAATTAACTTTAATTTAACATGACAACATTAAAAATTTCATATTGGAATCCACTTGATGGCATCCCCATTGATAAAATTAGCTTTATAGGCGTTTATTTGACATCGGTTAGGGTAATCTACTTTGATGAGGTTATACGCGTGCGTAAGGTGGTTAAAACGCCATATATTGAAGAAGAATTGGCACAACATCCAGAATTAGAAAATATAACAAAAAGTTATACTACTTTTGATTAAAATGCGGATAAACTCCCGTTAAGTATAACGGGAGTACAAATTACATAAAAAGCAACAAAATCGCATCAAACAACTGAACCATACCAACGATTTGCGCCCATTTTGGCGCAATCGAAAAAACTGTCAAAAATATGAAAGGAATTATAAGCATAGATTGGTTAGGAATTAACGTAAAAAATAAGCATTCAATTTTCAATTTTTCGCAAAAATATAGGTTTGAAAATTTAGGAATCAGTACGCGACATTTTACACAAGTGGAAAATGTATTTTTAGGTAAGGAATTGATTTGTTCTATTACGCATACGCCGCACAAAAATTCTGTCATTCCGCCAGAAACCATACAGGTCAAATTTGATAACTCATTTTTGTATGAATTGAATTTGAAACAGCGCGTTGAATTGTTTTTATCAGAAAACAATTTGGTATTTACATCACTTTCGCGATTTGATATATGTTATGATTTCAACAAATTTTCCAATGGATGGACAGGGGAAAAATTTGTAAACAATTATTCCAAAGAAATAATTGAGCGCAAAGCGCATGGGCATTATACAATATCTGGGCGCAAGTCAAAGGATGGGCGCAAAGAAAATTATTTGGCATTTGGATCGCGCACATCCGACACACGTATGTACATGTACGATAAAACACTGGAATTAAGCGAAAAGAAAAGCAAACCATATATAAAAAAATTATGGTTAAAAAATGGATTAGACATTGAAAGCGTTTGGCGCGTTGAATTTTCAATGACTAATTTTAACAAAGGATTCGCCAATAAGGATACAGGCGAAACTTTGTTTTGTATGAATAATCTGGATTGTTTATTACAAAAAAATGTACATCGAATTTTCAAATTTCTGTATTTCAAATACATGTTTTTTTATAAGACAGCCGCTGCAAAATCAAACGTATCGCGGAACAATCGAATAAAATTAATCGCCGAATTTGAAACAGGCGAGCGATTAGATTGGTTTGAGCTGCGCGAAAAGGAAAGCAGCAGCCGCACAGAAAAAATTATTCTAAAAAGAATCAACGAACATTTTAACGAGGTGCGCAAATTAAAGAATCCATTGCCAGAGATAGAGGCATACAAATTTTTTATTAAAAGCTATCTGGATAACCACGTTAATGTTTTTGATTTACAAATGTGGGCTCAGCGCAAGTTACCAGATTATAACGAGCATGATACAGCAGATCCTGCAAGCGCAGAAAAAATTTACAAATTCATTCACAATAAAATCAAAGACAATGGCACAGATTAAAGCGACAATAAAATATCGTTTATTTGCAACCGACAAAACAGGGCGCAAGCATTTACAAATTAAACCAGATCCATCATTAAATAACTGGATAGATATGCAGTGCCCATTTACGGCACCAGTTGCGGTGCCTGTTCAAAATTCTTTAGGGCATTCTGACATCCGAATTATTGGCAGATCATGTGGAAATGATTGCCCATTATTTTGTGTTGGGCAGAATATTCCTAACATTACTGAAATTAATTTGAATTGCAGTAATAGTGCAAGCATAAAAATAGCAGAAACAGAGCAGGAAAGCGAGCAGACTAAAAGCGGTTTGTATCTGTCTTAAAAATAAATTTGCATTAATATTTTTTTATACTATATCTTTGTCTTATGGCAGTAAGGCAGTATTATCCACGTCCAGAAAATGTTATAACGACTAATTACGTTAATGGTACAAATGGCGATATAATTAAGACTATAATTAACGCGTATCCGTTAGCTGTATTAGATTGCGAAAAACATGCGCGTATTTTAAAGACTGGAGATTTTGAAAAGGATTGCGCTACTATCTGGAATGTTCTAAAAACTGAATTGACATATAAAAGGGATCTGGATGAATTGCAAACGATTGCTTTGCCCAGAATGGCATTCAATAGAAAAAAAAATGATTGCAAGTCATTTAGTTTATGTGCATCTGGTTTAATTGGTGCAATGGGTTATATAGCAATTATTCGTTTTGCAGGATATAAAGAAGATAATCCATATCCTTCGCACGTTTATGCTATTGCAATGGATCCGCAGACAAAGAAAAAAATTATAATTGATGGGTGCGCGCCATATTTTAATTGGGAAAAGCCGCCAGTCATAAAAAAAGATTATCCTATGAATGTAGTAACTTTATCAGATCAAGTAAGCGACAAAGAAAATATTGAAAAGATTATTGCAAAGATGCCGAGAGCTGCACAATCTAAATTAAGCAAAATATCGGAATTATCCGCACAGCGTGCAGCTTTGCAATATGAAAGAGATGGTTATATTGAAACTCCTGTTCTGGATGCAATAAATAAAAAGCCAGAGAAAGGAACGCCAGAGCGTGAAGCATTGCAGGCAAAGAATAAAGAGAAAGCAAAAGAGGATCTAAAAAAATTAGGGCGCGGAACATTAACAGTCGCGTTAGCTTTAGGACGAGGCGCATTTGTCGCAATGATTCGATTGAATTTTAATGGCGTTGCAAGTAAATTGCAAAAACTAATTAAGACTAACAAGATTTCAGAGGTAGATGCGAAATGGGTAAAAATTGGC
>Ga0209087_1002118_pt1 | contig 11275 bp, 11 predicted proteins | sample S_130805_EF_Meta_FD_187321 | JGI IMG/M metagenome (GOLD analysis project Ga0209087, IMG submission 187321) | Freshwater microbial communities from Lake Simoncouche, Canada to study carbon cycling - S_130805_EF_MetaG (SPAdes) (version 2) | ecosystem: Environmental > Aquatic > Freshwater > Lake ...
TTTGTTGGAATTAAAAGCAGAAGTTTCAATCCGCGCCCCCCGTGAAGGGGGCGATAGCTATAGCTTAGAATCCTTTCCAGCACGGGGAAAGAATAGAGTGTTCCGCGAGCCTTAAAATTTAGGCACACGACAAAAATAAATTTTCCGATTTGGGTTTGTCAAAGAACGACGGCAGTTCACCTTGTGCTTGGCGCGAACCTACCAAGGATTTTAAGATCGCTTAGGGTTCGCGGAGTTGCTGGCGGACTGCTCAATCAAAGGCTCGAAGATGACCGCTTGAAGTTCAAACGACAAGAGTCCCTTCGATATCATAACCATCTTTCGCTCCGTGATGCTCCACTTTATGATGCCAGTTACTGCCCAGATGGTAGAAGCGCAGGCTGTCGGTTTTGGGATCGATAATATCCAACAATCGCGCTTTGAAGGTGACAAGCTGTGCTGGATCCACTTTGCACTCGAAGACGGAGTTCTGAACCCGCTGGCCATAGTCGAGGCAAGCTTTGGCCGTGCGCCGTAAACGGGATTTTCCGACGGGCGTGCTGGTCGAGACATCGTAAGTGACGAGTATATACATGAGTTTGAGATTTGAAATGGCCGCTTAGCGTGCAAGAAACGCGGGATAAGCATCAAGATCACCCCGAAGGTGCCGGGCTAGAAGGCGAGCTTGAAGATGAGGCAGAAACCCGATGGTAGTCTTCTCGTCCAGAAACGGGTGATTGATTTCATCTTGTTTGCGCTCCTGCCAAGCGGTGAGGACTTTCTTGCGGGAATCTTCCTTGAGAAGAACTGCACCGTTTTCCTTGGTGTCAAAGTCCTTGGAAGTTATTTGCTGGCGGTTGAAGAGGGAAAGCGCCGTGCGGTCGGCCAGGAAGGCGCGGAACTCTTCCATGAGATCGAGAGCCAGAGAGGGACGACCGGGGCGATCCCGGTGGAGGAAGCCGCATTGGGGGTCGAGGCCGCAGGATTCCAACGCACTGCGGCAATCGTGCATGAGCAGGGCATAGAGAAAGGACAGCAGGGCGTTGACTGGATCGAGTGGTGGACGCCGAGATCGTCCTGAAATGGTGACGGTTGGATCGTGATTGATGAGGAGGTGGGGAAAGACAGCGAAGTAGCCAGCGGCGGAGTCTCCTTCGATGCCTCGCAGTGTTTCGAGACTGGTAGCACGAGCGACAAGAAGAATTCGGGCAGCAAGGAAATCTGCGGCGTTGGTGAGAGCATAAGCGCGTTCTGCGGATTTCTCACCGTGATCACGAGCAGCCCGCATCAGGACATGGCGTGTGTTGGCGAGCTTGGCTGCGATCATGTTCGCAGCAATGGCCACCGAGGCGTGTTCGTGATCTGCGCGCCGGTATTGTTCTCGGCGCAGCAGGATGTTGCCGGAGGTAAAGCCGTTGGACGCAGCGATGAATTTGCCATGGGGATTGTGAAAAGAAAGCGCTACACGAGACTCGGCGCAGGCGGCCATGAGGGCGGTGGAGCACGAAATATCCCAACCGAAGCAGGCGATCCCATCCAAGTTGTGGAGTGGAACACGCAACTTGGTTGTGCCTTCATGTCGAATCTCGATGGCGGCGCCGTCTTTCCGCAAATAAGCACCTTCCAGCGTGACGAAGAGAGTGTTTAGGTGGCGTTTCATGCTGTTTCCGATTTGAGAGCCGCAGAAAACCACGCCTGCACGCCGCGTTTGAAGCGCATGGCTTTTGGTTGGCAAAGCTCGATGAGTGAGCAAGCATCACAGCGGCGCGCTTCATATTCCGCGAGCGGTGTCTGGCGGGAAACAATCATCGAGTGCAGTGAGGCAGCCGTCTCCGAGACCAGCCGGCGGAGCGTTTCATCAAACTCGACTGCGGTTCGGCGCCGGTTTTCTCCGTAGAACAAGCAGGCGCTGGAGATTTCCACCCCAAGCATCTCCTCCAGGCACATGGCTTGGGCACAGAGCTGCAGTTCATCCGCTCGGTGGGATTTAGGCTTGCCGCGTTTGTATTCCACTGGAACGACACGGCCGTCAGCATGGAATTCAACGATATCGCATTCCCCAGAAATCCCGAGGTTAAACGAGCGCACTGGCAGGCTGCGGGTTATCCGCACGCCTGCCTTGTTCTCGTCTGGCCCTTCATGGGCCTTGTGATGTAGCACTTGCCCCTCTGCGGTGAATTTGTTCTCCGCCCACACCTGCTCCAGGTGGATTAGCCCGCACTGCCGCGGACAATACAGCCAATGCTGGAGCGCCGATAGCGGAAGGAGCTGGTCCTCCGTAAAACGGCATTTTTCGCGCTCCATGGACATTGGTGATTAGATGCGGCGGATAAGGGATATGCCGTTGGAGAGAGTCCTTGGTTAAGGTCGAAGTTTAAAAGCCAGCCATAACATCAGGTTTCAGCTCACCTTCTCCTTCATCTTTGCTGAAACATAACCTTAGTTTGCCTTCATCCACAATACTCCCGTCCTTTGGATCGACATTGTCCCTTAGCGTGCCGTGAACTTTGGCGGAGGATATGTCGCCGGACGGGCAGGAATGTTTCCACCAGATGACTTTAAGGATTTCCATGCTGCCGTCGGGACGGGCTGAGGATGCGTCGTTTTCAAACATGGAACACAAAGCGAGCTTGAGTTTTTGAGCGTCTTCGTCTGTGAAGCCAGTGCCCGTTTCATCAGAGGCGAGTTGGGAGTTGATGCTACCAAAGAATGTGTAGATGCCGAAATCGACGCGGTGTTTCATGCCCATCGTGTCAGAGCCTTTTTTCCCAGCTTTAGTATCTTCAAGATTGGTGCTCTTGGTGATTTGTATGCTGGAAATGCTCACAGGCTCCAAGCTGTAGGCTGAGTGAATTGTAACTGGGCCGCGCACGGGAATGGAGACTCCTTCACCTGATTTGGTGCCTTTGAATGGGAAAATCTGGCCAAATGCGCGAACATCGAACCACTTTTCACATGCTTGCTTTTTGAATTTCTTTGGGTCTTTGAGATCAAGCTCCTTGCAGGCATCAATCCGAGCTTTGATGGACTGATGCTCGTCATTGGTGTTATCATTTGATTGGACGAGAATGTTTTCTTTTGGCTCCATAGTCATCAAGCGGTTGCGGATTTTGCGCTTGAGGCAAACGTCGGAAATTTCACCGATATCGTCGTAGTTGGTGCGAGGGCGGTTGCCGTTGAGTGGATCACCGTTCGGATTGGCGTTCTTGACGGAGAGGATGACTGCGAAGTCGTATTTATGTTTAGTGCTCATATTTTGAATGATTTTGGAATGTTGTGTGTTAGGTAAGTTATTTAATCTTCGTTTGATTCGGTTTCGGTTTCTTCGGCATCTGATTCGTTGGCTTTTTTGGTGTAGAGAGAAGCTCGTTGGCAGTGATAGCCGAGGAGATATTCGCCATCCAGTTTGGCATCCGAGATGAAATCGGAGGGCTGAAAAAGATTTTTGATAGCATCCAATTCGCTGTCGTATCGATGAAGCAATCCGGGCTTGTCCCTTTTTAGCTTGCGAATGTAGGGTTCGAGACGCTGGTAGATTGTGGGCCAAGTATCGTAGGGGCGCGTTGAAAAACGCTGCATCATGCGCGCGGCATTGGTTGGACGATTTTCTTCCCTGCTCAGAGCAGCCTGCTCAAGGACATCGGCAACGGCGAGTAAGCGACCATATAGGTAACTTCGTGTGGTTCTTTCGGGATCTAGTGACATGGTGTGGTTGGTTTGTTTATTCTTCTGGAGTTGTTGTTTTCGATAAAGAGCGCAGGCGATGCCGAGGGCTTTTTCCCATTCCCAGTCTTCCAAGCTCAGGCGCGCACTGGCGCGTTGGATACAGGATGTGACTAGGTCATCTGGAATAGGACGGGCTTCAATGATGCAAGGCAGTAAGCGGCGATAGGTTGCGGACTTGAGTTTATCGTCCAACCGTGATCCGTAAGCTGCTTGGGCAATTTCAAGGGGAGACGGAGCACCGAAGAAGCGACGCCCCTTGTTGTGGTAAAGAAGCCATGCTGTGGTGGAGTGCCATTTTTCGATCCGATCCAAAAAATCACTGGCGCTGAGTTCTCGATAATAGGTGAGTGCCATTCTGCCGGGAGTGGCTGAATCGAGTGAAATGACCAGGATCTTAGCAGTATTGCCAAGGGCTTTTCTGTAACCGAGAAGTTTTTGCTTAAGTGCGAGTGCAACGCTCTGGCCAGTATTTGCTACCCCAGTGGAAGCTAAGCGATCTTGCTGCTCTCGTTCGAGCAACTTATCAATGTCGTCTTCTTCAATGCTATCGGACGCGAGTTGCAGACTTGAATCGAGAGGATTGGGGATTTCTTGATTGTTGATCGACCATGCGACAATTGCTTGATCTCCCAATCTTGTTCCTTGCTTTGCAATCAGCCAACGCAACGCATTGTGCGCTTTTTGCGTTACGTCGAAACTGACGGAAGCAGCTTCGATCCCGCTCGGATCGGTAAATCTACCGCGAAAGGTGAATCCGTTGCCATCGTTGGAGGAGATGAGCTTGGCCCCATCTCCAGGATGCCGAATTTTTCTCGGATGCTGTTTAGCTTGATACTCACTTCTACCTGTAACATAACAATTGGAGACATCTTGTTTATCGAGCAAGTAAAATTCAATCCAACTAGTCCAGAGCTTGTTGTCCCAGTATGTAGTAGAATCTGGAGATCCGGCGATTTCAACTGACCATCTTACAAAAGCATCCCAAGGATTGGTTATTTTTGACTTTGAGCCGAATAGAGGTGGCACATTTCGATCTGGATCATCCCATTTTTTTTGAATGATTCCGTCTTCGACTGGGAAAATTGAGTTTCGGCATAGGTCTTGTAAGACTGTTCCCTTCCTGACATATTCAAAGACTGCTGCTAGCTTTAAATTCGACGAATCGTGCTGCTGCCATTTTGCAAGATTCTCTAAATATTTATCGTGATGTGATATGCCTTCCTTCTGCTTTTCATTTGTGAAATTGTAGAAATCTCGTGCTATATATTTTAGACTGTCCGCTAAAGCATGTGGGGCAATACCTGCTGTTCGCCCTGCCGAGTCTTCTGTGCATGGAATAATTGTTGATGCTTCTTGAGGACTAACAATCTTAGCGTCAATAAATTCGCCAATATTGTTTAGCTTAATTTCAATTTGTATGTATTGAGGAACATGAGCAACAGGGATAAGTGGGTTTCCCCCCCGAACTCCTACTTCAGACTCACAGATGTTATAGGTATGGTAAAGTGCTTCAATCCAGTTCATGAGATTTGTTCGATTGGTTCATTGAGGGTGCTTGCCGGAGGATTGGGCTTCATATCACGGAGTGTGCGGCGGATAAGGCTCGCATCGTCAGGGCGGGGAAAGCGGATGATGCTGTCAGCATCGATTTTTGCATTCCAGAAACGGGCTACGAGTTCATTACGACCGATGGTGTCGGGGTAATCAAATCCGTGAAACATGTTGCCGTAGGAGAGTTCTCCATGTTGCTGATGCTGGCTTGCACCATCTCCGAAAATGACAGGTTCGACGTAGCCTTGGCATTCCCGTGTGCCGAGAAAGATGTCACGGCGGCCACCTTTGCGAATCATTCTCTGGGCGATTTCAAGGTGCTTGGGTGCGATTCGATCTGAACTCAGATCTTCGCGCAGTAGATTCCATTCGAAGTGCGCCCTGACTTGGTAGCGAACATCGGCTAAGTAGGTGTATGTGGCGAGGGTATTTCCTCCACTTATGTCTATAGGCTTCATGTTTTTAGATTCAGTGCGAATCGGTCGCATGACGCGAACTTCATCAATTACCCAAATAAAAACAGGCTTCCAGTAGATCGACTCGGTGATGCCCTTTATGGCTTCATAGGTTGGGATGTGGTAGCTGCATTTTTCTCCGCCGACGCGGGTGATGGGATCGGTGAAGAGGGCGTATCTACCCCAGACTTCGTATTCAATTTGTGTGCTGTGGATCTGTTGATTCATGATTTAGTTACAAATATAGTTCGCTTCAGAGAGAGGCTCGAGGGTGATTCCGTAGTCTTCGCTGTAATGAGCAGGGGCGAGTTCATAAATCCCAGAGCCAGGGTGGACCTCCGAGATGGCTCGGGATTCACTGAGTTTTTTGATGATGTGGGGAAAAGTATTAACGGCAAACTTTTGAGCCTGCTTGTGGAGTTGGATTTTTGCAGGAAGCGGGATGTTGTCATTTGCGTAACAGGCGGCGAGTTTTGAAATGAGTTCGCTACCATCCATTATATCAGATTGATAAGGAACGAGAATGCCTTGGGTGGGCGCGTCAATGACCCGAAAAGCTTCTGCTGCAGTTGAGTGGGCTTGCTTTAGTAAAAGTTCAAGCGGCGATTTATCTTTGCCGCGTTCTGCGCATTCCTTGTTGGCATTTCCGTTAGTGCCTAGTAGTTCGATCAGGTTCGTATCTTGAGAAACTTCGGTTTTTTGATGCTCTGGCTTCGGACGAGCTTTGATCTCGTAAGTCATGAGCTTTGCACGGTCGTAAAAGTAATACTCGTAGAAAAGAGACATCGCCGCTTCCGAGAGTAGACTGTTATCAAAGCGATTTGGGTCTGCTTGGTATTCGCGAAAGACCCGTCCCGTGATTTCTTGGCCAACTTTGATTTCTGCCAGTGCATCAGGGATTAACTCCTCGGCAAAGTTGAGAACAAAAACGGGCTTTAATTCAGCGTGATGACCATGGCGATTGCAGCGACCTGCTGCTTGAATGATGGAATCAAGGCTAGAGAGCGAGCGGATGACGCAGCCGAAATCGAGATCTACACCGGCTTCGATGAGTTGAGTGCTGACGCAAATCAGGGGCATTGGATTCCTTGGATCAATCGTTTCGCGGATGAGTTTAATTTTTCTCTGGCGATGAGCCGGGCACATGTTGGTGCTGAGATGAATTACGGGGTGACAGGTTGTGGACTTGATCCGATCAAACAGTCTTCTGGCGCTGTCCTTGGTATTGCAAACGATAAGAACGGATAGATGATCGTTTTGTTGTTCGATAGCCAGTTTAACGATTTCTTCATGAGACCACTTTTCGGGGCGACTGCGGTTAATGATCTGCGTGCGGCGGAGTTTTTTTGAGAGTGATTGTCTGTCGCTCATGATGCAGCTATTTTCAGGAATTCTTAGGTGCCCGTGTTTTTGAGAGACTTTTGCGAGGAGCGGCATCGTTGCGGTGCATAACACGGCAGTTGTATTCGCCTGCGTTGTTATGAAATTCAGGGCATTGTTGAAGAGGTGGACGGTTTTGATGGGAAGACACTGAATTTCATCGAAAATAAGGATGGCGTTGGCCATTTGATGCATTCTGCGGGCGGCTTTGGTTCCAGAGGAGTAGAGCGCATCAAGAAATTGCACCATGGTGGTGAAAACAACAGGTGCATCCCAGTTCTCGGATAAGACGCGATTGGATTTGGTGTCTTTGTCGTCAGAAAGATTGGAGTGGTGTTCCAGCACGGCGGAGTCACCGAGAATTTCGCGCACTTCATTGGCGTTTTGCTCAATGATGGTGGTGTAAGGCAAAATGTAGATGATGCGCTCTACGGGGTGAGTGCTGCCGGAGGCGGCGCGGTGTAATGCGAAACGTAAACTGGCGAGGGTTTTGCCTCCACCTGTTGGAACAGGCAAAGTGAGGATACGTTCTTGGCGTTCTGCTGCTTTGCGGCATTCTTCGGAAATATCAGCGCGAATTTCGTTGATGGAGGAATCGGCTGAGAATTTCCTAATGTGATTCTCAAATCGTTCGAGAAGAGCTGACCAATTCGGTGGAGTAGTGAGATTCCTCATCTCACCTTTGCTGGGATCTTCGAAGTCGATCGTGTTGATGCGATCCGCATCGAGGAGGCAGCTGAATAGAAATCGAGAATACAGTGCCATGTGAATGGGGAACAATTCAGCTCCGAGATCCTTGCGTAGCGAACTGATGCGTTGCTTCACTTCTGTATGGAGTTCCAACATCGCAATGGCTTCATCGATTTGCGTGATGATCGCGGTGTCCGCCTTAGAAAGTGACTCGCTAAGGTGGCTTTCGTGATCCCTCTTCTGAATTCGTGTTAGAAAAGGGGAAGCTCCCTGCAGGTCAATAAAGTCCAGTATGCCTGAACGACTGTGATGGGAGATCAATGCAGCACAAAGTGCCTGGATGTGAATTTTTGTGGTGGTTGGAGTATCTTTCCGAATTTTCTTCCAAAGATACTGGGCACCTGCTGTGGCATGATCGCGCTCATGGGAGGGCATGTTTTCGGCATTCTTCTTGACTTGCTCCCCAGCCAGACCTGTTACGGCGTAGATAAATGTCTGAAATGCTTCGGAATACTTTCCAAGGTCATGGAGTAGACCCATAATTCTTCCGCTAATCGGTAATCCAATTTTTGCTGTGAACCGGGAGCAGAGTTCTGCCGTTTCGCATAAATGATCTGAAAGCGACTGCGGAGTTTGGTCACAGACACGAAAATGAGCGATTTTCAGCATCTGGAAACTTCGTTACGGCGAATGTTGGTGAGCAGATGGGCTTTCATGCGCGAATGACAATTATAGTCTGACAAAGTATTTTTGTGAATCGGAAAATAGTGGCAAATGGGCTGTAGGATTCGGAGACATATTCACTCGTCATCACCGCACAGAATCGGAGCCTGCGTGGAATAGGGGTTGTTCGGGCTGATGGGGCTGTAGGGGCTTCCATACTGGCTGTAGGGGTTGTTGATACTCGTCGGGCTGTAGGGACTGCCGTATTTGCCATAGGGATTCGAAACAGAATCCGGATCGTAGGGATTAGCGCTGAGTTTGCCGAGATACTGCCCGTCGGCGGCGATAATCTTTGGGGCTTCGGTGGCGTAGGGATTTGAGACGCTGGTGGCTGAATACGCGCTCCCATATTGGCTGTAAGGGTTGTTGACACTCGTCGGGCTGTAGGGACTGCCAAACGCACCGAATTTATTCGCCGTCGAATCGGCGGCGTAGGGATTCGCGCTGAGTTGGCCGAGGAAGACGCCATCGTCGTCGCATACCTGCGCGGAGGTGCTTGAACAAAGGATCGGCAGGGTGATGACGGCTGAGAGGATGATGGTTTTTAATTTCATACTTTGGATTTGTGGGTTTGTGTTTGGAGAATAGGAGGCCAGATGTCGCGCCTTCTGCAACAGGGTGGCGGGTGCGAGCTTTTTTGATGCGGCGAAGCAACCTGAAATCCCGAATCGGTTTTCCATAGGCGTTAGTCTCCATAGCTCAAAACGAAAACTCGCTCTGACGCGCAAAGCGGCTTGGGAATTGACTCTGTGGGCGGAAGACGCGCGTGGCTACTTGGATTGCGAATAGGATTTTGGTGGTCATTTCGAGGGAGACCCTAACAACCTCGGTCGGACATCCGCTGGGGGTGGAAAAAAATTTTTGAAATTTTTTTACTAAGAATTTCTTAGTGCGTTTGCGCGTGTCATCGTGATCTCGCGAGTTTCGCCATCTATCGGACTTTTTCTCGTCCCTAGCGGAAGCGTTAGCGCGCCGTGCCGGAGCGTTGGAACGCCGTGCCGGAGCGTCGGCACGCCATGCCAGAGCCTCGGCACGCCGTGCCGGAGTGTTGGCACGCCGTGCCGGAGCGTTGGAACGCCATGCCGGAGCGTTGGAACGCCGTGCCGGAGCGTTGGAACGCCGTGCCGGAGCGTTGGAACGCCGTATGAAACAAACAGCCTTTCCTGAAAATCCTGTCAATCCTGTCATCCTGTCTAAAAACCCGTTTTCGGGCTCATTAAAAAAAATGATCAGAAAATAAAATTTTTCCTTGCGTAGCATATTTTATTATTTTATATGTTACAGCATGAGCCCTGCTACAAAAGAAGCGCACCACCTACCAAGATCCGAGTGGGATTTTTCAAAAATTCCTTTAGGTGAGATGGAAGCATGTTTTGCTTGGGAGTATGCTCGGGAGTGGGAAAACATCGATTATGTTGAAATTCCGCCGGAGACAATCGTAAAAGCTGCATGCGGCGGAAGTGATGAGGATTGTGATTGGGAAGAAGTGGAGAATCCCGAGTATGAAGCTTATCTTCAGGATCCCGACGAAATCGTGGGATGCTTGCGAGGGAATATGGTGGCAGAAAACAGCTCATATTTAGAAACCCCATGGCAGGACTTGAAGAAGGAGAAGCGAGCGGAGCTGGTCAGTCTGGGGACTCCGGATGCGATTGGCATCTTGGAACTGCAACCGAAAACTTCGCATTTCAATTCGGGGTTCGGTCTTTTGGAAGACTCGGCGGCGAAACCATGGTTTGCTGCGGCCGCTTTCCGGATCAATTGGGACCAAAGTGACAAGCGGCTTGTCTCGGATTTCAGCGATTGGTTAAAGGCGAACCGAAAAAAACCGGCCAGGGAGTCGCGGGGTCGGAATCGCAGGGACTCCCTGAATATGTTGGCGGCGATGCGCCTTCTGCACCGGATGCCGCTCGAGGAGGCGATCATTCACACCACACGGACGCTCGGTGAGCCGCTTTATGGAAAGAGACCGTCTTGGGAGAGGGCCAGAAAAGCCGCTCTGGAAATTTTCCGGAATGAATTTCTGGTGCATCCCCAGGATGATGAAGTTCCGAAGTCGTATGAGAAATACACAAAACCACCGGAGGATGATTTTGATTTTTAAGAAGTGCCAATTTTTGAATTTTCCAACCATCGGGCTGAGACGAATTGGCAGGAGAAATGGGAATGACGAGCGAACAGTGCCGCCGCGTGCGGTGCTGGCGTTACCCCATGCAGTGTCAGTGAACAAAGAAAGGAGGTGAAAAAGGTGAAAAACTTAATCGAGAAATCTAAGAAGCTTCTGAACTCGTGGCAGGAAATGGCCCCGACGAGTCTCTTTTGCGGAATGTCTCTGGAAAAGTTTCGTGGCACGGTCAACCCGGCCATCGAAATTTGCGAGAGCATCGTAAAGGCGGATCAGGAACGGGTCGCAAAAGTCATTGCGCGAGATGCAGCCTTGAAGAACTTGAACGATGGCTACCAGCTTGTCGTCAACGGAATCAAGGGATCGGCCGAGCATGGAGAGGACTCCCCTCTCTACGGTTCGATCGGCTACAAGACACGCTCGGCAAGACAGTCCGGACTAACCCGCTTGAAAAAAGGCCAGTCCGAACCTGTCGCTGCCAAGTAGGACGCCGAGATATCGGCATGGAACAGACCCGTGCGGGCATAACCCGCCAAGGTGATCGTGGTGCCTAACCATCCGCGAAACCCACAAGACGGTCGCATGTTTGCAGCATGCGGCCGTTCTTTTTTTAACTGACAGGAAAAATCGCTCGGCGCAACCCCAT
>Ga0209087_1002120_pt1 | contig 11264 bp, 14 predicted proteins | sample S_130805_EF_Meta_FD_187321 | JGI IMG/M metagenome (GOLD analysis project Ga0209087, IMG submission 187321) | Freshwater microbial communities from Lake Simoncouche, Canada to study carbon cycling - S_130805_EF_MetaG (SPAdes) (version 2) | ecosystem: Environmental > Aquatic > Freshwater > Lake ...
AATTTCATAATAGAACATTCTTACCATTTTAAAATAATCTGGTTCTGCTTTATTGCATTGATTTCTAATCCAAAGTTCTTCGCAGTTTTTATATCTAGATTTGCGGCAGTTAATATAGTGCCACCAAAAACAATAAGTATAAAATAACTGATATTTGGCCTGAACTCTCAATTTAGGTAATGTACTTAAAAAAATATCTGGATGAGTATTTTTTTTTACACAGTTAAAATAATGCTCTTTTATATTTGGAAATAAAGGACAAGTTCTATCTATTTGTTTTAGTAAATCTTCATGATCTTTTAAAGTCCACTTGGGTTTTGTAAGTGGTATTTTGTCACTATATTCGTAGAGATTTATAATTTTACTCATTGTTTTTTTTTTCGTTGTTTTTTGGAATGACATAATAATGAGCCCATATAACAAAAAAATTTTATATACAAATTTCTTAATAGCCAAAAGAAAGTAGTTAATGAAAAAAAAGATAATAAATATAAAAACTCAATAATAGCTACAGGTTTTAATATATCTGAAATAATAATTATCGACGGCTCTTGAATGTAAGCGCAGTTTTTATTACGGGGGAGTTCTATGGTACGATTTACTTTAGGTGAGGTATTAACAATTTCTACTTCACAATAAATATATCTACCAATATAGTTTTCAACATTATTGTTTTTTAAACCTGGATATAAAAATAAGTAATACAAAGTAGAACAGCAAATAACTAAATAACTTAATTTAATAAATTGAATAGCTTTTTTAGGATATGTTTCTGCAACAAAGAGAGCGATGAGTAAAAATATAAATACTGAAATGGCCAAAAAAAATATTACAGCAACAATAGAAACTATAGTTTTAAAGAAAAAAAATAAGATACTTGATACAAATATTAAACCAATTCCAGCATATAGAAAATTCATTTTTTAATATTTTACTGATTTACAAATTCTAGCACTGTATCCTCTCTCATCTTTATCCTCAAACTTCAGAGCTCTAACACAGGACTGATAAGGACTAAAATAAACGTAAATGGAAATAGAAATTATTATTGAGATTCCGATAATTAAATATTTAATATTGTCTTTCACTTCTTAAATCCCCCTTTCACAAACCTTCCTTGTTTGGTCCATTTTTCAAAATAATTAATCATTTTACCTTTGCCATGTATGTAGCCATTTTTATATTCTCCAATATATTTCTGTTCTAATTTACCTTTGTATTTATAGATTGATATCCCACGACCATGGGGAACGTCATTTTTGAAGCCCCCTTGATATTTAATAAAATATGTTGGCAGGCGGATTATTTGTGTAGCTTTGCCGTGTCTCTCACCATTTGCAAAACCCCCTTTGTAATAATATTTATATGTCCCCTTTTTTTTACCTTTAAAACTAGATGTGTAAGTACCTTTGCCATGGGCAAGGCCATTCTTCATCTGCCCGGTGTAATCGCCAGCTGGAAAAAACCAAGGATCTTTCATAATTAAAGATCTAATGAGATTCTAGACTAGATAAAATTCTAAAGAATATATGTATTATTACCTATAGTGGGTGTGGAGAACTTTTGTCAATTCCTGGTAATCATTTTTTCTTTGATTGGACATAAATAAAGTAGACTAATGTAACTATACCAATTTCTAGGAGAAAATAATTAATATTGATCTCATTTCCATTTCCTAACCAATAAATAAAATCCCAGCCATCAAAGGAAATTCTATTACCAACTTTATAATTCATTGGTGGAAATAAAATAATTAAAATTATAAATGTTAAATAAATTTTAAAAGGAGTTTTTATAAAATCAAAAAACTTATCTATAAAATCTTTATCTTCACTCATACATTTATTTTAATATCCATACATATCTCTAAAAAATGGGCACGTAGTTCTGTCAGAAGCTTTATAAACAAATTTTATAACATAAAAATATGTGCAATCTGTATGTATAAGCGCCCCTCCACTGCCATAAGGTATAGAGCGAGTTCCGCCCTCACTAACTAAAATTCCAGTTTTTGTAATTGAGAGAATAAGCCAAAAAACAAATAAGCCAAAAAATAAATATTTAAATATTTTATGTTTCTTCATTCCATAATCTCAATCAAGGTTCTGGTCATTTATTCCTTTAGTTGTTTTGAGACAGCAGCACGCTTTTCCCAGTTAGTAATATACTTTTTAGCAACAATTGAATCATCTAAAATAATTAATACGTTCTCTGCGTTTCTATCTTGAGCTGATTTTGTAAAATTAAAACTTCCAGTTATGATATTTTTGTCATCAATCACCATTACTTTATTATGAGCTATGGCCACTTTATTATCAATTAACACCTCAATATTTTTGCTTCTTAAATATTTAGCACCATTTCCTTGTTTCTCTGTCTCATTCACTTTATCTAAAATTACCTTAACCTCTAATCCTCTGCCTTTGGCATTACCTACTGCTTCAATGATAGGCTGACTTGTAAATCCATACGCTTGAACATAAATAGATTTTTTAGCTTCATCTATTTGTTTAACTATTAGATCAGTACATTTTTCCCCAGGAGTAAAGCATGTAATAAGTTCACTGGCTAATGCTGCTGATACCCACAACATTCCAAATAATAGAAAGATGATTAGGCGGGTCACTTCTTAAACCCGCCTTTCACGAACCTTCCTTGTTTGGTCCATTTTTGAAAGTAATCAATTAACTTGCCTTTGCCGTGCCTATAACCTTTTTTAAATTCACCAGTATACTTTTGCTCTAATTTACCTTTGGAAATCATTGTTAAAACTCCACGACCATCTTTTAGGTCATTTTTGAAGCTTCCTTGATATTCAATAGTGTATTTTGGTAAATGAATTACTTGTTTTGCTTTGCCATGCTTTAAACCGTTTACAAAACTTCCTTTATAAAAATATTTATAATTTCCTGTTTTTCCTTTGTGGCTGCTAGTGTAAATACCTTTTCCGTGAGCAAGGCCATTTTTCATCTGTCCTTTATAAGTGCCAATACGATCGGGGTGAAACCAACTATCTTTCATTTGATACTATCAATGTAGTCTTTTATTTCTTTTAGAGATACTTCGAAAAACTCTCGGTTGTTAGCAACTCGGTTCTTTTTAAAGTGGTCATGACACTGCTTTTCAATCTGTACTGCATTTTTAAACTTCTTTGCATACTCAACTTTATAGGGGTGAGGCACTCCTGTTGTTGTCAACTCATCTGCTCTATCTTCTGGTAGTCCCGAAGTCCAACCTATCTTATATAAATTAGGAATTGCTTTATTTGAAAGTACATAAATGTACATGTCAGTAGTTTTTAAATGCTCATTTCTTGAAATTATTCTTAATCTATTTCTAATAATTTCTAACCAATTCTCTTCAAATTCTATTAATAACGCCAGATAATAATGTGGAGAAACTGGATAATAAAATCCAATTGGTTCTCCATAGTAATTAATTTTTTTTAAATTAGGTCCAATTGTTTTCTGATGCTCTACTGCACCCCATGGTGCTTTTGGTAGTGCTTTCCAATTCACTTTATAATCAATGATGTAGTAGTCATAAGGCAAACCATCATATTTTTTATCCTGCAATTTTTTTGAAACTAATATAATTGCTTCATATAAATCATTAAATTTTTTTTTACTAGCTAACCATTCAATATCAACGGTCCAGCCAAAAGTATCCGCATGTGAGTCCCATATAGTAAATATAGAACCATGCTTTTTAGTAGTGAAAGAAGTATTTGCATTAAAATAATTTATATATTCTTTTATTTTGTCTGATAAGTTTTGAAGCAATCTAATTATCTCGTTAGAATATTTGTCATATTGAGCGGAAATAATTGGAATATTTTTTTTAACTACTCCGTAATGATCAATATAAGTTTCTAATATTTTTTTATCATCAATATTGTCTATATATTTTTTTGGGTTTTTTACTTTGGGTCGGTAAGAAGTATCAATAACAGTTAAAAATTGAATAATTGAAGAGAGATTAATATGTGAATATTTCTGTAATTCAATTTTTTCAATTCGCTCTAAAAATTTTTTATTATTATCACCAAAACGCTGATCTAAATTATAAGCGTTAACATCTTTCGCCTTAATACCTTTAAAGTCTGACATAGAAATAATTTTCTAATTCAATTTATCAAAATCTAGGCACTAGAGTATGTAAAAGAATTAGACTTAACTAGATTGTTTTTGTTGCTAAATATTCATACTTTTAGGATAATTACTTAATTCCAATAGATAACTTTAGATTGGATATTTTTTCTTCAACGTCTCTTATTGCTTTATAAATCTTTTCTTTTTCCATTTTGCTAATAGTTTTGCCATCAGGACTATTTGGATTAATTGCTTCATTGGTAACTTCCATTAATTTTCCAATTCTTACCCCTGTTGTAACTAAAGAAGTCATTATATTTTCAAAATTATTATTGGCCTTTAATGCCTTGTCTATTTGATACTGGTGCGCTGATAACATTGGACTTCCAAGGCCTCTACGCATGCATTCAATATCTAACCAGATACTTTCTCTATGTAAAATCTGATGATCTTTATCATTTTCATCACTGCATTTCCTAAAATGTGATTCTGTTTTTCCACCTATTGTTTCAATAGAATCTTTTAAATTTTTAATAACTTCTCTTAAAGCTTGTTCAATTGAATGGAACTCTCTTGGAATAGTCATATTTTACCTGGTGAAATTTTTAATTTCTATTTCACTATAAAACAAAATTACAAATCTTTATAGTCAATTTATTCATAACCTTCTCCTAAAAGCCCCCGGTCCTTCCCCGGGGGCTTTTTTGTTTCAGCTATATAAATTTTCTATAGTCCAAAATTTAATTTCTATTTCACTATAAGAAATTTTTAAATTTAGTTATTGATGACTCATGAAAGGAATAACAACAATGAAAACAAAACAAGCACATAAGATAGCGATGAGTAAGTACTACTATACAGAAAAAGGAAAGCAGGCATATTTTAGAGCTCAATTAAAAAGAAGAGCTAAAGTTGAAAGCAATCCTGAACTGAAAAGAAGAATGATGGAATACGTAACGGCCCATAGAATTGCCTACCTCAAAACAGACAGAGGTAAAGAGGTCCATAGAAATGCAATGAGAAAGTATTCTTCAAAACCAGAGGTAAGAGAAAGAATAAAAATGTTAAGGCAATTAAGAATAGAAAAACAACAAGCAACAATACATTAGAAAGATAATAGATGAAAAAGATAATAATAAGTTTGTTATTAATAACCTTAACAGGTTGTTACACATACAAACCAGTAATTGATACCGCTGGAAGATCTGGAACTTTTAATGAAGTTCGAGCAGATAGAATTACGGACGACATAACTCTCTGTACTAAATTTTCTTATGACACCTTATCTGATAGCCAAGAATTTCAAGCTTGGATTATTGATAATATTTTAAGACCGGCTAGTTTAGGAGTTGTAAGTAAAGCAGATGACACGAGAAAGAACTACACGAGAAAATGTTTAGCCAATCGTGGACATTCAGTACTTAACTAAAAGGAGATAAAATGAAAAATTACTTTAGAATTGTTTTGGGCAAAAACCATGTTTATTCAGATGAATCAATAAAAGGAAACTTTGTGGGAGTTGGGTTTATTCCAGAAATAGACTTTTCAGGAAAACTACCTGACGAATGGAAAGATTTTAATAAAAAATATATTCCTACTTATTTAGAGAAAAATCCAGGGGCCTCTAAAGTTAAAGCTGGACTTGCTTGTGGAGCATTACATACCGCTTCCAAAGGAATGAGTATTGGAGATATTGTTCTATGTCCTGACACTAATAGAAACTATTATGCAGGAGAAATTACTGGAGATTATTTTTATAGCAAAGGATCTAATCTTCCTCACAGAAGAAATGTAAAATGGTTAAATAAAGTTATATCTCGTGATTCAATGAGTGAAGCTTTACAAAACTCCACTGGTTCAGCAAATACACTGGCAAAAATAACAAAACATGCTTCAGAAATTGAATCTTTAATATCTGGATTTAGGCCATCTATAATTACTTCATGTGATGAAACTATTGAAGATCCAAGTATTTTTGCTTTAGAAAAACATCTTGAGGATTTTCTCGTTGAAAATTGGGAAAAAACTGAACTTGGTAATAAATACGATATTTTTAATGAGGATAATGAGTTGGTTGGCCAACAATATGAGACTGACACCGGACCAATAGATATTCTTGCAATAAGTAAAGATAAGAAAGAATTGCTTGTTGTTGAATTAAAAAAAGGTAGAGCAAGCGATGCTGTTGTGGGTCAAGTTCAAAGGTATATGGGATATATTAAAGATGAAGTCGCTGAAGATAATCAAGAAGTAAAGGGAGTTATTATTGCTTTTGAGAATGATCTTAAAATTAAAAGAGCATTGAGTGTAACTAAAAATATAGACTTTTATACGTACAAGGTAGATTTTACTTTGCATAAAAAAAATAAAGATGAGCAGTAAAAAAGAAGTTATCTTCTATGAGAATGCCTATTATGCAGGCCCAGAAACCTGTGAATATATTTCTGATAAAAAAATATTAAGGAGCGATAACGGTTTAGTTGAGACTTCTTATCCAGTGGGCATTAAGGAAATTAAAGCAAGTGAAAATAGCTTAAATCAATTTTGGAAAAGGTTGGATGAAATTGATATTTGGAGTTGGAAAGAAAAATATATTAATGAACAGACACCTACTTGCGGAAATAGTTGGAGATTATCTTTAAGGATTAAAGATGGAAAATCCAAAGAGATAGAAGGTTATGAGATGTATCCACATAACTTTCAAAAATTTATAGATGCTTTAAATCAATTATTTCAGATAAAAATTGAAATTGAATACGAAGAAAATGAACAATAAAAAAGAAGTAGCTCCATTAAGAACTAGAAAAGGTTCTATTTATCAAAAAGGTACTAATGAAACCTTTAAGATAAGTAGATCTAAATTTAGTAATTTTTTAGACTGTAAGAGATGTTTTTACCTTGAAAGAGTTAAAGGTCTAAAAGATCCTAGCATGCCGGGTTGGTCATTAAATTCTGCGGTGGATGAACTTCTTAAAAAAGAATTTGATGAATACAGAAAGTTGCAAAAACCACATCCATTCGTATTAAAAAATAATCTTAAACTTGTTCCATTCCAACATGAACAAATGGATCATTGGAGAAATGCATTATCCGGTGGAATTTCTTATTTAGATGAAAATACTAACATACAGCTACATGGAGGTTTGGACGATATTTGGATTAATCCCGAGAACAAAGAATTGACCGTAGTGGATTACAAGGCACAATCTAATAACACTCCTGTTGAAACTGTAGCTTATTTAGAAAGTCAGTATCACCAAGGTTATAAAATCCAGATGGATGTATACGTCCATATTTTAAGAAAGATGAAGTTTAAAGTATCAGACACTGCTTATTTTTTAGTATGCAATGCTCTTAAAACTCCGGATAGTTTTGATGCAAGATTACAATTTGATTTAACTTTAGTTCCTTACAAAACAGATACTTCATGGGTAGAAAATAAGATTACAGAAATGAAGACAACTTTGGAATCTCCTAAAGTTCCTGAAATTAATAAACACTGTGAGAAATGCATGTATTTAGATACTGGCAGACAGTTTATATAATTTTAGATAATGGCAAATTATCAATATCCAAAAAAGGTTACCGATAAAAATAATCTTAAAACTATATTTCCTAATTTAGCTGTAGAATGGGATTACAAAAAAAATAAATTAAAGCCGAATGAAGTACACCCATTAGCAAACAAATTAGTTTGGTGGTTATGCAAAAATGGTCATAGTTGGGTACAAAGAATTTCTTACCGAGCAACAGGAACACAAAAATGTGCTCGTTGTACTGGACGTATACCTACAAATGAAAAAAATTTAAAGACGGATTATCCAGAAATTTTTAGTCAATGGGATTATAAAAAAAATAAAGATTTAGATCCTTTAAAAATTGCTACTGCATCACCAAAAATTGTTTGGTGGAAGTGTAAAAAAAAACATAGTTGGAAAGCATCGATAGATAGAAGGACTCGAAACGGAAATGGATGTAAAAAATGCACTTACAATTTAGAGTCGTTTTTAATCAAGGATAATAATCCTGAATTATTTAAACAAATTCATCTAACAAAAAATAAATTTGATATTAACAAACTAACAGTTGGTTCTGGAAAACCAGTTTGGTTTAAATGCTCTAAAGGACATGAATGGAAGACAACGATTGTAGCTAGAAGAAAATCTGGTTCCGGTTGCAGAATATGTGACGATGAAAGTAGGAAAGTAGAAAATATAATTAAAGAAAAAAAATTTCACCTTTTATTAAAAAAAGACAGATTGTCTAATTTATCACCTGTTTTATCTAGATATTGGCATCCCACATTAAATGAGGGGTTAATGCCAATTCACGTGTCTGCTTTTTCAAAAAAAAAAGTTTGGTGGTTATGTAAAAAAAATCACTCCTACCAACAAAATATATCGAGTAAGAGACAACTATTTGAAAAAAATAAAAAAATTGTATGCTCAATATGCACTGGGAGAATATTAACTTACGAAAAATCTTTGGAGTACAAAGATGAAAGAATTGCAAGGGAATGGGATCAGCAAAAGAATAATATTAAACCTAGCGAAATTTTTTACAAAAAAACTAAACAAATTTACTGGTGGAAATGCAAACATGGGCACACATGGCAAACTACTGTTTATCACAGAACTGTAAGCAAATCTGACTGTCCATACTGCAAAATACCGTCATCTTTGCCTGAAATAAGAATTTACTCTGAACTAATGACTTTGTTTAAAAACGTTAGACATAGATATTACTACGATAAAAATTTTGAAATTGACATTTTTTTAGCAGACCAAAAAATTGCGATTGAATATGATGGTTGGTATTTTCATAAAGATAGATACGGAAAAGATGTTATTAAAAACAATAAAATTAAAAACTTTAATTTAAAATTAATTAGAATAAGAGAAGAAGGTCTCACCCTATAAATAACGCTGATTTATATGTTGGAAAAACAAAGCTTACAAAAGAAGATTTAAATAAAATTGTCGAAAAAATTGAATCTTATGGATTCAAAAATCCTAAAACAAAAAAATACAAGATAGAAAAAAAATTTGTTAATGAAAAACTATATAGAAAAATACAATATTTTTTACCTGCTCCAGCTTATAATGAAAGCTTTAAGGTAAGATTTCCAGAAATAGCTAAAGAATTTGATTTAATAAAAAATGCTCCTTTAAAGCCAGAACATTATACTCCCTTTTCAGGAAAAAAAGTTTGGTGGAAATGTAAGAGAGGTCATAGCTGGAATGTAGACATAGCTAATAGAACCACTAGTAAATCTAATTGTCCTACTTGTATAAATTTATTTAAAGATGAGTTTAGAAAACCTATTAAAAATAATATTTTAGATTTATATCCAGAAATAGCTAAAGAATGGAATTATCAAAAAAATAAAACAAAACCGAATATGTTTAAGGCAGGTTCAGGTTATGAAGCTTGGTGGAATTGCAAAGACTGTAATACTCCTTATTTGAGAAGAGTTTTTGATAGAGTAAAATTAAAACGTTCTTGTAAAAAATGTTTTACAAGAATTTATAGTGAAAAAAAGAATAACATCACAGTTAGCCATCCAAAAATAGCTTTAGAGTGGGATTATAAAAAAAATAAAAATGTTAATATAAAAAATATTACACCAGGTGCTTCACGTTTTAAATATTGGTGGAAATGTTTAAAATGTGGAAAATCATATCAAAGAACGGCTCAAACTAGAGTTAAATATAACAACTTGTTAAGCTGTAAGTTTCATTAATTTTTTTATTTTTATTACTTTTTATCTTTGAATAAAGACTCCTCTGTTTCTTTAATGCTATCTTCGTTATTAATAAAATCCCAATTTGGAGAATTTTCCATATCCTCTCGAGCTCTAAATCTATTTTGTACAAAGTCTTTACCTATTTCAGTTCCCGTCCATGTAGATAAATTATTTTTCTTATAATGCTTCATATCTTCTAATAACCAGGCCCTTCGTCTTTCTCTGCTAAATGGGAGGTAAATTTCTCTGTTATGTTCGCCATTAGACCAAGGAATAGAATTTTTCTTAATCCAAAGTGTTAATTTGGATTTATCTAAATATACGCCTTTGAACAAAGTATCGTATTTTATAACCTCAAGCAGATCTTCAATTACTACGTAACCTCTGTATGAATATTTTATCTCCTTATCATTACCCAATACATAAGTTTTGTTTGTAAATGGAAAGCTGTGATTATGAAATGCTTCATCCAAAATTGATTCAAAATCATCTTTAGAATATCCAACTAACTCTTCTTTAGCTTTAGTTAATGGAGGATGGCCACCAAAGAATCTTTCGTTCGGAAGCTCTACCAAATTTAATAAATAATGTTTAATAGCTGATGGGTCTTTTTGAAGTGCTAATAAATATTTAACGTAAGGTTCGATTTTTTTCTTAATATCCTCTTGTTTGTGATTAACTTTTATTACGCAAAATCTTCTATCCTCTTTAGGAATATGAAGTGGTTTGTCATCATTTGAATATAAAAAGATATTGCAAAAATTAGGACATAAAATTTCAGCTTTAAATTTAGGATTAATAATGTGTACTGGATCAGTGAAATATGGCTTTAATTTATTAGACAATTCTTTGCCCTCAACTCTTTTACCAGTTAACATTAATTCATTAATAACCATGAATTGTTTGCCCATTAGAAGAGTTGAATGATCTCTAACTAAACTTTCAAAGCTAACATTAGTTAAAACATTACTTTCTCCTAATATACTTTCAATAATTTCTGCAAGCATACCTTTTCCCGAGCCTTCAGGGGACTGCACTAATATTCCCCACATAGCTTTACGACCTGGGTGTTGCAATAAATTTGCAAGAAACATAATCACTACATCGAACAGTGTGTATTCTTTTCCCTCATAAATTATTTTGTCTTCACTCTGGAATAACCATTTGTAGTACTCAACGAACCTTTCGTGGTCCCCCGGTGTAGCCACAACTTCACTTGGTTTGTAATAATTAAGGTAATCACCTGCTTTAATCCCTTTGATTTCATTTGATTTAACAGTAATTACACCTGGGGTGTACGCTGGGTGTTTAAGGACGGACCAAACTTTAGTTAAACCTGGGTCTAACAAAAGGTCTCTGGTTATAGGTTTACCTTTGGTAAAGTGAGACCACCAATCATTCATTTGTTCTTTGTCCCTGAATGTATC
>Ga0209087_1002121_pt1 | contig 11262 bp, 4 predicted proteins | sample S_130805_EF_Meta_FD_187321 | JGI IMG/M metagenome (GOLD analysis project Ga0209087, IMG submission 187321) | Freshwater microbial communities from Lake Simoncouche, Canada to study carbon cycling - S_130805_EF_MetaG (SPAdes) (version 2) | ecosystem: Environmental > Aquatic > Freshwater > Lake ...
CGATCTGCGTGCAGTCGCATAGCTTTGCGCTTTCTCAGCTCTGTACCATCCATCGTGACGAGTGACATTGCGCCTGAGTTCGCGACTAATTGTGCTTGGCGAACGTGACATCACCTTGGCAATTTCCGCCTGGGTGTAATGAAGGCGTCTCATTGCAGTAATCTGATGTCGCTCATCTGCTGTCAGATGTTGATACTTATTCATCAGACCACCCCTTTGTTGAATAAGAGTCTGACACTTTCAGGCCTTCAAGGGGTGTGCTCGATGGGCTGCCTGTTGCACTTACTTTGTGAATCCGCGGGATCTAACATGCCCATCGAGTGGACAGGCCGCCTGCATATTTCTGCTTTGCCAACCCAAGATCTTTGCCTGCCACTCATGGGCGGCGTTGGGCGCGCTGAAATCCGTTGTTGGTGGAATCAAGCTCAAGCCTCTGGTGAAGACAATTGCCAGAGCTCACGCGCTTCTTCGGTATCATCATTACCATGTATTACAACGATCATTCTCCTCCTCATTTTCACGCCAAATACGTAGATACGCAGGCTTCTATTCGGATTAATGATGGCCATGTGATTGACGGAAATCTTGGTGCAAGGGCCCTGCGTCTTGTGGAAGAATGGCGGATTCTTCACAAGGCAGAGTTGCTCGATGACTGGTCTCTTGCGCAAGCACGCCAGCCTATGCTTAGAATAGAGCCCCTAGAGTAGCCTTCATGATCCCAAGAGTTGTCGAGGTCAAACCGCTGCAAGGCTATCGCTTGTGGCTAAGATTTCACGATGGTAAGGTAGGCATAATTGATCTCATCAATGAGCTGTGGGGTCCGATGTTTGAACCACTGAAGGATCCCGCTCTCTTTCTGCAGGCGAAGGTCGATCCAGAACTCGAAACTGTTATTTGGCCGAATGGGGCAGATCTCGCTCCCGAGTTTCTGTATCAAGGCGCCCAACACGACGCTTCGGTTGACGAGGCGCAAGCGGCACGCCACTGAGTTTTGGCGCTGGGCAGTACCCAATGTGTCTGTGACGGCCACCGCAGGCTCACTCCCCCAGCAAATGCAGGCTCAGCTGTCGATGCTGAGCCCGGGCCCGGTGCTCCCAGAGATAGACGGCCTGCCAGGTGCCGAGCAGCAACCGCCCAGCTCGAAACGGCAGGGCGAGGGTGGTGCAGGTGAGGGCCGTGCGGATGTGGGCGGGCATGTCATCGGCGCCCTCGTCGTCGTGGCGATAGGGGCGCAGTTCGCCCCGGCCGCTGATCGGTCGCACCCCCTCTTGGGGCACCAGGGCCTGCAGGTAGGCGGCCAGATCGACCAGCACCCGCGGGTCGGCGTTTTCGTTGATGGTCAGCGAACAAGAGGTGTGCATACAGGCCAGGTTGGCCAGGCCCGTAGCCAGCCCGCTGGCCCCGATCTCCCGATCAAGGGCAGTGGTGATGTCGGTGAAGCCTTCGCCACGGGTGTGGAGGCTGAGCTGGTGCAGGCTCTGGCGCAGCATCGACGGGAGGAGGCTCGTTATTGTAATTAAAAGGTATTGAATCGCTTTTTGGGAAGATCAGCCGGCTGCTTGATTGAAACGACACCCCTTGCCATTGATCAACTTTAGATTGTTACGAAGCCGCCTGGCCCAGCCAAACGCTGCGGCAGCCCCAAACAGGGGGATAGGGGCAGGAACAGGAGTATTGGGTTTTGCATACGCATAGGGATGCATCACGTTGGCCGCTAGGGGAGCGGTAATGTCAAGATTGAGTTGATCACTAATGTCTAGCGTGTTTTGAACAAGGCCGTAAACCTCACCGGAGCCAGCCTGGTTGTAGTCATAGGCAAAGATAGGCCCATAGCCGGCTTGATAGACATCCTGCCCCAGCTGGTTATTCACCTCGAGCGCAAAGGCGGATGCAAGAGCTGCATTACCCCACCAGGGCATCTGCCCAGGAGATGCTGACCCGAAAAGGCCAGGATTCGTATTGTAGGAAGTGGAGGTGTAGAAGACTTCATAATCAGTTCCGCTTACATTGATGGTTACGGCCTGGGCGGCAAGCGGGGTAGCGAGCGGCAGCAAGGAAGCCCCAACAAAAGCGAGGACGTGGATGCGCATTGAGGCTGTCATCGATTTAAGGATTGACGTAGAGGAACTGAAGGGGATTTGACAAGTTTAGGGATGCCAGCGTAGCGCCTCTGACAAAGCCAATGGCTTCGGGGAGAGCACCCGGGACCAAGGAGTTGATGGGGTTGAGATCGATGCGAACTCCACTGGTGCCGGCATTAAGAGCTGAGACTAGGTTGTACTTTGAATTGGCACCCCAAAGTTGGATCCTGTCGCCCGGTGCAAAATCTCGGATGATGGCCATGTCGGTGGTGCCGCGGTTGGCAGACAGGGCATCGTCGTAATAGGGGCCGCTGACATCACCCAGCACGAAGATATCGTCTCCGGCCTGGCCGGTAAGTTCATCGCGAGAGCCGCGACCGCGCAGGCTGGAGCCTGACGGCACCCCGTTGAGGCTCTCACCAGCGGCGCTGCCGGTGATGATGTCGTTGCTGTCCGTGGCGAGGCCAACGGTCGGTTCCTTGATCGTGACGTTGAGGGTGTTGCCCACCTGCAGGCTGCGGGACAGATCGCTAAAAAATCTGATCTCAAGGGTTTCGTCAGGATCGACCACCGCATCAGCCGCGATGGTTCTGGTGAAGGACGACCGTCCATCAGCGCCGATCAACACTTCACCATTGAGGCCCCCGCTGCTGAAGTCGGACGCCGTGATGCCGGCGCCACTGGCCTGCCAATAGAGCCGACTGCCTGCTGTCACGTTGGTGGTGATCACACCGATCGCGACGGCATTGCCTTCAAACACGGTGGTGGCTGAAGCCGTATAGCTGAAGGTCTGGGCGGGCAGATCGTCGTTGAGGATCAAGCTGGTGGCGCTGGCGGTTGCTGGCGTCAGCCGGCCATTGCTGGCGGAGCTGAGCAACACACGCAAGCGCTCATCCGGCTCCACCATGCCATCACCAATCACCGGGACGGTGATGGTGAGGTTGTCTTGTCCTGCGGCAAATACGGCAGTGCCGCTGGGCCATTGATTGAGGGCGAAATCTGCCGCGTTAGCGGGATTGCTGCCGCTGCCCTCCACAACCCAGGCCACGCTGCTGCTGCCGCTGAGATCGCCGGAGCGGCTGATCTGGAAGGCAAAAGCGGTGGAGCCGATGGACCCTTCGCTTTGGGATGGCGTGAGGGCGGATATCGCCAGATCGGGCATCAGCGGCACTGTGCCTGCCGCCACGGTGATGGTTTCGGCAAAACCCCTGGCATCGGTGTAGGAAACCACCAGCCGCAGCTGTTTGCCTTCATCGGCTGGCACGATGCTGTAGCTGCTGCTATTCGTGCCCACCACGGTCCAGTCGCTGCTATTGGCAGAGGTCTGCCAGCGGTAGACAAACGTCCCATCGCCATCGGGATCGGCAGTGGCCAGGGCGGCGCTGAGGGTCTGGCCCACCGCCGGGGAGCCGCTGATGGTGAAGCTGGCCGCACCGCGATTGGAGGGATTGAGCAGAAAGCCAGCGAGGAGCGGATCGTGGTCGGAGCTGCGGAAGGGATCGGCGTTGTAGAGGCTGTTGATCTGTGAGGCTGATTTGAACTCGGTGTTGTAGTCCAGCACCACCGCTTCATCGCTGTTGATCGCCCACTTACGGGCACTGCCCAGTTGGGCAGCAAGGCTGGCGCTGGCCAGTATGTGGTCCAACGATCCCCACTGGCCATTGAATTGATACGAATAGGAATCAGGCCCGTAGAGGCTCTGGTAGCCCCGAGCCGCCAGGGTGATGATCGGATCTTCCTTCAGGTAGCTGTTCAGGTCGCCCAGGATCAACACATCCGGATCGTTGAGGCCGGTGGGAGAGGAGGCCAGCCAGTCGGCCAGTTCGGCGGCGGCGCGGCTGCGGCTGCCATTGGAGAGGCCTTGGCCGTCGCCAGCGTCGGCATCGCCGCTGCCGCCGGCGCTGCTGCCCTTCGACTTGAGATGGGTAACGACTGTGGTGAGTTGTTCGCCGGTTGCCAGGCCGCCCTCAAGGCGCTCGAAGCTGACCGCCAGGGCGGGGCGTTGAATGCGGTTGCTGCCCTGGTCGAAGCTGCCACTCTGAAGCGCCGCAACGCTGGAGCCAGGCGCCTGGCGGACGCGATCACTGCGGTAGAGGAAGCCAACGCTGATCTCGTCACCACCGAAGCGGCCATCGGACTGCAGCAGGCCCGCCGATGGCGTGATGACGCTGTAGGCATTTACACCAAGGGCGGCATTAAGGCCTGCCACCAACTGCTGAGCCGAACTGGAGGGGCCATAGCCATCATTCTCTAGTTCGTTGTAAGCAATGATGTCGGCGCTCAGGCCCAGAACGGCCGCGATCGTCTTGGCACGTTGCCGTTCAAACTCCACCAGAGTGTTGGCGCCACGCGCTGTCGGGAAGCCACCGGCAGAGCCCGCTGCGCCGCTGCCATTGCCATTGAAGTAATTCAGCAAATTGAAACTGGCAATCTTCAGACTTCCCTGCACCAGCGGCGCCGTGTTGCTGCGGGGGTTGCTAGCGATGAAGTTGGCCGCAGTGCCGCTCTGGACGCGATAGCCCTCGAAGCGCTCATCCAAAACACCGGTGATGCTCGTGATCGTGTCGCCGCCGCGCAGGGGGTTGCTGGCACTGAGGGGCTGACCCCCCCGGGCATGGATCACGGGGTCGGGATTCTGGCTTGTGCTGCCGTCATCGAGGATGATGTAGCCATCCTGGAGATCAGCCAGGTAGTTTGCATAGCCACTCACACTGGGTGCGTTGAACTGGGTGTACTGTCCGAGGCGCTCCCCCGCCGAAAGACCAACTTGGCCAAACCTCCCTAACTTGAACGTTTCGGTCACAACCAGTGGGTTACTACCGGCGCTGATCTCTACCAGCATCCCCTCGTAGCGCTCTAACTGCGCTGCATCCGCAATCGGCAGGATCACGCTCGTTGCGGCCGGCAGTGAAGCCACACCAAGGTTGACCACACTTGTCAGCGCAGACAGCTGGGTGAGGCTGCTAGAGCCGGTGCCGACGATGTTGGAGCTGCTGGACACATACTCGCCAACGCTTCCAGTGACGCGCACTTTGTCGCCTTGACTCCCCGTAAACAAGCCCGCGGGATCAGAAACAAAGATCGCCTCCGATGTGGCGACATTGCCATCGGAATCGGCCGCTTCTTCTTGCACATAGAAGCCATTCAGCTTCGAAGCTCCAAGGAATACGCGGGTCACGATTCCCTCGATGGTCTGCGTTCCGCCGTAGGTCGGGCTGAAAGTAGAGCCACTACCCTGGATCTGGCTGATCTTTGTGACAAGGGGCGCAACGTCGTTATCCTGAATGCCAACGTTGACCGCACGAACCGAGAGGCCGTTGTAGTTGCTATCGGCGCTTGATACCGTATGCGTGATCACTCCTTGGTGAGGCGAGGCCTCAATCGCAGCGTCATCAACCGCCTTTACAGAGATGGTTTGTGGAGCTTGATCGCTGAAGCTGAGGGTGAGTGACGCGGCAAAGGTGATGCCATCGGTGCTGAGCAGGGTCTGGTTATCGGCAGCCGCGACGACAATGCTGACTGGGCCTGTGGGGGTAGTGTTCAGAGTCAGCGAATAGGTGTCTGTGGTGGCACCTTGCTCATTCACGCTCGTGCTTCCAGCCGACTCCGAAATCGAGATTCCCGGCAGAGGATTGATCGAGACCTGCACATCATCGATCGCCAGACCGTGATCGCTGTTGCTGTGATCGGGATCCGACCAGCGCAGCCAGATCTCCTGGCCCGCCGCAAGCGATAAACCACTCAGAGTGCCAGAGAGGATGGTGCGGTTGGTGCTGAGGTTGCCATTACGGGCACCAACGGTGCCGCCCGTGACGGGACTGGTGAAATCAAGCGGATTAAAGTCTGTCCAGGTTCCAGTACTCAGGCTTGTTGCACCCAGTTGATACTGAAAATCAACAGTCTGGGCGGCCGCGGCACTGTTGCGCCACTGCTCGCCAGCGTAATTGATGTAGAGCGAACTGATCGTGCTGCCCGTGTCGTTGAAGAAGCGCGCCCCCCAGAGAAAACTGCCAGCAGCGGAATTGCCAGAACCCACGGAACCGAGGGCGCGATCGGTGCTACTCGTTGTGCCATGGCTGTACAGATTGCCACCGCTGCTGCTGCCATCATTGGCAATAATTGAAGTTCCGGTTCCGGTTCTTGAGGTGTACCAGCCACTCAATGTTGATCCGTTCGTCCAGGTGGAGGTTCCAGAGCTGAGCAGGGAGTTGAAGTTTTGGCTGTAAGCACTACTCAAGGAAAGAGCACCCAACGGCAGGGTGTAGACCGGGGTACCCAAGGTGAGCAATTCACCGCGAAACTTCTTGAAGTTGTTCTGATTCAGCTCTTTGGCTGCGGTGCCGTTGTTGTAGAAGTCTGTGTCGCCATTGTCCACCAACAGTTGGATCTGGCTGCTGCTGCTCAAGCTGGCGGGTAGATCTACGATCGATTCAAAGCTGCCACCTGCCAGCAAGGTGGTGAGATCCGCCGAGCGCAAGACCGGCGCATCCGCACCATTGCCGGTCCAGGAGTAGAGGCGGAAATCCTTGGGGGCGGTGCCTGTGGCCGTATCCGCTGGTCCAGCGATGATCAGATAATCACCACCGGAACTGCGCTTGATTTCCCGAATACCACGGCCACCGAGATCCAGTTCGATGGCAGCGCCAATGCTGGCGGTTGTTGCCAAACCGGTCACCAGATCTGCAAAGTTTGTGATCGGTGCGATCAAAGCCTTGGCGCGGCTTGCGGTAGGAACCTCGGGAGCACGGAACGCCACGTAGGCCGTTGTGCCGTTGGGTGCGATCGTTAACCCTTCGATGTTGAAGCCACTGCCATCGGCCGCTTCAGGAAGGACCCCCGGGGCTGCACTGGCCGTGAAGTTGTAGCCGTTGGCATCCCCCCAGCTGATCAGATCGGCCTTGAGATTGTCATAGCGGCCGACATAACTCAGGCTGGTGGTTGCACCGCTGCCTGACAGATCCGTTGCGAACAGGCGATTGCGGTTAGGACGAAAATCACCGCTGCTGGAGTTGCTGAGGGAACCCAGCCAATAGATGCGATCGCCCACGCGCAGCGATGCTTCCAGATCAACCTCCCGCGGCAGACCAGCCGAGGTGTCAGAAAGAGCGAGGGAGGTGGTGAAGTCAAACCCAGCGATCGGCAGACCTGAATTGCCGCGGTCATACAACCGCAGCACCTGGTTTTCGTCGTCCGCCACCAGCATGAATTGGCTGTCGATCGCCACGGCCGTGGAGGCATCGCTGGCACCTGTGAAGAAGCGCGTGCTGCTGGGAGAAACCGATGCAGCGGATGCGGCGTAGTGAATCACATAGGCGGCGCTGTTGATACCATCACTCACATTCACGGTGATATCCGCCAAGCCAACCCCGCTGGGGCTGATCTTCAAATTGCGGCCGGCCCCCGAGCCGCTGAGATTCAGATTGCTACTGCTCACCACACCGCTGTTGCTGCTGCTCACAGTCACGGTGAGGCTGTTGACATCGTTATACGCATCAGCGATCACAAAATCGATCCCAAGAGTTTGGGCCGGATCTGTCGGATCATTGATCACTCCGCTCGCGGCGCCACTGCCGGTTGCAGGCAGATTCAGGAACGGGGTGGTGCTGGCCGCCTCTTGAATCGTAGGTGCAGCAGTGGCAAAGTCATTGTCAGTGATGGTAACGGCAGCCGCTGTACTGCCCAGGCTGTAGGTAGTGCTGCTTGTCAGCGTCAGGGCGATGGTCTCTAACCCCTCCACCAGCAGATCATCCACTGGCGTTATGGTTATGTCGACGAATGATTGTCCAGCCGCGATCGTTGCCGAGCCGTTGAGAACTGGCGTGTAATCAGAACCGCTGGCCTGACCACTACCGCTGGCTACGGTATAGCCTACGGCGAGATCACTGGTGATCGCACCGGATCGGGCAATGCGGAACGTACCAGGATTCAAGCCTGCTTCAGCAGCACTGTCATCGGTGCTGGCGATCGACACCGTCGGCAGGGTTGCATTGGTGGTCGTACCAGGAGAGCCGGTTTCGGCGCTATTGAATGAAACGGAGGCCCCATTCACCCCAGCCACACTCAGTGTGGAAACAGGGGAGGCACCAAACTTGTTGTCAAAACTTGCTGTGGCTGAGGCAGAGCCGAAGTTGACACGGCTCACCAGATTGCCAGCGGCATCAAACACATTCACCGCATCCGTGTTGGCACTCAGCCCCACACTCGAGCCGCCGTAGAAGCCGAAAAGAAAGCCGCTCGGTGGGGTGCTTGTGCCAAACCAAGCTTTGGAGAAGTTAGCGAGGATGGTGGCATCATTGGAGCCGGTTGCATCACTCTCTAAAAAGATCACCGAACTGCCGGCGGCAACAGAGCTTGAGCCACGCAGCGCGACTGAGTTTGCGAATGCATTGCTGTTATCATCCATTTTCCAGCCAACAAGACTCACAGCACTGGCACTGTTGTTGCTCAGTTCAAACCAATCGGCTTGGTAGCTACTGCCGCTGCCTGAGGGGTTAATCTCCGTGATCAGGATCTCATTATCCGCAATTGAGATTGTTTGGCTGATGCTGCTGCCGAGGCTAATTCCTGTCGAGGGATTGCTGAGCGTGAGAGTGGCTGTTTCTGTGCCTTCGAGCAGAGCATCGTCCACCGCCGTGAAAGTCACCGACCCGCTCGTGCTGCCACTGGCAATGGTGATGGTGCTGTTGCTGAGGCTGTAATCCCCTGCGGTGATGCCAGAGCCTGTGACAGCCAGCGCAACGGTTTGGTCGCTGGCAACAGCACTCGATGCAGTTGCCGTTACGGTGATGATGGTTTGGCCAGTTTCTGAGCCAGTGGTGCTGCTCAGTGAGAGGCTCACCGTAGGTGCAGCAGGAGTTGATGCGGATGATGCAAGGGTCGAGAGATCAACCCGAGTGGTGTTACGAGCGGTAAATTTCGCTGCTGTGCTAAGTGCCGAAATCGACTGCGAGTAAACGCTTGCCGCATTCGTGAAAATCGCGTTGTCTAAGTTGCCGACATTGAGAACCTGCCCATTAGTGATGGTGGGCAGGTTGGAATTACTTGCATCGCCTGAGCCATAGGGAGTCACTCCAAAGCCGATGAATGCGATGAGAATGGGAATTCCTGTGAGGTGCGTGCCGGTGCTGACGCGATAGGCGGTGAGAGAGTCCCCGCTGTTCGAAAATGAGAAGTTGCTAGTGGAATTGCTGCTGTTTGCAAGCAGGGTTACGGAACCAGCTGAGCCGCCCCCATTGAGTGAGACTGAAGGAGCGGAACCATCACCAGCGTTGATTAGGATGACGGTAACCGCAGCGATCCCTCCCGCTGGTGCCGTGTATTGGAGAAAGCCCTCAGTTGCACGAAAATAAGCTGATGCTGCGCCACTTACCCCAGTGATACCTCCGTCGGTTACATAAAAGCTATCTCCAGCCGCGATTGCATTCAACGCAAGAATGGCAAACTGATCAGGATTAGTTGCATTGACGCCTACAAAAGCGATGTCGCCAGCATTGATAGCCATACAGTTTATTTAAAGGGAGGCTATATAGTTAAAGAGCACTATAAGATTGCATCCGGTGGTGAAGTTTATGAACAGCTGATCAACAGGTTAAGAAGACAGCCAATCCGGAGTGAGAGCGCTGCAGGCGGCGAGGTTGGCGGCAGGGTTAGGTTGCAGCCATTGCGGGTCGCAATGATGGCCAAGAACGCCCCCGATAGCCCCATTCCTGGCGATTCCGCCGCCGAACCCGGCACGCCCACGGTGGGGGGCGGTTGGCCGGTGATTGATGGCTGGGCCAAGGCCAGCCTGTCGCTGCAGGGGCCCCTGCTGTGGAGGACGCTGCTGCACAAAAGTGCCTGCCTCTCCTGCGCCTGGGGCACGGGCGGCCAGAACGGTGGCTTCAATGATGAGCTGGGGGAGCCCCTGCAGCGCTGCCTCAAAAGTGTGGAAGCGATTTCGGCCGAACTGCAAGCCGCCGTGCCCAAGGGATTGTTCGGCCAGCGCAGCATCGCCGAGCTGCAGCAGCTCAGCTCCCTGGAGGCCGACCGGCTGGGGCGATTGAGCCAGCCGCTGATCTTGCGCCAGGGCCGCAGCCACTACGAGCCGATCGGCTGGGACGACGTCTTTGAGCTCACCGAGCAGGCCTTCAAAGTGCCGCCGCAGCGGCTGGCCTCCTATAGCTCCGGCCGCTCCTCCAACGAGGCCGCCTACCTGCTGCAGCTGCTGCTGCGGGCATTGGGCTCCAACAACCTAGCCGATTGCTCCGACCTCTGCCACGCCCCCTCCACCGTCGGCCTGGGCGAGGTGTTTGGTTCTGGCACCTCGATGGTGAGCCTGGAAAGCCTCAAGCAGGCCGATTGCGTCGTGCTGGTGGGCTCCAACGCCCCCGCCAACCACCCGCGCTTGATGAACGAGCTGATCAAGCTGCGCCAGCGGGGCGGCACGGTGATTGTGATCAACCCGGTGTTGGAGGTGGGTCTGCTCAAGTTCGGCTCACCCGCCTTCCCGATCCGCTCAATGCTGAAGGGTTCAGCAATCGCCTCGATCTTTTTGCAGCCGGTCCCCGGCAGCGACGTCGCCGTATTTGTGGGGATCCAGAAGGCACTGCTGGAGGCGGACCAGATCCGCCGGGAGTTTTTGGCGGCCCATGCTGAAGGCTGGGAGGCGGTGCTGGAGCAGGCCCGTGACACCCCTTGGGAGGCGATCACGGCCTGCTGCGGCCTCAGCCGCGAAGAGCTGGGCCACGCCGCCGCCGCCATTGCCAGGGCCCGGGGCGTGGTGTTCGCCTGGGCGATGGGCATCACCCACCAGGCCAACGGCACCAGCAATGTGCACGCCATCGCCAACACCGCCCTGCTGAGCGGCAATGTGGGCAAGCCCGGCGCGGGCACGATGCCGATTCGCGGCCACTCCAACGTGCAGGGCTTTGGCTCGATGGGGGTCACCGTGAAGCTGCGGGCGGAGCTGCAAAAGGCCTTGGAGGAATTGCTGGGCCGGCCGCTCAGCCCCGTGCCCGGCTACGACACCCGCGCCTTGATTGCGGCCGCAGACGCCGGCGCGGTGGACACTTTGTTATGCCTGGGCGGCAACCTCTGGGGCGCCAACCCGAATTCAACCGAAGCGAAACGGGCCCTATCGCGCATCGACACAATCGTCTACCTGGCCACCAAGCCCAACCAGGGCCACTTCCAAGGGCTGGCG
>Ga0209087_1002122_pt1 | contig 11250 bp, 12 predicted proteins | sample S_130805_EF_Meta_FD_187321 | JGI IMG/M metagenome (GOLD analysis project Ga0209087, IMG submission 187321) | Freshwater microbial communities from Lake Simoncouche, Canada to study carbon cycling - S_130805_EF_MetaG (SPAdes) (version 2) | ecosystem: Environmental > Aquatic > Freshwater > Lake ...
CCCCCATATCCCCATCTGGTTTAATGCATTAAGATCTTATCCTTTTTTACTATAGAATGCCCACTCCTTTCGTCTATTATCTCAGAAAGTGTATTAGTTGTCTTAATAAAGTTGTTATTACTATTGTCCTACCCAGTGTAGCAACAGAAGCACCATGCCCCCATTGTACTGCGACTGTTAGAATATGGCCCTGATAATAGATGCAACCTTCTATCTTAGCACACGGGCTTGGCGCGGTAATTCTTCTTGTTGCAGTTGGCACCATGGTAGTATATTATAAACAACTACAGAGATTTGATATCTTTCAACTAATAATTCTTCTATTACTGCTGTCATGTACAGTAAGTATTCATGGCATATCACATGCAGTTCTAGAAAAAAATTATAACTATAATCCTCTTACTGTAGTAACTTCTCCGGCTTAGGTCTAAACCTGCATGCTGAATACTGTATATGGATCAGGAGAAGTCCTTTTTATCTTTTAATCATAGCATTCTTTCATTCAAAGTGTCTGAAACATTCCCACTTTCAGACACTCTGACAACATGCACGGTCCAGCAATTTGAATCGGCAATTACATTTGCAATGACCCTTGTACGGGTAGAGACCTCTCTAACAGACGACTATACGCGTAAACATATATATGCTCAGCAGTTCAGTGAGGTTGAACAGAAGCATAAGGCCGAGTGTAGTGCCCTCCAATCAGAGTATCTTGAAAAATTAACAGGTGCGTTAAATCCCCTAATCACCAAGATCTCAGACCTCGAAACATCTCACCAGGCAGCGCTAGACCATGTTAAACGAGAGTACGAAGTGCGCCTGAAGGCTCTTACTAAGGAGAAGGCACATGCTGAATCTGAATGTGCCTCTATGCGAACTGATCTGGAATCCCAGCATGCTAAAGGTGAAAAGGCGTTTAAGAAGCGTATTGCCGAACTAGAATCTGAGTTACATTCTGCATCCCAATCTGAGAACCTCATTCGAGAAAGGTGTAAACAGGAATCTGATCGATTATTGGAAGCCATCGAGCGTAAGAATATTGAACTGCTACAGGTAAAACAAGATGTCCTGGACAAACGTGAGCAGGCTATTCAACTCAGGGAAGAAGAACTACATGTAAAGATTCAACGCTCAGCATCTTCTGTATTCCGTGGACAAGATGGCGAATCGTATTTTGCAAGTGTTGCCAAAGAAAGAATGGGATGGGAACTTACAAACACATCTAAGATTCCCCACTCATGTGACTATTCTTCACGAATTCTTAATACGCCTGTGTTCTTTGAACTGAAAAATTATACTAGTACGGTCAAGCATGATCAGGTAACAAAATTCCTACGCGATATGAAAGAGCATCCAGAAGTATTAGTAGGCGTGTTTATATCCTTACATGCGGGAATTAGTGGAAAGGTGCCCTCTACACCCATTTCCATCGACTGGATTCATGAGAATCAGTGTGTGGTCTATATTCAGGCACTCTGTGATCTAGATATTGCTCACGTGCTTTCACTCATTGAGCAAATTGTACATATTACAACTGTATTTAATAGGAATATCATATTAAAAGATACAAGTGAAACAACTAGTTCATATCAATCACGCATTGATCGGTCTAAGGTATTCTTAGAACAGGGGCTGGCGCGTACAAATAAGTTAATTAAGCGTATTGTCACTGATAAACGGGCTCAGATAGAGGCAATTGAACTTGCTACAAACCATGTGTTATCCGAACTAAGGCATCAGACTGTAGATATAACTTCATCTATTGATATGCTTCTAGGAACTTACTCTGATCCGGTTAATGAAGATATCCCTGGGCTGATTGACTCAGTCACTGTAAACCAGTCAAGTAAAAAGGGAAAGAAGAAGGCTACTGTAATTTAAATCCTCTCCCGGTATACTAGAAGGACCCCATGGGTAGGACTCGAAAAAAGACATGTAACATGCGTAATATTACACTGAAACAACTCAAGAAAAAAACGGTTCTAAGAAGTGACTTTAATATCTTTGACTTTCGTTATGAGAAACCTAAGAGAACAGATCTTGCAGTAGGTATTGTCTATTTCAATTCTGCTAAATCAAAGAGGCTTCTTATGAATTATTTATACATGGTGGAAAAGTTAAAGATAGCAGATATTCCTGTATATACACTCGAGATGTTTGAAGGAGAGCCTGAAATTAATGACGCCTTTCATTATAAGACTGACTTTATCCTATTTCAAAAGGAGCGCCTCTGTTCCCTCTTAGAAAAACATATTCCTAAAAAGTTTACCAAACTTGTGTTCATGGATTCAGATCTGATTCTAGATAATCCTAATTGGTATAATGAACTCTCTGATAGATTAAATTCCTTTAACATTGTGCAGCCCTTTTCAAAGGCACTGTGGCTAGATATTACCTATACTAAGATTGTTAAAGAGCGTTTTTCTCTAGCATTCTTTAAAAAATTCGGAAAACTTGATCTAGGCGGCGGCATGGGAGGATACCACCCAGGATTTGCCTGGGGGTTTCAACGCGCATGGTTTAATCGGTATGGTCTATTTGAATACGGAATTTTAGGAGCTGGGGATAATATTAATTCAACTACCTGGGTTAACTATAATTTTTTCAAGTATATGGATTTTATTAAGCCCGCAATAAATGCCTATAGAGCATCTATACCTAAGTTACCTAGTATATGCAATTTAGACTCAAGTGTATATCATCTGTGGCACGGAGATAAAAAAAATAGACAATACGGTTCTCGTATGAATATACTCAAATCTGTTAATGATATTCGCGATATAGTCAGCGTGGGGTCCAATGGTCTCTTTGTCTTAAAAGATGACCCTGTGCTAAAACGAAAGATTAGAAAGTACTTCCAGAATCGCGATGATGACGGCATATAAAAATTGATGTTAACGTTGTTAAATACTAGAGTAACCCCCATGGACTATAGTATACGAAACTTAACCGCTGAAGATTATCTGTCTGTACGCGATATTTTCCGAGATGAATTCTTAGGTGATGATATAACATATCGAGACCTAAGAAAGGGCTGGCGCTATAGAACTCCTGACCTATCTTTTGGGGTAACCTCTACCACAAATGATCTTCTAGGATTTGTACTTGTAAAACAGAATTATTTAGTCCTTCTTGGAACTCATAAATTCTATAAGGGGCAAGGTATTGGAACGAGTCTTCTTACTAGAGTACTTTCCCATGTGACCTCTAAAGGTGCCTCCTTACACCTCTATCCCATGTCACAAGATAAGCGGCTTATAGCATGGTATAAGCGCTTTGGATTTACAATGAGTACTGGAGGATATATGAATATTCATCCCTACATGACACGCAGCAAGACTAGCGAGACATCATAATCCCCCTCTTTTTAGAGATCTTACTTTTTATTCCTAACATCTGGGCTGTGGCGCTCACTTGAGTATCTGGGCACCCAGCCTTCTCACGGGCTACCCATGCATAGGTCCGTCCCTCGACTTCAATCCACTGCTTCAGGTTTTCCTTGGTTAGAATCTTTGATACATCAAGCCCTAGAGCCTCATTCTCACTACGCTTTTTCTCTTCCTGTTCCTTCTGATACACCTTCATCTCCTTTGGATCGCGAAAGCCGGTTAAGGACAGTTCAGGAATAACTGTCTCGACAACAACCTGTTTCACCTCGTCTTCTGTTGCAACAGGTTCATGCACAGGAACAGGTTCGTGTACCGCAACCTTGGCCGCCTTCTTTGCCTTTTTAGCCTTTACTACAGTCAGCGTATTCTGAGGAACCTCTGCTACAGGAAGATTGAGTATCTCCTTTACCTGCGGCTCAGGCGTAAGTCTCGATAAAAAATGCTCCTTAAGATACTCAAATTCATTTAGCATGAGTTCCTCTATACGCTGATGAAGGTTCCGAAAGCCATACTTTACTACAAGGGCATATATCTCACTATCCATATATAGATCTAGATTCCTATGGCTTTAAATTATAGGTGCAGGTAAAGGCTATCCTGTACGATGACCTCCCTCAGTAAGAATTGCTCAGCCCCACTAAACTTATCGAGCATGTCCGAATGCTCACAGAACTTTGCCATGCACCTCCACTCCTCCAGCATATTATTCAGTTTCATGACCGACCGAATGAGATTGCCCTCATAGATTCCAAAGGTCGTGCAGATTGATGCGACAGGCTCCCCATCCATCCACTGCTGCATAGGTTCAATCCAAAAGGTTGTGAGATCCCATGGAGTATACTCCTTTCCAATCTTCTTCTCCTGTACACTAATGTTATGCCAGTAGTCATTTAACGAATACAGTGATTCCCTAACATCTTCAGAAATATCCAAGGTAGCCAAGGGAGGCTGATCCTCCTTAGCAGCCTCGGTGATACAACCACACAGGACGGTTAGAACATCCCTTGGCTCTAGCCGCTGGCCCAACTCAGATAGATAAAACTGTGAGATGAGCAGCGACTTTGACTCATTTAGTTCGGTGGCAAGCACTCCCTTGATTGTCAGTGTCTCACTTGAATGAGACTGAATATCCGCCTGGGGCTTCAAGAATCCCTGGGCCTCTAGGATTCGAATCCTATGCTCGACATCCCCGCATGTGTTCTTAGCAATGGTGAGTTTACTCTTGATGGCCTGAATCGATCGATAGATTGCAGAAGACTCCCTCTCCTTGGCGATAATCTGAATCCACCGCTCACTACTATGAGCCTCCTGCCACGCCTTTAGAGATGCCTCAGCCTTTCGGCGCTTTGCATTCGTAGTTTCACAAATCTGCTGCTCCAGACTATTCTTCTCACTAATCTCCACCATATCCTGCTCCTCAATTCCCAGGGCATTTAGTTTCTGTAAAAGGATCTGGCACTCACGCTCAGTCTCCTCAATGTATACGTCGCGCTGCCTCTTCCAGTAGGAGGAGTTAAGAAGTTCCAACCATGACCGATTCCCAGAATCTATCGGCGCCTTTGCTCCAGACATCATTGTATCCATCTCTGATATCTGAATAGGCTCCTTATCAGGAAAGTAAATGACCGTTCCCATGGTATCTAGACCACGTCGCCCCGCCCGTCCTGCCATCTGAAGGTACTCGGCAGTATTGAGAGTGCGCATGGAATTCAGACGCTCATCGTATTTCTTCAGACCGACAAAGACTGCCGTCTTTGTTGGCATATTAATCCCCACTGCAAAGGTCTCAGTAGCAAAGAGAACCTTAATGAGCCCCTTACCAAACAGTAACTCCACGATCTCCTTTAGCATTGGGACAAGTCCACTGTGATGGAAGGCAATCCCACGTTGGACAAGAGCAAAGAGATCATGGTACTGTGGCAACTTCTCCAGGCTCGACTTGTTTCTAGAAAGATGAAAGGACCAGATATGCCTGACTGCAGCAGTTTCGGAGGATGAAATAAGGGACCCCTCCACCTTATCTGCATACTTCTCACAGTCCTTCCTTGATAGAACAAAGAAGAGGGCAGGAAGTAACTCCTTGGCTTGAAGAGTAAGAATCAGTTGGTTCATCTGATAGAGGAAACTCGTGGGCTGGAACTTATCGCTGACAGGCCCATCCTTCCCTGCAGCGACTGCCTCCCGCACGCGCTGCTTGAACTTCTGGTACTTGTCATCTTGATTCACCCTCCAGCGCAGCCAATCCTCATAGACCTTCCTAGAATAGTGATTCTTTGGATCCATCAAGACGTGGAACTCATTTCCGTAATACAGATGATGCGTCAAGGGAACAATACGATACTCGGTGCTAATCAACTGAATGGATCGCTGCTTGAGTTTTCCTAGCCATTCCGCAAAATACTCAGGATGATCCAGAGTAGCAGAAAGCAAGATCAGTTTCACTTCTGGCGGCAGCATGATCATGACCTCCTCCCAAATGTGTCCGCGGTCACGATCATTGATATAATGGCACTCATCAAAGATTACCGCATCGAGGCCATCGCAGGTAAGTTCAGCAGTAGGGCCCAGATCACGCGTCACTGAATTCTGCTTGAACAGCAGGTTTCTCAGAATTTCCGTTGTCATGATTACCACTTGAGCATCTGGACAGAACTTGATGTCACCCGTCATAATGCCCACTGAGCCAAACTGCTTCTTAAGATCATGGAACTTCTGGTTACTCAGAGACTTGATGGGTGTAGTGTAAAACACACGCCCACCCTTCCTCAAGGAATATGCGATCTGAACCTCGCCTACCAGAGTCTTGCCAGAGCCAGTCTTGGCTGTGACAAGAACATTTTGCTCAGAACAAATTGCCTTCATAGCGTGTTGCTGAAAGGGATCTAGGGGGAAGGTATAGGTAATCGGAGGATCTGCAGGCATGTCTGAAGGCCCCTTGCTTATGTCGGCTATGCTAAGATACGTTGTCATGTGTATGGACTACTATATCACTCTAGTACTTCAATTTTTTACCTTAGATTAAAGGATGAACAAAAAAAGAGTGTATAGTTTACATCTAAGACTTCACCTACTCAAGACTTAACCCTGCTATGCGTCTTGGGCGAGAAGGGGCGGGGAGACTCCCTGCCCGCAGCCATCTCAGGCCAATCCTCTGGGGAAGTCCAATAGCCAAGAATAGTCCCATTCGGCTGAACTACGCCCCCGCACTTCTTCAGAAGGCGCTCTGCAAAAGGTGAGTCCTTCTCGCACTCCATCATGCCACTCCACGTGGTAAATGACGGCTGTGAGGGAAACTTCCTACCCATGCGCTCCTCCACCTTAGTTAGACGAGCAACCTCCTCTGCAGGTAGAACCTTATTTCCAAGACGGGCCTCGCGGATATTCATCTGCACCTCCTCACGTGTCATACCCGTCTTAGAGTCGACCTGAAGCCAGGCAGTATTCACCGGCTCAAAGTAATGGACGCCTGGAACCTTGGATGCAGCGATGGTAGACATGTGTGTGCTAGACATACGGTGTGAGGGCTGCTCAATTTTTTAGGTGGCTGCTGTTATACACCGCCTAAGGATATATAGGTAAGAATAGTTAAGAATGATTGTTATTCCTCCGGCTACAGTGCAAGAAGGGCTCTTCAAGGCAGTCGCAGAGAAGACATGGAAGCAATCTCTTGTAAGTCAGCCCGACTTTTGCGATGCTCTTAAATCTGAGAATAGAACTCTTATTGCAGAACTACTAGTAACCTATGAGGATGGAGAGCATCACTCATGCATCTTTCATTACAGGTTTTTCAGGGGCGACCTCTATTGTTTTATTGAAGAATCTAGTAGATGAAGGGGTATCGCCTTTGGATCTTTCTAGTTGTGCTTGTTATACTAGTACATCTATTAAGATATATTGAGCCCTTCATGCCAGTGTATCTTATTAACCTTGATCGCTGCCCTGGGCGCCTTATGTTTATGGGATCTCAGTTACAATTATGCGGTGTACCCTTTCATCGCTTCAATGCCTATGATGGAAAATCCTATAAGTTTTCCGATGAAGAGAAGCGAAAACTGTTCGGAATCATGATCAAGGAAAGTTACTATCTAGAGCGGCATTCTAAGTCTGAGCGTGAACAGATCTTTGCTCAGATGAAGATTGAGGAGCCGAATTATCAGAAACGAATCAATGTGATGGCGTGTGCCCTAAGTCATATTAGCGCCATAATGGCATGCAGAAATACTTCGGATCGCTACATGTGCATTCTAGAAGATGATGGCATACTATGCTTACAGATAAGACAGCGTGTGAATGAGGCGATTACGAAATTAGACGCCTATGATCCCGATTGGCATATTCTCTGGTTATCTGGAAAAGAGATTAAGACACACGAGCAGGTCATCTATTGGAATAGCGGGTCGCAGTCGATTTATCGCATGGATCCCCCCGAGTATAACGGCCAAGGCGGGGGTGCGTATGTTCTAAGTAGAAAGGGAATCAATCATTATCTCAAGGTCTACGATGAGAGGGGGTGCTCAGATGGGTTTGATTGGTTCTTGTTGCGACAGATGGATATTCAGCATGGCTACGGAGTATATCCTTGTTTTGTCGATATTCATATGAACTTCTTACCTTCTACCATAGGTAACAAGCCTGCCTATATCGGAAATAAGTCTAATTTATAGGAATTCTATGTGTATCATACATTGTAATTTACTGCATGGCCTTCAATATCACTATAACTCGCTCGCTGCTTAGCACATCGCGTCTTTGGTATAACAAAGGTATGGGATTGCTGGAGAAGTTTCCATGACTGGTCGGTGGTCTCAAACTCGCCCTTATGCACAGGTAATCCCATATATTCTTGTTTCCTGGCATGCGGCAGTCCACATAGTCTAGAGGTCAAGATCTCCTGCCAAAAATCTAGTAAGACCCTGCGAAATGCTGGCTTCACAAGATAAGAAGATGCAGTCTGACAGTCTTTCGTTCTGCGCAGTAAGGGGGAATACTCAGAATCCTTCCTACTTCCAAAGCCTAGACATAGAATATCTGCATCTGAGGCCAAGAACTCCTGAATAACCGAATCAAGAGTGCTGCGATCTACTAGAAATGTGCAGTCATCTTCGCACACCCATGTTGCTATAGTGTCAGATCCAGATGCAAGAACATTTAGATGTGACATCAGACACCCAAGTGCACCATTAGATGGTGTATAGTCTGCCTTACTTCGAAAGGGGGTTAGACCAAGTTTCTTACACTCAGCCTCAAAGAACTCCCTCCGATCAGTTCTATGCTCCAGATTAATATATATGGGGCCGTGAAACATAGAGAGTATACTTAGCAGATGTTTAGATATCAGAGTAATGGCATATGACTAATCTCGACAGATGAACCTCTCAAGGCTTCTGCATAGATTAGCCTACCAAAGGCCGAGGAATTCCTACCGCCTGGAGAAAGTAAAAGATGCGATGCCTTTGAACATAAGAAAAAATCAGTCAGATCCCATTTCCAATGCTCAAGAGGTTTCGTATTGCGAGGGCGATATAAGAAATATATGGGAACTTTCACCAGCAGTTCTAGTGTATCTCGGTCATGCGTTGAGCCAGAATTTGTCGAGACATATACTAATTCTATAGCAGGATTCTTTTCTAAAAGAATATTAATGCACTTCGCCACTTGATCAGGCTCAGTAGACTTCCATAGGCGCTTTCCAAGTTCACCCAAGAGGATATTCCCTCGGTCGCCCCGCCGCCAATGCACACCTAGGCAATTCTTAGTCAGCATGTCCTCCAGACTCTTAGTACCTAGAGGGATTTCAGGTCGTTTGAATGGAAGTGTCTTATAGAGTCTAGTATACTCTAGCGGCTCATCATGGCTCTGTATATCCCATCTCCCTGGCATATCGAAAATTTTATACTGCGACTCAGAGTCTTGTGTAAACACTATGCCCTTATACTCCAGAGTTAAATAGGTCATATTTACTCGCTTCCCTGAGGCTTCGGCAAATTCATCCAAGGATAGAGTAGGAATACTGTACTCAAGAAGTTCTGTTGATGAAATAGATCCAATAGTTAGAATTGATTTCTCCCAGTGCTCATTCTTATATACTTCCACCATGTTATTGTCACGGGGACAAAGAGGAAAGTTAGGGGGGACTATGGCGCAATGCATTGCCCTACAGATTTCTACAGCATTTAGAATATTGAAATAATAGCAGCCAATCTGTTCTGAATTTGCTGTAAAAGGACGTTGGTAGAAAAAGACGGCCTTGGTAGAAGTTGGCATATAGTATAGTGGTTGGTGCCGTCTAAGCCTACCTCCTATAATGGCTTAAACACCTCGTACCATGTATACTTGGGTACAAGGAGGTACAGTGGCGTATAGTAGTCCAGTAGCTCAGTTGGTTAGAGCGTCGTGCTTATAGAAAATTCTATACGAATGTCACGCGGAAGTCGCGAGTTCAATCCTCGCCTGGACTAACTTTGTTTAGCATGTAGTACATTCTAAACAGAGTTTCATTATATATTACTTTTTAACTCGTAATACAATGGTTGCAGCCTTATCTGAATATACAGGTAACTTCAGTTCTAACCAATGTGTTCCAATATCATAGCGGTCATCAACAGACGGTCCACCGTTGACCCATTTTGTCATCACAATTTGAATCTGTTGATATAATTGCTTATCGTTTGTAAATAATCCAACATCTTTAAGTTTATGAAGTAATCGTATTGTTTCCTTTAATCGATCTTCTTTTGTCTTTATCGTTGACATCCTAGATTCTAACTATGCCTCGGGTTTTAGACCATTCGATTACCTACTGAAAACATAGGACCGTGCATGTGCTGCATGTACTACATGCAGAACCTATATCATAGCGCCCATTGAAATAGTCGAGCCTCGTCTCATAATTAGAAAAGGAGTATGAGCATTTATTCGACCCACCACATTGAAGGGGGTTACATGTTGCCGCAGCCTGCGCTATAGAAAACTGTGCCTGTATATTGTAAAAGATTGTCTTCTCTCTTAATTGCCGTATTATATCACTAGCGTCCATTCTATTAGGGTCTAAACATTTTTACCATTCTTATATGAAGATGTGTGGTATTTTAGCACGCTTAGGAACTAAGACTAATCTTACTCCCCATGTAAATAGGCTGCAGGCTAGAGGGCCTGAACATACGCGGATTGAAGAAATTTCTGACACAGTTAGCATGGGATTTACGCGCCTCGCCATTAATGGCCTGAGCGAAGACGGAATGCAACCCTTTACCAAGGGCCCTCTTACATGGGTTTGTAATGGTGAAATCTATAATTACAAGAGTATTGAGGAGGACCTAGGATGGACCACCCCTGGCGCATCTGATTGCGATTGCCTCGGTGAACTATACTTGAAGTACCGCGATTCGCCTGCAACTTTTTTAAGAGCCTTAGATGGCGTCTTTGCCCTAGTCATTTATGACGATGAGCGCAAGCAACTCTTTGTCGCCCGGGATCCCTATGGTGTTAGACCCCTATTTATTGCATCTAAGCCTAACTTCCAAACCATGACCTATTCTACCCACATGTTCGTGTCAGAGATAAAGGCGGCATCCCCCAATTTCGATATTATTACACCCTTCTATCCTGGACATTACAGCATATATGATACAACTACTCTTGCTCTCCTGAATACCTTCCAGTATCATACGATTCCATGGATTACCCAGCCCCAATTCGATCCTTCTGCACATGATTCCCATGCGGCTGCAACTGTTGCAGTAAGATATGCTCTAGAAGAGGCTGTCCGCAAGCGAATTCCCTCAGATGTTGAGCCTGCATGTCTACTCAGTGGCGGACTTGATAGCAGTCTCATTGCTGCCCTTGTCCAGCAAAACCTCAA
>Ga0209087_1002125_pt1 | contig 11248 bp, 14 predicted proteins | sample S_130805_EF_Meta_FD_187321 | JGI IMG/M metagenome (GOLD analysis project Ga0209087, IMG submission 187321) | Freshwater microbial communities from Lake Simoncouche, Canada to study carbon cycling - S_130805_EF_MetaG (SPAdes) (version 2) | ecosystem: Environmental > Aquatic > Freshwater > Lake ...
ACCAAAGCACGTTCAATAGCCTTTTTAGAAGTATTTTGATTTGGGTCATAGTGTTCCTTCGATTCTGCCTCTAGAGAGGCGTAATAGTCGTTTAATTGAGCCTGTATGTCAAAGAAGTTGCCGAGTTGTACTCCCACTTCATTGATTGTTTGTAACTCGATTTCTTCATAAGTTTGTTGTTTCTTGGAAGCGGCTTTCGCTTTCGCCAAAGGCTTGGGGGTATCTTCTGACTTGGACTTGGGTTTTGGGCTAAACAGTCCAACAATCCAATCCCAGATTCCCTTGATGGCCTTGACATCAGCCATGACACCTTCAATTGTCTTCTTAGCACCCTCCAGTTCCATGCGCCCTTCATGGAGCATTGCACAGCCTGATTTAATGGCTGAGACTGCGCCTTGGGCAAGGAGGAGGAGGCTGAAAGGATCAATGGGTGTCTCCTAGCCAGCAACTGCGCTGACATACTTTTGTGTTTCAGCAAAGTTTGGCACTTTATTGCCAGCCTTGATGACATTTCCAGCACCTGCGTTGTATGCCGCAGTAGCCAATTTAGTGTCTCCACCAAACATTTTGAGTTGTTTTGCCCAATAACGCACACCACCACGGACATTTTGCTCAAAGTCGTATGGATCAACGCCTAATTCTTGGGCAGTAGTTGGCATAAGTTGCATTACACCAATAGCACCCTTGGGCGAAATAGCAGACTGTTTAAAGCCTGATTCTTGGTTTGCCAATCTAGTAAGCAAGTTTATGTGTTCTCCAACGCCTAGTTTTTGTGCTTCATCTTCAATAATAGACGAAACTTCCTTTTTTCTAGGAATCGTGTCTTGATGCAACTTCATAAGTTCTTGGAACTCAGCAGGGCTTAAACCTTGTTGAGGTTGCTCTTGAGGTGCTTGCTGTGGCATTTCCTGTTGAGGGATAGCGCTAGGCATAGGAGTATTGGCAGTTGGTTGTTGCTCCATTCCGATATTGATGCCATTGTTTATCATGGTTTGTTTTAAAGCACTCAAAGCCGTATTAACAAGGTTTTCGTTGCCAGAAGCAAGACCAGCCTTTGCTTTATTTATACCAGTAAGCAGTTCTTTGCTAATTTCAGGATCAATCAAAGCATTGACATAAGCGGCATTTTCAAGCCTATCTTTTCTTGCTCGTAACTTATGCACAAGCATTGACAGACCCACATAACCAGCGGAAAGGAATGGCGAAACAAAGCCAAGTCCACCAGCAATGCCAAACTCAACGGCAAGACCTTTGTAATTGGTTATCTTTTCGCCAGGCCGCACATTCAACTTGGTTTCTAAAATATTTAATCCTTTTTCAATCATTTCTAGGTTCTTAGCCTGTTTGCCAGTAAAGGCTTGATCGAATAGGTTTTTGTTTTTAACAATAAACTCAGATGGATTAGCGTCTTTTTGAGCCGCCTCAATCATTGCTCTCTGTATTCCAGATGTTTCTGCGCCTGTTTTATCCTTTTCAGCAGTACGCAACAACTTTGTAAGCATCTCTGGTTTTGCAAAAGCACCTGATTCATTTGTATTGAATACATCCTCAAGACGAGTTTTCTTCAATAACTGAGCAGTAGCCGCATCAGCAATGTTTGCTTTGCGTAATTCCATGTCAGCCTTAGAGCGAACATAGTTCTCTAAGTTTCCTTGAAGGTCTTGGAAAGTACGCTTTGCAGAAGGAACAAAGTTAAAACCATCAGCGTTGTCGTATATAAAAGCAGACAGTTTCTCAGGTTTGATAGAGCCATCAGCATTTAATACGCTACCAGACTTCATAAACTTCTGAATCAAAGCCTCTGTAACTGCTTGTTGAGCCAAAGGATTATTGTCATTTAACTTAATGAAGTTGTTGATGTACTCTGGCTTTGACACAAGTTTTGATGCAACATCAGAATCTTGTATAGATTGACCAAAGCGGTTCTTTTTACCTAGTTGCCCACCAAATCCTTCATAGAAAAGACCCATGAAATCAGAACCATACTTTGCTTTTGTTTCAAGGTAAGCCTTGCCAAAATCACCTTCTAAGGTTGATAAGCCATTATCTAAAGCAACTTTAGCGGCTCTAACTTGATTAAGCATTGCCCTAGCATCAGGATTTCCCATAGATGCGGCTTGATATGTTTTTGAATACTCTTTGTTTATTGCATTTGAGTAATCATGCAAAACACTAAAAGGAACACTTTGATTCTCTTTAACAAACTGACTCATTTGCTGTATTGCTTTTTGAGTTACAGGATCAAAAGTTTCATATACAGGAACAGAAATGTCTTTTGTTGCTTGATAAAGAGTATTTAAATTATCAGGAGACATTTTTATGTTTTTAGCATCTCCTTCTTGTTTAAATGTATTAAAAACATCTTGCCAATACTTTGCTTTTGTGGCTTTTACTGTATCTCTTAATTCACGGGTTGCTTGACCCAAATCCATAGGAGATGTGCCACCCATTGCCTGAAACTTCTGAGTAACATTTTTTAATGTGTCATCTAGAGAAGAAATTGTGTTTTGTAGTACAACAGATTGTTTGGCATAGTCTTTACCAAATGTTTGTAACACACCATCAGAAGATGGGAACATTGAGTTTAGTTTTGCATTAAATGCACTTTCAGTATCTGAACGATTTGCCCGTAATGACAAAATAGCATTTACATCATTTTTAGCGGCTAACTGCGCCCTATCAATGACAGCAACTTCTTTGGTTAACTCAGCCAAGTTTGGTTTAAAGTCATTTCCATAGAACTTTTTGAGTTCTGCCATGTTATTAAATGTGTCGGCTATATCTTTATTAGTTGTAATTAGTTCTGCAATTGGCTTGGGAATGGCTTGTTTTAATGGAAACAATGCCTCAGATGCGGCTGTAAATGGTTTTGCAATAGCCCCACCAGTAGTACCTATTGTTCGTCCAGCACCATATAAACCTGCATTGACAACGCCACCAGTAGCCGCTTCTTCTGCCACTCGTTCTGCATCAATACCGCCTTGAGAAAATGATGTGACAGCAGATGGAATACCTGCCCCAACAACGCCACCACCCGCAGTTCTAGCAACATTAGAAAGCAAACTAGCACCACGCACAGGCGCACCAACTACACCCAATGCTACGTTTGCAGGGTCAAATAACTGTTGACCAACTTGAGAAGCAAACATCTTTGGCTCTGCCACAGCATAGCGACCAATGTTTTGTAGGTTTTGCGATACTTTTTCACCAAAAGAACGATCACCAAACAATTGTTGTTCACGCTGTTTATCTGCTTCTGCCTGTTGTTGGGCGGCAAGCATTTCTTGTTGTGCTTGTTTAGAACCCAATGGTGCGGCAATACGATTAAAAAGACCTGTTGGGCCAGTTAAAAGATTAGACGCAAGATTGCCTTGACCACGACCAGTTAAGACTTCTAAGCCTTTTCTACCTGTATAGCCAAAAAATCCCTCTTGCTCCATTGCGGCTTTTTCTTTATCCAAAGCCTGTTGCTGTTGGGCGGCACGTTGTGCCTCAATCATTTGATTGGGTGAGGTAACTCCAGTTAAAACAGAACCACGACCACCGCCAGCACCAGTAGGAGGTAACTTAGGCTCTGGTTGTGCAGGTGCTCCGCCACCAATTAAGGACTTGAGTTCTTCAAACTCATCTGCGCTGAGTGCCATAATTCTTCCTTAATTTATAAACCTAGTTGCTTACGCTGTTCTGGAGTTGCCCGTTTAAGTAACTCATCCCTTCTAGATGTTTGGTTTGAACCAGAAGGTGTAGGAGGTGTTGTAACACTTCTAACACGGGATTCTAAGTAAACATTGTTTGAAGCCAATACATCTTCTTGTGCTTGTTTTAAACGTTTTAAAGCCTGTTCAGCACCAGCATTTGTATTTAACTTCAAGTAACCTTCAATTTGCTTTTGTGCTCTTAAAGCGTCATCTTTGGCTTGAACACCTTTAGCGGCATTAAGAACACCATTTATGCCTTCGGTCAAATAAGAACGAACATCATCTTGTGCTTTTGTATTGTCAGAAGGTTCACCAAGGAATCCTGTGCTTTCTGCCCATGCTCTAAAGTTGCTTGCAGGGCCAAACAATACTTTTGGTTGAGGGCCTGATACTTGACTTAAATAATCATTAGTTCGTTGAATTTTGCTTTGAACAATAACATTACCTTGCCTTGTTTCAGCAATGTCTTTTATTTCAGCATCTGTATGTGGTTTTGTTCCTTGTTTAACAGACTCAACATATTGGAACTGCTTAATTGGATCATTTGGATACAACTCAGAGGCTTGAAGATACATTGCCTTTTCTGCTTTTGCCGCAGGATTTAACTTTGACATACCAATTGCTTCTTGGAATGTTTGATCGTTAGAGGCAAGAGCCGCCGCTTCATCCATTGTTTTAGCCGCACCAGAATCCATAAGTGCTTGCATCCGTGAACGCTTAACATTTACTTCTTCAAGTGCTCTACGCTCACGTTCTTGTTGTACGCCAGCATATTGAGCAGTTTGTGCCGCTTCTTGAGCCATCTTTTGACCCATTTGAATAGCCGCCATGCCTCTCTGTACATCACCAGCCGCAACTAATTGTTTTCCAAGTGTTGCATATCCTTGAGGAGAAGTTAAATCAGCCTGACTAGCCATATTTTGAAACTGGGATATTCTTTGCAACTGTGGGTCTTGACCACCCAACATTCCACCGATAGCACCCGCTAAACGATTAGCACCATAGCCAATGCCTGTTTTAGCAAGGGCAAAAGGATCAAGTTGAGCCAATTGAGATGCTTGTGATAAAGCCTGTCTATTTTGTTCTGCTTGGTACATCTCAGGAGTCGTTCCAAACAAACCACCTACTATTGAATCTGCCATTTGGTTACCCCTTAAAATATGCCCATACTTTGATAATTGGAAAATTCACTAGGAGTTATTCCACCAGTAAATGTTGACTGAGGAATTACACCAGTTCCTGTCATCCAATTAGTATTGATTCTGTTTGCTATACCTTGCTGTAATTGAGGATTGGTAGATGCGTTAATTAGTGCACTTGCATAAGGGTTATACGCATTAGCAGGTTGCATTGTGTTTGCCGCACCAACTCCACCACGATAAGTGAAATCACCTGATCTTGCGCCATAAGCGGCAGATTGACCACCTAAACCAGCACCCAATGTCAAATTGCTTTGACCAAGGTTTTCTATGCCAGTTTGTATGCCTAATGTATTTTGGAATGGAGACAATGCACCAACTTGCCCTTGTTGATAACTGCCAAGTAAGTTTGCACCTGTGCCAAATAACCCTGCACCAAAAGCAGTTTGTTGTTGTCCAGCCTGAGTAGCACTTGCCGCCAATTGCAAGTCTTGCATAGCCCTAGCATTAGCCAAAGCCGCCGCTTCTGGGTTAGCCGCCATCAAACCACCGCCTTGAGCCACAGACAATCCTGTTCTTCCAGAGTTTTGTAACTGATTCATCAAGTTAGCAGATTGTTGTTCACGGCTAGGAGCAAGCAAAGCCTGTTGCTGTTCCATGTACTTTTGAGCCGCTTGTTCAGGAGACTGAGCCAAATACTGTTGCCCAAGGTTAAATAGTCCACCTGCCGCACCTTGTAATGGTGCATATTGTTGTTGTGCGCCCAAGCCTTGTTGTATCTGTTGTCCCATCAAACCAGATAACTGGTTTTGATAGGCTTGATACTCAGGAGATACGTTGTATCCAGCACCAGTTAAGTTGCCTTGGGCATCCGTTGTAAATTGAGATGTTCCATAGCGACTTGTAACGCCAACAGGACGGAATTTAGAGGCTTCAGCCGCTATTCTTGCCGCTTCTAATTGAGCATTGGCAGAAGTTTGTGCCGCACTTTTAGCAGAATCACCCGCCATCATGCCGCCTACAAGACTGCCTCCTACTGCTATTGCTGGTGCTATCCAAGGCATATTATTCCCCTTTAATTAAAACTTCATCCACTTTGGACGGGTCTGTCTCGTCCGTAGCATGAACACAATACCAAACCACATCGGTGATGGCTTTTACCCCATGATTCTCACCAGCCTTAATATCAATACAAGCAGGTGCTTCAACAATTTGAATATCACCTTCTTTAACAATCACAACTTTACCTTTGGAAAGAATCCCAAAATGGGAGTAGTTATGCTTGTGTTGCATAAGCATCTGCCCCGCCATAATGTGCGTTTCCTTGGCATACAGTCCATCACTAAAGTGGTGCGTAATCATGCTGTGCGTTTCCAAAGATAGACAACAACATAAGGCATCAAGTTAGCATTTGTGCCACTAGAACCTGTTGATGTATTGGTTGTTGCTACTGTGATTCCAGTTGTTACTGTGTTTGTATTTGGCGAAGATGATGTTGTACCTGTTCCTGCTTTCATATTTGTTGAACTAATAGTGCTTGAGCCAAAACCAGCAGAATAATCAGATGGAATACCAGATATATGGTAATGGCCCGCATCAGTAACAGTAGAAGTAGCCGTGTGGGTGTGGCTAACAGTAATGGCATCTTTAGAACCACCTGTATTGCCTACTGTGCTGAATGTGGCATCTCCACTATCTAAGCCAACCATGACCTTACCTGCACCAAAGGCAGTCCAAGTACCAAAGCCAAGCAAGGTTGCAGGGTTAGTGCTTGAAGTTGCATTTGTATACACAGTTCCAACTGGATACAAGGTCTGCAATACAGCCTGTACAAATGCAGTAGTTGCTAACTTAGTAGAACTATCTGAAGAACTCTGAGTTACTCCAATTGTTCCCGTAGGCAATGTAGGCGTACCCGTAAATGTAGGGCCAGACAAGTCTGCCTTAGTTGTAATAGCAGTAGCAATATTATTGAACTCTGTATCAATCTCAGTACCCTTAACAATCTTTAAGGAATTGCCAGAGGAAAGACTATCCTTACTGGCGAAATTGGTTGCTTTTGTGTAATCTGTCATTACAGTTCCTTAATAAACCTTGCCTTCTTTGGCAAATATCTCAATCTTTTGGATGCTCAACGGGAAAGTATTGATGTCTGCCTCATAACCAGTTTGAACAACTTTGCCCGAACCAGTTGGGTAAACACTCAATGTCTGCAAAGTTACACCACCAGAATAGTAGGCAACTGTTGTAGCATTTGCTCCATACTCGGCTATACCATAATATGAAACAGATTGCGTAGGAATTTTAGCCGACTGAGAGTAATAATTACCAGTAAAGTCGTAACCCCACTTGAAAGTTACATACTGATTGCTACCACCGATCACCACAGTCCTGAGTTTCTTCAAAATAGACGTAGCAGAGGGCGTACCAAGATCAGTATGGTTCGTAAAATATTGAAAACGATATGAGGCGGTATCATCGTTATAACCAGAATAGGTAGCAAGATAACCCCCTTTACCGATGTACAAAGTACCATCTTGTTTGGTCAACAAGGATTTAGGTTCAATTGAGTCCCAAGTCGTAACCCTTGCAGAACCATCTTGCAAAGTTCCCTTCATATCAAAGCAGTAGACTGACTTCAATACGGGCAAAGTTAGCAAATAAATGGCTTCTTTACTGTTGTATACAGACTTAATAGTAGGCAAAGACTCGCCAGCAATGGCAGTAATTAGGTCATTACGCACATTCTTAGACAAGTCTCGCAAGGGCATAGACTTCTCTTGGATAGTCCTCAAGGCACTGCGCACACCTGTGGATGACAAGAAAATCAGGTCAGTACCCGTATAAGCCAAGGAATCCCTAGATACACAGCCAATTCCCGTAATGACATCTTGCAAAGTCATGGTGGATGGCGTTGTTGCACCTTGATAGACCAAAATATTGTTCTTACCAAAGATGAACAAAAAGCCATTGTGTGCGCCTAAAGCGATAATGACATCACCACCTTTAGGCCAAACAGTCGTTGTATCTAGCGTTCCCGCAGTACCCGTATTCCACTTGTTTGCCAACTTGGTATCGCACCATTGGACAGTTAACTTGTCTGACGTTACATCTGCCGTCCAAAGCCTTCCATAGGCACTCAGAGCCGTATTTGCCAATTGAGCAGTACCAGCATAGCCAGTTAACTCGCTAACCCGTCTAAACGTGGTTGTAGACAAGGCAGGATCAAAGACCAAAGGATCGTATCCTGACTGAAACAGATAGAGTGCGCCAGCCAAGGAAACCATCTGCCAATTGCTTGCAGTAATAGTGGGGGCAGTACCTCCCCCCCCATAGGTAAGGGTAACAATGGTTGAGCCACTCAATTTATAGAGTTTATTGTTACCAGCCATGATGGTGTAAGAGGTAGCATCAGCAGTTACCACTTCACCAATGGAAGTAATATCATTGGTAGATAGGTCAGTATTGACAGCAGAATTAACCTTTGTCCAACCTTTTCTAGCCCCAATGCGTCCATATTGGTCAATTACGCAGTTATTCGCAATAAGTGCAAAGCCACTAGCCAAGTCCAAAGACGAATCTTGGGTGTTTAACCCGTAGAAGCCTGGGGCTGTGATTGAGTAGGCTAATACTTGTTCAGCCATTACACCGCCTCAAACGAGTCGTTTTCAGGCGATCTAGCCAATTCCAAGGAAATTAGATCAGACAGGCAAGACTTATACAAGGCATAAGCCTCTGAACTACTCAGACCACCATCCTCACCACGCTCAACCAATGCCCTAGCAAATGCACCCAAAACAATGGGTTCTCTTGCCAACAAAGTGGTAGATGTGTCAGTTGTAAAGTCAGCCTCTGGAACGATCAGGCTAAAGCGAATGTTATACACAGCGTCAGGAACAGGCCAAAAGTTGACCTTCATATCGCCATTTGAGTTTACGCCTTGCATTGTGTAATACATTGGCAAACCACTTGTGGGCGTTGGCGTTGTGTAGTAGAACGAGTCGTAATTTGTGTGGGATAGAGGTTGCATTTGGTAAAAACTAGTGGTGTTTATCACATCCATAGTCTTAAACCGCACTCCTGCACCCGTAATAACATAGCCTTGAGACTGTCCAGAAACAGTAGGAACAGTTATAGGAGTATTAAAAGCATCCCAATCATAGGCATCAGACACTTGACGTTTGGCATCATTGATGTACTTGCCCACAAGGTTAGAAACTGTGTTTTCAGCAACAGTAGTAACTTCTGGTTCACGCATACGAACCAAAACATCGTTAACCAAATCTAGATAGGTAGGTAGTGCCATTACTTCTTCCCTTTATTTCTCGCAGAAATCGCTTTTGCTTTTGCCTTTGCGTCAGCCTTGGAGGAAGCCCCCCATGCTTTTAGAGAAAGAAGCAGTCTTGTCGGTTCACCATTCTTGTACTCAGGGCCACTTGCACCGCCCATTCGAGCCAAGAAACTTGCTCTACGGGGATTATCCCCTGATTTAACTGGCGGTTTCAAGTCTCCACCAGTTGTCGCATTATATGATGCTCTGCCCTTTTCGTTCAACCCTCCTTTAGGGTTTTTACCTTCGGAGCGTTGCCAAGCGGGAGTTTTCATCACTTCACCTTTTTTATCTTTTTCGCTGTTTTAGCAGAATCAATAAAGTCTTGCTTAGTTGGCGCACCTTTGCTACCAACCTTACGCATCTTCTCACCCGAACCAGCCTTTATCCTTGCCTGTTTAGCATGGATATTGGCATAGAGTCCTTGCTTAGTAGCCATTTTTCTTCTTTGGTTTGCTCATACCAGCCTCAGACAAGGCAATGGCAACGGCTTGTTTCTGTGACTTGACCACAGGGCCTTTCTTAGAGCCTGAGTGCAATTTACCAGCACCATACTCCTTCATCACTTTGGACACTTTCTTAGCGGCAGGGGATTTCATCTTCATAAATACTCCTTAGATAAGTTCAGTTACAGAAACAGTTGAAGTGGTAATAGCCGCATCTTTGATAAATGCGATCTTTTGACCAGGCGTGACTTTAACGATTTCAACGCAATTAGGTGGAATCATGGTTGATGTTGTAATGCTTGCCGTTGGGCTAGTAGCAATTGCATAGTGGCAATGACCTTGAGAACAAGCAATACGAATCATTGTGGTGTTTGCACCAAAAGCAGTCATTTGAACGCTTGAGGTTGTAACTGTTGCCACTTGAGTCGTGCCATTGCTTGCCACTCCATAGGCAACTTGGTTTGGGTCTAACTGAAAGGTACTCATGTTTTTTCCTTACTGAAGAGTGAGTTGATACAGGGTGTTTTGGTACAAAGCAACGATTTCATCAATCTTGTTTTGCAAAGCAGTCTCAGTACGGGGAACGATCTGTTGGCGGTTAGCCTCAATCCATTCCATTTGCTGACGCAAGACCTCAGACACAGTACCTTTGTACTTGTTGGTTACATAAGGGATGTCCAAGCGGATGGAATAGCGACCCATAAATTGTTGGGCAAAGTCATCTGCCAAAGGAATGATGCCGTCATAGAACTCATTGAGAGTGTTATGTTCAGCAAAAGATAGGGTTTTTAAATGGATTCGGTGGGTAATCTCTCTAGCAAGAAACAAAGTTCCTACAAACTCACCCGCTGTATTGTTCATTCCTACAAATTTATTGTCCGTTGCCATACTCAATCCTTAGTTATTGGGCCACCCGATTTCCATGCGTCACAGGTACGACTTCCCGCACACAGGAAATGGAAAAGTTCACAAAATCCTAGATTTGCCGCATCCATGAACTGCTGATCGTAGGACATCTCTTTTTCGCTCTCATTGGACTTCTCTAAGTCACCCTTGATGCACTCCATCATCTTAGGAGTCTGGATAAATGCGGCACAGTTGCCACAACGCATATTCATTACATCTTTGGTAGTGGCTTTGTACATCTTGGCTTTCTTCAGCCAAAACGCATGATTCGGTTCATCAGGGTTAGGGGGGCCATATCCATACTCTTTAAAAGCATGGTTTCTGTTCTTCAGATTGGTAGAAACATCCTGAGTTGCCACAGGACACATTTTCCCAGACAACATTCCTTGTTTCATCGTAATATTCTTCCAGCAATAAAGGTGATAAAACCACCAGCCATTGATGCTATGGTCATGCCCATCCAAAAGCCACCCTTGGACTTGTTTGCCAACTCAAGTAAAGACTTGACATCATTAGCCAATTGGTGAACCTCGACTTGCAGAGCCTCAACTTGGGCTTCTATTCTGCCGAAATCTCTCGCATCAATATCACTCATAGCAATTGTTCCTTACGGGGTCTACCCATAGGTTTCTTTAACGTGATTGTGTGCCTTGTTCCATCATCTTTGACATCTTCAACAACAATCGAGGTATCCACAAGTTCATACTCATGGTGTTGTTTCATTCCATC
>Ga0209087_1002127_pt1 | contig 11246 bp, 12 predicted proteins | sample S_130805_EF_Meta_FD_187321 | JGI IMG/M metagenome (GOLD analysis project Ga0209087, IMG submission 187321) | Freshwater microbial communities from Lake Simoncouche, Canada to study carbon cycling - S_130805_EF_MetaG (SPAdes) (version 2) | ecosystem: Environmental > Aquatic > Freshwater > Lake ...
TGGCTTAGCTGCCTTCGGTTCTGAGACAACTTGAATTCCGATTTGTTTTCCGACCTCTCCGGCGATTCCCCGTACACCGGCCTTTGCAATTTCACGGGCAGGGGTAGCCAAAATATTCCCAAGTCCGAAGGCAGCTAAGCCAGTCGCCCCGATCGCCAAGCCACGGGCATTGGCGTACTTGATGGCGTACGCTTTAAATTCTGGGTCAGCTAGTACTGAAGCAACCGCTTGCGGATCCGTAGGGCTAAGCCCACGCTTTTGAACTTCTTCCTTGATCAACTGGTCAACGGTTACCAAAGCATCAGTTGCCCCTCCCAAGATAGCGCTGGAATACAGGCCAGCACTTGCCGCAACGGCTGGGCCGGCTGGGCCAGCAACCGCTCCGCTTACCCCAGCAATACCAAGTGAACTGGCCAAAGCTGGGAGATTCGATCCCATGCTCTGCGCTAAAAAAGGCAACGCCAGATCAAACGGGTTCGTTACGATTTCTTTTATCGCCCCAAAAAATCCAAGTTTTTTGTTACTGTAGTCTTTGAATTCGGGGCTGATGTATTTTTCCTGTTCCTGCCTGTTCCTCTCTGCGATCGCATTGGCTGCGCTCTCGGTATCTGCTACACCAATCAACGCACCGTACCCCGCAACACCAGATTCCAGCGACCTGTAACCAGACTGACCCTGCTGAATCAACTGTTCGGCATAATTTGGTGGCTTGTAGTCTGCTCCTTTGAGCCCTTCTTGTTCTGCGATGCCAGAAAAATAGCTTTTGGTAAATTCTAGATCGTCCTTGGTAGTCAGGTTCCCCGTTGATGCTAAGTAATTTGTGGCGTATTGACGCCACCGGTCGTACAACTCCTGTTTTTCCGCTGAATCGAGGGTCTGATATTCAGGATCCGATGTGTAAGAATCCCAGTTTGTAAAACTTTGCGTCGGAGTCTCTTCTGCTACTACAGGCTCCTCAACTTGAGCTACTGGAATATCTAATTCTGTGGGGGCTTCGGCAAGCGCCCGTTGTTCTTCGAGGTATTCTTGCAGATCTTCCTCGTTGATCGCAGCCATAAAGATCTAAATACCAAAACTTTTCTAGTCCGGCAATGTTAGAGTTTGGAGGTTAACTGTGAGGTCGACTCTTTGGCTTGGCTTAATTCTTCTATGATTTTTCTCTGTTCATCAAGCAATGCGGCTTGGAAGTTTTCACCTTTTTTGGCTCTCTCCCTTGCTGCTTTCTCCGCTCGATTAACATTCTTGGAGTATTGAGCCAGCTCTCGGGCTACCGACCCAGCAGACTCTGCAAACTCTAGGCTAGGTTCAATTGCTTTTGCAGCAAAAAGGGCGGGTGCTACACCGGGAATACTCTTCATTGCTGTTTCTGCCGCGGCCCCTACAACTCCGACTGCCCCCTCACCAACTCCGAGTGCTGCTCTAGCTCCAGGAGAAAGTGTAGACTCAAGGGGAGAAGCTCCAGGCGCCGGCGTTGATGCTTTTGCAGGGGGGACCGTTGGGGGCGTTCCCTGCGGAGTTGATTTCTTCACATCCTTCAGGCTCGGGGCGCCCATAACTCCGCGAGCACCTGCTTCAACGGGGGCACCGCTCGGGGTTGCCGAACCGCCAGAGCCAGAAACCTGTTGGGCTTTGCTGTAATAGAATTCTTGTTGCCTCTGCAACCCTGCAATTTTTGCCTCCGCCGCAGTTTTCTCAATCCCTTCCGGCATCCCTGCGACATCGCTCTCAAGCGTAGTTATCTGCTCCCCGATTTTCACAGCGGCATCAACATAGTCTTTAGAGGCTTGTGATATTTGCGAAACGTTAGGGCCGGAAACACCAGACCGACCGTAAAGAGCTCTAGGAGTCTTAGCTGTACGAACAATCTTACCACCTTCCATTTTCAATTCGACATCGGTAGCGCCTGCCCCAAAAGCTTCGGCCTCAAACTTACCTTTCGTTTCCGCCTCGATCAAAGCTTGGCGACGTCGAGCAATATCTTCCTGCGCTATGGTGGCTATGCGTTTGAGGTTTCGCATCCCCGCAGCATACGATACTGGATCAGCTGCTCGGTTTAAGAGGATGTCTCGGAAATAAGAAGTCGCGTCTTGGTCTCCTATTTTTTCCCCATCCAGCAAACCTGCATCAAAAGCTGATTGAACTTCCGCCTCATCTTCAAGACTCTTTGTCTTTTCGTACACGGCGTATTGTTTATCGTAGGGATCAAGAACTGCTTGCAAGACTTGAAAGTCCGCAGGGTTTTTAGCTAGGAGACGAAAAGCTCTAGCTTTATCCGTCAGATAAGTTGGGCTATTCCCACCGTTCGGAGCTAACCTATCGATGATGTTCTGCCACTCTTCCCTCTTCCCCCAAGCGTCTTGGAGCTGTAAGTAATTCTCCCTTTGTTTGTCGTAAGAAAATTTATTAATCTCGTAGTTTAGATTACCGATTCGAATGTTTTGATTCTGTTCTTCGGCCTTTAGTTCGTAGTTCCTATCGTTCTCCACGACCCTACGGAGAAACTCTTTCTCTCTGAGGGATTGAGCTCGGTTAGCGTTTTCTATGTTCGTGACGTTTGTGTACTGTCGAATAAAGTTATCAGCCTGAGCTGTGGCTAAAGCCCCGTCATCAGGCATTGCATAAGCGCTTTTCGGTATTTCCGGAAGGACATAGTCCCTAGGAAGTGGGTAAGTTTGTGTAAATCTTTCGGCCATATTAGAATCCTCTCGACCCAAACGATCCCGTTCCTCCGTAGTTTCCAGGATAAGACGGCCTCAAGTAATCATAAATCATATTGCCAGAATATTGCGGGGCCCCGAATGAGGCTGAAGGCATTGTAAAGGCTTGGCCTATCGGGTTGAACATTGTCGGGGAAAGACCGCCACCCCCTCCTCCACCTAACATACCACCCCCTCCACCTGCCAACCCGCCCCCAAACAATGAAGTCCCTAAACTCCCCAAGGGGGCCATTAACCCACCGGATTGGCCTGCCCCAATATTAAAATCACCCCCGCCAGCAAGACTCCCCAGACCGCTACCAAGCATTCCGCCGATTGCGGTGCCCACCCCAGGAGCAACCACGCTACCTGCGATACCCCCGATAAGACCCCCGATAGAACCGAAGATTCCAGAGCTACGACTCCGATTTTTTTGGTCGGCAACGTATTTTGCTTGGTCATAGTTGAATTGATTAATTGCATTTTGGTTGGCCACATTGGCTTCGTTTTTTACTCGGTCTATGTCTTCTGCTCTTAGGTAGCCGGTGCTAAACAAATAATTTTCGGTTTGTTGGGGGGATAGGAAATCAGCTAGCTCTACCAGTCCTGGGGTATAAGCTGCCCCCTGTCTCATCAAATCCATTGAAGTAATGCCGAAATCCCGAGCTTGCAAATTTCTAGCCATTTCCCCAGTAGGGGGTAAACCAACGGCTTGAGCTTGTTCCGCGCTAGTCCTGCTAACTTGGGCCTGCACATCGGCGGGTATGGATCCCTGCAATAACTGGTTAACCAAAGAACTTATTTGAGTCGTCGCGCTCAAAGTACCGGGCAAACCAGTCTCTAATTGCCTTCTGAATTCTTTGTTGAGGTTTTGAGCAAAAGAAGAAAGCGCTGGGAACTGAGCTTCTTGCCCCAAAAAAGTCCCAAATGTTTCGGAAAGGGGCACATTCCTTGGTGCCACCAACTTGGGTGGTGGCGGTGGCGATCCCCCTCCTCCTCCTCCGCCCCCCATATTAGGCCATCCTCTCCGCTAAAGCCCAAGGCAAAGTGCGCATACGGTCGTCGTACTTGCCCCTCTGAAAACAAATCCAAGGACGGATACCCGATATATTCATGGCAGACCTAACGAGCTCTCTCCTAACGCTTTTGCTATCTGACGCTAAGGCTACAATTGCACCGCCTTCGGCATTAAAATCATTGCTCCAACTATTTATTTCTTCCGGCGTATTTACAAATTGAAATGCCAAAACCCCGTCAACCTTCCCATTCGAATTTTGGTGTACAATCAACTGCCCCAAGTCTGCAAAGAATTTGATCATAGCCTTTAAATCCTTGCGGTTCCAATGCCGATAGAAGGGAATTTTCTTTTCGACGTAGGTTGTCACTTGTCCATTGATATCTTTCATTTTAAGCCGTTCGTCAATAATTGCTTGCATTATAAGATATGCGGAATATCGCCCATGGCGAAGCCCACTCCCTGAACCTGCATAGTCAATCTCGCTCCCCCTCTTTTCTCCAGTAACTCAGCCCTTAAAAGCTCGATGGCTTTGTTTTCGTGGAAGGTAAAGAAGTCGGGCTTCTCTGTCTGCATCAAGGCGGTAACCATCTCCACCATAGCGGGGTAGTTTTGGATAGTCATGTACAAGGTGTCCACTTGCTTGGGGATAAAGCGAACCTTTGCCAGAATAGTCAGGGTCTGAGCCGCTGGGTCTTCGGAGGATTTAACGACGAAATACTTTCTTCGTGGCTCTAAGAGACCGGTAGAAGCGTTCAGAACAAAGTCTTCACCCCTGTCCACGACAACAACCCCAGCGTTCTCGCTATTCGAGGTGGTCCTATATCCTGGACCGTTCTCGTGGAAGTCGTACTCCCTAGCAAATAGGTCCACCCTCGTTGAATCAAAAGTTGCAAACAGTATGGAATCAACTTCGGTTGGCAGGTAGACCTCTCCGGTTGCCGCGATAGAAACAGTAAACTGTTTGATCGTGCCGAACCATTTGCCCCGAGTCATCAGGTGTTCTTCTGCTCGGTTGATCGCGTGGAGAAGGAGGGCGTCGTCGGTGTGCAACCCATCCTTTAAATCCAAGGCCATCCTGGCCCGCACGAAACCCAAGGTGCCCTGTTGAGCGCCGGAGATTGTCGATTGGTAAGCTACTCTTCGAGCACCCTCCAGCGTTTTGTCTAGGACGACAGATAGCCTTTCAACGGCTTTCGCCTCGAAAGTCTGGGCTAGTTCTAGCTGTCCGTTCTGTTCCCGCCAAAGGGCTAAGAGCATGAGACGCAGAGCGTCCAAATCTTGGATGATCAGAAGGTCGGTGTTAAGTGCTGCTGGTACAAAGTTGAGCTTGCCCGTTACCTCAACGGAAGACGGCGTGGGGTTGATGCCAGTAACTTGGTACGTCCGAAAGTCGGAGGAGGACAAGGGCTTGTTGATGGTGATCAAGCTCTGGCTGTTGGCAATGAACGCCTGCTCGCTGTTAGTTAAAAATCCGTTGGGTATGCTGGTCGTGGTAACTCGGATGATTGTGTTCAACCCGAAACCACCGAACCCGCTCGCTGCGGTTATGTTGCCCGTGGGATCTGGTAGTGTGAACTGTCCGGCAGTAACCGGGAGGGAGAACTTGGCCATCAGCCCCAACCAAGTACGCACCGCATAGAGACGTCTCTGGGCTTCGTTGATCCGAGCGATGACCCTAGAGTCGTCTTGGTACACGCCATTGTCGACGTATACAGAAAGCGTAGCCTTGGCTTCTGCTAGGGTAATAGCCATGGCTTAGTTGAGGATCTCAGGCCAGACGGCTTTGATTTCCTCAGGGGTAGTTCCAGGGATGGGGGTGCTCGTTACGTCACGAAGTTCCTGTTTTTCTGCGACAATGCGAGCAATCTCAGAAGTATTTTGAGTTTCAGTAGCCCGCATATAAGCGAGATCAAGAGCTGCTAGTTTTGGCTTACGCGCCTCACGCCACTTGTCTTTCCAAATCGCTTTGGCTTTATCTGGATTCACAGTCACAGCATCTGCGTTTTCCAGAATCTCCCATGCGGCGAGGAAAATAAAATCACTAGGGATTAAAGCTTCATCTATAATTTTGTAAGTTGATCCGGTAGGCAGTCCCTTGATTGCGCAATCTTCTAGAGTGTTAGATAATAAATATTCTGGAGAGGGATTTACAAAACTTATGTTTCCAGAAGCATTTATATAAATTATATTTTTTTTCATATTCGGTACCCCCGCTAAGCAGAAATTACTTGTACGTATGTTTTAGCTGCTGCTACATAACCCGAACCCTGTGACCCAGTAATAACTTGAAACGAAGAAACAGTGTTAGTTGTACTAGACGTGATATTTGGTACAAAGAGATCGACTATAGGTGCTTGCGCACCAAAGACAACTGAGTAATTAGCGTTAGCCATGTTGGTTGTAAATGTTACTGTAAAAGTGCTCGGGGCGGCAAGAACAACAGAAGCTATATTTCCGCTGGAGACTATGCCCCCAGTACTATTAAATACGACCCATGCTCGGACACCGTAAATAGGAGCTGTGCCCGTTTGCGCACCGTTTAACATGGAGGCTGTTATTGAACCGGCTGGCGGAGTAGGAGACGGCACCAGCGAAACAATATCAGAAACCAACCCCTTCTTGGTGTTACCCGAATCACTGGCATCCAATATGAGAACGCTGTCTGCCCCCACTATGGTCACGGTTGCGGCGCTGGTGACATAGTTCTTGATGTAATCCGTGAAGCCACCGCTCACGAAGATCTTCATAATCGGATTGGTTGCGGTGGTCGTATCGAACCAAACAACGTCCGCCGTCAGACCCGTGCTAGCTGTCGCGAACACGACCTTGCTGTTCAGGGCGAAAGCGGGGACGTCCAAGTACTGTGCGAACAGTTCGAGGAGATCCTGCGGTGTGCCGTAGCAGGTGTCGTTGGGGAGGGTTCCTGGGATTAAAGCCATATTAGATTACCACTATTACGGAAACATAGTTGCTTTCGGCGTATTGTGTATAGTTATAGTTGTAGGTTGAAAATCTGAAAGCCGTAGTAAACTGAGTCTCAGCCGTTGCTTGGGGAGTTCTAGAAAGAGGAGCAATCACAATAGGATTATTGTTTAGCCCTTGAGCAGAAATGTGAACCGCGTAATAAATAGACGGCATCGCAGTCGAAAAATTAACCGAGTAATCTCCAATTCCATTTCGAAGAACATTTGAGACATTCCCAGAACCGTAGATAAATCTATTGGTATTAGATAAATCCGAAGCACCTGAGGAGTTGAGAACAGAGTTAAATGTAACCCAAGCTCTAATCCCGTAAACAGGAGCAGTTCCCGTGGATGTGGAAAGTTTGGTAGCCGTGGATGCATTGCCAGCTAAAGCACCCGTGAAGGTCGTGGCCACGACATTGCCGGCGTTGGTGATGACCACCTGATCCGTGCCGGCCACGCTGATGACGGCTGATGTGTTCGTTGGGTCTGCTCTTAGTCCTAGGCTCATTTGTTCTCCTCGGTAGTATCAGCAGGAAGCGGAGTGTTGCCTTCGGCAATCCATTTCAAGTATTCTTTGTAGTCAGCGTTGGCTGGGTCGAAGGGGATTTGCGCGCCATCATCTCTAACAACTATATTGTTTACTTCGCCAGTAAGAAGTTTTGATAATTTGTAGTTCATAGTTCTGCCTCAAATCCAGCCGTTACTGCCACTCTAACAGTTACAGACCAATTATTGCTTGAATTGTTAATCACAACACCACCTGTTGAATTTGGCGCGCCTGCTTGATTTAATAATTGAACAACACCAGCACTTCCAGAGGCCACAGCATATGAAGCACCAGAAGCCAATGTTGGGGTTGTCCTCATGGTTACTGGGAATGTTAGCCCGCCTCCATAAAGCTCTGCTCCACTTTGCGCCAATCCAAGTCCTTGAGTTGTTTTAAAGAAATACCTCTGACACAACGCCAACTCCGTCCCAATCGGCCTGCGCTCAAACTCGGTTGCGGTCGAACCTTGTTCTAGTTGGACTCCTGTGATGTAGACTGAGTCATCAGCACCAGCAGCAGTTGCAGGTGGAGTCCAATACATATAAAATCCCAACTGTGTTGTAGAAGACGGTACCGTCCCCGTAAGAGAATAACGTGTCCAAGTCGAAGTTATTGCTTGGGTGGAAGCCGCAAAATCGTTAAGACCGGTATAGGCGTAGACTCTTTGGTCTACTCCCGTTCCGCTGCGGATCCTCACAAAGAGGGGTCCACCAGAATAGTTTGATCCAGTTTTGGCCCAAAAAGAAAGAGTTACAGGGGACCCGACAAGATCGTACGTATTTGTTGATTCATTCGAGTACTGTAAACTAAGAGACTCGGCTGACGTATTTCCAGAAGCTCTTTGTAACGCCAAAGCATACTCAAAACCGGCAAGTCCGCTTGCTATACGACTTACTACCGCTCCATTTACGTCAGAAGATCTATTAGCGCCCCATCTATCAGCCGTATAATAATTTGCTAGGGTGGGGTTAGTAAAACTAGTCCCACGTTGCCAAATCCGCATATCACCATTGTAAATACGATTCTTAAAACCAGCACCAACGGCAGCCGTGATCTGAGTAGTCAGATCTGGGAACGTGATGGAGGATCCTGAAATTGCTATGCTCATTGTTATCCTTCGTACATGATGTTGATCCCGCCAAAGTCAAGTGTGTCTGATCCACCTTCTGTAGTTAGGCGGATACGATCAAGTGTACCTGGGAGGTCTTTGGTCCCACCGCCATGCGCAACATTTGTGCCGCCAATGTCACCAACAACAGAAGACCAATTCCATTTGTTGCTACTACCGAAAGATAATATAGTCGAAACGCCGCTAATTGAAGATGACGATGCGGAGCCAGGCATAATTGTAAATCCACTGCTGAATTGGGCATTAAGTGTGTTGGATCTCCACGTGCAACCAACGTAAGAAGTGTTTTCAATGCCTGCACTTGTACCGAGTCTTATAACAAGTGGTGATGAACCATTTGTGCTCACTGTAGAATACATAACCGTAATTCTCTTCACCCAACTCGGAATACCAGTAAAATCAACGGATGTTCCTGTTGCGCTTTGGGCTGTGGCAAGTGTCATCGGTTGCGACAACTTTGCGGGGGTCACATTTGCATTTAAAATTTTAGCCGTTGTCACATTATTGTCCGCAATCGTAGCCGTTGTGATATTGGACGCGGCGATATTGCCCGTCACAATCCCAGTCGTTCCGCTAAGAGAAAGAGGCATTAGACTATACTCCAAGTTGAGCCAGTTGGGACGGTAACCGTAACGCCGTTATCGATAACGAGCGGGCCGAAAGAACCCGCGTTAGCTCCTGCGCTGATTGAATAACTCACGGTTACGCTGACGGGGTTTTCCCAGAAAACTAAATTGCCCGCACCGCCCTTGGCCCCCGATCCTGGCGGGATCAGAGTTTTGATATTGGCGATCGAGACCTTCTGGGTAATCCCACCCGAAACAATCGGCAAAATCGCTGTGTCGGGAGGCGTGGTGAGTAACTCAGAAAGGTTTGATATTTTTACGCCAGCCATTGAAAACTATCTCCCGTAAAAGCAAGCTCAAGTCAAGTAAACAGTTCGGCCTCGTCAAAGACGTTCGGATCGATTTCTGCGGGGAAAAAGGACAGGTTAGCCAAAGACATGGAAGCGGTAGGGGCCACGCTAAGGGTGATGTTATTACCACTAATAGCGGCCACAGATGCCCCAGAAGGGATGACCTGTGTGGCTCCCACAAACAGGGGTGGGGTTGGCGGTCTAAAGAGAGCGGTAAAGGTAAAAGACTCAAAGGCAACATTGGAAAGGGTAACCGTGAGGCCAACAATATTAGTAATCAATGTACCGTAAGGGAAATAGACCAAAGAGTTATCAATAAGCTGTCCTATCTTTAACCCCCCGACATCTGGTACGGTCACGGTATTTAACCCTAAAGTGGTCGTGGTTGATTTGAAAACCCCGGTAGCTGTCGCAAGAAAGCCTTGCTGGATATCGGCGGAACTTGCGACCACAATTACGGGATTCCCACTAATCAGGGTTGCCGTGGTTATCTTAGCCTCTTCCGCAACAACAAGCTCTCCATTAGCTATGTTGGGATCGGTTCCCGTGCTGTCGTCCCCCGCCAAGGCCAAAGTCCCACCCAAACCAGGAACAGTAAATCCTGGAGGGCAACAGTTAATTTCTTCACAAGATTCTTCGGGCATTAGACAACCTCCACATAATCGGTTCCTTGGTACTGTTCAAGTTGCCTCTGGCCAAGGACAAGGAAGCGAGTCAGTTGGGCGTGGCCACGCCATTCGATACGGAACTGGAAATCGTTGCCAAAATAATAAGGTCTTCCCACAATAGGATCCGCATCGTCTGGGGGAGTCGGCATACGAATCTGGGGACGATACTGGGCTTGTAGATTTTTGGGGGCAAACATATCCTCGCAATCTCCATTTGGTGTTTTAACGGGGATAATCGTAAAGTCCCCCAAAACCCCGGTTATCGTATAGGCAATAAGTGGGTATGTCCCACTTCGTGTAACTGTCGAAAAGGCAATGCCCGCGGCAGTCAAAGCATTGGAGATCGCCAAAGCATCTGCGATTGCGTTGTCGGAGTTTACAAATTTAAGGGGTTCGGTGTACACGGAACCTCCCGCTGCAGGCACGGAAATTCGATACCAGTTAATGGTGGACGTGGTGAAACCAATCGTAACGGTGCTGGAAGCCAAATTAAATTCGGTAGCAACTCCTGTAACCACACAGTTCTCAACGGTGGCGCATCGAGAAAACGTATGCCAATCCCTAAAGCAGGGGTACTCATCGGGTCGCCAGTAAACTGAAAACTCTGTGTTGCCCCGTAAGGAACCCAACCATAAATCGGCTCGTATTAGTTTCTTAACTTCAGAGGGAGATCCCAACTGAAAACTACGAGTTTCTAGGATAGACTTAATCGGGACTGGGGCTGAGTTTACGGGTTGGTCTATATAAGTGTCGGTAGTTATCTCCCAGATGGTGTTCGTCGCGTTGACATTATAATCCACACAGAAAGCAAAGGCTCTGGGTTTCCCGTCCACCACTCCAGTAACTAATTTGGTAACATCCAATCCCCTCCACATGCCGTCGTAACAAGAGGCTCGTTGGGCGCCAATCGAAGCTAACGTGGTGAAATCTAGGGCGACGATAGTTGAAAACGTAATAGGCCGTTTTGTCAAAGCTGAATTTGAAACCCCAGTAAACGTTATTTCGGGGGTGGCGGTAAATAAGAATCGATTGTCGAAAACAATAGAGCTGCAATTTTTGAGCATGCTCTTGGTGTCAAAGTCTAGAACTGAGTTCATCTCGGCGGAAAGCGGTACTCTACCGAAAGTGTTGAATTCTGCTCGAGCGTTTCGGTATGTTCTCAACCCGTCGAAAGAGCGAAAGAAAATATCACCATTTGCAGAAGTCAAAGACTCCTGCCCGGTCGACCCGATCGAGGCTAACGCAATACGCTGGAACCCAGCGGTGTTTTTCCATTGGGAGCGAGGAACGGAAACGGCAAGAGAAA
>Ga0209087_1002128_pt1 | contig 11236 bp, 26 predicted proteins | sample S_130805_EF_Meta_FD_187321 | JGI IMG/M metagenome (GOLD analysis project Ga0209087, IMG submission 187321) | Freshwater microbial communities from Lake Simoncouche, Canada to study carbon cycling - S_130805_EF_MetaG (SPAdes) (version 2) | ecosystem: Environmental > Aquatic > Freshwater > Lake ...
GCTGATTCTCAGCCAGCCGGGAGATGTCGGCAGAGATGTAGTTTGCGGCCAGCTTCTTGGCCTCAGCAATGCGCCGTTTTGCATCAGGGTCGGGAGATTCCGTGTAAGCCTCGATGAGTCCGTTCATCGCTAGGCTCCTTCGCCTGGCATCATCGGTCCGCCGCGCGATGCACGCAGGCCGTCTAGCGCTCTTGGCCGCCTGTTCAGAAGCTGGCGCATGTCTCCGGCGGGATCTGGCTCCCAGCGCGCCGGACTGCTCAGAACCTCGACGTCCTGGCTAGTCGGGTTGCGCGGGAAGATCTCGTTCTCGGCGTATACCGGAGGTGAGATGAGGCCGGACAGTAAGGGGCTGCTGCCGATAACGGCGGCGTTGCCGGCGAGCGAACCTGGCCCGCGAGAGAGGTCCGCAAACGGCAGCGTCACTCCGGTCAGCCGCTTGACCGACCCTTCAATGCTCGGGACTTCTCCGCGAGTGAACTGCTGGGGAGGCGCTGGGCGCACTGCGCCGTACTTGTCTTCGTTAGCCATGCAGGATTTATGTCCCGCAGGCAGGCGACAGGGCTACTTGGCCACCAGGTACAGCCCAACATTCGCAAAGGCGTACCCCATGTACGCGATACCTAAGCCTGGATTCCCGCGAAAGAACTGCTCCGCTGAGACGTAGGCGTAGATGCAGCCGGTCAGGGCTATGAGGTGGCTACTCATATTGGGAACTGTTCGTTTTCCGTTGCTTTTGAAATACGTTCGGGGCTCATGTCGCTGGTGGCGACAGACGGGCCAGCAGGGAGCGGAGCGTAGCGGCTGTGGGGTGGCTCATCGGAAACGCAAACTTGATGCACTCCTCCACCGCCTCCCGCTCCTCGTTGGTGAGCGCGAACGGCGTCAGGGAGCAGTACTGTGTTGTAGTGCCAACGACGTGCGGGCAGGGGGTTTCCTGCTTGGCCGCATTTTCCGGTGCCGGAAAGTTTTCTTGCGAGGAATCTTGACAGTCCATTTGGACGATCACACTGCCGCTGACCACTGACAACGTGGCGTCTTGATCCGCGAGGCGTCGGATGGCTTCGCGCAACCGCTCAATCTCGGCCGCCGCCTCGTCCATAAGGTCGGATGCGGGCACTGAGCCGGCTTCGATTGCCCAGCGATCTAGCCGCGTGACGATGTCGCTGTCTTTGGTTCCCATTCTCCGCACCACTCCTCGATGAGTACTTGTGGCCAGAGCGCGTCAACTACGCGCAGCTCTGCGTCTTCCACCGCCGCCGGAAGGGGGGCGTGACGCCGGCACTCCCCCTGCTCGCTGTCGCTCGTCGCCCTGTCGAAAAACCTGCAGGTCAAGCAGGCTTGTTCTTGTCCGCTACTCATTGTGGTGCTCCCTGTCTGCTGCCACTAGATAGGCCAACGCTAACATTGTCTCCCGCCCAGTCTGGGGGTGTCAACGCTCTGTAGTAGCGATTCTAACGAAATAGACTGGGTTGCCGCGATCAAGCATTCTTGGCAGCCGCCGAACGGGCATCCCTTCCCATTCGGTCAGCCGCGCAGAATGCCTAGAAGCCCACGAGCTCTTCTTCGTGGTTCTCGGAGCGGTCACGCTTGCGCCACCGCAGGCTCTTGCCGACCTCGTTGGCCAGCAAGCGCAGCGACGTGCCAGTCGTGCCGTCCTTCTTGGTGTACTGCTCGAGCTGCAGGTTGCCGCGAATCACCACGCGGTCTCCTGGCTGGAGCGACTCGGCGACGATGTCGGCCTGCTCATCGAACACCACGACGTCGAGCCAGGTGGTCTGCTCGCCGGTTGGGGTCTTGGAGCTAGAGGCAACCGAGAAGTTCGCCATCTGCTTGCCGGTCTTGGTCATCCGCACCTCAGGCATGCGGCCTACGTTTCCTGTGACTGTGGCCTCAATCATGAGAGCCTCCTTGCGCTAGGGTTACCGAACTAGCGCACGGTTGTACACGCCTTAGGAAAAGCGCGCAAGGCCCAACTCGTCGTCAAACAAGAACCAGAACGGGCTAACCACCAAGTCCGACGGGGCGGCCACCTGGAGACTGCGGTTTGCCGTAGTTCTTCCACATGGAGTTGGTGCGCATCTGGTTGCCGATGAACTTGTCCTGGCTGGCATTGGCTCCGCGCACGTCCTTCCAGGAGTCGTTGAGGTACGGATCAGCCCCGTAGCCAGTGTCCAGCGGGTTGTGCTCGTCACCCGCTACAGGCGGACGAGGCAGCAGACTTGAGCTGCCGGACGTCAGGAAGCCGAGAACCGACTCCCGGCCGGCTGGGGTGTGCAGCTTGCTTGGCGGCACCTGGCTGGGGTCCATGTCAAGGACCATTGGGTCGCCGTCTCCGGCGTGCCTGTCTAGCGTCATTGGCTTGTCTTCGCCGCGCGGGTACGCGAAGTCCATTGGGCGTCGCCGACGAATGACTTCCGGCATGGGCGTTGGGGGCGGGAGATTGTCGGCCGCAAAAGGACCCTCCTCAAAGGGATCTTCCGGGTTTCGGCGAGGGCTGAACTCGCTCTGGAGGTCTCGGATGCGGGACTCGACTGAACTGGTCTTTGGCATGGTGGCTCCTTGCTTGTTTTATGGGTCGGGGCCTTTCAAAAACGGGAAAAAATCCAGGGGCTGCATTTACATGAGGGGCGGGCGCGAAAGGGGGGGCTCGGGGCCTTTGATCTGTCGCCGTAAGTCCTTTGCCAGCGCGGGCTTGCGTTGTCGGACAAGGAACACGCGGTCGTGAAGGTGGCCCGAGCCAATTAAATCTGGGTCCTGTTACCAAACCTCTACCCATCCACTCGCCCGGCATAGGTTCCGTAACACCCGCTGTCCGCAGTTCGCGAATTGCGAACGACCCTGTTTTCAGGCACCGGCGAGTAACAGTGTCAGCAGCACCCAGTGCACTTCGCACCGGACTGACTGGCATGGGATTTGGTCATGCACGTCAAGCATTGCGTTATCGGCGCACTCAGGTTCTTTCGGGTTCTGCCTCACATCAGCGTCGAGGCCTACTGGGCTGTCAAGCAGGACGGCAACAGGATCTGTCTCGGAGACCCTGAGGTCTCTCAGTGGTTCAGGAGCATTGACGCTGCTCGCAGCTTTGCGGACAGCCTTGTGGCTGACTCTCCCGCTGGGCCGACGTTTGCCCTAGCGGCTCGGGTGGATGGCTTTGATGCCAATGGCTACTCGGCCGAAGTGGTGCACGAAGTCTGCGCTCCCGACTTCGCTGCGGACTGGTGCGACAACGGGCTCTACATGCGAGCCACTGCTTGAGCTGAAGGCTCGCGGTCCGGTGGCACGGAGTGACTAAGTGCCACCCACCCTGCGCCTTTGCAGGTTGTTCGGGTCTTTCTCTTGGAGGATTGGAAATGCTTTGGCTTCTACGCGCAGCGATGCGTGCTGTGCTGGTCCTTGTGCTCTTGGACTGCGCCGCCAACGTGGTACTGGCGCTGCTCCGTGCTTGGGTCGCTTCACACTGAAAGGAGGCCAATATGGCCAAGACTGTACTGGTTGATGTCTACGAGAGCAGTGGCGACAGTTACTCGTTCTACATGGATCTCAAGGGCTGGAAGCAGCTCAAGATCTACATGAAGGACTTAATCAACACGTGGGACGGCACGTTCTACATTGCGTGGAAGGTGCGTAACGCTTGGAACTACAGGCCGCGAATGACCCGCGACTTCTACGGATGCATCCGGCCAGACGGGTTTGACGTGATCGGCAATCGCCGGGCCGGCAAGACGATGGTCTTTAGGCTCGAGCCAGAAAGGGCTGGTTGTTGCGAATAACCCTTGTTTTCAGGGGTCGGCGAGTATCAGTAGCAGGTCAGCGGCACCTACCACCAACCGCATTTCCTGCTCAGTCTTTTAGTCGGCAGTCAGCCGGCGGACTGGGCGGGAGTTCTGTGGAGGTGTCCCATGTCCTTTCGTAAGGGTGACCTGTTTGTTGCGGCCTGTGTCCTGGTGGCCGTTGGTTCGATGGCGTCGATGTTCCTGTCTACGGGCGGCCCGTCTCACTACGTCACTCGGTACGTGGTGAGCCCTCTTGGTGAGCTGGGCCAGTCGGTCTCTGACTGGTGGCATGCTCCGACTCGGGCTCAGCTGATGGCGAAGATCACTTCGACTGAGGCCGTCAACCAGCAGGTCCTGGCTGCTTGCCAGAGGCAGGTCTCGGTGGCGGAACAGGAGCGTGATCAGGCCATTGAGGCAGATCGGCGTAACCAGCAGGTGCTGGATGCTGCGAAGGCACAGATTGCTGTGGCTGAGGGAGAACGCGACCGGCTCTTTGCTGAGCTGGCTTCGCTGCGTTCCCGCCATGCCACGCTGTGCCAGCAGCTGCTCGAGCTGGGCAATGACGTGCCCAGTGTTCTGGCTGGAGAGTAGCCCGAAACCCGCTTCGGCGGGTCCTGCCGTTAGGCGGCAGCTGATGAGGGCAGTTTCCCTGTGCTTTGGAGGTGTTTGATGGCACGCAAAAAGATGTGGGCCCTGTGGATGTATGTGCCTGGATGGTTCCAGTTCGAGGCCATCCCTGCCAGGACCAAGAAGGAGGCGACCCTCATTATCCGTGCCAAGTACGGGCAATGGATGAATGACACCTACAAGGGCCGCTGGAAGGTGGCCCCTGCTGTTCGCCCCTGATTTCAGGGGTCGGCGAGTAAAGGTAGACGGCTCGCGATCGGTGGCCTGGCTTCGGCTGGGCCACCATTCCTGCGCCGTTGCAGGCCTGCGTGTTCCGCAGGTTCTAGTTGTTGGGAGGAATAAAAGATGACGCTCGTGACCCTGAGTGCAGCTCAAGGCTGTGCCATCCTGGCTGTGATAGCCAGCGTGTACGTGACCTGGAAGATGGCCGTGTCTGCCCGAGACCGGGTCGACTGGCTCAAGGACGACATGGACGACCGCGAGTCTGCCATGTCCGTGATGGTAGACGGCATGAGCCAGAAGGTTGACGCACTGTCTGCTCAGGTCGAGCGGCTGGCGGCTAAGTTACAGGACCGCACGCTGGATGCGGCCCGTGTCCGGATGAAGAAGATCGGAGGTGCTAAATGACCCAGTGCTTTGAGATGGGAACGTGCGACGACGGCGTAGGCCTTGCTCGCGTCTCGCTCGGTTGCGGCCAGGTTCTTTTGGCGTACACGAGGGACAAGCAAGGCAATCACGGAATCATCTTCCGTGAGATCACCGAGCCTGTTGAGCCCGGCACTATGGTGCGAGGAGACGACCCCCGAATGGGCGGCCGAGCACTGTTCTTGCTGTGCAATTCTCTGGCACCTGCCAAAGCTTTGCAGCGGAGCGTCAACAAACTGTGCGAGCAGCTGGCTGCTGCAGAACACGGAAGATCAACGGCGGCCACCACAGGATTCACCATGACTCATGAAGTAGCAGGGCCGTCCGTTGCATCGGCTGGTTCTGTGGAGAAGTGCCCAGTGTGCGGAGGGCCGTCGCTTACTGACGATGAACGGTTGGCGATACAGTGGATAGTCGGAGAAGCGTTGTCGGCTGACGGCGTTAGCATTCAAGCCACGCTGCGGTGGCTACTGGAGCGGACGCGGGACGCGAGCAAGTAGCCACAGAAAACCCCCTGATTTCAGGGGTCGGCGAGTAGTAGTAGACGGTTCGATAGCCCTGCCGGGCACCCTACCCGGCGGGGCTTTTTCATTTCTCTAACCCGGAGTTTCACATGGCTATGCCAGCGTGGCCCCCTTACCTGGTGATGCAGTATCGGTGCGGCAAGGTCAAGAAGAATCGTGTCTACGCTCTGGTCCGCAACAAGAGCGAGGCAAAGGCGCTCGTGATTGCTGCCTCAGTCAAGCGCCGCAAGGAGAACGAGTTCTACGTGGTGATCGACGGACCCAAGTCCGCACGAGACCCGGACAACACGTACTTCGTCGGCGCTCTGTGCCATCCCGGCCGTGAGATTGTTCTCATGGAAGGCGAGGATCATCCGATCCTCATGCCTGTCGAGGTGGCTCGGATGTACGAGGGCGATGAGTCGGTCAAGTTCCTGACCCAGAATCGCCAGGCACTTTCCGCTCCCGCGCAGAAGGAGGAGGGGCCAAAGGAATGAGAAGACACACTGTTGCCGCACGAGGCGTGACAGTGTCATTCCTCATGGACGAGCTGAGATCGTACGACGACGCGCTCGATGCGCTAGTCTCTAGCAAGGACGGATTGGGCGAGTTCACTGACGCCCACATGGAATCAGTGACCAGTCTCTACACCAAGATCAGGACTGCAATCCTGATCGCAACAGAGGGGCAATCCCTCAGGAGGGAAACTCGTGAGCGACTCACTTACGACTGTGACCTTGACGAATGACCAGCTCGAGGTCGTGCTGGATGCGCTTGATCGGTACAGGCAGGAGCACCACGACCTGCTGATGGTGTCTGACTTCGACGACGAGACGTTCGGCTTAATCTCCGAGCGTGTCGAGGTCGCAGTCCAACTGATGCGCGATCTGGGCGTTGAGATCGGCACCGACTCGGAAGAGGAGGTGGTTGAATGAACGTAGCCACAGGGAATCGTGTGACGGCACAGGATCTTGTGCGTGTCGAGAAGCTGTTGACTCAGGTCCACACGCTTCAGAACGCTGCACTTGCGTTTCACGACAGCCTCCACAACCTGCGTACTGACCGGCTCGAGAGCGCGAAGCGTTGCGTAGCCACAGGCGCAAAGGTGTTTGCCAAAGAGGAAGACACCCCAGTCCAGGAGCTCGAACGAGACATCGCCTTGCTTCGGGCCCGCCTGCAGTGCGAGCTGTGGCATGAGTGGTGGGCTGAAGTGGAGCAGGAGTTGGCCAAGCTCAACGCTGCGTTCGTGGAGTTCAGGGCAACGAAGAGCCTTGAGTCAGTGCTGGATTTCTGCAGCGATTGACCCTTGATTTCAGGGGTCGGCGAGTTAATTCGGGAGGCCGGTGACCATGGTGGCGCCGGCCTCCCTTTTCTTTTCGGGAGGTGTTCCGATGGGGAGTTACGTGTTCAGTCTCTATGTCGTTGAGCTGGATCCCGCCGTGCTTGATCACGGCCGAGTCCGGCGAGCCAACCCTAAGGGTGGTGCCCGCTGCCTGTATGTAGGCAGCACCGCCCATGACCCCGAGTACCGGTACGCCCAGCACAAGCAGGGTGTACATGCGAACAGGGGATACGTTACACAGTACGGGCGCGGACTGAGGACGGACCTCAGTGATGGCCGCACGTACACAACAAGGCAGGACGCCGAGCGGGCTGAGGCACAGCTTGCCGAGCAACTCAGGAAGGAGGGCTACTCAGTATGGTCACGGTGAAACAGGTGCCCGCCAAGCAAGTGCTTGACGAGGTGTGTCTCAAAACTATTTGGGCTGCAAGGAGCGGGGCTCGCGCATTTGGTGAGCCAACGGCAAAGCTGGTGGCATCACACCCACTGCTCGGTCACATCCAAAAAAAGAAAGCTGCTATCGCACGCCTTCGTCGGCAGCTTGACGGCTACTGTAATTGCGAACCCTGCCGAGAGCACGACGCAGAAGAGCTTGCCGTAGTGGAAGCCAAGATCGCGCTCGAGTTTAAGCAGCTGCAAAACAGCATCGGCGACCTGCAGCACAGCCTGACTCGAGCAAAGGAGCTGATCGACGAAGCGGTCAACCTGCTTCGGGTTCAGTCTCTGCTGTCCGTTTGTCCCGACCAATAGGAGGCACGATGAACGAAGACCCAATCGGTGCATCGCTACTCGCATCAGCAGAGTTGGCATTCCAACTGCGAGTGCTGGTAGCTGACGTGATCTACCACCACCAGCGCGGCTACTCAGCCGACGAGGTTGGCAACGTGCTCGACTACGCAGAGTCACACTGCCATCGGATCCTGTCGCAACTCAATGCAGTGCAGGATCACTTGGCTGTTGTGAAGGCAATCGACCGCATGGCCGACGTGTCCTGCGGCGACTGACGAAAACCCCTTGTTTTCAGGGGTCGGCGATTACTTGTAGAGGGCTGGCAGCGCCGGGCTGTCAGCCCTCTTTTCTTTTTCCCGGCGTGCTTAGGGAGGTGTCCCATGTCGAGCGAGAACCATGAGTCGGAGGCCCCAGCTGTGGAGGCCATGCAGTTCATCCGTTTGGATGAGTGCCGTAACCGGCTGTGCGCCGGCCCGGTGTCAGTGGATCGGTCTGCCTTTGTCCGTGCGTTGGCTCGCTGCACCAACGGCGAACGACGCGAGGTGGCTGACATGCTCCTCGCCGAGAAGTTCGGGGAGCTGTGATGAACTACAACTTCAGCGAATTGCTGGGTCTCATTGAACCGGCGTTCAAGCTGGCGTTCGGCCTGGCTGGGATGGTGCAAACCCACCCGGACCAGGTCACTGCCTGCTGTGCCCTGTATATCGCAGGTGCCAGGTTTCTCACGGTCCTTCGCCGCCGGCGGATCTGACCAGACGCATGGGTCGTGTGGCCCACGTCAATCTCTTCTCTCCATTCTGGAGGTGTTCGATGGCTGATCCTGTCACGGATGATGGCCCGAAGGTGATCGACGTCTTGCTTGAGGGCAAGGTTGTCGGCCAGGTATTCGGCGTGGGTCGACGGTTCTATTTCATTCTCACCGACGAGCGCGACGACAAGCCGCGCGGTTGGTATCGCAATGCCGACGCTGCCGTCGAGGCGGCATGGCATCAGGCGAAGGTGCTCGAGCAGGCAGAGTTCTGGGAGATCATGCTCGACACCTGATCTATGCAAGTGCAGCACTGTGCTGTACGTTAGTACACCTCCCGGCAGGCGGGCCGCTTTAGTCGCAAGGCTGGGCGGCCCGTCTGCTTTTCACACCGAAAGGGATCCAATGACGATTCAGATTGCTGGCTCTGCGGCGATTGTCTTCGGGCAGAACAAGCCGCATCTCCGCTCACTGTTGCAGACAGCCTGCGACAATCAGGGGTGGGGCAAGATGGTCAACCGCCCACCGTCAAAGCACAGCTCGCTCGAGCGTGCCATGCAGACGGTGTGCAAGGGGCTCTCGATCGAGGCGGACGCGGTGCTATCCGTGCGTGCACTCGAGCCTGAGCTTTCGTTCGAGGCGACGCGTGTCCGCAAGGGCACGACGCGCAACACGGTGACGCACCTCGCTTCCGCTCAGGTGGACGAGGCTGCTGGCCGTGTGACATTGGTCAGCTGGAATCCTCAGGCCGACAGCCTTCAGCTGTCTACCGATTTGGATGCGGAGTACCAGAGCAACCTGCTCTACGTAACTCCGGCCCAGCTGCACGGTGTCATCGCCAATGTAGTAGCCAAGCTCAAGGGCGTGGAGCTGGGCGGACGGAATGTCTTCTACATCCCACAGTCTGGGGTGCAGACGTTCAGTCAGTGGCAGTCCGATGCCCAGATCTCTAGCTACCACACCGTGCCTCTCGAGACTGCCAAGTCTCCGGACACAGTGAAGCACATCCTCGACCAGCTCAACGAGGAGGTGACGCGAGAGGGTGCGGCAGTGCTAGAGGCAGCCGCCTCTGGTTCGGTCGAGCCACGATCGGCGAAAGCTATGGCCAAGCGTGCTCGTGCACTGGTCGACAAGATCAAGTCGTACGAGTCGGCGCTTGGTCAGTGCCTTGACTGGATGCGTGAGCCTCTCGAGCAGGCAGAGAGTGCACTGGCTGTCACCACCCTGCTGTCGGTGTCAGCGTGAGATAGCCCCTGATTTCAGGGGCCGGCGATTACTAGTAGAGGGCAGCGCGTGCTGCTCCGTTCTTTCGGTTCTCAACCAGGAGATTTCTATGGCCACTCATACGGCCAACGAGTCCTTGTTCATTGCACTGCAGGTTGTTCCGTCCATTGTGTGGGGCGGCACCGGCGTTGGTAAGACGACGGTCATCGCTCAGCTGGCGAAGGCGCTCAAGCGTAACTTCCACCTGCTGATCGGCTCGACCCACCTGCCTGAGGATTTCTCCGGCTACCCGGACGCTGACCGCGAGGCCGGCGTGATCCGCATGATGCCCACCTCGTGGGTGCAGGACTTCAAGGACGGGCTCGGGTTCCTGTTGCTTGACGAGTTCACGTGCGTGCCGCCGACGACGATGGCTGCAGAGCTGTCGCTCATCACGGAACGACGCGTGGGTGACGTGACTCTGCCAGAGTCAACGATCATCGTGGCTGCTGCCAATCCGCCGGAGCTTGCTCCCGGTGGCAACGCACTGCCGCCGTCGATGCGTAGTCGGTTCTTCCACTACCGGTGGCAGGTCGACCGCAACGAGTTGTTCAAGGGTTATCGGGCTGGCCTTGAGTGGTCGGCTCCGTCGTTCCCGACAGTGCCTGCTGACCATCGCCAGCTGTACCCCAAGTACGGCGCGTTGGTCGAGGCTTTCCTGCGGTCGGCTCCCGACTGCATGGAGAAGCTTCCGGATAGCGACGAGTGCCTGAGCTTTCCCAATCCACGCACGTGGTCGTACGTGGTCAAGGTTCTCAGTGCAGCCGAGTCGGTCGGGCACCAGCCCGGCAGCGGCGTGTTCCGCGAGCTGATCACTGGCTGCGTTGGCGACGCTGCTGGCGGTGAGTTCATGCGGTACATGGCGACGCTGGATCTGGTCAACCCAGCTGCGATCCTCGATGGCAGCGAGAAGTTCAAGTACAAGCCCGGCCGCCCGGACCTGTGCATCTGCTTGCTCACTGGCCTGGTCAAGGAGCTCCGCTCCGAGACGGACCAGGAGCGTTGGACGCGTGCCGCTCACGCGTTCATTGAGATCGGAGAGAACGAGATCGAGACGTTCCTCTCCCAGTTCAAGCCGCTCTGGGCGACCGTGTCTCAGGGTGGAGTTCGACCGGACGGATGGATGCCGGCTACTGGCCTCATGAACAAGCTCATGAAGCTCGTGCCGCAGGGCCTCAACTGATTCTAACTCTCACGAAAGGAGGTGGCCATGAGCCACGACGTTAAGTGGATTGACGGTGGTGATCAGAAGGACTATCCGGGCGGCATCGCTCTCCGCAATGCGGACGATGCCAAGCAGATCCTTCTCGAGACCGTGCGGCAGATCTATCCAGACTGCCCGCCGGGTGACTTCAACAGCCGTGCTTGCGTGCTTGCTCAGGCGATCACGATCCTGACGGCGACTGTCCTTCGCAGTGGCACATCTGCCATTGCCGAAGGCCGCGCCACTATCGAGGAGATTGCAATGTCCAGTACATACGCCACGCACATGCTGTGCCAGGCGGTGGCTGACTTGCTGACCCAAGACGTGGAGATCCTTGTTTCGGACCGAGCCAACCCCGAGTTCTCATCGAACTAGAGAGGAGCCGATGACACCAAGAGACAA
>Ga0209087_1002131_pt1 | contig 11232 bp, 12 predicted proteins | sample S_130805_EF_Meta_FD_187321 | JGI IMG/M metagenome (GOLD analysis project Ga0209087, IMG submission 187321) | Freshwater microbial communities from Lake Simoncouche, Canada to study carbon cycling - S_130805_EF_MetaG (SPAdes) (version 2) | ecosystem: Environmental > Aquatic > Freshwater > Lake ...
CCAGCTCCACCATGCACACTGGTGTTGACCAGAGTCGCACCGCGAGCATTAGACGGTGACAACCTACAGTCAGCCTTCAAAGCAGTGCGCGATGGGATAGCTGATTGGCTTGGCGTCGATGATGGCCATCAACAACTTGATTGGCAATACAAGCAGCGCAAAGATGGCCCCAAAGTCTACGCGGTCGAAATCGAGGTGATAGCATGATGGGGCTGACTTCAGTTGCCGTCAGCTTTTGGGGGAAAGTTGATTCTGTGTGCCAACATACCGAGGCTGTTGGTAATGAGGAGCTGTGGGACAGCACGCGAAAGCGGAAAAGAGGAACTAACAGCACAGATTCAGCGAGTACCCCGCTTTTTTGGCATAACAAACAATTCAATTGTCGCTGTGGGCGATTCTCGAAGACAATTTTCCCAATTACGCGCACGCGCACGGGGCAGGCATGAAAACTTTGGCAGAAAAAACAACTAAAAGCGGCGCGATTATGGGCAGACCGGTGGAATTTCCAATTGAAAACCCAGTCTGGCAGCAGATCATTGATGAGATTGCTGGCGGCAAAAGCCTGTCTGGCGCTTTGCGTTTGGAGGGAATGCCAAGCTATGGTTTGGCCAAGCTGATGATCCGAACCAACCCAGAGTACAAGGAAGCCTACGAAAAGGCCGTAGAAGACCGCGCAGACCGTTTGGCGGAGGAGATTGTTGAGTTGGCTGATATGGTGCCTCCAGACGGCTTAGAAGGCACTGCAATGAGCGCCTGGGTGAATCAGAAGCGGTTACAGGTCGATGCACGCAAATGGGTGGCCAGCAAGCTCAAGCCGCGGACGTATGGTGATCGGCTTGATGTCAGCGTCAGCGACAACCGGATCAGCGTTATTCAGGCGCTAGAGCAGGCGCAAGCTCGAGTGCAGATCGGCATGGCCAAGTCGGACGACATCACTGACGTAGAGCCGAAGTAGTATGTGCATATCTTTTAACGCTAAGTCATTGATCTATATGCTCTCTTACGAATTGCTTACAGAATCCATTTTACACGATGTCCATTATGTTAAGTCGATTGTGGATAACTCATGCGTTTCTGCCTACTAATTGTGCAGAATGTAGTTGTCCACAGGGCAATGTGTCTAACCTTGGCCTGATCATGCGCTCAGCCTGTGGATAACTTCCCAATTGCGCTTGGTCATGGCCGGATGTCGTGCGGCCAGCGCCCATGGCCTGCCCATCGGCTGGCCGGGCGGGGGGGGTAGGGCCAGCGCAAAGGCCGCGCCGGAACGGGCGGTATCACGAACAATTTTTTATTTTTTTAATGTACATTTCAATTGCTGGCGCATAGCAACTGGATTGACCAACGCTCCTTAACTTTGTATTTCTAGAACTCCCTGCGCCAGCTTTTATTTGGTATATTAAGCCGATCAAAACAGGTTGGCACCACAACCAGCACCAGAGCAGCCAGCAAACTACCTAATGTCGCCATACTGATGCAAACCACAATTTACAAATCCGAAGAAGAGCAAAAGCTGATGGTGGAGTTATGGTCACCGGCCATAGCTGATGATCCGGAGGCTTTTGTGCTTTTTGCATTTCCTTGGGGCCAGAAGAATACGCCGCTGGAGAAGTTTAGTGGCCCACGCAAATGGCAAAGGGAAGTCCTACGCGACATTACCGCCCACATCAAAAAGCAAAAGGGTTTGATTGACTATGACACCATCCGCATGGCCGTGTCATCTGGTCGAGGCATTGGCAAATCAGCCCTGGTGTCCTGGTTGATTTTGTGGATGCTAACCACCCGCATTGGTGGCTCAGTAGTGGTCAGCGCCAACAGCGAGAACCAGCTGCGCTCAGTTACTTGGGCTGAGTTGACCAAATGGGCAGCCATGTTGATCAACAGCCACTGGTGGGAGATTAGTGCTACCAAACTGGTGCCAGCGCAATGGTTGACCGAGCTGGTGGAGCGCGATTTAAAGAAAGGCACACGCTACTGGGCTTGTGAAGGCAAGCTCTGGAGTGCTGAGAATCCCGATTCTTACGCTGGTGTGCACAATCAAGACGGCATGATGTTGATTTTTGATGAATCCAGCGGTATACCTAACCCGATTTGGGAGGTTGGAGCTGGATTCTTTACAGAAAACACGCCGGACAGGTATTGGTTTGCATTTTCCAACCCCCGGCGCAATGAGGGCTACTTTTTTGAGTGTTTTCACGCCAAACGGGACTTCTGGACGTCAAAAATTGTGGATGCTAGGACGGTGGAAGACACCGATAAGTCAATTTATCAGCAGATCATTGCCGAATATGGCGAGGACAGCAGCCAGGCCAAGGTTGAGGTCTATGGCGAGTTCCCTTCAGCTGGTGAGGATCAATTTATCAGCCCGGTGATTGTGGATGATGCTGCCAAGCGCCCGCGTTACAAGGATTTGACGGCACCAATCATCCTTGGAGTTGATCCAGCCAGGGGTGGAGCAGATTCGACTGTGATTGTGGTGAGACAAGGACGGGACATTGTGGCCATCAAGCGTTACAAGGGCGAGGACACGATGGAGATTGTTGGTCGGGTGATTGATGCGATTGAGGAATACAAACCAACGCTTACCGTCATTGATGAGGGTGGCCTTGGGTATGGGATACTAGATCGGCTGACAGAGCAGAGGTACAAGGTCAGAGGCGTGAACTTTGGAGGCAAGGCCAAGCACTCTCAGGCATTTGGAAATAAGCGAGCAGAGATGTGGAACGACATGCGTAACTGGCTGAAATCTGCTAGTATCCCCACAGATCGGCAGCTAAAGGCTGATTTCACTGGCCCAACGAAGAAACCCAATTCTTCAGGGACTATATTTTTGGAAGGCAAGAAAGAGATGCGAGCAAGAGGTTTAGCTTCACCGGATGCAGCTGATGCACTTGCAGTCACCTTTGCCTTTCCTGTGGCGCACAGAGAATACAGGGAGCCTACAATCAGGCAACTTTCTTCTCAAAGCGCAGTTTCAACCGGATGGATGGGGGCGTAGAATGGCAACTAAACCTGGACTTTATGCAAACATCCACGCCAAACAGGCACGTATCGCAGCGGGTAGCAAAGAAAAAATGCGCCCTGTAGGCGCAAAAGGCGCGCCAACGGCCAAAGATTTCAAAGATTCGGCCAAGACGGCCAAGAAGAAATAACATGGACTTTGCTGATATTTCAGGGTTTACGCCACAAGAGCAAGCGGCTCTGAACTATCATCGTTCACATCTTGTCAACAACACATATAAAGAAAACGCGGATAAGTCATTGACTACGTTTTACGGCACTGTTGTTGGTACAGACAAAGGCGCTAGAATCATCCCAACATATTGGGGTGGACAAACACGCGAAGTGCCAGACGCTATGCGGTTTGCAGCAAAATCTAACATTGATTTTCCAACGTATGCAGACGTTCCTACGGCTTTAGAAGCTGAGAAACGTATGCACAACATTATGGAACAAGACATTGGTGTTTTTACAAAAGCCAGAAAGAAATAACATGCCACTTGTTAAATCAAAATCTCCCGAAGCCTTCCGCAAAAACATCAAAGCCGAAGTCGCTGCCGGTAAGCCGGTCAAGCAGGCCGTGGCAATCGCTTACGCGGTCAAACGCGAAACAAAACCAATGAAGAAGAAATAATGGCAGATTACACAGGCATCGCCGCAGCCGGTGCTGTGGCCAACGGCGGCAAGCAAAAAGGCTCAGAGTCTAATGTTTTGGCGACTGCTCGCTCGCGCTTGGACATGGCTATTGCCGCGCTGTCTGAATCCCGCGAAGATGAGATCGACGACCTGAAGTTCTACGCTGGCTCGCCCGACAACCACTGGCAATGGCCAGCGGATGTACTGGCCACCCGTGGTGCTGTGCAAGGCCAGACCATCAACGCCAGGCCGTGCCTGACAATCAACAAACTGCCTCAACACGTAAGGCAAGTAACCAATGACCAACGGCAAAACCGCCCAAGTGGCAAAGTTATTCCAGCCGATGACCACGCAGACATTGAAGTTGCAGAAATCTTCAACGGCATGGTCAGACACATCGAGTACATCAGCGACGCTGACGTCGCGTACGATACTGCGTGTGAAAACCAAGTCTCCTACGGCGAAGGCTACATCCGCATCCTGACCGAGTACTGCGACGCAGACACGTTTGACCAAGACATCAAGATTGGCCGTGTTCGTAACTCATTCAGCGTCTACATGGATCCAACGATCCAAGACCCAACCGGCGCAGATCAACAATGGTGCTTTGTCACTGAAGACATCCCCAAAGACGAATACACCCGCAAATACCCTAACTCAGCGCCCATCACCACACTGCAATCGCTGGGTGTGGGCGACCAAAATTTGAGCCAGTGGCTCACCGAAGATACTATCCGCGTTGCTGATTACTACTATGTAGACTACGACAAATCAACGCTTAACTTGTACCCTGGAAATGTGACCGCTTTTGAAGGCACCCCAGAGGACAAACAACTGAAAGAAATTTATGGCAAACCTAAAAGATCTCGTGAATCGGATCGTGTCAAGATTAAATACTGCAAGATTAACGGCTATGAAATTCTTGAAGAACGCGATTGGGCGGGGAAATACATCCCCGTAGTCCGCATTGTTGGCAATGAATTTGAAGTTGATGGCCGCTTGTATGTGTCTGGCCTTGTGCGTAACGCCAAGGATGCCCAGCGCATGTACAACTACTGGGTAAGCCAAGAGGCAGAGATGCTTGCCTTGGCACCCAAAGCCCCGTTTATTGGTTACGGTGGCCAATTTGAGGGTTACGAAAACCAATGGAAGACAGCAAACACGACCAACTGGCCGTATTTGGAAGTCAATCCAGACGTCACAGACGGCCAAGGTGCTGTCCTGCCACTGCCAGCTAGGGCACAGCCTCCAATGGCCTCCAGTGGTCTGTTGCAAGCCAAAGCAGGCGCTTCTGAGGACATCAAGGCATCTACTGGCCAGTACAACGCATCTTTAGGTATGTCATCCAACGAACGCTCAGGCAAAGCCATTCTGGCCCGCCAGCGCGAAGGCGATGTGGGCACTTTCCATTACGGCGACAACTTGGCCCGTGGTGTGCGTCATATTGTGCGCCAGCTCGTGGATTTGATCCCCAAGGTGTACGACACCCAGCGCGTGGCTCGCATCATTGGTGTGGACGGCGAAACCAATATGGTCAAGTTAAACCCTGACCAGCCGGAAGCAGTCCGCAAGATTACCGATCAGAACAACCCTGACATTGTGATCGACAAGATTTACAACCCAAGCGTCGGCAAGTACGACGTGGTGGTTGCTACTGGCCCAGGCTACGCGACCAAGCGCCAAGAAGCCTTGGAAGCAATGGCTCAACTGTTGCAGGGTAACCCGCAACTGTGGGCTGTCGCCGGTGACCTGTTCGTGAAGAACATGGATTGGCCAGGTGCCCAAGAGATGGCCAAACGGTTTGCCAAGACGATTGATCCTAAGCTCATGGAAGACGGCGACAAGTCACCAGAGTTGCAAATGGCCGAACAGCAAATGCAAGCAATGGGTCAAGAGATGGAGCAGATGCACCAGATGATCCAAAACGTCGGCAGATCCATTGAGATGCAGGACATGGAGCGCAAAGATTTTGAAGCGCAAGTTAAGCTGTACGAAGCCGAGACCAAACGAATTGCTGCGGTGCAAGCTGGTATGAGCGAGCAACAAATCCAAGATATTGCAATGGGTGTAGTCGCTGCGGCAATGGAATCCCAAAACATGATCAACGAAATGCCTGGTCGTGAACAGCAACAAGAGATGATGCCTGAACAGGCTGAGTATGCACCGCCACCACAAGGAATGCCCCAATGATGTACAAGGCCGCTGATTTCGTAGGAATGCTGTTCCTTGCCCGTGACGTGGCGCACAGCGTCCACCTCAACACCCGCAGCTATTCTAAGCACGTTGCGCTCAATATTTTCTATGAGCGCATTATTGGTGCTGCGGATGACTTTGCTGAAGCCTATCAAGGCCGTCACGGTCTGATGGGGCCAATTACGTTGCATTCAGCCACCAAGACATCCAACATCATCGACTTTTTGCAAAACCAGCTAGATGAAATTGAAAAGTGCCGCTACGACGTAGTGGACAAATCTGACTCGTCGATACAGCAATTGATTGATAATATCGTTGAGATATATCTCCGCACTTTGTACAAACTCAAATTTTTGGCATAAGGAAACATCATGGCAAATTACACACAAGCAGCCGCGACCAAACAAATCAAAGTTGGTGCTGGAAAACTTTACGGCATTTTTGTCTCTGCCACTGTGGCGGGCACTTTGGTTGCTTATGACTCTGACGCATCAAGTAGCAGCGACCCCAAAATTTCAGACACCATCACTTTGGTCGCAGGCACAACGTACTTGAATATTCCCGCTGGCCTGTTTTTTAACAAAGGTCTTTATTTGGTGCTTGGCGGTACTTCTGCTTCATTCACTGTCGCATACGAGTAAGGGTTAATCATGGCCGTCGTCTTTCTCTCCCCAGTGGGCGGCGCAGCGGCCCAATTCTTTACCAACAGCGGTGTTCCTTTAACTGGCGGCAAGCTGTACACCTATGCTGCCGGTACAACAACACCACAAACGGCGTATACATCATCTAGTGGTGTAACGGCACACGCCAATCCAATCATCTTAGATTCCGCAGGCAGAGTGCCTGGTGGTGAAATCTGGCTAACATCATCCGCATATAAATTTGTTTTAAATACATCTACAGATGTACTTATAGCAACATACGACAATATTTCAGGTATCGGCGCTGCGTCTTATCTACTGCAAAATTTTACTGGCACAGGCTCGCAAACTGTATTTATACTGAGCACCGTTTCATTTGGCGAAAACTACACTTCTGTGTATATCAACGGCGTGTACCAGCAAAAAGATACCTATACCGTATCAGGCACAACTTTAACCTTTTCAACAGCGCCACCTTACACGTCATCTATTGAAGTCATGTACAACTAATCATGGCTAACAGCAAGATTTCCGCGCTAACCTCCGCAACAACACCGTTGGCGGGTACGGAGACTTTGCCTGTTGTTCAATCAAGTGCCACCACTAAAGTAACAGTAGCTAACTTAACTGCTGGCCGATCTGTTAGCGGGTCTAATTTTGTAGTGACAAGTTCAACAATTCCTGCAAATGGCGTATATCTTCCTGCTGCAAATTCTGTAGGTATTGCTACTAACAGCACGTTAAGAGCAACAATTGATGCTTCTGGTAATATGGGGCTAGGCGTTACGCCTGTTGCTTCTGTTTATGCGCCAAGCAGAAATTTATTTGTAGGCCAAGCAAGTACTCTTATTGGTCGAACAACCATTAACTTTACTTCTTTAAACACTAATGTTTACGAAGCAGTTACAACGTCAGTTGCAAGATTCATAAACGCAAGCACTGCCGCAGCCCAGTATTACCAGTATCTTGGCGCTCATGTTTGGCAAGTATCCACTAACACGCCAACTGCGGATACCGCCATAACATGGAGTACCGCAATGACGCTGGATGCGTCTAGTAATTTGGGCATAGGTGTTACCCCCGCAGTAAAACTTGATGTACTTGGAACAATTCAAGCAGCCGCAGCAGCTACACAAGATGCAGTTCGATTAGCTGGTAGGGCAGGTGGTACAGGGACTTTTGCGGTAACCCTTACGCCAACCACATTAGCTGCAAGCAGGACGTTAACACTGCCAGATGCTACAACTACTGTTGTTGGCACTGATGCAACTCAGACGTTAACAAATAAAACTCTAAGCAGTGGAACTCTTACTGGCACACTTACCGCTGGTGGTGGTGTTGGTACTAGCGGTCAGTTTTTGCAATCTACTGCAACAGGTGTTCAATGGGCTGCTGCAACAGGTACTTTAGCAAAACAAACTGATGTTTTTACCAGTGGAACAGCGGCTACTTATACCGCCCCCGCAAATACTCAATGGGTAAAAGTTACTGTTGTTGGTTGCGGAGGAAATGGCGGCGCTGCGTTACTTCAAAGGGGAACTGGTGGCAGTGCTGGTGCAGTAGCAATTAAATGGTTGGCTATGACCGCAGGGCAAACCTTAATTTATACAGTTTCAAACAGTGTTGGGACGGCTTCTACAGTGTCTTCTGGTACGTTAACAATCACAACAATAACCGCAAACTCAGGTTTAAACGGATCAACTGCTGCTTATACAGCAGGGGTTACTATTGGCAATCAAGGTGGTTCAGCATCTGGTGGAGACATAAACATTTCTGGTGGCGCTGCTGGCTCGGCTTATGGCGCATCTACATCAGTAACAACTCAAATATCGGGTGTTGGCGGAAATTGCCCAGGATTTGGTAATGGCGGCAATGCTGTTGGTGGGGCTATTTCAAGTGGTAACAATGCAACAGGCTATGGTGCTGGTGGTAGTGGAGCTGTAGGTTCTGTTACTGTTGGCAACGCCGTAGGCGGAGTTATTATTTTTGAAGCATTCTAAAGGTTAATCATGGTAACAACTTGGAAAATTACACAGCTTGAACGTCAAACATCAGACGGGTTTATTACCGCAGCACATTGGACTGCAACAGCAGCAGATGGAGACTATGCAGCCTCTGCTTATAGCACTTGTGGCTTTGCTATTGATACACTGTCCATCCCTTATGTCGATGTCACAGAAGCAAATGTGCTTGATTGGATATGGGTTAATGGCGTGGATAAAGATGCGACAGAAGCAAGACTAGCCGATCAAATTGAATTGCAAAAAAATCCTGTCAGTGCAACTGGCTTACCTTGGTAAAGGAATAATCATGTCACTTACGAAAACATCTTTTTCAATGATTCAAGGCGCTGTAGTCAACGTCTTGGACTTTGGCGCTAAGGGAGACGGAACTACTGATGACACTGCCGCAATTCAAGCGGCAATCAATTCTTTAGCGACAACGTCATCAGCAAGTGCAACTGGCGGTGGAACTGTTTATATTCCCGCGGGAAAATTCAGAATTACCAGCACCATAAAAATTGGGCATAACATTACGTTACTTGGTAATGGTGCGGGCGGTTACCCATTTATTGGGGTAAATTCAAAAATGTCAGAAATTTCTGCTGATTTTGGAGCAACGGTTAATCAATGGGCAATTGATAGTGCGACTTATATGACGGCTACTGGTTTGGCTGTTGCTTATGACGCATGGGTTAACGCTTCAATTGATACTGCATATAACAGTTTGCATAACGTTGCAATTAAAAATTTGGTTATTCGAGATGCCAACGAATCATTGCAAACTAATGTGCCTTGGGGTGCTATTCGATTGGTTGGATGTCCAAATGCAATCATTGAAAACATAAGCATTGCGGGGTTTGGTATTGGTGTTCAACTTAACACCAGTTTTGGGACATCAATTTCTAAAATTACAACCATAACAAACTACTACGGTTTGCTATGTTACAACGCCAACAACAACATTTATGTGCAAGGTCAGTTTGACAAAAAGGTTTCTCCTGCTAGTTTGACTGTTCCTGTTGGAAGAATACCAACATGGATGCCTGATGCTGCCTATTTTGCATCTGGCTTTTACATGAACGGCGCACACTATCAAAACAGCAAAGGTGTTACTATTGCAGCCGACAGTGCAATTGGGTCAAATGGTGCAGTTGTTGATGTAATTCTGCAATATTGGGAAGACTGTGTATTTTTGTACAATAGCTATTCAACAACTTTTACCAGCCTTTATGTTGAAAACTCTGCTGCTGAGTATGTTCTTTCCACAACTTTTTCATCTTGGCAAGTACTTAACCTGCATAACTACACAGCAGCGGGAACTTACGTTGTAGACGCTGGATATCAAACTGTTGGATATATAAACGTTGGCGGCAATAACACTTCAACCAACTTTTTTCAAAATTTGTGGACTAGTGCTTCAGCGGCTGATCCAACCTATGTGCTTGTTGAAAATTCTGCAAGCGTAAATACAGCATTTTCAATTCCCGATTCTGCAAGATTGCGTAGGCTTGTTGGTCAAAATCGTGGCACTGTAACCATGACAGTTGCATCAGCTACAGGTTCAATTACTTCAGTTACAGGTAAAGAAGCGTATTACATTAAATACGGAAATCAAGTCACTATCTATTTCACGTTCACCATTGCCAACAATGGAACGGGTGCAACATTCATAACGGTTGCGGGTATGCCTTTTCCTTGTTCTAGCACTATTGGCGCAGCAGGAACAGCGCACGGGTCAGGACTTGGTTTATGTGAAGTTTGGGCTAGTCCAAGTTCTAGCACGTTTAATGTTCGTTTATACAACGGAACATACCCCGCTGGCTCTGGCGATGTTATTTCTGGTTCTTTCACTTATTACACCGCGTCAACTATTTAAGAAAATATCAATGAACTTGCCACAATTACCCCAAGACAAAGCCAATCATCTGGCCTACGGCGCATTGACCTTTTCTTTGGTGTTGCTAATAGCGCACTTTTTGTTTCCAGCCGATCAGATTGAATTTGCTTGTTTGATTACGGTTCTTTCAGCCGTTGGCAAAGAAGCCAGTGATGCTTGGATCAACTGGAAAGCCACTGGCAACCCGATGCAAGGGCCACATGGCGTCGAGCTGCTGGATGCAGTAGCTACAATTTCCGGCGGCGCTCTTGCAGCGTTGCCCTTGTTTATTATCCAAATTCAAGCATAATGCTGAAAACCGTACTGGTGCGATCACCAGGGAATCTTTGAGATTCAAAAATGACTGAAGAAGTCCAACAACCCTTAGCGGAAGTAGACTCCGCGCCAGCTCCAGAAGTGACGGCCACTCAGGAAGCTAACCAAACGCCGGAAGTCGCTGATGAAGCAAAAGAGCAATCAAGGGTTTTTACCCAAGAAGAGCTCGATGCAGCAATTGGCAAAAGGCTTGCAAGAGAGCAACGTAAGTGGGAAAGAGAGCAGACCCAACGTCAAGCGGAAGCCCAGACGCTGAGAGCGCCAGCAAACGTCCCGCCGGTAGATCAGTTTGAAAGCCCTGAAGCCTATGCAGACGCATTGGCCTACCAGAAAGCCGAACAACTGTTAGCCCAGCGAGAAGAAGCAAGGCAGCAATCTGCAATTCTTGAGACCTACCACGAAAAGGAAGAGGAAGCTCGGTCGAAGTACGACGATTTTGAACAAGTCGCCTACAACCCCAAGTTGCCGATTACCAACGTGATGGCTCAGACGATCCAAGCCTCGGACATTGGCCCTGAAGTAGCTTACTACCTCGGCGCTAACCCCA
>Ga0209087_1002132_pt1 | contig 11232 bp, 8 predicted proteins | sample S_130805_EF_Meta_FD_187321 | JGI IMG/M metagenome (GOLD analysis project Ga0209087, IMG submission 187321) | Freshwater microbial communities from Lake Simoncouche, Canada to study carbon cycling - S_130805_EF_MetaG (SPAdes) (version 2) | ecosystem: Environmental > Aquatic > Freshwater > Lake ...
AGTGACGAGGCCGGATATCGAATTAAATCCGAAAATTATCAATTAGATCTGGGGAATATCACTCCAACTGAAATTTCACTGTTGTCTCTAGCAGCAGATGCCTGGCAGGGAGCAGCATTTAGCGATGCAGTACAAAGTGCAGTCCTAAAACTAAGTTCTACGGGTATTCCAGCAGATCCGATAGATATTCCGGGATTATCACCCAAGCTTGCAAATAGTTCCAAAGATCTGGAAATCATTACTGGTGCAATCGGTACTTCAGATTTTCTAACCTTTGATTATCTGTCGCCAAGTTTGGTAGCCGAAGAGCGAACAGTAATCCCGATTGCGTTATCAAATAGGTTTGGACATTGGTATGTCTCCGGAGTTGATCATGGCGTGGAAGAAGTTCGTACCTTTAGATTAGATCGGATACAAGGTGCTATCACCGTTCACAAGAACAAAGAGCCTTTTGAATTTCCTTCTGATTTTGAGTTTGATCAGGTCGAAGCGACTTCGGCTGCCCGAATTGCTGTTATCGATGTGAGAAAGGGCAAAGGACATGGGCTGCGAGCTCTGTCAACATCGATTAAGGATCTAGGGGAGTGGGACCAAATAAAGATTCCTATTTACACAATCGAGTACTTAACGGCCGAAATTCTCTGGCACGGAGAAGATGTATTCGTTCATGAACCATCTGACTTACGAGAAAATGTTGTTGAACAACTCCAGACATTGCTGGCTAATCATGAGTAAAAGTATTTCCGCACCACTGTTGCGAACAGCGCGACTGCTAGATCTGGTCCCGTATCTCAACACGCATCAAGGTATAGCTTTGAAAGAGTTAGCTAATCACTTCGATGTGACGCCGACACAAATGAGCGCAGATCTAATGACACTCTGGATGTGCGGTTTGCCGGGATACACACCACTTGAGTTAATGGATCTTGAATTCGAGTCAGGCTACGTGACCATCAAAAATGCTTCGACTTTGGCCAAGCCTAGGACTATCACCTTTCAGGAAGGTGTCGCACTATTGCTTGGGCTAGATCTTGTTGCTGCCTCATTACCTGAAGATCGCGAAGACCTTGCCAAGGCAATAAGTTCCTTGCGCGAACGTTTGACAAAAATTCTAGGCGTACCCATCAAGTTATCTGTTGTTCCTTCAGCATCAGGATCATTGTCAGCGACCATCACACAAGCTGTTCAATCCAACGGTGGACTACAGATTCGTTATCACTCTTTATACAAAGACCAAGTGAGTGATCGATCAGTGATCCCTGTTGATCTCTATGAATCAGAAGGTCACGAATATATGCGTGCGTATTGTTTGACAGCTCAGGATTATCGAGAATTTCGAGTCGACAGAATTGAAAGCGCCATCTCGGCCTCTGTCTCATCAGATTTCGAAGTGCAAAAAGTCAGTTCTGAGAAGATCAGTTTTTCAATTACCGGAAAGAGTCCCTCACGAGATGTCGCTGAACGCTTCGCCATATCTGACATGCCACTTGATATCGCAATCGACCTTTCTTCATACTCACTTCAATGGATTGAAAGATCCGTGATGGCCTCTGGTGGTGCGGTGATCCTTAATCATCCATCGGACATTCGTGCTGAAGTCGCAAAAAAGGCTCAACTGATGCTTAATCGTTACAAAGAGGCTTAATTTCCACTTTTCACGCCCATTTTACTGGTGTAGCCTTAGATTAATCATTAGCCAAGGAGTAGGTACTATGAATTTAGGTCCAAGAGAAATAGTTATTCTTTTAATTGTTGTCCTCGTTCTGTTTGGCGCAAAGCGCCTGCCTGACTCTGCACGTTCACTTGGTCGCTCTATGCGAATTTTCAAGAGTGAAATGAAGGAAATGAAAGCTGATGACGGCGCGATAGAAGAAAACGACAAAACAGAGAAGTAAATTGATGGCACCGGCAAATGAAGCTCGGATGCCACTGCTTGACCACTTGCGCGAACTACGTAAAAGAGTTCTTCGCTCAGCAATAGCTGTGTTAGTTGCTTTTGGTGGCGGTTGGTATTTCTACAATCCAATAATCAGGACATTGGCTAAACCTGTCTGTGACTTGAAAGCGGCTCAACAATCTGGTTCGGCTAGTTGTGGTGCGTTGTATATCAGCGGAGTTTTGGGACCACTTGATCTTCAAATCAAGGTTGCTCTTCTGACCGGAGTAATCGTTTCAGCTCCTTTCTGGTTGTATCAATTGTGGGCATTTATCGCACCAGCGCTACATAGAAAAGAGAAACGAACAAGCGTTCTCTTCGTGACTGCTGCGACTCCTTTTTTTGGAATGGGTGCAGCCTTAGGATATTTCATTTTGCCAGTGGCAATAAAAGCACTATTTGGATTTACACCAAACTCAATTAGCAACTTGGTTCGCTTCGATGACTACTTGGACTTTGTACTACGTTTAATTCTCTTAGTTGGATTAGCATTTGAGTTACCAATCTTTCTACTTACTTTTAACTTAATTGGATTCTTACGCGGAAAGACAATTCTGAAACCATGGCGGGCATGGGTATTTGGAATCTTCCTAGTAGTCGCGGCTTTCTCACCTACGGGGGATCCTTTGAGCATGATGCTGCTATCAGCACCTTTGATTGTTCTCTATTTCATGGCGGGCGGAATTGCAGTTATAGTCGATAGAAAACGCGACAAAAAGCAAGAATCAATTGAAAGTGACTCGATGGCGATTGAGGCACCGACACCAATTCAGGATTAGCCGATAAGGTCAGCCCATGTGGGCGTTAGTTATTAATCCTGTTTCAGGGCACGGTCAGGGAACCACGGTCGGAACCTATGTTGCGGGGTATTTGAACCAGCACAACATTGATTTCACGATTGTCACCGGAAACTCTTCAATTGCACTCAGTGAGCATTTGAAAACCTTTCTTGAAAAGAATCCAGAGTCTGAAGGGGTGATCGCTGTTGGCGGCGATGGTCTTCTACACATTATTTTGCAGCTCGTCGTTCCGTTCCAAATTCCATTCACGATTATTCCGGCAGGCACGGGTAACGACTTTGTTCGAACTCTCGGCTGGGACTTAGAGAAAATCGATGCACAGTTAGCCCGAGTTACATCCACAATGCCTGCACCAATAGATCTAGGACTCGTCGATGGAGAGTGGTTTGGTGCAATTTTGTCCACTGGCTTTGATTCAATTGTTAATGAAAAAGCAAACACAATGCAGTGGCCAAAGGGTCCGATGAAATACAACGCAGCTATTGCGATAGAACTTCCACGTTTTAAGCCTCGGCACTACGACATCACACTCGATGATCGCACGATCTCGACTGAAGCAATGCTCATAGCTGTCGCGAATGGTCGATCGTATGGGGGAGGCATGCTTGTTTGCCCTAACGCGAGTATCAGAGATGCTCTCTTTGATGTAATGGTTTTACATCCCGTATCAAAGCTTGAATTCATGAAAGTGTTCCCGAAAGTTTTCGCCGGGACTCATGTCTCACACCCAGCTGTGGAAATAGTGCGTAGTAAGAATGTCACGATTGAATCCAAAGCGGTTGCCTATGCAGATGGTGAACGAATAGGTCAATTACCGATCGCAGCTGAATGTATTCATGATGCTGTACAGACGTGGGTCGCATGACAACTCCCGCAGAACGATATGCAGCCGCGAAGACGCGCGGGCAACATCCAATCACAACTGAATTCTTGTTGACCTTTGAATTTGAGTTTGATCCATTCCAAGTTGCCGCTTGTCACGCCGTTGAAGAAGGAAAGGGCGTTTTGGTCGCTGCACCGACTGGCGCAGGTAAAACTGTTGTTGGCGAGTTTGCCGCCTACTACGCCTTGCAAGCTGGAAAGAAGTGTTTCTACACCACGCCTATAAAGGCGCTTTCAAATCAGAAGTACTCAGAATTTGTTGCAAAATTCGGCGAAGATCGAGTTGGTTTATTGACGGGTGATACCAGCATTAACGGTGAAGCTGAGATTCTTGTCATGACGACTGAAGTTTTACGCAATATGTTGTACGCGGGTTCAAATACACTCACAAATCTAGGGTGTGTTGTGATGGATGAAGTGCACTACCTCGCAGATAAATTCCGCGGTGCGGTGTGGGAAGAGGTTCTCATCCACCTCATGGAAAGTGTTCAAGTTATTTCACTATCTGCCACTGTTTCTAATGCTGAAGAGTTCGGTGAATGGCTTGGCGAAGTACGAGGTGAAACTGAAGTAATAGTCAGTGAAATTCGACCAATTCCATTATTCCAACATGTTCTAATCGGCAATCGCTTGTTAGATCTCTTTGATGCACCCGGTCGAGTAAATCCTGAGGTGTTAAGCCGAGAACGTGAAATGACCAGGCGAGCATCCCTAGGTAGAAATCGGCGTGGGCGTTTTGCCGAACCCAGTGATCGCATGTCTCGAGCAGACATTATTGAAAAACTACAAGGTGAGAGCCTGCTCCCTGCAATCACATTCATCTTCTCAAGAATTGGTTGTGATGCTGCCGTTAAGCAATGTTTGCATGCTGGGCTGCGCCTAACTTCACCTGAAGAGCGCGAAGAGATTAAGCGCACCGCACTGCGATATACACAAAATATTGCTGAAGAAGATTTAGAGGTACTTAACTTTCAGGAGTGGCTAACCGCTTTAGAGCGGGGTATTGCCGCCCACCATGCTGGATTGCTTCCAAGTTTCAAGGGAGCCGTTGAAGATCTTTTCCAGCGTGGCTTAGTCAAGGCGGTTTTTGCTACTGAAACATTGGCACTTGGTATCAACATGCCGGCTCGAACCGTTGTCTTGGAAAAACTAATCAAATTCAATGGTGAGGCTCATGTTCCGATCACGCCGGGGGAGTACACGCAATTAACGGGTCGCGCCGGTCGACGTGGAATTGATATTGAAGGTAATGCGGTAATTCAGTGGTCACCAACTGTTGATTCTGCATCCGCTGCGGGTCTAGCGTCAACTCGAACATATCCACTACGTTCTTCATTTTCGCCTTCATACAACATGTCAATTAACTTGATTGCCCAGTTTGGACGAGAGCGAGCACGTCGATCACTTGAATCATCTTTTGCACAGTTTCAAGCAGATCGCGCAGTTGTTGGCCTAACCCGACAAATTCGAAAGAATGAATCGGCCATCGAAGAGTTGGTTCGCGATTCAAGTTGTCATCTGGGTGATTTCTCTGAATATGCGCGGCTTAGACGTTCCATTAAGGAAGTAGAAGTTCTACTTAGCCGACGTGATCAACGTAAAACTTTTGATAATAGACAACGCGGCCACATGGAAGGGGAATTGGCAGATCTTCGTAAATCGATGAAGAACCACCCTTCTCATGGATGCGCAGAACGAGAAGATCACGCTCGACTAGCAGAACGTGCTGGTCGACTAACCCGCGAGAACGATGGTCTTACGGTTCGAGTTGAAAGTCGTACTCATGTGATTGCGAAAACTTTTGATCAGATCTGCCGAGTCTTGGATCATCTCCAATACATCGAAGGTGAAAAGCCAACTTCACAGGGAAAGATTCTTACCAAGATCTATGCCGAATCTGATCTTTTACTTACCGAATCAATCCGCAGGGGTTTACTTGACGAGTTGAATGCAACAGAGTTGCTCTCAGTAGTCTCGTGCGTGATTTTTGAATCACGTTCTGCTGAAAATCTTGCGCCAAAAATGCCTAGTCAGAAGGTGCAGTCAACGATTACTGAAATTATTTCGCTATGGGCGGCTCTGGAAGAGATTGAAAGTAATTTTGGGGTAAAGACGCAGCGGGAGCCTGATGCTGGATTCTGTTTCATTTCCTACAAATGGGCTAGTGGCAACTCACTTAACAGCGTACTTAAGGGAACCGATATGTCTGTTGGCGATTTTGTGCGTTCTACAAAGCAGCTGATTGATCTTCTGAATCAAATTGCAGGTGCAAGCGATAAATTGCGCCCAATCTGCAAAGATGCGGTTAAGCGCATTGACCGAGGCGTCGTTGCATACCTAATGGGGGAAATATGACATTGATGCTTTTGGACAGTGCATCCCTTTGGTATCGGGCGTACTACGGAATGCCAGACACATTATTAGCACCTGATGGAACGTCAGTTAATGCAATTCGCGGATACATCGATATGACTGCGCGTTTGATGAATGTTTACAAACCAAACCGCTTGGTTGCATGTCTTGATGGAGATTGGCGTCCTAGTTGGCGAGTTGATATTTTTCCGGCATATAAAGCTAATCGCCTTGAAGAAGAGGGGGATGAGGAAGAAGAGCCAGAAACACTGACTCCACAAATCCCAATCTTGCTCGATCTACTCGATTTGTTTGGAATACCAGTTGTCGGCGTTGATGATTATGAAGCAGATGATGTCATGGCAACCTACGCTGAGATTGAAAAGGGACCCATTCGAATTGTTACGGGAGATCGTGATCTATTCCAAATGGTCGATGACAAGCGTGATATAAAAGTTGTCTACCTAGCAAAAGGAATATCTCAACACGATCTTGTCGACATCAAATATGTCGCAGACAAATACTCAATTCCTGGTGATCGTTATGATCTTTTTGCAATGTTTCGGGGTGATCCTTCAGATGGATTGCCAGGAGTTAAGGGGATTGGTGAAAGGGGAGCGGCAGTTATCGCCAACCAATTCGCCACAGTTGAAGAAGCATTATCGGCGGCACATGCTGCACACGATTCCCTACCTCCTGCCCTAGCCAAGAAGATTATTGCGGGTGCGGACTATTTGAAGATCGCACCTAAGTTGGTACGGGTGGCTAGAGATGCACCATTGCCAAAGATTGATCTTTCAATCCCTAAGGCTCCAAAGGATCTATCAGAGATTTATCAGTTCAAAGAGCGTTACGCATTAGGTGCAAGTGTTGATCGTTTGATCAGCGCACTAGGTTGGTAACAGTTCATTGGTAAACCTTCTTCTTTCCGGCTTAGCGGGATTAGTTCTAAGCGGGGCTTTTGAACCGATAGGGAAGTGGTGGCTTGCACCGATAGCCCTGCTCGTTCATATGTATGCAATAGAAAGAACAGATCGCAGAGTCTTGTCTGCATTCGTCTTTGCTTTTACTTTCAATTCTGTTTTACTGCATTGGACAAGTACCTATGTTGGGTCAACTCCATGGATCATTTTGTCCTTTGGACTTTCCCTTTTGTATTTGCCATTGGCACTCGTCGGACGATGGGGGATAGCGGCTTATCCCTTGATATTCGTCATTCTTGAAGAAATTCGAAACAGATTCCCATTCGGGGGATTTGGTTGGGCAAGAGTTGCATACTCCCAAGCAGATTCACCCTATGCGGCGATAGCATCCCGCGGGGGAGCCATATCCCTTTCAGCGATTACATTGTTTGTGGCCAGCTTTTCCTATTTTGTCGTCAACAAAAAAGTAAAATTGGTTTTCCTGGTGCCATTTATTGCTCTTTTAATTCCGAACAACATAACATCTATCAATCAAACATCTGTTCTAATGGTTCAAGGTAATGTGCCAGAATTAGGGTTAGATTTTAATGCTAGAGCTAAACAAGTCTTTAACAACCATGTTGATGAAACAAAGAAAGCATTAGCAAAGAATCAAAAGATCGACTTTATTGTTTGGCCAGAAAATGCCGTTGATGTAGATCCGTACACGAACAAAGATGTATACGATCAAATAGAAACTTTTGACAAACCTCTAATTATTGGTGCGATAGTTGAAAAAGGCGGCAAATTGCTTAACACCTCAATACTGTGGGTTGAAAAAACACAGGAAATTTATGTAAAGCAACATCTGACACCCTTTGGTGAATACATCCCACTGCGTTCATTAGCTAAGAAAATCTCACCTTTGGTCAACCAAGTTGATGATTTCTCACCTGGAAACCAACAGAAAATCTTCACAATCGGTCAAGCAAGAGTCGCTCCGGTGATCTGTTTTGAGTTAATTGATGATGAAATCCTGGCCCAAGCAGCTAAATCTTCCAATCTCTTGGTTGTTCAAACAAACAGTGCCACCTTTGGAACATCGGCAGAAAGTGCCCAACAATTGTCGATAACTCGGATTCGAGCTATCGAACATTCCAGAAACGTTGTTTCCGTGTCGACAACTGGAATTTCTGCGGTCATTGATTTCAATGGAAAAATAATGAACCAAACGTCAATCGGAACAGCTGAGCATGTATTTGCAGATGTTGGACTTATTAAACAGAGTTCGCCGCGGGATCGTTATGGGGATTGGGCGGGGATTTTCACGCTTGTTTGGTTGCTGGTCGTTGCTCGTCGAGCGTATGTATAACGCCGATAAGTTACATTATGTAAAGTAAGAAAGGGAATGGCGAACTAGCCCCTCCTAGCGATAATCATCCATCGGTGTGCAGGCACAGACCAGATTTCGATCTCCGTGGGCTCCATCGATGCGCCCTACAGGTGGCCAATACTTCATGCGAGAACCAATTGATTCGCCGGCAACCAGACCATCCAAAACAACCGGGTATCCGCCCTTTTCACGGCTGTACTCCCGCTCCCACTGGCTTGTGACAACAGAAAGGGCTGTGTGAGGCGCATGGCGCAATGCTGAGCCTTCGATGCTCACCTTGCCGTCTATCACCTCTTGGATCTCAGCTCTAATAGAAATCATGGCGTCAATAAAACGGTGAATCTCTCTAATGTCTTCTGACTCTGTGGGTTCAATCATTAATGTGCCAGCAACAGGAAAGGACATCGTTGGTGCATGGAAGCCGTAATCCATTAAACGCTTTGCAATGTCGTCAACGCTTACTCCGGAATCTTTCGTCAGCCCACGAATATCCAGGATGCACTCGTGTGCAACGCGACCGTTAGCACCGGTGTAGAGAACTGGATAGGAATCCTGAAGTCGGTGTGCCATGTAGTTGGCAGACAAAATCGCTACCTGAGTTGAGTGAGTTAACCCTTCTCCCCCTAGCAATCGAATATATGCCCACGAAATAGGCAAGATGCTGGCCGAACCAAATGGCGCACCAGAAATTGGTCCAGGACCAGTTGATGGTCCAGCTGTTAAATCCATTGGATGGTTTGGTAGGAACGGTGCGAGGTGAGCACGTGCAATCACTGGACCTACTCCAGGTCCTCCTCCACCGTGTGGAATTGCAAAAGTCTTGTGCAAGTTGAGGTGTGAAACATCTGCGCCAAATTTTCCAGGTTGTGCGACACCAACAAGAGCGTTCAAGTTAGCTCCGTCAACGTATACCTGACCACCTGCATCATGAATGAGTGCGCAAATCTCAGATACCGCTGTCTCAAAGACACCGTGTGTTGATGGATAAGTAATCATCAAAGCAGCAAGTGCGCCCGAGTGTTCAGCAATCTTTGCCTTGATATCTTCTACTGAAACATTTCCGTTATCGTCGCAATCAATAACAACAACTTTCATGCCGGCCATGACAGCAGATGCAGCATTAGTACCGTGCGCACTCGAAGGAATCAAGCAAATGTTTCTGCTCTGATCTCCTCGTGAATCATGGTAATTGCGAATGGCAAGAAGACCTGCAAACTCCCCTTGACTACCCGCGTTTGGTTGTAGTGAAACTGCGTCATAACCGGTAATGGCTACCAACCAATCCGAAAGCTGCTTGATTAGTTTGCGTGTGCCGATGTTTTGTTCGTCGGGTGCAAATGGGTGAAGGGATGAAAACTCTGGCCAGGTAACCGCTTCCATCTCTGTAACAGAGTTCAATTTCATGGTGCAGGAACCAAGCGGGATCATTGTGCGATCTAGTGCTAAATCTTTATCTGCCAAGTTGCGCAGGTAGCGCATCATCGCGGTTTCACTGTGGTTGGTGTTGAAAACTGGGTGGGTTAAGTACTTGCTGGTGCGCAGGAACTCGGCTGGGATCTTCTCCCCCGCAACATCCTTGAATCCAAGGATTGAAAGAACATCTGCAAACAGCGCCTCTGTAGTTTGCTCATCAAAGGAAACGCGAAGTTCAGTTGCGCTAACTTTTCTAAAGTTAATGCCCTTCGCTTCAGCCTTTGCATGAATAGCATCCGCGTTTTCAACCACAACATGAACCGTGTCAAATACAACATCGTCTCGGTTATTCGTTGCTGCATGAAGTCGTGCTGCAAAACCGTGGACTCGTTCTGCAATTTGCTTAAGTCCGTCTGGTCCGTGCCACATTGCATAGAAAGCACTCATGTTTGCAAGAAGAACTTGCGCGGTACAAATGTTAGAAGTCGCCTTGTCGCGACGGATGTGTTGTTCGCGTGTTTGTAACGCCAAACGAAAAGCTGGTTTGCCCGTTGCATCAATACTCTGCCCCACTAAACGTCCTGGCATAGAACGCTCTAAACCTGTGCGAACCGCCAAGAAACCTGCATGTGGTCCACCAAAACCCATAGGAACACCAAAGCGCTGAGCTGTGCCGACTGCAATATCTGCGCCCCACTCCCCCGGAGCTTTGAGCAAGGTGAGTGCAAGAAGATCTGTTGCTGCGATAACTAACCCATCGCGTGAATGCGCGTACTCTGCAAAGGCCGAGTAATCAATAACAGTTCCAGTTGTGTCTGGGTATTGCAGAAGTGCTCCGAAGAATTCACCGTCATAACCATCTCTTACGACATGACCAGAATCGACTTCAACGACTGTGATTCCCAATGGCTTTGCTCGGGTCATGACAACTGCCTTAGTCTGTGGGTGTACATGCTCTTCAATCAAAAAGACTGCGTCATCACTTAACTTTGAAGCACGACGAGCAAGTGTCATTGCTTCAGCTGCTGCAGTACTTTCATCAAGCATCGAAGCATTTGAAATATTAAGCGCGGTTAGTTCACACACCATAGTTTGGAATGCAAAAAGTGCCTCTAGTCGTCCTTGAGAAATTTCTGGTTGATATGGCGTATAGGCGGTGTACCAGGATGGATTTTCCAAAACATTTCTTTTAATAACGGGCGGAACGATGGTCCCGTAATAGCCAGTTCCGATCAGAGATGAGAAAACTTTGTTTTCAGAGGCAATAGTGCGCAACTCTGCAATCACTTCTACTTCGCTCTTACCGCTATCTAACGCGCCTTCGATGACACCCTTGATGGCAATGTTTGCCGGCACAACATCTTTGATAAAGGACTCTAGGTCGGAATACCCCAAAGCTTCCAACATCGATGTTTCATCATGTGAGGTTGGACCAATATGACGATCCTCAAACGAACGACTCATCGATAATCCTCATCCTGTTCAAAGCCTCTCGCCTATAAGTGCAAGGGCAGGGATGAAGAATAAGGGAGACTAAGCGCCTTTGCTCTTTCT
>Ga0209087_1002134_pt1 | contig 11228 bp, 12 predicted proteins | sample S_130805_EF_Meta_FD_187321 | JGI IMG/M metagenome (GOLD analysis project Ga0209087, IMG submission 187321) | Freshwater microbial communities from Lake Simoncouche, Canada to study carbon cycling - S_130805_EF_MetaG (SPAdes) (version 2) | ecosystem: Environmental > Aquatic > Freshwater > Lake ...
TTCTACCAAGACCGGAAATAACGTTGAATATTTTTTTCCGAAACTCCCAACACACCGCCAAAATTGCACCTAACTGAATAATGACTTCAAAAGCCTTGCCACGCTCATCATTAAATTGCAACAGATGACCAGCAAGAATTAAATGTCCGGTACTGGAAATGGGCAAGAACTCTGTGAAACCTTCTACCACCCCTAAAATGACTGCTTTGATGAGTAATGCAATATCCATATCCATTCCTGTATTGAGAGTGTTTCTATTTTATTCGTATCGTAAGGCTTCAATGGGTTGCATCTTAGCAGCCTTTTTGGCAGGGTAATACCCAAAGAAGATACCAATTGCCGCTGAAAACCCTACCGCAAAAATAATCGATAAGAGGTTTAAGCTAATACTCCAGCCGGCAATATAGGCTACTAGCCAAGAGATCAATACTCCCAGCAACACCCCGATTGCTCCTCCCAAAGTCGCAAGTGTCATCGCCTCAACCAAAAACTGCATCATGATGTCACGACCTCTAGCACCAACAGCAAGTCTGAGTCCAATTTCTCGGGTTCGCTCAGTAACGGAGACCAGCATAATGTTCATAATGCCAATACCGCCAACCAGAAGACTAACGGAGGCAACTGCTGCAAGTAACATCGACATTACCTTACTCGCGGCTTCTTGTGTTTTTAATATCTCTGTTAAGTTTCGTACCTGAAAATCATTTTCCATACCTGGTTGAATACGATGACGTTGTCTAAGTAATTCAGTAATGCGCGCCTCGACCTCCTGAGTATCGGAGCCCTCTTGCGCTTTAATCATGATGGTTCCAACCCGCGCAATACGGCCTCTAGGTTCGCCAAACAAACGATTGCGGCCAGTTGTCAGGGGAACAAAAATCACATCATCTTGATCTTGTCCTTGAGAGCTTTGTCCTTTCGATTCCATGAGACCAATAATCTCAAATGGAATCCCACGAATACGCACGACTTGACCCACTGGATTATCCTCACCGAATAACTGGCTAGAAACAGTTTTACCTAGAATGGCAACCTTACCAAAACGGGTGATTTCACCTTGATCAAAAAATCGGCCTTCCGCAAGGTTCCACTCACGAACATCAAAATAATCGTTATAAACGCCATTAATATTAGTAGCCCAATTAGTGTTACCAAACACAACTTGGGCATTACTTCTTGTCAGTGGTGCTGCAAATGCCACATCAGGTATTTCAGTTGTAATGGCACGTGCGTCTTGTTCGGTTAAGGTTTGAGCATTCCCAGCTCCAAGTCTCGCTCCTGACTGAATAATCGAACCTGGTACAACAATCAATAGATTAGAGCCTAAGCTTGCAATTTGTTCTTGAAGGCGTTGTTGCGCACCACCGCCAATTGCGATCATCGCAATCACCGCAGCAACCCCGATCACAATTCCTAACATTGTGAGAATCGAACGCATTTTATTAACGCGCAGTGCTTGCATGGCAATGGATAGATTCATCAGAGAGCCGATTTTCATAATGGCGCCTGAGCCATTTCTGATTTACCTACAGGATGATCATTAATATGAATATCAATGATCTGACCATCTTTAAATGTCACCACTCGATTAGCGTACGCAGCAACTTCAGGTTCATGTGTCACGACAATAACGGTCATACCCTCATGATTGAGTCGACGCAGTAAATGCATGATGTCTATCGTCATTTTCGAATCAAGAGCACCTGTAGGCTCATCTGCCAATATAAGTGCTGGATCATTCACCAGCGCTCGCGCAATCGCTACTCGTTGTTGTTGACCGCCCGAAAGTTCGGCAGGGGTATGACTCAGTCGATCACCCAGCCCTACTTGCTCAAGACGATGTTTGGCGTGCGCCAACTGCTCATGTTTTGTCAAATTAGATAATGGGCCCTCTCTTGCATATAAGAGAGGCATGGCAACATTTTCTAGAGCTGAAGTACGCGCTAATAAATTAAATTGTTGGAAGACAAAGCCAATACGACGATTACGTACATCCGCTAAAGCATCTACACTCAGTTCACTGACCTGTTGTCCAGCGAGTTCATAAACACCACTGGTGGGCTGATCAAGGCAACCAATCATATTCATGAAAGTAGACTTGCCAGATCCAGAAGCGCCAATAATCGCCACAAAATCACCCTGCTCAATATCTAAACTGACACCATTCAGAGCGCGAACCTCGAGATCACCCTGACCATAGGATTTAACAAGATTTTGAGCAGAAATGAGGGCCATTTAAATAGAACCAAGACACATACAAAAATTTTGTTTAGAAATCACGCTCGGCCTCACTAATTAAACGTCCATTTCCCATGTTTTTACGAGCTTGCACTCGTTTAACGGTCAATGCCTCAATGGGTATGGGTGCGACCGCATTAAGCGTATCCACTTGACCAAATAACCATAAAGCACTCGCCATCACTCCAAGACTAGTAGTTGGTTTACCCATTTCAATTGCTCGATAAGTGTTTTGTGAGCAATAGAGTCGTTCTGCCATTTGTTTAATTGTCCAACCACGGGCGATGCGTTGGGCACGGACTCTCTGACCAAGACAAACCAAAGACTCTAAAGCCTCAGGATGGATGCCTATAATGGCAAGTGAATGTTTGGACATATCAATATAATGAATCTTAAGTAGGGTTAAGGATCATTTTATTGAATATTTTATATTCATCTATTAAAACATCCGTGGACCACTACTACGTTGAGTGTTGTTGGTAGCATCTGGCTTCATAGCACCTTCTATACCCACAATCACCTGATCTCCCACTTTTAACTCAATTGGTTGATCTTTTTTGAGGGGGAGTATTTCTGAGTACTCTCCATCAGAAAGACCTAAACGAAATGCTTTACGAACGGGTTTAGCAGCGCCTTCATCCCCCTCTAAAACATACACACTCCGATAATTACTGATTCCACCCGCAGGCCGTGGAGGGGGTTTGGGGCTATCTTTGTTCGTTGCCGTCGCTGGCTTAGCATTTTTATCGATTGGCATTCTGAAACGAAGTGCCGCATTAGGGATTTTTAAGGCTTTTTCATGCTCTTCCACCACAATACGTGCATTAGCGGTCATACCAGGTAATAGTTTCAAGTCAGGATTGTCAGCGCTAATTAATACCGTATAGGTCACCACGTTCTGAATATTAACCGGGGCCTTTCTGATTTGTTTGACTTTGCCTTTAAAGATTCGTCCTGGGAAAGCATCTACCGTGAAAGTCGCATCTTGACCCTCAATGATTCGTCCAACATCCGATTCATCAATCGATGTTTCTACTTGCATCTCCGCCAAATTTCTGGCGATGATAAAAATTTCAGGAGATTGCAAACTTGCAGCCACAGTTTGTCCCACTTCGACACTACGTTTAACCACTACACCATCGACCGGTGAGCGGATCAGAGTATCGTCTAGGGATTTTTTGGCGAGGTTAACAGCCCCAAGAGTGGCTTTCAGGGCGGAGTCCGTAGTAATTAATGCCTGTTCCGAGATAAAGCCTTCTTTCATCAATTTTTCGTTGTATTGATGATTTCGAAGGGCAAGATCGTAATTGGCCTGCGCTTGATCAAATTTAGCCTGAAACTCACGTTGATCGATTTTTGCAATAATTTGACCTTGTTTCACACGATCATTAAAGTCGACAGTTAATTCGCGAATCATTCCTGAAACACCAGTACCAATCGTCACAGACCGAACAGGATTAAGCGTGCCACTCGCTCGAATGGTAGCTACAAGCGGCCCCTCTTCGACGCTCACCGTCATATATTTGGTTTGAGTAAAGCCGAAATATTTTTTACCAAAGAACCATCCAGCCCCGAGAAGGCAGATGAGTACAAGTAATAAAATCAACCACTTGATAAAAGATCGACTTTTTACATCTTTTTGCGATATTGAAGTATTAGAATGTGTTATCAAAATAATGAAACAAACCCATGTTGTATTTGTAAAAAAAGGACGGACGTATGACTAACTCATTGAACCCTTTAAACCAAAATGATACTCCCGTTTGGAGTATTTCAAGTGCTCGTCACAAAATGATTGAACAACAGATTCGTCCATGGGGGATTTCAGAAACAAAGTACCTTGATGCCTTAGAAATTGTCAAAAGAGAATTGTTTGTAGATGAGTCCCAAGTAAATCTTGTGTTTTCAGATTTACAGTTGCCAATCCATGGAACCCAAGAAGTCATGATGGAGCCTAAAGTAGAAATTCGTGTTTTACAGGCTCTTGCCCCCACAGGCAAGGATGAGGTTTTAGAAGTAGGTACTGGCTCTGGTTATATGGCGGCTTTATTGGGATATTTTTCTAGAACGGTTAAAACCGTTGATATTCATCCCAAGTTAGTCGATTTTGCTCTCTCCAATCTGAATAAATGCCGTATTCCCAATGTGCGTGCTGAAGTAGGGGATGCAGTTAAGGGTTGGCATATCGAAGCCAATCAAAGTTTTGATGTCATTTGTGTGTCTGGTGCTGTAGTCAAGATTTCTGAAGAACTTCAGTCACAATTAAAGATTGGCGGGAGGTTATTTGCTTTTGTAGGTCAAGCACCTTTGATGAGTGCTACTTTAGTTAAGCGTATTAGCCATGACTATTTCCAAACACAAGTACTTTTTGAAACCTTAGTACCCATGTTGCAGGTTGATCAAGCAGAACTCAGCACTTTTGAGTTCTAATACATACACAACATACTATTTTTTTGCTTACTTTACGAAAAAATGGATAATAGAGGGTGATTATTAGAATACTAATTAAAAGCTTGAATGTATAACAAAAGACAATCGCCCATCTTGCTTCATCATGCAACACCCTCTTCAGACCATGGCTACAATCTTGGGACTCGATTGTTGGTTGGTGTTCTTTCCTTTCTTATTGGCCTTACTCCTTTTTCGAGCTCTTTGGCGCAACGTAAAAATACGCCCAACACACCAAGCACCGCTACAGAAGTCATGCAAGCTCCAGCCCAGGATCTTGGTCCACGCTTAGTTGATCCTAAAAATCCGCAAGCGATGGATTTAATTAAGTTATTTCAAGAAGCAGCTCAATATGACCCTGCTTTTTTAAGTGCAAAAAATGCCTACATCGCTGGAAAAGAAGCTTATTGGCAAGCCTTTGCGGTTTTGTTTCCGCAAATTACTGGCACCTATTCCACGGGTCACACGGATTTACGTTTTGATCCCAATATTGGAAAAGTCGATTATGGTTACTCTGCCTCAGGATGGGGCCTACAACTAACCCAACCATTATTTAACTGGTCTGTGTTTGAAAAATATAAGCAAGGTGATTTACTTACTGGGATAGCTGAAACAAACTTTGCTATAGCGCAACAAGACTTAATTTTAAGAGTGTCGCAAGGGTACTTCGACGCATTAACATCCCAAGATAATTTAGACCTGTATCGCAACAAAAAAGGTTTGATTAAACAACAGTTAGATCAAGCCAAGCGTAACTTTGAAGTTGGTACTGCAACGATCGTTGATACAAATGAAGCACAGTCGCGTTATGACCTCGTCATCGCTCAAGAAATCGCTGCCCAGTCTGATTTACTGGTCAAAAAAGCAGTGCTAGAACAAATTGTAGGTAAACCTATCGATGCTATTTTGCCATTGGCAAGACAAGCCAAAATAGAACAAGTAGTTGAAGGAAGAAGGATTAAGTTCCTGAAAAAAGATAAAGGTGAATTTGCAAGTAAAGATATTGTTGAATCCCTTCACCTACCCACAGGTCAATCCATTGATGATTGGGCAAGGCAAGTCGAGGAAGTTAACTACAACGTCATTGTCAGTCGCCTGAATTCTGAAATCGCGAAAAGTAATTACAGCAGTTCCCGCGCAAGTCGGCTACCGACGGTCAATCTGGTCGGCTCCACAGGCTACAACACGCAATTAGGTAGCTTAACTTCTGCCCTGCCCAATACCTATTACTCGACTCAATATGGTTTGCAATTATCGATGCCGATCTTTACTGGTGGTTTGATTTCATCGACAATTCGTCAAAACGCAGCCTTATATGACCAATCGAAAACAAACCTCGATTTAGTTAAAAAAACGAATGCGACAGCTGCAAAGCAAGCCTATCTTGGGTTTAATAGTGGCCTATCACAAATTAAGGCTTATGAAGCTGCTGAAAAATCTGCTCTATCTTCTTTACAGTCGAATAAAGTAGGTTATGAAGTAGGTGTTAGGATTAACATCGATGTTCTCAATGCGCAAGATCAATTAATTACCACGCAGTCTTCACTTTATAAATCACGCTATGACACCATCATGAGTGGCCTAAGACTCAAAGCCTTAGCTGCTGTTCTCACCGATGATGATTTAATTGCAGTCAATGCCTTGTTGCATTGAACTGAACACAATTTAAATTCTTTTTTTTCATTCAAGCAGAATTTCATTTAAGCTTTGAGTGTTTTATCCAAGAATGGGTTGGACTTTTTTAAATCTAAAAAGGAGTGGCCATTCATATTTCTAAATCTTTTCTGAATAAAAGCTAGAAAGACATTCGGTATGGGCAAAATTTATCAGTACCGAAGTGGACCTTTGCCCTTTGTAAATTAGAAAGAGTTTGAACGACACATATTTGTACGACTTGTCATTGGTCCAAATACAGAGTAAAATAACTCCATATATAAAGTCACTTAATGACAGAAAATACAAAGCCATGAACCTCGCCTACTCTTACCCCAAAAGCCGCTATGAGCCAGCGACAGTGATTAACATAAATTCTGTTGAAGAACGAGTTCGATTATCTCCTTCTGCAGTGAAAGGATTTTTTAACATTGCTAATAAATGGCAGATCAAAGATGAAGATGCTCGCGAATTACTCGGCAGTCTTCCTAGTAGTAGTTTTTATGAGCTTAAAAAAAATCCAAATAAGACTTTAGATGTTGATCGATTAACTCGCATCTCCTACCTCATCGGCATTTATAAAGCGCTTCATATTTTGTATGGTGATACTTTGGCAGATACTTGGGTGAAAATGCCCAATCAAAATCGCTTATTTAATGGAGATACCCCATTAGCCTACATGCAGTCCGGTGGAATAGTCGCGATGCAGTATGTTCGAGCATTATTAGATGCTAGGCGTGGAGGGGTTTGAGTTTGACAAGAATTCCAAAGACATTACTTCGACAATATGACTTGCATCGCCTCATTCCATCAAGATATGCTGAAGATCAAGAATCAGTATTAGCTCCCATCGCTGACAATAGTGATCATTTAAAAGATTTATTCGAAATAGATAACGTAACCAATCAAAGATTACTTGCAGAGTCTGATCGTTTACCGGGCATCGGGGTTGACGAGTTAGTATTCGGTATTCCCAATTTTCGTGTAATCAACGCAGCTTTTACATATCCAAGACTAGAAGGAAGTCGCTTTAATGGCCCAGATAGAGGAGCTTGGTATTGCTCGTTTGAGCTGGAAACGGCTTTAGACGAAGTCATATTTCACAAGACCGTCGAATATACTGAAATCAATTTCTTTAACGACAGCGTAAGTTATCAACTTTACTTGGCTGATTTCTCATGTGAATTTCATGATATTAGGAAACTTGATAAGAGAGATAAGTATTTAGATCCTCAAAGTTACGTAGACTCACAACTTCTGTCCGCTCAACTGTTAGAGCAGGGTTCTCTTGGAATAATCTATCCGAGTGTTCGTCGTAATGGTGGAACTAATCTCGCTTGCTTTAGACCAGCACTCGTTGGGGATGTACGTAAAACAGATAGATATGAACTCTTATGGTCAGGTGATAAGAATCCTAAGGTATCAAAATTTGGTGGAAAAAAGAAATAATCTCACCTTAGATGAACTTACCTAAGTTGGATATCAAGTTAAATCTATTAAAGGGCTCAAATTGTTAGTTACTGAGAAAAATACAACGAAAAATATTTTTTTCTTGGGATGTGTTGGCAAACCTATTTAGATAAATAGTTAGTAACTTAATATTTCCATGACCTAGTTTCAAGATTAATATTTATGGGTGTAATTATGAGAATCGAACACACGACAACAGAAGATATAATTTCTACCACTAAACCCTTAGATTGGGAAGATCTCATAGCTGTAATAAGATCATCTCCTACGCTTGACAACTATTTAAGCTCTCAAGACAGAAATACGATTGAGATAGATCGTGACCCTTTTCATGAAATCAATGAGTAAAAATAACGTGTCTTTGAAAACACATGTAAGTACACACATTTTCAATACAATTATTCCGAAATTTACGAGATTAGATTCCGAGATTTATGTATTTACATTCCGTAATTTACTGCGCCAATTCCGGAATTTAGGGCCAACAACCTAATAAATAAGTTAGGTGATCTCATCAAGTTAATTAGGAAATAAGGGAAAAAGGTTGGTTTAGGAACTGGCTCTAGGCAATCAAACTTGTAGCTGCCACAATGACCTCTTCAATCTTAGGAGCTTGTTGGGTATCCCCAAGATTATAAATATTGGTGTTCCAATAACCCTCAGTTTTCCATATAGGTGAATCGATATAGAGTTCGATTGTTGGAACGCCCAATACTGCTGCAAGATGAGTTAAGCCGGTATCCACACCAATGACTAATTTAGATTGTGCATTAATCACAAAAGCATCCTGAATCGAAAAGGCTTCAGGAACGATGGCATTTGGAACCTCTTTGGCTAGTTGCTCACTGATGAGTTTTTCCTTAGGATTACCCCAAGGAAATACCATGATCAAACCTCGAAGTGATAATACTTTTGCAATTGCAATCCAATTGTCATTCGACCAACATTTCGCTAGTCTTGCCGTTGCATGAAAACACATCACATAAGAACCCTTATCAAGTCCAAGAGGATTGGGCAGATGAGCAAGAGAGTCTATTAAGGTTGGTGGGTAAAACTGCGGAGGCAACTCACCCCTGTTCGGTAGTTGAGTTCCAAGACCTCCAGCAGCTACAGCCCTTGAACGATCAACCGCATGATAATGCAATGGAACTTTAACGCTCTTGGTATAAAAGAGTCTAGATAGAGGCTCATATCCAGAATCTTCGGTACGATTACCAATACCTGACACCATCGCTTGAGGAGATTTTTTTGCTAAGGCTGTTATCAGGGCAGATTTAAGAAGACCTTGGGTTTCTATAACAATGTCGTACTGGATTTCTTGTAGTAGTTTCTTTTCTGATTGGATGTCTTGCAAGATGGAACTCCATCCCCGGGTCTTAAGTTCTTTACGGAGTCTGCGCAAACTTAAAGGAATAATGTGATCTATACCTTTGAAACTCTGAGTTGTAAGAAGTGGTGTTATTAATTCCACATAAGCTTCTTCAATCACCCAATCCACTCTGGCATCCGGATATTGTTTGCGAATATCCCACACAATCGGTAAGTTATGTAGAACATCTCCTAAAGAAGATAATTTAACGATCAGGATATTCATGTCATTTGCTCAAGAATAGTCTTTACAGCATCTTGGGGTTTGATGGGATCACCAGTTATTTGGTGAAGTTGCTGTTGATTCCAGTCCTGCCATATAAGCTCTAGGGTAGTAAGTATCGATTGCTGATCTAAAGTATGGCTAAGATAGTGATTGCGTTCTATTAGGATATGATCTAACTCAGGATTACGATTGGTGATTCCCCAAATCGGTCGATACGCCCAAAAATAATCGTACATTTTGGAAGGGATGTATTCAGCACACCATTCATAGTCGCCGTGCAACATCAATAATATATCTGAGTTACGCATGATCTCCATAATGCGTTCACGGCCTGACTTTCCTGTAACAGGATCATTTTCAATACGGCCATGCGCCACAAGTATTTGGGCAAATGGGGAAGTTTGTAATGCCTGTTGAGTACTATCATCAAGCCCAGCACCATACACATCGATTTGTAATTGATTTTTTGCCTGCGGATATTTTTCAAAGAACTGTGGCAAAACTTCAATCAAAACAGAAAGCGATCGATCATTCGCAAGTGAACCAAAATGCGCAATATGTAACTTCTCATTTTTTTGATAAGTCGACACCTTTTGCATCGTACCTGGAGGATTTGCTCCAGGGAAGACCACAAACCCTTTATGACCAAGCTCAGGATTTCTAAGTTTTGCGTAATCTAAAGCACCTTGCGTAAACCACCAAATATGATCCGCATCACGACAGATCAGCTTCTCGAGCTTTTGTAAAAATCGTGCATCTTTACGTTTGCGTGGACGAGTGCCGTCATCTTGTTGATCTTCACGAATCACCATCGGATCATGAATCTCAGCGATCCATTGTTTTCCAGTCGCTTTTTTGATTAGCCATGCGGCATAATGTGCAGACCAAGCGCCTCCTGATGAGTAAATAAATTCAATTGAATTATTTTTTATCAATTGCTTACCTTTATGGGCAGCAGCGTAGGACCATGAAGATTGACTTGATAAACCGATCAGAAGTTTTTCAAAAGCGGTAAAGGGCAGTAGCAATAATGAAACGAGTGGCGTTAATACTTTATAGATGAGCCCTCGCCCATATTTTTTTGCTACCCAATGTCTAAAATCAAAACGTAGGCCAGAAGGTCCCCAAGGTAAAAGTTGGTAATGCTCTAGCTCTTGATCTTGTTGTCCTGTAATTGCACTTAAAACAATTGGTCTTATCCCAGCATCAAGTAAAAAGGGAGTTTTATCTGTAACAGTTAAGCTGGCAGCACGGCCATCCATGTTAAAGCCATGAGAAATTAATAAACAACTTCTTGTTTTGATCATCTCAATCCTGACTTATATTTGGTGAGAAAAATAATCAGGAAAAGCAATTTTTGTTTGTTCATTTTTCTTGGCCACACGTAATCGCAGTCTATTCAAAATTTGGCATAAATAATTCATGAATGACTTTCTTGTCTCTGTAACTAAATTCGATTATCCCATAAGGTAATATAAGTTTAGAATAGTAATACTCTATAAAAATGCGCCCAATGAAATCCTTCTTACCTCTTGTTTTATATTGTTGCACTTATTCAAAAGATTTGAATCGAGTAAGGCGACTTCTTACAAGTGTGTCCAAATTTAATGTTGATGAAATACCAGTTTATATTTCCGTTCCCCAAAAAGATCTTGAGCTTTTTAAAAAAGAATTATCGCAATTTTCTTTTATTCTCCTCAATGAAGAAGATATCCTGAATAAAAATCCTCTAATTGATCAACAAAAACTGTATGCTCAGCGCGGATGGATTCAACAACAGGTAATCAAATCTGAATTTTGGCGTTTAGATCTTAGTGAAAATTAT
>Ga0209087_1002136_pt1 | contig 11227 bp, 10 predicted proteins | sample S_130805_EF_Meta_FD_187321 | JGI IMG/M metagenome (GOLD analysis project Ga0209087, IMG submission 187321) | Freshwater microbial communities from Lake Simoncouche, Canada to study carbon cycling - S_130805_EF_MetaG (SPAdes) (version 2) | ecosystem: Environmental > Aquatic > Freshwater > Lake ...
ATCGATATTATTAACGATATAACTCACCGATCCCAACACCTGACTGAAGGCGATTCCCGCCTGACCAAACACACCGAAATCCACCTCCTTGGCGAAATAAATCGGCGCAATCACCAGCCAGGGCAGGAACTCCGAGAAGTAGTCATAGGAGGTTTGGATGACCGTGATGATCGCTTCCCAGACAATCAATCGATTCGCATTACCAATCGCACCCCCTAGACGCCGCGCCCCTTCCCGGCCCTCCTGCCGCTCCCCGCGATAGAAGGCGATCGACTCAGCATGATCGCGAATATGCACCAGGCCATAGCGAAAATCAGCCTCAAGCTTGAGTTGCTGATAATTCAATGCCACCAGCCTGCCACTGGCTAAAATCACCAGACCCGTCCCCACTAGTGCATAGACGAACAGCACCAACGCCAACCGGGAACTAATCGACCAAAGCACCGCGATGAAACTGACGAAGGTCAGCAGGGAAGCGATAATCTCAAGGGTGACCGTAAGACTGGTTCGGGTAAATTCTTGAACATCTTCCGAGATCCGCTGGTCTGGATTATCAATGTCGAGCAGGCTTTCGTCGTTGGGATTAAGGGTATAATAGGCGCGATTTGAAAGATAACCATGCAGCAATCTTCCGGTCAGCCATTCTCGCCACAGCAGTCCAAGCTTGGGAATGAGATAGCCCTGCAGCCCACGGATTGGCAGGGCCACCAGCAGGCAAAAGGCATAGATAGCCACGATCGCCCAGAAGCCCTTGCTGTCATAGGAAACAAGGGCGTTCTCCACATTTCGAGCTACAAAACTGATGCCCACATTGATGCCGTTGATCACCAGAATCAACAGGGTGATCACCCCCAGAATCAGCCAGGGCAACCAGCGGCCCTGCCGCAGCCGGCTGCGTTGGGTCCAGAAACAGGCCAGGCCCCCAACCAGCAGCGCCATCACCGCCCAGCCGATCGGTGAGGCCCAGATCGCCGCCACCTGCTGGGGAACCCCCGGCAGGAAACGGCCCTGCAACTCCGGAATCCAGGCGCCACTGGCCGCCACCACCCCCGTGAGCAGCAGCAGCGTCACCCCCACCACCACCGCCACCAGGGCCACCGCCAACAGCAGGAAGGATCCGGCGCCTCCCCCATCCTCCAGCGGCAGGAAGTAGGGCTGGGCCAGGCGCTGCAGCTGACCCAGCTGCTCGCGAAGGGCCTTGAAGGGGGTCATGGCTCGGTGCGGATGCACGCATTGTGACCGCTGCCCGGCAGTCGCGAACCGATTCAGACGATTGGATCAGCCCGGGGGCCAGGCCAGGGCACGGCCACCGATCACATGGACATGCAAATGGAACACCGTCTGGCCCGCTTCCGCGCCGCTGTTGATCACCGTGCGCCAGTCGCTCAGTCCCTCCTGGCGGGCCACCTGGGCCGCCACCAGCAGCAGATGGCCCAGCAGCTCCTGGTGCTCGGGGCCGGCGTCCGCCAACTGAGCGATCGGCTCCCGCGGAATGACCAGGACATGCACCGGGGCCTGGGGCTGCACGTCGCGGAAGGCCAGGCAGAGATCGTCGGCGTAGACCTGATCACAGGGCAGCTCACCCCGCAGGATGCGCCCGAAGATCGTGTCGGAGCTGGCGGGCTGGCGGGTCATGGGGCAGCACGGAAACGGGTGGTGGCACTGAAGGTCTCAGTGATGCCCCAGTTTGATGTTGGCACGGTGCCGTGGCGTGGCTCTGCAGGGCCTGGAGGCCCTCCAGGTGAGCGTGGAAGTGGACATTGCCCCCGGCCTGCCGGGCCTGCAATTGGTGGGGCTGGCCGATGCGGCGATTCAGGAGGCCCGCGAACGGGTGCGGGCCGCCCTGCGCAATAGCGGCCTGCGGGTGCCCCTGACGCGGGTGGTAGTGAGCCTGGCGCCGGCCGATCTCCGCAAGGAGGGACCAGGCTTCGACCTGCCGATCGCCCTGGGACTGCTGGTGGCCAGCGGCCAGCTGGATCAGGCCCACCTCCAGGGGGTGTGGAGTGCCGCTGAACTGGGCCTCGATGGCCGACTACGGCCGATCCGGGGGGTGCTGGCCATGGCCATGGCGGCCCAGCAGCAAGGGGCCCGGGCGCTGCTGGTGGCGACCGCCAACGGACCGGAGGCGGCCCTGGTCGAGGGCTTGACGGTGTGGGGGGCCAGCAGCCTGGGGGAGGCCCTGGCCCTCTTGGCCGACCCCGCCACTGGTCGACCGCAGGCAGCAACGCCACTCGCCGTGGCCCCCTGGAATGGCGGCGCCTCTTCAACCGCTCAGAGCCAGGGCAGCGGTGCCGACCTGGCGGAGGTCCATGGCCAGGCCCACGGCCGCCGGGCCCTGGAAATCGCCGCCGCGGGGGACCATCACCTGCTGCTGGTGGGCCCGCCCGGCAGCGGCAAGACGATGCTGGCCCGACGCCTGGCCGGGTTGCTGCCCCCCCTGAGACGGAACGAGGCCCTGGAACTGACCCGGTTGCATTCCGTGGCGGGTTTACTCGCCGATGGGGGCGGCCTGGTGCGTCAGCGGCCCTTCCGCAGCCCCCACCACAGCTGTTCCGGCCCCGCCCTGATCGGCGGGGGCTCCCAGCCCCGGCCCGGGGAACTGAGCCTGGCCCATCAAGGCGTGCTGTTCCTGGATGAACTGACCGAGTTCCGCCGCGATGTGCTCGACCAGTTGCGCCAGCCCCTAGAGGAAGGGGAGGTGTGGATCAGCCGGGCCCGGCAGCGCTGTCGTTTTCCCTGCCGCACCACCTTGGTGGCGGCCACCAACCCTTGCCCCTGTGGGTGGTTCGGGGATCCGGAGCGACCCTGCGTCTGTGGCGAAGGGGTGCGGCGGCGCTACTGGAACCGGCTCTCGGGGCCGCTGTTGGACCGGATCGATCTGCAGGTGGTGATGCGACGGGCCGCAGCGGGGGAACTGCTGGCCCTGACCAAACCCAGCGGGGGCGAAAGCAGCGCCACGGTGGGGGATCGCGTGACCGAGGCCCGCCAACGGATGCGGGACCGCAACCCCCGCGGTGATAGCAACGGCCAGCTGCCAGCGGAGCGCTTGGCCTCGATCCTGCGGTTAAGCCCTGAGGCCAGAACGCTGTGGGAACGGCTGCACGACCAGCGAAAGCTCTCCGCGCGATCCAGCCAGCGGCTGCTGCGGGTGGCCCGCACCATCAGCGATCTGGCGGCGGACGAGGAGGTGGGAACGGCGGCCATCGCCGAGGCACTCACCTACCGCAGCTTTGATCCTTCAGCGTCGCCCCCTTGAACTCGTCGGGTCAGGGGGCACGAGACGTGGACGGCAACGCCAACTCAGGGGCGGCAGCGCAGGGGCGACAGCTCAGCGGCGGCGGCGGCGCTGCTGGGCCTTGCGCTTGTACTTCTCAGTGGGGGTTTCGTGGTGACGCAAGCGCTTGAGATCGGCAAAGATGCCGGCCTTGGACACCTGGCGCTTGAAGCGACGCAGGGCGGATTCGATCCCTTCGTTTTCGCCGACGGTGACCTGGGTCATGAAGTGCTGCTGAGACGCACGGAGCGAACCAATGTAGCAAGCGCTGCTGCCAGCCCCCTCACTTCTTGGCGGGAGGCGGGGGGAGCTTGCCCGGAGCGGCGACCGCTGGGGGTTGGGTCGTGGGCTGGGAAGTGGCCTGCCCAGTGGGCCAGGACTCGTTGAAGATGTAGAGGTGGCCGAGGTTGCGGCCGCCGAAACTGCGACGCATCAACCGCCAGCCCGGCTCCAGCTCCAACTTCAGGAAACCGCTGCCCGCCCCCTGACTGCGCGCCACCACCATCTCCGGGCCCGCTCCGGGCTTGGTGGGAATCGCCAACAGCAGGGTGTCGGCCGGGGTGCGGCTCACCATCACCCGATAGACGGTGGCCAGATCGTTGGCCCCCACCCGCAGGGAATAGCCGTTGGCATCGATGTAGCGACTGCAGATGCCGGTGAAATCAAAGGTGGCCAGCAGCGGATCGACGATCGCGGGCTTGCCCTGACCCACGGCGAAGCAGGGACGGCGGGGGTTGACCTGCTCGTAAATGTTGAGCTGGGCCCGGGTGCCGCCGGAGCCGATCGGGGCCGCCACGAGCACGAAGCGCTGCGGATCCACCTCCACCGCCCGGAAGAGGGCGCCGCCCTGGGCCTGGGCGGCGGGGGCCAGGGCGGCTGGCACCAAGGCTGCTGGCACCAGGGCAGAGGCGATCCCCAGGGCGGCGCTCGCGGCATGGCGCAGCCGTAGACGCCGGCCCGTCAGCCACTGGTCCCCGGTGGGGCGCTGGAACAGGTCGGTCGGCACGGGGATGGGCGCAGGAAGCCGAAATCGTATGCAGGGCGAGGCCAGGGCACCAGGGGCCGTGGCCCAATCGCCGCTCCGGCCGAGGGATCGTCAGACCGGCTTGTTGATCCGAATCGCCAGCACCAGGGCCACTACCGTGCCGGGCAAACTGGCGGCCAGGATCCAACGGGTGGTCTGCTGGCCGAGGTCGGGATCGCCGTAGGCCAGCTCAAATACCGAGCCGGTGGCCGCGATCCCAAGCAGGCAGGCCAGCGCCAGGAACAGGCCGGCCAAGGGTTTCATCGGCATGGCGACTCAGCGAATCGATTGGACGTGATCACGCTCGAAACCATGCTGCTGCAGCTCCTCGTTCAGGCTGAGGGCGTCGGTGACGTGATCGACGAACAGCACGCCGTTGAGGTGATCCATCTCGTGTTGGATGCACCGGGCCAGCAGGCCATCGGCCTTGAGCCGCCGTGGGCGCCCCTGTTCATCGCGATAGCTCAGCTCCACCTCCGCGGGGCGGACCACATCGAGATACACCTTGGGAATACTCAGGCAGCCCTCCTCGTAGGTGGTAAGGGCGGCACCGGTGGCGGTGATTTCCGGATTGATGAACACCATCGGAGGGGTGGCCGCTTCCTCGATGTCCAGATCGATCACCAGCAGCTGCTTGGGCACCCCCACCTGGGGAGCCGCCAGGCCGATGCCCCGGGCGGCATACATGCTCAGCAGCATGGAGCGGGCCAGATCCCGCACCGCCTCATCCACCTTGCTGATCCGGCGGGCGGCCGTGCGCAATTCCTTCGCCCCGAGGCGGTGGATCGTGAGCGGGGGCTGGTCAAGGGGCTCCTTGGGCACATGCACCGAGCGATGGCCCTGCTCGGCCGTGCGGGCCAACTGAGCGAAGCTGCGCGCCAAGGGTCCACCTGAAACGATGGCCGCAGTGTAGAAGCCACGCGCGGGAGCAGCTGATGGGGGCACGGGCGGCAGCGGCCGGGGAAGCGGCGCCGGACGCGGCGGTGGACGCGGCGGTGGCGGTGGGGCGCACCCCCGCCTTCAAGGAACCCCAGCTGGCCGAGGGGCGGCTGTTCTGGCTGGAGCAGCGCCCCCAGGAGCGCGGACGCACCACGTTGCTGATGCGCGCGGCCGGGTCGGACGGCCCCGGCCGGGAACTCACCCCCGGCCCCTGGGACCTGCGCAGCCGGGTGCATGGCTATGGCGGCGGCGTCTACGCCGTGGCGGGCGCTGTGGTGGTGTTCATCCATGACGGCGATCGCTGCCTCTGGAGCCTGGAGCTCCCGCCCGATCCAGCCTCCCTGGTGTCGCCCGCACCGCCTCCAGCACCAAGGAGGTTGACGGCACCCCAGGGGGGGCGGGCCTTCGCGGACGGGCTGATCGATCAACGGCGCCAGCGGTGGATCGGCGTGATGGAGGAGAACGGCCGCGACCTGCTGGTGACCGTGCCCCTGGCGGGGGGGGAACCGCAGGTGCTGCACCAGCCCGCCGACTTCTGTGGCTACGCCGTGCTGAGTCCGAACGGCAGCCACCTGGCCTGGGTGCGCTGGCAGCAGCCCTCCATGCCTTGGGACCACAGCGAGCTCTGGCTCGGCGGCTTCGATTCGGCGGGGGGGCTGGCCTGGTGCCGGGCCATCGCCGGCAACCCTCCCGAGGGCTGGTCGGTGTTTCAACCGCTCTGGCTGGGCACGGCCAACGGCGCGCCGGCGGATCTGGTGGTGGCCAACGACCGCAGCGGCTGGTGGAACCTGGAGCGGCTGGCGGCGGCGGAATCCCTGGCGGCGGTGAGTCCCCTGCCGCGCTGGCAACCGCTGCTCACGATGGAGGCCGAATTCGCCATGCCCCAGTGGGTGTACGGCATGCGCACCACGGCCTGGGATGGGGAGCGGCTGCTGGCGGCGGCCTGCGTGCAGGGCCGCTGGCACCTGGGCCGGATCACCCCCGCAGCCACCGGCGAAAGCCCCTGGGAGCCGATCGAGCAACCCTTCGACGACCTGGCCGGCCTGGACGCCGAAGCGGGCCGGCTGGTGGCGATCGCCAGCGCCCCGCGCCACGGCCCGGGCCTGCTGGAACTGGACAGCGCCAGCGGCCGCTGGCGCCATACGCCGGCCGCCCCCTGCCCCTTGGCGGCGGAGCAGATCAGCACGCCGGCGCCCCTCTGGTTCACGGGCGCCAACGGGCAGGCCACCCACGCCTGGTTTTACCCCCCCAGCGGCGGCGCCAGCCCGGCGTCGCCCCTGCTCATCCGCGCCCACAGCGGCCCCACCGGCATGGCCCGCACCGGCCTGAACCTGGCGGTGCAGTTCTGGACCAGCCGCGGCTGGGGGGTGGTGGATGTGAACTACGGCGGGTCCACCGGCTTCGGCCGGGCCTATCGCCAACGGCTGGATGGCCAGTGGGGTGTGGTGGACGTCGCCGATTGCGCCGCCGCCGCCCGGGCCGTGGTGGCGGCGGGCCAGGCCGACCCGGCACAGATCGCCATGGAGGGAGGCAGCGCCGCCGGCTTCACCGTGCTCGCCCTGCTCTGCTTCGAGCGCCTGCTTGGGGCCGGGGCCTGCCGCTACCCCGTGACCGATCTCAGCAGCCTGGCCAAGGGCGACCACCGCTTCGAAGCCCGCTACTGCGACAGCCTGGTGGGGCCGTGGCCGGCGGCGCGGGCGCTCTACGAAGCCCGATCCCCGCTGCAGCATGGGGATCGGATCGAGCGTCCAGTGATCCTGTTCCACGGCCTCGATGATCAGGTGGTGCCTGCGGAACAGAGCGAACGGATGGCGCTGGCACTGAGCCAGCGGGGCGTGCCGGTGGAGCTGCACCTGATTCCGGGGGAGGGGCACGGCTTCCGGGACCAGGCCACCCAGGTGCGGGTGCTCGAGGCCACCGAAGCCTTTTTCCGGCGCCAGTTCGGCCGATGACCCCCCTCCTGATCCCCTTGGCCACGGCGGGACTCGCCCTGGGACTCCTGCTGGGGCTGCAACAGATCGGCACGCTGGTGGGGCGGCTACTGCCGGTGCACCGCTGGGGAATCCCGGAGGCCCTGTTGGCCGGGGCGCTGGGCCTGCTGGTGGCGCCGGCGGGAGCGCTGCCCCTGATCCCCCCGGCGGTGATCGGCCTGTGGGACCAACTGCCGCTGATCCTGTTGACGCTGGTGTTCGGCACCCTGCTGATCGGCAAGCCCCTGCCGCAGCTGGCGGGCCTGTGGCGGCCCCTGTCGGCCCAGATGCTGCTGGCCCTCACCCTGGCCTTTGGCCAGTATCTGGTGGCTGGACTGGCGGTGATGCTGGTGCTGCAGCCCCTGCTGGGGGTGTCGCCGGTGATGGCCTGCCTGATTGAGGTGGCCTACGAGGGCGGCCACGGCTCGGCGGCGGCGATGGGCCCCACCTACGAACGGCTCGGGGTGGAGGGGGCCACGGCGCTGGGGCTGGCGATGGCCACGGTGGGGCTGCTGAGCTCCACGTTGGTGGGGGGAGTGGTGGTGGTGCTGGCGCGGCGGCTGGGCTGGCTGGCGACGGCAGAACTGGGGAACGCGGATCTGGACAACGCGGAGCAGGGACTGGGAAACGGGCCTGCGGGGGGGGCCGCCGTTGCGGTGAAGGGCCCGGAGCTGCCCAGGCAGCCGGCCGTCTGGGCGGTGAACCTGGCCCTGGCCGGACTGGCCGTGGCGATCGGCTGGCTGTTGCTGGCGGCGCTGCAGCTACTGGCGGCGCGCACGGGGGGGGGACTGGCGATGGTGGTGGACGTGCTGCCGGTGTTTCCCCTGGCGCTGATCGGCTCGCTGCTGGTGCGGCTGGTGTTGGAGCGCAGCGGGCGGGCGGCCCTGGCCAGCGCACCGGTGCAGAGCCGGATCAGCACCCTCTCCGCCGATCTGCTGATCGTAGCGGCCACGGCCTGCCTGGATCTTTCGCTTCTGGCCAGCAGCTGGCTGCCCCTGACGGTGCTGGCCCTGGCGGGGCTGGCCTGGAATCTGGCGGTGGTGCTGGTGCTGGGTCGGCGGATCCTGCCCAGCCCCTGGTTCGAGCGCACGATCCTCGAATTCGGTCAGGCCACGGGGGTGGCCGCCAGTGGTCTGCTGCTGCTCACCATGGCCGACCCCCACGACCGGAGTGATGCGCTCACCCCGTTCTCGATCAAGCAACTGTTGCTGCAACCCCTGTTGGCGGGCGGGGTGATCACCGTGGTGGCGCCACTGGCCCTGGACCGCTGGGGCCTGACGGCCTGGAGCGGCGTCTGCCTGGCCCTGGTGCTGCTCTGGAGCAGCCTGGGACTGGTGCTGGCCCGGCGCGCTGCCTAGGGTTTCCATCAACGCCTGGCCCGCCATGCCCGCCGTCCCCCTCAGTCCGGCCGAGATCGAGGCCATCCCGGAGACGCTGCCGCTCTGGACGCTCGTGAACGACAAATTGCACCGGGAATTTCGCTTTGCCGATTTCTCGGAGGCTTTCGGCTTCATGACCCGGGTGGCGTTAGCCGCGGAGGCTCTGGGCCATCACCCCGAATGGAGCAACGTCTGGAACCGGGTGGTGATCGATCTCACCACCCATGACACCGGTGGGCTCTCCAGCTACGACCTGGCCCTGGCCGGCCGGATTGATCAACTGGCTGCCGCGGCGATCCCAGGCCGTTGACGGGCAGGAGGGCCCTTACCGCACCATCGCCGCCACATTGCCCCCATCCACGGTGAGCAGGGCGCCGGTGGTGCGCGGCAGCTGGGCCAGGGCCACGAAGGCGTCGGCCACATCGCTGGCCTTCACTTCAGCCCCCAACAGGTTGCCGGCCATGTACACCTCCGGCGTCACACCGCGGGCCGCCGCCCGCTCGCGGATCATCGCCTCATCCAGCAGCCCGGAGCGGATCCGATCGGCGTTGAGACCATTGACGCGGATGCCGGCCGGCCCCTCCTCCAGGGCGTACTGACGCATCAAGGCCAGCAGGGCCGCCTTGCTGGTGCCGTAGGCGCCGAAATCGGGGCCTGGATTGAGGGCCTGCTTGCTGATATTGAACAGCAGCTGCCCCCCCAGCCGGGGCTGCTCGGGCCCCGGATCCTGGGCACGGAACAGGGCGATCGCCGCTTGGGCCACGTGCTGATGGGAGAAGAAGTTGAGCTCGAAGCTGGCCCGCAGGGTGGCGTCGGGCAGCTCGGCGATGCGGCCGCCCCAGGCGGCGCCGGCGTTGCTCACCACGATGTCGAGGCCACCGAAGTGGGCCGCCACCGCCTCGAAGGCGCGGCGCACCTGGGTCGGATCGGTGAGATCGCAGGCCAGGCCAAGGGCCCGGCTGCCGCAGCGACGCGCCACCGCCGCCGCCGCTTCGCCCTCCAGATCGACCACGGCCAGGTCGGCGCCCTGGGCGGCGAAGGCCAGGGCGGTGGCGGCACCAATGGCCCCGGCCCCCCCGGTGACCAGCACCACGGTGCGCGCCAGGGGCTTCTCCTTGGCCTTGCCGAGCTTGGCCTGCTCCAGGCTCCAATACTCCATGGCGAAGGTGTCGGCCTCCTGCACCGGCGCGAAGCGGCCGATGCTCTCGGCGGCCAGCAGCGTGGTGGCCCAGGTTTCAGTGATGTCGGCGGTGACGGCCGCCTCCGCCGCCGACTTGCCGCAACCCACCAGCCCCAGGCCGGGGATCGCCACCACCCGCGGCAGGGGATCGAGGGGGGTCTTGATGCCACCTACCCGAGCGTTCTGACGGGCAAACATGGCCCGGTAGTCGTCCGCATAGGCGGCGAAGGCCGGATCCAGGGCTGCGGTCCAGGCGGCGAGGGCGGCGGCATCGCCGGCGGCGGGGGCGGCGGGCAGCACCAGGGGGTGGGCCTTGGTGCGGATCACATGGTCGGGGGTGGCCACGCCGCGGCGGGCCCAGTCGGCCAGACGCGCGTCGTCGACCACGGCATGGGCCAGGGCCGTGGCGCGCAGATCGAGCAGCCAATGGGAGGGGGCGCCACTGGCCGCCGCGGCCCGGCCCAGGGCACCGCGCAGGCGCGGCAGCAGTTCCGCCGCCGCCGCCGGACGCTCCGGCAAGGACACCGGCTGCAGGACCCGCCTGCCGGTGGCCAGGTGCTCCTCGGCCCGCCGCACCAGCGCAATCATGCGGTCGTAGCTCTGCCGGGCCGTGGCGCCGAAGGAGAACAGGCCGTGCTGGAGCAGCACCATGCCCTCCAGCTCCACGCCGGTGGCGGCAGCGCGTTCCGCCGCCGCCTCGTAGAGATCCGCACAGGCCTTGGCCAGGGCGAAGCCCGGCATCACGTAGGGCACCAGCACCACCCGCTCGCCAAACACCCGGCGACAGACCTCCGCGGCCTCGGGCTGGTCGGCCAGGGCCAGCAGGGCCGAGGAATGGGTGTGGTCGACGAACGTATGGGGCAGAAAGGCGTGGAGCAGCGCCTCCACCGAGGGGTTGGGGGCCGCTGGATCGATCAGGTTGTTGCGCTGGGCCGCCACCATCGCCTCATCGCTGAGGGCCTCCAAGCTGCGCAGGGCCCGCAGGGGCTCCAGCCGCACCGCCGGATGGCCCGGGGGCTCGATCGTGGCCAGGTCCCAGCCGCTGCCCTTCACGCACAGCACCGGGATCGTGTCCCCGAGCAGGCCGGTGACGGTGGTTTTGACCGAGGTGTTGCCGCCGCCATGGAGCACCAACTGGGGATCGGCCCCCAGCAGGCGGGCCGAGTAGGTGCGCAGGGCCAGGTCGTCGCTCACCCCCTGGGCGCCGTAGTGAGCCACGGCCGCCGCGGCCTCCCCCTCGGACCAGCGGTTGAGCACGGACATGGTTGGGCCGGGGCAAAGGCGGCTGCCGAGGCTAGGCGTCGGCTGCACCGGCTTTCCGCCTTCAGTGGTGCAGCCATGAACAACGTTGAGCAAGAACAACTCGAGCACCGCTACGCGGAACATCGAAGGAGCTTCCATCAAGAGCATATTTAGCAAAACAATCGATGGTCATTCCAGGGAACATCGTCCTAAGGTGAA
>Ga0209087_1002140_pt1 | contig 11219 bp, 8 predicted proteins | sample S_130805_EF_Meta_FD_187321 | JGI IMG/M metagenome (GOLD analysis project Ga0209087, IMG submission 187321) | Freshwater microbial communities from Lake Simoncouche, Canada to study carbon cycling - S_130805_EF_MetaG (SPAdes) (version 2) | ecosystem: Environmental > Aquatic > Freshwater > Lake ...
CCCCTTCGGTGGAGGTGGAGGCGGTGGCGGTGGCGGCCCCCTTCAGGCGGGCAACCCTAATGGCGACGACCAGCCCAGCACCGGCCGAGGGGGGAGCAGGGGCCAGAGCGGCAAGGACATCAGCCCAGGAAGCAGCATCGCCATCCTCAGCCTTGAGGGTGGCGGCGGCAGCGGCAGCCTGCACCGCCGTGGCTACCGGGCCGCCATGGGCCTGGCGCCGTTGAAGGAAAACCTGGCCGCCGGCCTGATCGCCCTCACCGGCTGGGATGGCTCCGTGCCGCTGGTGGATCCCCTCTGCGGTTCCGGCACCCTGCTGCTGGAGGCCGCCGCCATGGCCCTGGGCAGGGCCCCAGGCCTGGCGACACCGGCGGCGGGACAAGGGCCCGCCTCAGGCCCAGGCGGCCCCTGGGAGGCGCAGGCATTCCGCCACAACGGCGGCCCTGGCGCGCCGGTGGCGGCCCCCCGGCCCCGCGCCTTCGGCTTCCAGCGCTGGCCCGATTTCGAGGCCGGCCTCTGGCGGCGGGAGGTGGAGGCAGCCGCCGTTGAGGCGCGTCGTGGCCTTGCCGACGGCTCAGCGCTGGCCCCTCTGATCGGCATCGAGCGGGATGGGGCCGTGCTGGCGCAGGCCCGCGCCAACGCCCAAGCCGCCGGCCTGAGCGACCACCTGCAGTTGATGGCGGGTGATTTCCGCGATTTCAGCCCGCCGGCGGGACCCGGCATCCTTGTGTGCAATCCGCCCTACGGCGCCCGCCTCGGCCAGCACGACGACCTGGAAACCCTCTATGCCGACCTGGGCCGCATGGTGCGCGAACGCTGCGGCGGTTGGACCCTGTGGCTGCTGAGCGGCAACCCCGCTCTCACTGGCGCCCTGCGGCTCAAGGCCAGCCGGCGTGTTGCCGTGAGCAACGGTGGCATCGACTGCCGCTGGCTCCGTTACGAGATCCGCTGAGCGGGTCCGGGCACGCCGTACCCGGACGTGTCGCCTGGCTGACGGCTGGGCTCCGGCCTCCCTTGCTAGCCATGGGCTGCAGCGCCCTGCTGCCCCATCGCCACTGCGGCCCCGATGAGCACCTCCTCCATCTTCACCGACCTCAAGGAGCGGATCCTGGCCGCCGAAGCAGACCCCGAGGTGGACACGGCGAGCGCCGCCGTTGAGCTGCTGCGCGACTGGCTCACGTCCCACGAAAACCTTCTCGTGGAACGCAAGACGGCGGCGCCGGCGGAGTTCAACGGCACCATGATCCAGTGGTTCCACTGGTATGTGCCGGGCGATGGCGGCCACTGGCGCCGGCTGCAGAAAGAAGCGGCCCATCTGGCGGCGGCCGGCATCACCGCCGTATGGCTGCCCCCAGCCTGCAAAGGCGGTGGCGTCGATGACGTGGGCTATGGCACCTACGACCTCTTCGACCTGGGCGAATTCGATCAGAAGGGCACGGTGCGCACGAAATACGGCACCCGTCAGGAGTACGTGGAAGCGGTGCGCGCCTGCCGCGAAGCCGGCCTGCAGGTTTATGCCGATGTGGTGTTCAACCACAAGCTCTTTGCCGACGCCGAGGAGGACTATCTCGCCACGCCCTTCGCCCCCGACAACCGCGGTCAGCGGCTCGGAGATGAGCGACTGATCCGGGCCTGGACCCACTACCGCTTTGATGGCCGCGGCGGCCGTCACTCCACAATGCAATGGCATTGGTATCACTTTGATGCCGTGGATTACAACAGCCTCGATCCCCATTACCAGGCAGTCTGGCGCAGCCACGGTGCCAGTTTCGATGGCCATGTGGCCCTGGAAAAAGGCAACTACGACTTTCTGATGGGTTGCGACCTCAACATGAGCCACCCCGAGGTGCGAGGAGAACTCAAGCACTGGGGCAAGTGGATGCAGGATCAGGTGGGCGTGGATGGCTTCCGCCTCGATGCGATTAAACACATCAGCAGCGATTTCTTCATCGATTGGATTACGGAGATGGAAAACTACGCCCAACGTGATCTCTTCATCGTTGGCGAATACTGGACCTATGACCTCGGCAGCCTCAGCTGGTACGCCGCCAACAGCGGCGGCAAAATGAGCCTGTTTGACGCACCACTGCACCTCAATTTCCATGAGGCCAGCCGCAGCGGCGGCCAGTACGACATGCCCAGCCTTCTGGATGGCACCTTGATGCAGACCATGCCCCTGCTGGCGGTGACCCTCGTGGAGAACCACGACACCCAGCCCCTGCAGTCGCTCGAATCCCCTGTGGAGCCGTGGTTCAAGCCCCTGGCCTATGCCGTGATCCTGCTGCGCGACCAGGGCTATCCCTGCATCTTTCACGCCGATTACTACGGCGCCGATTACCACGACAAACGCTTCGGCCGCAGGATCGACATCCACATGCCCAGCCACCGGTTTCTGATCGACCGCTTCCTTCTGGCGCGCACCCACTGGGCCTACGGCCGCCAGATCGACTATTTCGACCACTTCAACACGATCGGCTGGACACGGTTGGGCACCGCCGGGCACCCCCGCAGCCTGGCGGTGCTGCTCAGCGATGGCGATGCCGGCCGCAAGTGGATGGAGGTGGGTAAGCCCCACACCAGCTTCCGCGATCTCACCGGCCACATCCGCGAAGCGATCACCACCAACGCCGAAGGCTGGGCCGAATGGCGCTGCCCTCCAGGCTCGGTGTCGGTGTGGGTGGAGGAGGAGGCCCTGGCGGAGCTGGGGCTGCAGATCTAAGGGGCCGCTGGCCTGCCCTTGACCATCCATCGAGTGGAACGGCCGTCATCGGCGGATTGGCCGTGATGGCCGGGTTGTCGGCCAGCAGGTCCAGGGTTCAGCCGCCCCTAGAACCGCCCGGTGAGGGCACGGGTGGTGCGGGTGAGGCCCAGGCGGGTCTCGGGAAGGAAGGGGCCCTTGAGCAGACCGCCGCCGATCCGCAGGAACAGCCCCGAAAGGGCCAGATCCACACCGGCCACGGCGAGGGCACAGGTCAACCAGCTCCAGGCCAAGCTCTGGCGCAGCCACAGCACCAAGGCGATCTGGGCCGCCACCCCGGCGAAGGTGGCCGCGGTGATCCCCATGCCGAGGAACACGGCGCCGCCGATCAGGCGGCGCTTCTCGCGGCTGGCCTCCTGCAGCGCGATCTTCACGTGCAGGTCCATCACCGAGGACATCAGCTCAGTGACCTTGCCGAAGGTGGAGCGACCCATGGGGAACTCAGGCGGAGCGGCGGCCGGAGAGCAGCATGCCCAGCAGCAGCCCCACCCCGGCGGCGATGCCGATCGCCATCAGCGGCTTCTCGCGCACGGGCTTCTCAATCCGTGGCCGCAGGGTGGTGTTGAGGTCGTCGAGAAGCTGCTCAAGCTGCTCCTCCAGGGGGCGCAGGTTGTCGGCGACCTGGTGGGCCTGTTCGCCGGTGGTGTGCAGCAACTCCTGAAGCTGGCGCTTCACCCCGTGGCTGGTCAGACCGGTCTGGCGGCTGATCACCTCCACCGCGTGATCCAAGCTGCCGCGGGTGGCCTCCAGGGTGTGGCGCGCCACCTCAGGCCATTCCCGCTGGATGGTGGGCAGCAGGGCCTCGAAGCGATCACGGAAAGCGCTCTGAAGCTGATTGAGCGCGGGAACCTCCGCCTCCAGGGTGCTGGGGGCGCCGGAACCGCCGCTGCCATTGGACTGGAAGGGAAGGCCCTGGTCTTGGCCGGCCCCCACTGGACCGTTGATGTCGCCGGGGGAAGCGGGGGAATCGCTGCGATGATCCATGGCTGCCTTGGCGGAGGGGGGATAGGGCGGAAACAGTCCCCACTGGGGGGGGAGGTGGCCCCACTGTGGGGCTGATGGAGCCTCCGGGAAACGGCACCGTGGTGAGGAGAGCCGTCCGGCGGAGGGGGGGGTGTCCGACGGGTCGTTCCACCGTAGGCAGCCCCCTTGGCAACGTCAGCACCTCGGCTACATTCCGTGCGCCCGGCGCACGGGCCTGTTGGTTCACATCAACCAGGTCGAACTCCACCATTTCAAGTCGTTCGGCGGATCGATGACGATCCCGCTCGAGCCGGGGTTCACCGTGGTCACCGGCCCGAACGGCTCGGGCAAGAGCAACATCCTTGATGCGGTGCTGTTCTGCCTTGGCCTGGCCACCAGCCGGGGCATGCGGGCCGAGCGGCTGCCCGATCTGATCAACAGCGCCGTGCAGCGGGAGGGACGCGCCGCCGAAACCACCGTCACGGTGCGCTTCGACCTCGGCGACTGGCAGCCCGATGCGGCGGAACAGGGTCTGGATGCGGCGCCGGAGGGCCCCTGGATCCAGCCGGGCCAGCGCGAATGGAGCGTCACCAGGCGGCTGCGGGTGGCCCCCGGCGGCACCTACAGCAGCAGCTTCAGCGCCGATGGCGTGCCCTGCAACGCCCAGCAGCTCCAGACGCAACTGCGGCGCCTGCGCATCGACCCCGACGGCAGCAACGTGGTGATGCAGGGGGATGTGACCCGGATCGTGTCGATGAGTGCCCGCGACCGGCGGGGCATCATCGATGAGCTGGCCGGCGTGGCCCTCTTCGATTCCCGCATCGACCAGACCCGCGCCAAGCTGGAAGAGGTGCAGGAGCGCCAGGAACGCTGCCGCATCGTGGAGCAGGAGCTGCTGGCCAGCCGCCAGAAGTTGGAACGTGACTGCGCCCGGGCCCGCACCTATCAGGATCTGCGCCAGCGTCTGCAGATCGGCCGCCAGCAGGAGCAGCTGCTGGCCTTCGAGGCTGATCGCGCCGCCTTGACGGCCCTGGAGCAGCGCCGCTCTGGGCTGGAGCTGCGCCAGGCCGGGGAGCGGGAGGCGATCGCTGCGGCCGAAAGCACCGTGGCGGCGGGCACCCAGGAACTCGAAGCCCTACAGGCGGAGGTGAAGGCCCTCGGCGAAGACCAGCTGCTGGCGGTTCAGGCCGAACTGGCTGGCCTGGAGGCGGCCGAGCGGGAACGGGCCCGCCAGGGGGAACGGCACCGTGATGAGGCGGCGGCCCTGCAGCAGCGACGGGACGACCTGGCCCGCCGCCAGAGCGAGCTGCGCCAACAGCGCCAGCAGCTTGCGGGGAGCCCGAGCGGTGACCTGGAGGAGGCGGAGCGCCGCTGCGGCGCGGCGGAGGCGGCGGTGGAGCTCTCCCGCCGCCGGCTCGGGGAGGTTGCCGGCCGTTCCGGCAGCTGGATGGAGGAACGCCGCCAGCGCGACCAGCAGCGTCAGGAACTCCAAGAGCGACTGGCGCCGTTGCAGGCGGAGCTGGGCCAATTGGAAGAGCGCCTGCGCCAGGCCGAGGCACGGCGGCAGGAGCTCGAGGCGGAGGAACGGCAGGAGGCGGGCGGCAGCGGCGAGGCCGAATCCCGGCTGGCCGCGCTGCAAGGGGAGGAGGCCGCTCTGCTCGCCAGCCTCTCGGAGCGGCAGCGCCAGGTCCAGGAGCAGGCTGAGGCTCTGGCGCTTCAGCAGCGCACACGCAGCCGGCTGGAGCAGGAACAGACCGGCCTGGAGCGGGAGATCGCCCGCCTCGACAGCCGCCGCGACACCCTGCAGGAGAGCCGCGGCACCGGCGCCCTGCGCTTGCTGCTCGAATCCGGGCTGGAGGGGATCCATGGGCCGGTGGCCCAGCTCGCCGAGGTGGAGGAGCGTCACCGGGTGGCGCTGGAGGTGGCCGCCGGCGCCCGCCTGGGCCAGGTGGTGGTGGAGGACGACCGCATCGCCGCCCGGGCGATCGAGCTGCTCAAGCAACGCCGGGCCGGCCGGCTCACCTTCCTCCCCCTCAACCGCATCCGCGGCGGGGGCGGAGGGTCGGGGGGGGCGGTGTTCCAGCGGGGGCCCGGCCCGGCGGGAGGCAGCGCCGGCGGCCCCGGGCCGGGCGGCCTGGTGGGCCGGGCCGTGGACCTGATTCGCCACGAACCGGTCTATGCCGAGGTGTTCCGCTACGTCTTTGGCGACACCCTGGTGTTCGACAGCCTCGACAACGCCCGCCGTGAACTGGGCCGCTGCCGGGCCGTGACCCTCGACGGTGAACTGCTGGAAAAGAGCGGCGCCATGACCGGCGGCAGCCTGCAGCAACGCGGCGGCCAGCTGGGCTTCGGCAGCAGCCAGGAGGGCGACGAAGCCGAGCCCCTGCGGCGCCGGCTGCTGGAGCTGGGTGAGAGCCTCCTGGCCTGCCGCCGCCGGGAGGCGGAGCTGGCGGGGGCCCTGGAGGAGCTGCGGCCGCAGCTGCTCCAAAGCCAGCAGCGCCAGGCCGCGGTGGAGGCTGAGCGCCTGGCGGCCCAGCGCCAGCTCACACCGCTGCAGCAGCGCCGCAGCCAGCTCACGGCCCGACTGGAGCAACTGCACCAATCCAGCAGCGCCGATCGCGAACGCCTGCACCGGATCAGCACCACGCTCGGCCCCCTGCGCGAAGCCCTCACCACCCTGGAGGCCGCTGAGGGCTCGGCCGCCGCCAACGCCGACGCGGCCCAATGGCAGGGCCTCCAGGCCGATCTCGAAGCCGCCGACCACACCCTCAGCGAGGCCCGCCAGCAGCGCGATGCGCTGGCCGCCGAACGCCGCGACCGGGCCCTGGCCGCCGATCGGCTGGCCAGCCAGCTCGAAGCGCTCGGGAGCGAGGAAGCGCGCCTGGTGGAGGCGGTGCAAACCCTGCTCAGCGAACGACAGGCCTGGAAGGAGCAGCAGCAGCAGGCGGAAAGCCGCCGCACCGGGCTGGAGGCGCGCCAAGCCGACCTCTCGGCCCGCTTTGGCGAGAAGCGCCGCCAACGCGATCAGGCCGAGGCCCAGCTGGGGGCCGCCCGGCAGGCGCTGCAGCAGCGCCAGTGGGAGCTGCAGCGCCTGGGAGAAGAGATCAAGGCTCTGCTGGAGGAGCAGCGCAGCGGCGGCCTGCGCTTGGAGCAGCTGGAGCGCTCCCTCCCAAATCCCCTCCCGGAGATCCCCGAGGCGGTGCGCGAAGCGGGCCTCGAAACCCTGCGCGAGGCGCTGCAGGCTGTTCAGCGGCAGATGGAGGCCCTCGAACCGGTGAACATGCTGGCCCTCGAAGAACTCGAGCAGCTGGAGAGCCGCCTGGCTGAGCTGGAGGAACGCCTTGAAGTTCTCAACAAGGAGCGCGAGGAGCTGCTGCTGCGGATCGAAACGGTGGCCACCCTGCGACAGGAGGCCTTCCTTGAGGCCTTCCACGCCGTGGATGGGCACTTCCAAGCCATCTTCGCGGGCCTCTCGGATGGGGAGGGCCACCTGCAGCTGGAGAACCCCGAACAGCCCCTGGAGGGTGGTCTCACCCTGGTGGCCCACCCCAAGGGCAAGGCGGTGCGCCGGCTGGCCTCCATGTCCGGAGGGGAGAAATCGCTCACAGCACTGAGCTTCCTCTTCGCCCTGCAGCGCTTCCGCCCCTCCCCCTTCTATGCCCTCGATGAGGTGGACAGTTTCCTCGATGGCATCAATGTGGAGCGCCTTGCCGGCCTGATCGCCGCCCAGGCAGACGCGGCCCAGTTCCTGGTGGTGAGCCACCGGCGGCCCATGATCGCTGCCGCCACCCGCACCATCGGGGTCACCCAGGCCCGCGGCACCCACACCCAGGTGGTCGGATTGCCGCCTGCAGCCTGAGCTGACAGGGTGGGTCACAATGGGCCGACTGGGCCCCCGGACTTGACCTCCTCCACACCTGCCGCCCCCGATCCCAACGCCCCCGCCCCGAGCGATCGCCTCTGGTTGCGCTCCGAGCTGATGGGCACCCAGGTGATCACCCGTGACACCGGCCGTCGGCTGGGCGTGGTGGGCGAAGTGATGGTGGACATCGATCGCCGCGAGGTGGTGGCCCTCGGCCTGCGCGACAACCCCCTCACCCGCTTCCTGCCGGGGCTTCCCCGCTGGATGCCGCTGGAGCGCATCCGCCAGGTGGGGGACGTGATTCTGGTGGATTCAGCCGATTCCCTCGAGGAGGGATTTGATCCCGATCGTTACAGCAAGGTGATCAACTGCCAGGTGATCACCGAATCCGGGGCCCAGCTGGGTCGGGTGCTGGGCTTCAGCTTCGATGTGGAGACCGGCGAACTCACCACTCTGGTGATCGGCGCGATCGGGGTGCCTCTGCTGGGTGAGGGCGTATTGAGCACCTGGGAGATGCCGGTGGGGGAGATCGTGAGCAGCGGCAGTGATCGAATCATCGTGTACGAGGGGTCCGAGGAGAAACTCAAGCAGCTGGGAACGGGTCTGCTGGAAAAGCTGGGAATCGGCGGCAGCGGCTGGGAGCAGGAGGAAAGGGAGCGCTACCGCGGCGCTGCCGTACCGGCCGAGAACCAGCTGCCCGCTGGCCAGCCCAGCCAACTGGAACAGCGGCGCATCCAGCCCGCCAGCAGCCGCTCTTTCGAGCCGGAGGAAGAATTCGACTACGTGGAGGTGGAGGAGCGCCGGGAGCGCGAACCGATGCGCCAGCGCCGCTACCTCGATGAGGAAGAGGAGAACCGCTATAGAGGCTTCCGCGATGGTGAGGATCCACGTCGAGCGCCCACCCAACGCGATGCTTTACCCGAAGAGCGCTCCCTCCGCCCGTTCCCCACGCGCGACGACTGGTCGGACGAACGATCCCGCTCCGATGAGACGGATCCCTATGGATCCCTGCGCAGCCAGCGGGCTCCCAATCCCTACAGCCCTGAGCCGCGTCAGCGCCGCGAGACGCCCGATGACTCCAGTGCGCCACCAATGGAACAGTGGGACAGCCGCGTCAGGCCGCTCCAAACCGAGGCACCCCCGCGCCAGGATCCGCCCGCACCTCGCGAGCGCAGCCGCCTTCATCCTGATCAGGATCCGCTTCCTCAGACCAGCGAAGCCAGGCGGCCCCTGGAGGCCCACCCCCGCAACACCCCTTCCTCTCAAGCCGCATCCGAGCGCAGCAACCGACCGGTCGATGTGGACGTGGAACCGCTGGACGATCCCTGGTGAAGCCTTGCAGGGCCTGTGTCAGGCTGCCCAGGCCTTGACCACGGCCAGGCGCCCGGCATGACCACCACCCTTTTTGTTTGCCACGAGGGGCAACGCACCGGCGCCCCGCTCTTGCTGCTCTGGCTGATCCGCTGGTTGATGGCCAACACCACGATCCGGCCGGTGGTGGCGCTGATGCGGGATGGCCCATTGCGCGAGGAATTCAGTGCCCTTTGTCCCACCTACACCTTCAGCACCCGGCCGGTGGCTGAGCGGTGGCACAAGCGGCTGCATCGCCGCCTCCTCAGCAATCACACGAACGATCCAGGCGCCTGGCTGGCGGGGATCGTGGCCAAGGTGAACCCCGACTGCCTCTATCTGAATACCCTGGTTCTGGGCTATTGCCTCGACAAACTGACGATTGATCACAATCAAACCAGGGTGATCAGCAGCGTGCATGAAATGGAAATCAGCCTTTTCCTATCCAGCACTCACGATGACATCAGAAGACAGATTGCTCTTTCCGATACCATCACATGCGAAGGCGAAAGCGTTAAAACAAATCTGCTCAACAACCACCAGGCGAGTCCAGAGAAGTGCATTGTATTGCCAGCGTACATCCCCTACGAAAAGCCTGCAGAGATGATGCAATTGTCCTGCAAAGACTCCAGCCAAGCAACGATCGAGATCCTACGGAATCTGAAAGAAAAAAAAGTATTTCTGTTTGGTTTCGCCGGCTCAGCCATTGATCGAAAAGGGTTTGACCTTTTCCCCCTTCTTGTTAAAGCCTGCGCCAAACGGTTCGCCGATATCCCATTTCGAGCCGTATGGGTTGGCTGCGGGCCAGGATCACTGGCCTACTTGAAAGCTGAGCGCGATCTCACCCTCCTTGGGATCAAGGAGCATGCTCTTCTTTTGCCGGGGGTATCGTGCGGAGCGGCAGCCCTGAGACAACTCGATGTCATGGCCTGCCTTTCCAGGGAAGATCCCGGGCCGGTCGTAAGCCTCGAAGCAGGAGCCATGGGAATTCCAAGCGTATGCTTCAGGGATTGCGGCGGAATCGCTGAATTGGCAAATCTCGGCTATGGCGTAGCCGTCGACTACCTGGATATTGAAGCTTTCGCCGAAGCCTTGCTCAAGCTAGAACAAGACAGGCAACAGCTTGAGGCACTTGGCAAACGCTTTCAGCAGCACATCTTTTCAACCAACACCCTAAGCATTCAGGGAGCCAACATCGCCAGGCTGATCACCAAGCTCTGATCCCACAGGACAGACAAAATCCCTTAATGTTCGCTTCACTCAAGCGCCATCTCCAACCTCAAGGCTGACCGCCCCACTTGATGCGCTGGAATCCATGAATGTCTCCAGATCGGCGCTCCATCGAAAGATTCCAACCCAGTGATTGCAGGGAGACGGTGTCATCGTCCTTGCCCTCCTTGATCACATAGTTTCGTCCCTCCGGACCAACCCAGGTGTCGCCTAGGCGAAAACGATTGGCACGGGGAGGCTTGTCTTTGCCAAAAAAATCAAACATCTCACTCGCAAACAAAGAGTGATACAGAGATACACGCTTGATGATTAGCCGGTGCCAGCAGCAGGCTTTGCCTTCAGCTTGGACGATTCATCACAAACATTACCCTTGCCACCAAGTGAATGATGGGGGGCTCTATCTTTATTTTTTATTTAGCTTCGAACCATCAATTACTTTAAGCCCCCTCTATGGCTTCTGCCAAGGACTTCGGTTCGGTTTCCACCCAACCGTCTCAACCAACCTCGCCACCCCCGCGGGGCCGAAATCAGCCCGGCTCAAATGCGAGGGACGCTGAATTCACGCAATAGCGCTGCCCCGTGGGCCGAGGGCCATCGTTGAACACATGGCCGAGGTGGGCTTCGCAGCGGGCGCAGCGGATCTCGGTGCGCACCATGCCATGGGAGCGGTCAGTGAGGGTGCTGATGGCGCCGGGTTGGGCCCCATCCCAGAAGCTGGGCCAGCCGGTGCCGGAATCAAACTTGGTGGTGGAACTGAACAGATCGGCGCCACAGCAAACGCACCGGTACATTCCCTGGCCCTTGTGGTTCCAATAGGCACCGGTGAAGGCCCGCTCGGTGCCGCCCTGACGGGCAATCCGGAACTGCTCAGGCGTGAGGCGCTGACGCCAGGCCTCCTCATCGAGTCCCCGCTCCAGCCCGCTGGGCAGGCCGCAGGCCGAGCCGACCGCCCCGCCATTGCCGGAGGGAGCAGCAGGGCCGGAGGCCCCAGCTCCCTCCGGTGCGTTGCGGTCGGTTGCGGAGCTGATTGGGGAGGGATCGGGAAACTCGGCCGCCATC
>Ga0209087_1002142_pt1 | contig 11216 bp, 9 predicted proteins | sample S_130805_EF_Meta_FD_187321 | JGI IMG/M metagenome (GOLD analysis project Ga0209087, IMG submission 187321) | Freshwater microbial communities from Lake Simoncouche, Canada to study carbon cycling - S_130805_EF_MetaG (SPAdes) (version 2) | ecosystem: Environmental > Aquatic > Freshwater > Lake ...
ATGCAGGAAAGTGGGGGGTTGAGCAACTGGGGGGAAAGGCTTGCGGGCTGGCGGGGAAGAGAGAGAACGGAGATATATGGGGTTTTCTGCCGAAACGATTGAAAGGGTAAGAAGGGCGAGTGATCTGGTGGAGGTGGCGGGAGCGGTGGTTCAACTCAAACGGGTCGGGAGCAATTTTCGGGGGCTGAGTCCGTTTAAGAAGGAAAAGACCCCCTCTTTCTACGTTCATCCCGACAAGCAGTTTTTCAAATGCTTCAGCACGGGGACGGGAGGGGATGTTTTTCGGTTTTTGATGATGACGGAGGGATTGGATTTTCCGGCGGCGGTGCGGCGGTTGGCAGAGCGGGCGGGGGTGCATCTGGAGGAGGAAGCGGGAGGTGGAGGAGGGGGAGATGGGGGAAGTGGAGCGGAGCGGGAGAGGTTGAGGCAGATTCACGCATCTCTGGCGATTCATTGGCGGGATCTATTGGCGAAGGATCCGTCTGCGGAGGCCGCACGGGCCTATTTGAAGGAGCGTGAAATTCCCCTCGAATGGATTGCACGATTTGGCTTGGGGTATGCCCCTGCGGCTTGGACGGCAACTTTGGATTGGGGAAAGAAGAGTGGTTTCACAGAGGAGGAGATGATTGCTTCGGGAGTCGCACTTCGCGCGCAGTCGGGTCGGGTGTATGACCGGTTTCGGAATCGGCTGATGTTCCCGATTCTGGATGAAGGGGGTCGGGTGATTGCATTTAGTGGGCGGGTTTTGTCGGGTGCGGGACCGGAGGAGCCGAAGTATGTGAATTCGCCCGAAACAGTAATTTTCAAAAAAGGGCGGGTACTGTTTGGATTCGATCGTGCGCGAAGAGCGATGGCTGAGGAGGGAAGAGCCATTGTTTGTGAGGGGCAGTTGGATGTGTTGCGGGCTCAGGCAGCAGGGTTTTTGGAGGCGGTGGCGCCGTTGGGCACAGGATTTACGGACGAGCATGCGAAATTGATTGGGCGTTTTGCAAAAGAGATTGTGATTTGTCTGGATGCGGATGTGGCGGGGGATCGTGCGGCGGGGAGGTTGGGAGGGATTTTGTTGGAAGGGGGGCAGGGTTGGGGAGGGTTGGCAAAAGCAGAGTTGGGGGTGAAGGTGGTGCGTTTGCCAGCGGGGGATGATCCGGATTCTTTGATTCGGCGAGGCGGGGCGGAGGCGTTTCGTGAAAAGCTGGAGGCGGCGGTCGACTTTTTAGATTTCTATGTGGACTGGCAGACGAAGCAGGAGGGAGAAACCCCTGCGGGAAGAAGGAGGGTGGTGGAAGCGGTGGCCAAGCTGCTGGGGATGGTCGAAAGTGCGGTCAGCCGTACGGGCCTGGTGGCCAGGGCGGCCTCTCGACTAGGGTTGGGAGAAAATCTGGTGATGGATGAAGTGGAAAAGGCACGGGGAGTGGCGGCCAAGATCGCCTTCCGGAGCGAGCGACAAGAACCGCCGGGAATCCAGATCTCGAAACCTTTGGAAGTACATCCGGTGATGCGGGAACTTTTTCTCTTGGTGTTGGGGCAGCCTTCAAAATTTCCAGAAGTGGAACGACGAGTGGATGAGCTGTGGTTGAAAAACCTAGGAGGAGAGGAACTTTATTTGAAGATTCGGGATCTATCCCGAAACGATTTATGGACGGGCTTGGGGGATCTTTTGCCGCAACTCTTGCCTGAGGAGCAGGATTTTTTGACGGGCTTGGAAGCCGGCGTGTGGGAGAAGTCGCAAGAAGAGGATTGGGACAAGGCATTGGAGGGTCTTGGGGGGAGGCTGGAGGGGGATTATTTAAGGCGGGAGGCGGAAAGGTTATCGGCAAAACTTCGGGCTATGCCGGCGGGGGATCCCGACGCGGTGGAAGTCCTTCGCCAGCAGGGGGAACTGCTTAGGAAAAGGGCGCGTTTGACAGCAGGGGCAGTGAAAGCTAATGCTTAATGTTTGCCCTTATGCCTAAAACGAAGATTGATCCCCTGATAAACGAGTGAAAAAAGTAGCAAAAAGCAAGTCGATCAAAGCTCCTAAACTGAGCGCTTCTAGGGCGAAGGTGAAGGCGGAAGAACCGCCCGTGATGTCGGAAGAGCCGTCGGAGGCCGATTTGGCTGCGGCGGAGGTAGAGGCCAAGGAAGCTTTGAATGGTAACGATTCCACCCCAACGGCGGAGAACAATGGGCTAGGAATCTGGGCGCAGAGCGCTGAAAAACAGGAGCGCCTACGGGAATTGATCAAACTGGCGCGAGAGCAGGGGTACCTGACCTACGACGATTTACACGAGGCGTTGCCGGAAACGGTCACGAAGCCGGAGCAGGTAGAAGCGGTTCTGATTTTCTTGCGCAATTTCGAAATCGACGTGATCGAATCGAGTGAAGTTGACCGTTATAAAAAGCCGGCACGGGAAGAGGACGGCAGTGAGGCTGTGGTCACAGACGAGAAGCCGGAAAAGCTGGATATTCTGGATGATCCTGTGCGGATGTACCTGCGTCAGATGGGACAGGTTCCTCTTTTAACCCGGGAGCAGGAAGTGGAGATTTCCAAGAGAATCGAGGAGTCGGACATCGGAGCTGTCCTGCATTTGCACAAGTTCGGATTTATCGCAAAGGAGTATATTTCCCTGGGAGAGAAGCTTCTCAATTCCCGTGAGCGATTTGATCGGGTGATTCAGGACAAAAAAATCGAAGGGCGGGAGAAGTACATGACGGCGTTAAAAACGCTGGTCAAGCAACTCCATGCCGTTCACGAGAAGTCCCACAAGATATACGCCCGAATGTTCGAGGCGAAGTCTGCGCTCGCGAAGAGCCGGGTCCTGAAGGAGTTGTCCAAACAGCAGGAAGCCGCAGAAAAACTTTTTATTAAATTTTTCTTCAAACAGAAAGTTTTAGAAGAGTTTATTGCGGTAGCGGATAACATTCACCGCCAGTTACAGGATAAGACAGCCGAGTTGGAGTCGATTCATAAATCGAAGTCCAGGAGCCGGCAGCAGGAAAGCCGGAAGAAGGCCCTGAAAGAAGAGATCGAGGAAATTGAGCACGGCTCGAGGCTGACTCGGGATGAGTTTTTCACTCATCACAGGGATTTGCGGGAATGGGTGCGGAAAGCGATGCGCGCCAAGACGGAGATGGTGGAGGCGAACTTGAGGTTGGTCATTTCGATTGCGAAAAAGTACACGAATCGCGGGCTTTCTTTCCTCGATCTGATTCAAGAGGGGAACATGGGCTTGATGAAGGCAGTGGAAAAGTTTGAGTATCGGCGTGGCTACAAGTTTTCGACGTATGCGACGTGGTGGATCCGTCAGGCGATCACGCGGAGTATTGCGGATCAGGCCCGGACGATTCGTATTCCGGTCCACATGATCGAGACCATCAATAAGCTTATGCGGGTGCAGAAGCAGTTGGTGCAGGAGTTCGGTCGCGAACCGACGCCGGAAGAGGTGGCAGACGAGACAGGAATGCCGGTCGAGCGGGTGCGGGCGGTTCTCAAGATGGCTCAACAGCCGATTTCCCTTCAGGCACAGGTGGGAGACAGCGACGATACGACTTTCGGGGATTTCATCGAGGACAAGAGCGCCGAAAACCCGTCCGACATGACGGCTTATTCGATGTTGAAAGAGAAGATCAAGGATGTGCTGGATAGTCTAACCGACCGGGAACGGGCGGTATTGGAGCAGCGGTTTGGTCTGGTGGACGGATATTCTCGAACACTGGAAGAGGTGGGGCGCCAATTCAAGGTGACCCGGGAGCGTATCCGTCAGATTGAGGCAAAGGCTTTGCGGAAGATGCGGCATCCGACACGGATTCGGCATCTGCGTGGATTTTTAGAGAACGAACATCAGTTGTAGTTCTTGGGGTTCGGGAGGGGGTTGAAATGGGGAGTGGTGAGTATTAAAGTCTTTTCATTGGGGGTATAGCTCAGTTGGTAGAGCGTCTCGTTCGCAATGAGAAGGTCAGGGGTTCGAATCCCCTTACCTCCAAAGCGAAGCGAGAATGTAAAAAATCAAAGTCTTCGGAGTGGGAATTAAGGAAGTTTTCTGCAAACGGTCAGCCTGACCAAGCCGAGCGACATCGAGCGCGTAAAAAGAAGTTTAAGTCCAGCCTCGTGGAGTTCGTGGTAGAGTTCGGAAGGGGCGGGGAATTGGGAGATGCTACGGGCGAGGTAGCGAAAGGAATCGCCTTGGCGGCTGAGAAGTTGGGCGATCCAGGGCATAAAATGAAACAGGTAAAAGTTCCAAAAGAACTTCCATGGAAAGGGGGGAGGGCTGAATTCAAGCAGCGCAAAGACCCCGCCTGGTTGAAGGACTCGGTGGATTTCCGAAAGGCCCTCGGGGCGGTCGGCAAAGTTACGTAGTCCGAAGGCGAGGGTCACGGCATCCATCGTTTGATCAGGGAAGGGGAGGTTGAGGGCATCGCCTTCTACGGTTTGTTTTACTCCACGGGCTTTTGCCTGATCGAGTAGAGGCCGGCAGAAATCCAGGGCGATTACCTCGGCTGAGGGGAATTCTTTTTGGAGAAGCAGACTGACGTCGCCCGAACCACAGGCCAGATCGAGAATTTTTTTGGGAGACTGAAGGGTAAGGGAGGTGACCAGTGTCTTTCGCCAGCCGACATCGAGACCGAGGCTAAAGAGCCGGTTGAAGCGGTCGTAGGAGGGAGCGAGATCGCCGAAAAGAGTGCGGATCCGCGAGGCGTGATCGGGCGTGTTCAGCTGGCGGCAGATTTCGCGGGCGTATTGGGAGAAGTGGTCGTGAAGGTAAGGTTTTCCTTGTCGGCCCCGACCTTGACTCGATCTCCCGACTTAATTTTCCCACGAATGACTTCCTCGGCGATCGGATCCTCCAGATATCTTTCGATCGCACGTCGTAGCGGACGAGCGCCGTACACGGGCTCGTAGCCTTTCTCGATGAGGAAGGTGGAGGCTTCTGGTGTGAGTTCGATTTCCACGCCCTTTTCCCGAACCCGGGCTGCAACTTTGGCAACTTCGAGGGAGACGATCTTGGAAAGGTCTTCGCGGGTGAGAGAGTGAAAGACGATCTGATCGTCGAGCCGATTGAGAAACTCCGGTTTGAAGATTTTTTTCGTTTCCCCGAGAATCTTTTCTTTAATTGCATTGTAGTCCTGCTCGTGAACGGGGGTGCCGAAGCCCATTACATTGCCTTTACGAATCAACTCGGCTCCCACGTTCGAGGTCATAATGATGATGGTGTTTCGAAAATCGACCTTTCGGGCGAGGCTATCGGTGACCTGGCCGTCTTCGAGGATCTGGAGAAGCACATTCCAAACATCGGGGTGGGCCTTCTCGATCTCATCAAACAGAACGACGCAGTAGGGGCGGCGGCGGACTTTTTCAGTCAGTTGACCACCCTCTTCGTAACCGACGTAACCGGGAGGGGAGCCGATGAGGCGAGAGACATTGAATTTCTCCATGTATTCGGACATGTCGAGTTGGACCAAGGCGTCTTTTTCCCCAAAAACCTCTTCGGCAAGAGCCTTGGCGAGGTGGGTTTTCCCGACTCCGGTAGGACCGAGGAAGATGAAGGAACCAATGGGCCGCTTGGGATCTTTCAGGTCCGCACGGGAGCGCCGCAGGGCTTTCGCAAGGGCTTGGACAGCCTCGTTTTGTCCGATGACGCGGGATTGGAGGGTTTCCCCGATGTTGAGGAGCTTTGAAAGGTCACCTTCTCCCATTCGAGTCAGAGGAATGCCGGTCCATTTTGAGATTACGTGTTTGACGTCCTCTTCACCGACGTCGACGATAATTTCATCCCGTTTTTTTCGCCAAGCATTGAGGTCCGCCTCAAGTTTGGCAGTAGCCTCTTTTTCGCGGTCGCGCAGGGCGGCGGCTTTTTCAAAATCTTGGGCTTTGATGGCCGCCTCTTTGTCGGCACGGATCGTTTCTATGTCTGCTTCGGCAGATTTGAACTCAGGCGGGCGGATGCTGGCGGCGATGCGGCAGCGGGATCCCGCTTCATCCATCACATCGATAGCTTTGTCTGGGAGATAGCGACCCGTGATATAGCGTTCGCTTAAGCGAACGGCGGATGCGATGGCTTCGTTCGAGATTTTTGCGTGGTGATGCTCCTCATACTTGGCGCGGAGTCCGTGGAGGATGGCGATCGCTTCGTCGATTGTGGGAGCATCGACGCGGACTGTTTGGAAGCGGCGCTCGAGGGCAGAATCCTTTTCGATGTACTTGCGGTACTCGTTCATCGTGGTGGCACCGATGCACTGGAGTTCCCCACGGGAGAGGGCGGGCTTGATGATGTTGGACGCATCCATGGCGCCTTCGGCTGAGCCGGCTCCGACAAGGGTATGAAGCTCGTCGATAAAGAGGATGACCGACTTCAGCTTGCGAATTTCCTCCATCACGGCCTTGATTCGTTCTTCGAACTGACCTCGGTACTTGGTGCCTGCGACCATCAGGGCTAGGTCGAGAGTGATGACTTTTTTGTCGCGGAGAATTTCAGGGACGTTGCCTGAGGCGATTTCCTGTGCGAGGCCTTCCACAATTGCAGTTTTCCCAACGCCTGCTTCCCCGATGAGGACGGGGTTGTTCTTGGTTCGGCGGCAGAGGATTTGTACGACACGTTCGATTTCGTTTTTGCGGCCGATGACGGGATCCATTTCCCCTTTACGGGCAAGCTCAGTGAGATCCCGGCCAAACGCCTTCAGGGCGGGAGTTTTTAAGTCTTTCCGTCCAGGAGCAGTTCCAGCAGAAGGGGCGGATTCGGGACCGGTCGAGGCTGTCTCTTCCATACCGCCTTGGGGTTCTCCGCCTTCTTCGAAATTCGGGTCGAGTTCTTTGAGAACCTCCTGACGGGCGCGCTCGATGTCGACCTCGAGGGATTTTAGGACGCGGGCGGCGACGCCGTCCCCTTCCCGAAGAAGACCGAGGAGGATGTGCTCCGTGCCGACGTAGGAGTGATGAAGAGCCTTGGCTTCCTTGCTGGCCAGAGCGAGTACCTTCTTCACGCGGGGGGTGTAGGGGATATTGCCGGTGACCTTGGTGTCGGGCCCAGTGCCGACCTGCTTTTCGACTTCCATCCGAACCGTTTCCAAATCAAGCCCCATTTTTTGGAGCACGTTGACGGCGACTCCTTGCCCAAGCTTGATCAGGCCCAGGAGGATATGTTCGGTTCCCACGTAGTTGTGGTTGAAGCGGTCGGCCTCCTTGCGGGCGAGGGCGAGGACCTGCTGGGCGCGTGGGGTGAAATTATTCACGTGGGAAAGGCTAACTCAACTGGGTTAGAGGTGCAATTTGCGCATGGCGGGCTCAGTGACGCCCTTGAGTTTTTCGCGCAAGAGGTCGGCACGGAAGGCATCGCGTTCCTCAGCACCCAGTTTTTTCTGGGAGGCTTGCTGGAGATGGGCGGGTTGGGTAGTGATGAGGAGGGTATCGAGCTTGGGCTTCAGATTGGCAGGAAGAAGAGAGAGATCGGCGGCTAGGCGAAGAAGACTGAGAAGATTGAGGGCTTCCTTTGACGAGATGGAGTAGGAGTGAAGGACGATGCCGTAGGAGCGTCCCACCTGATCGGCTAGCATACGGGCTTTTTCCTGAATCAGCTTCTGTCGGGCGTTGTTTTCCAATTCGGTGAGTTGGCGGACAACTTTGACGAGACGATCGAGGATTTGCCGTTCCGATTCGCCTAGGGTGGTCTGGTTGGAAATCTGGAAAAGATTACCGAGGGCTTCGGTGCCTTCGCCGTAGAGCCCGCGGACGGCGAGGCCGAGTTGGTTGACCGATTTGATAACCTGATTGATCTGCTCGCCCAAAACGAGGCCGGGAAGATGGAGCATGGCAGAAGCGCGCATCCCGGTGCCGACGTTGGTCGGGCAGGCAGTGAGGTAGCCAAGAGATGGGGAGAAAGAAAATTCGAGCTTGTCCTCGAGAGCTGTATCGAGTTTGTCGGCGGCTTCCCATGCCTCAAGAAGGTGGAAGCCGGGGCGGAGGGCTTGGAGGCGGATATGGTCCTCCTCATTGATCATCACGGAAAGGGATTCGTCTCCATTGACCACTAAGCCGCTTCCGGCGTTTTTCGCTGCGTGTTCGCGACTGATAAGATGTTTTTCCACGAGGAGTTGCTTGTCGAGAGGGGTGAGCGTTTCCATGGCAACAGAGACTTTCGCGGGACGCATCGAGGAGAGGTCGGCCACGGCAGGCTGAATGGTTTCGAGAAGCTTCAGGCGATCGGCTTTTTTTAGCCAACCCGGGAAAGCGAAATCTTTGACGTTGCGGGCGAGGCGGACGCGACTGGTGATCACGATGCCCGGATCAGCCTCCGGGGTGGGGGCGGCGGAGGAGTGTCCGTTTTCCGCTTTCATCGTCCAGTAGAATACCTTTGGAAGGGGGGATTGGCAACGGGATGCGCGGATGTGTGAGTTGACGTAGCGAATAACCCTCGAGACGATGGGGGGATGGCAGCGATCCGAACAACGGAGTATGCAGTGAGGGCTTTGGTGGCTTTGGCTTTGGATGGGGAGAGTGGGAAGGTGAAGAGGGCTTCGGCTTTGGCTCAGGTTTCGGGAACCCCTGGTAAGTTCATGGAGCAGGTTTTGCGTTGGTTGCGACAGGGTGGGTTTGTTGTGAGTCGACGCGGATCGGGGGGTGGGTATGAGTTGGCGCGGCCTGCGGAGAAGATTCGGATGAGCGAAGTGGTAGCTTGGGTGGATGGGAGGGGACAGGGCCGGGAAGAAGGGCGGGGAGATGTGGTGGGGGAGGTGTGGCGGAAATTACAGAAAGATGCGGCTAGCGCAGCGAGCAGGGTTTTGGCGGAGGAGACTTTGGGCCGTTTGGCGGAGCGGGTGAAAGCGAAAGCTGCAGCGAAGGGAAAGACGACCGAGTACCAGATTTGAAAGTGGGGGCACGGCTTGCTCTGCCCCACGTTCCGTTTCATAATCTATCGATATGGCGTGGGGAAATTCTTGGAATCGTTGGGAAGGTGCGGAGGGGCCAATTTTCACCTTGGGTCAACTTCGGGTTGATTTGACGACACTCTTGGTTGGGGTGCACACCTTGGCGATGGTGTTGGCGGCGGTAGGAACCGCGGCGGGTTTGGGGAGTTGGGTTGCGGAGGGGGTCTTTTCGCCGGCTCAGCTGGGTCAGGGTCATGTTTGGACTTTGTTCACCTATCCGTTCGTTCATGACATAAGGCAGGAGGGGATCTGGTTTGCGTTGGAGATGCTGATGTTTTTCTGGTTTGGACGGGAGGTGGAATCGGCGATTGGTCGCAGGTCGCTAGGACTTTTGTATGCGGGTTTGGCGATGGGGCCGGCTCTATTACTGGCGGGGTTGGCTCCTTGGTTGGGTTCAGCGACCTTAGCGGGGTCGGGGACGATTCACTTTGCGGTCTTTCTGGCTTTTTGTGCGTTGCATCCAGGGGCCCAGTTTTTCTTCGGATTGGCTGCGAGGTGGGTGGGGTGGATTCTTTTGGCTGTGTATAGCCTGACCTATTTTGCGGGTCGGGACTGGTCGGGAGGAATTCAGTTGTGGGCGACGGCTGTACTGGCGGTCGGATGGGTGAGGGGGGGTGGAGTATCGTGGCCGAAGATTTCTTTTTCGCGGCGGCCCAAAAGTTCGGCCAAGAAGAAGGTGGTATCGAAAAAGACGGGTTTGGTTCCGTTGGAAAAAGTGGATCCGATTCTGGAAAAGATTTCGCGCGAGGGGATGGGGTCATTGACTCCTGCGGAGAGGAAGCTTTTGGAAGAGGCGAGAGCAAAACTGATGCAAAAAGATCGGCCGAGCGGCACGGTTCGTTGACGGAGCGTGATGTCTCTGGCTCGAGCAACTGAAGCGGCGGAGAGGGTGGACGGTCCGGGCTGGACGCCGCAGGAGCGGGGGGTTCTCTGTTTTATCGTGAAGGAAGGAAAAATTTTATTGATCGAGAAAAAACGTGGATTGGGAGCGGGAAAGGTGAACGGACCGGGAGGTAGAATTGAGAAGGGGGAAACAGCAGAGCAGGCGGCGGTTCGGGAAACTCAGGAGGAGGTAGGAATTACGCCGAAGGGTGTGGGTTGGGCGGGGGAGCTTTCTTTTCAATTTCGGGACGGGTACTCGCTTCATTGCACCGTGTATCGGGCGGACGGTTGGGAGGGGGAGTTGATAGAGACGGATGAGGCCAAGCCGTTTTGGATGGGGACCAATCAGATTCCGTATGAGCGGATGTGGGCGGATGACGCACATTGGATACCAAGACTGTTGGCGGGCGAAAAATTTCGTGGCTGGTTTGAGTTTGCGGAAGACCGAATGGAATGGTTTCGAATGGAGCAGGCATGAGTCGGCGGGTATTGGTCACAGGGGCGGCGGGCTTCATCGGGTACCATCTGAGCGAGCGATTGCTGAAGCAGGGGGATGAGGTCGTCGGACTCGACAACCTGAATGACTACTACGATGTGAAACTTAAAGAGGCCCGTCTCGCGCGGTTGCAAAAGAGCCGTGCGTTCCGATTTTTAAAGTCCGATCTGGGAGATCGGACGGGGGTGGAGAAGATATGGCGTGAGGTGAAGCCCGAGGTGGTTGTGCATTTGGCGGCGCAGGCGGGGGTGCGGTACAGCCTGACTCATCCCCATGCCTATGCGCGGAGCAACTTGGAGGGGATGTTGGATGTTCTGGAAGCGTGCAGGGCGGAGAAGACGGGGAATCTGATCTTTGCGAGTTCCAGTTCGGTCTATGGACTCAATCAGAGCATGCCATTTTCCGAGAGAGACAATGTGGATCACCCGGTTTCGCTTTATGCTGCGACGAAGAAAGCAAACGAGTTGATGGCGCACTCCTACGCGCATCTTTATGGGATTCCGTGCACGGGGTTAAGGTTTTTCACGGTGTACGGACCGTGGGGAAGGCCTGACATGGCTTACTACAAGTTCACTCAGGCGATTTTAGAAGGAAAAGAGATCGAACTTTATGGGGAGGGGAAAATGCAGAGGGACTTCACCTATATAGATGACATTGTTGAAGCGGTTGCCCGGTTGATCTCGAAGCCGGCGGTGGGGAATCAGAAGTGGGACGGGAAAAATCCGGATCCGGCGACAAGTCCGGCTCCGTACCGGATTTATAACATCGGGAATAATGCTCCGGTCGAGTTGGCACGTTTTGTCTCAGCCATTGAGGCCGCTACAGGGAAGAAGGCCAAGATTGTGAAAAAACCGGTTCCGCCAGGGGATGTTCTGGCGACGGCGGCTAGGGTGGACGATTTGGCGGCAGCGGTGGATTTCCGGCCGAAGACCTCGATTGA
>Ga0209087_1002145_pt1 | contig 11205 bp, 9 predicted proteins | sample S_130805_EF_Meta_FD_187321 | JGI IMG/M metagenome (GOLD analysis project Ga0209087, IMG submission 187321) | Freshwater microbial communities from Lake Simoncouche, Canada to study carbon cycling - S_130805_EF_MetaG (SPAdes) (version 2) | ecosystem: Environmental > Aquatic > Freshwater > Lake ...
CCATGGGCTGTGGCCTCCCGAAGACAAAACCACGCAGCGCTGATAGCAGGCCAGTCGGCGTAATCACGGCAAGAGCCGCCAATGCGTTAGAAAACGCAAAATTCATCTTCTCCCCATGGTTCCCGCCACCGGCCCCGACGCTTCGATCACCAGCACGCCAGGCCAGGGATCAGCGGCGGCCACCAAGCGTCCCAGCGACCGCCAGATCCATCTCGAGCAACTGCGCCACGCGGAACTGTTCAACGGCCGCGCCGCCATGCTCGGCATCGTGATCGGCGTGGTGGTGGAGGGACTCACAGGTTTTGGCATCCTGCACCAGATCGGCCTGGGGCCCCTGGTGGACGGCTACACCGCCTGCCACACCCAATACCTGCCCTTCTGCTTCTGAGCCAGGTCTCAACCCATCGCCACAAGCCAGCGCCCAGCCGCCGCCAGAAGCACGGTGAGGATGGCCTGGGCGACCATGCCCAGCGTTTCCGGCACCAGAAGCCTGCGCACGAGCACCAGCGAACCGGCCAGGCCCATGGCCACGGCGAGGGACTGGCAGAAGCCGATCACATGGGGATCGGCGGACCACCCCGGCAGGCCATCGAGGAGGGGCACTAGAGCGGCCGGAATGGAGCCTCCCTGGGCCATGGCCAACAGCGGTTCGGCGCTCACCGGCAGCACCATGCCCGCCTCCGCCATGCCCAGGGCCAGGTGGTGGGCGAGCATCACGCCCCAGAGCAGGGGAACCAGGGCATAAAGCGCAAGCCAGGGTCGCCCCCGGCCGGGCAATAGGCGGGCACCGGCGCTGCGCCCCACCAGCCAGAGGCCGGCGGGTAGGGCCAGGGCCAGGGTTCCGATCGCCAGGCGGGGCAGTAGCGGACCTTCGCAGAGGCTGAAGAGCGAAGCCGGCGGCCCCAGCGCCGAACCCACAGGTGCCAGGGCCCGCCCGCTGGCTGCCGTCAAGGCCGTCACCGTTGCGGGCAGCCAACCAAGCAGGCGATGCCAGTGGTGCAGGCAGAGTCCACCCGCCAGCACCAGGATCAGACCCGCCTCGCCAGCGGGGGGATCCATGGAGCGCTGCAGATCCGCCGCCGGGGGGCGCAGCCGCAGGGTCACCGAGCGGTGGGGGCAGGCCTGGGCACAGGTGAGGCAAAGCACGCAGTTGCGGTTGTCGGCCAGATGGGCCGGATGTGTGCCCACGGGACAGCCGGCTGTGGCGAAGCCCTCCCCCTCGGCCGGGCCTCCCTTGAAGCAGGCGAAGCTGCTGCAGCTGCCGCTGCAGGTGCCGATCTGGGCCCGCAGCTCGCTCACCGCCAGCTTGGCGAACAGGCCATTCATGCCCCCCACCGGGCAGAGATAGCGGCACCAGAAACGCTTCTCGAACCGCAGAGAACCAATCACGGCGCCGGCGGTGATCAGCAGCAACAGACAGCTGCTCAGCCAGGCGGTGTTCTCCAGGTTCCCCACCGCCTCCCAGAGCAGGATCGCGGCGAAACCGGCGGCCAGCAACGGAGCCGCCCAGCGGTCACTGTCGCCGCGGGGCCAGCGCTGCGGTTGCCAGCCCAGCAGGCGCGCCAGCCGCTGGGCGATCTCCCCCCACACCATGAACGGGCAGAAGGAGCACCACAGCCTCCCCACCAAGGGATAGGTGAGCAGGATCAACGGCCACCACCAGGCCCAGAAGAAATTGAGGCCGCCGTTGTGGGCCCGGTCCTGGGGGCCGAGCCAGAGCCAGAGGTTCACCAGCACGAACACCCAGCTCACGATCCCAAAGAGCAGGGTGTTCCAGAGCCGTGGGGAGCGCATCCGATTGCGCAGCTGCGGCTTCCAGCGCCACAGCTCAAAGCGTGCACGGGCCGGCTGGCGCGGCTCGGTCCAGAACACATCCTCCGGCAGCTCCGCCGGCCGGCTGGCGGCGCACTGGCGCAGGGCGCGATCGATCAGCTGGCTGAGCTCGCGGATGTTGCCGGGGAAGTCGTAGGTCTGCAGCCGCTTCACCAACGCAGCGCTCACCTGGGGAGGGGGAGTCCAGCCGAGGCTGCGGGCCTTCTGGCGCACGCCATAGCGCAACCATTCGCCCAGGTCCTGGCGGCGCACCCTCAGCGGTGGCACCCGGATCGGCCGACTGACCGCCTCGAAGCCATCAAGGTGGGTCTCGGAGGTGAAAAAAATCCGGCCGTTGAAGGGCCGCTCCTCCCCGTCAGGTCCCTGCCAGCGGCGCTCCAGGGCCAGGGCCCGCAGGCGTGGCAGCAGGGCCGGATCGACACGGTCGACCTGGTCGATCAACAGCCCGCCGCCGCCGAGGAGATCCAGGAGGGCCGCACCATCGGGCCCCGGCGCGAACAGCTCGGCGCCATCGGAGCGCAGCAGGGCACCATTGAGACGCACCAACAACTGCTTTCGGGCCGCCGAGCCGTAGTGGATCAGGGCGGCGATGTTGTCCTTCTCCAGGCCTGGCTCGCCGCTGATCAACACCGGAGCGCCACAGGGATCAGCGGAGGCCTCCCGAATGGCGTCGCGGAGCTTCTGGGCATAGCGGCTGCTGCCCACGATCCCCCGGCGCACCCGGCCCAGGAGGAAGGGGGCAAGACGGCGGAGACCGGCTGAGCTGGGGATGGCATCGATGAACATCAGCCGCTCCCGGATTCAGGAATTCAGATGGGAAGGCCCGATGCGGAATACCCAGACAGCCCTGGCGCGCTGTCGCATGCACCGTCCAGTCGGATCAGGCACTCACCTTTCGCTCATCATGATGCGCCAGGACGGTCTTGGCCGAGCCAGCCAGCCAGCAGCTACAACACCGATGCGACCCGTGACCCGACGCAGCCCCTTAGCGCTCCTCCCGGCGGCCCTGACGGCCTTGGCGACTCCCACCCTTGGGGCACCGGTTCCAGAAGCCGGCAGCAGGCTGTTATTCGCCAGCTTTGGCGACATGCCCTACGGGGTGCCTGCCGTGAACTACCGACAGAACGGTCAAGAGGCGACAGACAGGCTGGTGTTGCAGCGCCTGATCGAACCCACCCTGAGACGGCGCCGCGACATCCCCTTTCTGATCCATCTGGGCGACATCGGCCGGGTCGAAGACGCTTGCACGCGTCCCTGGCAGGAGGCAACCCTGCTGACGTGGCAGCGGATCGGCAAGCCGATGGTGGTCATCCCAGGCGATAACGACTGGGTGGATTGCGGCAAGCTTGGTGGGCAGCCCCTGCAACGGCTGCAGGAAATCCGGGACACCTTTTATTCCGACAAGCCATTCAGCCCAACCAACGTGCTCACGGGTGATCGCGGCCTCTGCACCAGCGGAATCCCTGGGCTCACCTGTGAAGCCAAGCCTCCGAAGAGCACGCCGGAAATGGTGCGTTGGTCTTACCGGAATGTGGCCTTTGCGGCAATTCACTACACCTCCAGCAATAACGGCTGGCTGGACAACGACACCAACCGCCAAAAGGAAACGACAGAGCGCGTGCAGGCGATGAAAGAAGTGTTGGCGGAGTTGAAGCAGTCAGCGATCCAGCGCAAAAGAGATGCGGTGGTGGTGGCCACACAAGTGGATCCGTTTATTGAAAAATGCCAAGGCCACTATGCGGATATCTGCGAGTCTGTGCAGCAATTGGCAAGCAACCTGCCCGTGCCCGTGCTGCTGGTGCATGGCGACACCAATGGGTATTGCCTGGATCAACCCATCGCCGATGCCCCCAATCTCTGGAGGCTCAATGGCGTTGGCGACTGGAAGGTGATCGATGCGGATCTGGTCTCCTTTGACCCCACCAACCCCCGCAAACCCTTCACGGTTCGCGGCCTGCTGAGCGGGCTGGAACCGCTAAGCCGTTGCAACTACCGCAGCCAGGAACCGGACGACAACCTCCGCTTCAACCGCCTGGCGGCGCTCGTGCCCCTGGCCACGGCCAATTGTCACCTTCCCACCGTGACCCATCCCATCACGCCTGCCTCTGAGCACACCCTGGGGGGCTACGTGAGCCTGACCCAGATGGGCGAAAGGCTGGCCATGGTGCGAGTGGCGCTGACGCAGGCCCAGCCCAATACCCGCTACAAGCTGGGCCTCAGCTGCGGAGCTGGCCTGGGAACGATTCTGACGAACAGCGATGGGATCGGAAACGGCACCTATCTGCTGGACACCCAACGCGAACGGCAACCCTGGGCGTTTGCACTCTCCCCCGAAGCGGCCCCAGGGGCTGGGAACTACCGCAGTGAGCCGATCCAGTTTGGTCCGATCGAGTTTCCCGTGAGCACGATCAAGGTTGCGCTGACCATGGCGGATCAGGGCATGGAGGGGGAGGGGCAATCCAGCGGTGATCTGGAGTTGATTCTCCGCAAGGGCAACACCATTCACTTCCGCACCCTGCTGCGAAAACCTTCCGCCAGGCTGCTCAAGCCGGGACCGAACTGCCAACCGGGAACGTCAGGTGTGCAATGCCGACAATCGGAGGACATCTTCTCCATCGGTGCCCAAGCGGAATGGAGCTTGAAGGGCCTGAACCTGGACCCCGATTCTCTGGCCACCCTTACGCTTCGCTCCAGCACTCCTGTGCCACTCAAAAAAATCACGCTGAAATTCAACAATCGCTTCCTCGTGCTCGACCAAGTCGGCACGCCGGTGCTCACACCTCAACGCTCCGCTGGCCTGTGGCTCTGGGAGGCCTCACTCTCCCCTATGGGCCTGGTGAAGGTGGCGAAGCTGCGATGGATGGGAGTCAACCAACTGAGCTGGAGCCCTGTGGAGGGGGCTGCGGACTACGCCGTGCGTGTGAGCGATGCTCGCGGCCAGTTGCGCTTCCAGGACACCGTGAAAGACACCAAAGTCTTGCTGCCTGTCACCATCCGCTGTGACGAACCCGGGCTTTCGGTGTCGGTGTCCGCCCATTCGGAACGGAGGGTGCCGGGGCCTCCCGCCTATCCATTGACGGGAAACTGTCTGGTGTCCAAATAAGACCGGCGGATGCACGGTCAATCAAGGTGTCAGCCTGTCCATGATGGAGACGCCTCACGCCTCGCCTTATGACCCTCACGCTCTACGGCGCCCCCCGCAGCCGAGCCTCGATGGTGCGCTGGTACCTGGAGGAGAAAGCGATTCCCTACGCCTTGGTGCAGCTCGACCTCAAGAATGGCGAACACCGCCACGAGCCCTTCACCACCATCAATCCCTTCGGCAAGGTGCCCGCCCTGGTGGATGACGCCGTCAGCGGCCCGGATGGAGGTCCCCTGAAGCTGTTCGAGAGCGGCGCCATCCTGTTTCATCTGGCCGAGCGCTACGGCGAGGAATTCCACCCCGAGGGTCCAGGTGGTGCGGAGGGCGCCGACGCCCGCCGGGCCCTCACCACCCAGTGGCTCCTGTTCGCCAACGCGAGCCTGGGTCCAGCGATGTTCCAGGTGGAAAGCCGGCCGGAGGAGACGGCCCGCCTGCTCGCCGCGGTGGATCGGATCCTGGCCGCCGGCCCCCACCTGCTGGCTGGCCGCTGGGGCGATCCCGGCTGGGGGGCGGCCGACTGCGTGCTGCAGTCGTATCTGGCCTACATCCCCGTGTTCTGTCCCCAGGTGGACCTGAGCCCCTACCCGGCGGTGCTGGCGAGCATCGAAGCCACCGGCAACCGGCCCAACTACCAGAAGGCGATGGGGACGCCTTGAGCCCCCCCTCCGGCCAGCAGCCCTGGTTCTGGAGGGGGCACCGCCTCGATCTGCTGGCGGAGCGCGCCGTATGGGATCCCCAGCAGCGCACCCTGCTGGTGGCGGATCTCCATCTGGGCAAGGCGGAGGTCTTCCAGGCCCATGGCGTGGCCCTGCCCAGCGATGGGGACGCCACCACCCTCAATGCCCTGCTGGAGCTCGCCCAGCGTTTCAACCCCCTTCAGGTGGTGGTGTTGGGCGACCTGATCCACGGCCGCGCCGGTCTCACCGTGGAGCTCAGGGAGAAGCTCGCTGCGCTGCCTGAGCTGCTGGGCTGCCCGCTTCGGTTGATTGATGGCAACCACGAGCGGGGTAGCTGGCTGGAGGGTCTGCGGCGGGAAGCCTCCGGTCCGCTTGGACCGATCTGGCTCAGCCACGCCCCCGAGGCCCGCAGCGAGCGGCTCAACCTGTGCGGCCATCTCCATCCGGTGGCGGTGGTGGGCCGGGGCGCCGACCGGCTGCGGTTGCCCTGCTTCGCCTTCCGGCGCGGCCAGCAGCACGGCCCTACCGAGCAGCAGGGCGACCAACTGGTCCTGCCGTCCTTCGGTCACTTGACGGGGGGCCACCCGTGCTCCGAATCTGAGGGCCTCTGGCTGGTGGCCGAGGGGACCGTGGTTCCCTGGCGCATTCCGGGGCCTGCCACCACGCCTCTCCGCCACGCCGCCGCCGGAACCCAGCCTTGGTCACCGTACGTCCGCCCAAGCCACCCAGACGCCAGCGCAGCGGATCCGCCGTGCGGCCCCCGGCAGAGGAGGGGCTAGCCCCCGCCGGCAGGGCGCGGCCGAGGGCCCGACGCCCGAAACGAACCCGCAAGCGCCTCTGGGCCGTGTTGCTCCCCCTCGCCGCCCTGGGGGGACTTGTGGCGATCGCGCCCCCTCTCCCGCGGGCAGGCCAGCCGAGCTCCACCGTCACCCGCAGCAGCGACCAGGAAGCGAGCGGCGAAGCGGCCGGCCCCTTCCGCTACGCGCCTGACTCCGAGGCCTTCAGCCTCGACATTGACCCCCGCGCCGTGCAGTTCGATCTGCTGGAGGGCTGGGACCGGGAACAGGATGCCTTCGCCGATGCCGGCGCCCTGGCCTTCGTCTCCGGCCCGATGTACGAACGCTACGGCGAGGAGGGCACCGCCTCCACCGTGCCGCTGGGCGATCTCAAGCTCGGCGGCAGGACCTGGCGTGGCACCAACCGCAGCGCCGCCCGCCAACGGGCTTTCCTCGGCATTCGCAAGGACGGAAGGGTTGACTTCGGCTACGGCGAACTCACCGCCGAGAGGGAAGATCTCTACGACACCTTCATCGGCGGCCTCCACAGTGTTTACAACGACCTGGAGCCGGAACCCGCCGACTACAAGGGTGCCTACAGCATCAGCATGGGGCAGCAGATCCGCTACTACCTGCCCCGGATCCGCGTGCTCTACGGCCTCCGCAACGATGGTCGGCTGGCGATCCTGATGAGCCGCGATGGCCTCACCCTGGAGCAGACCAAGGCTCTGGCGAGAGACCGTGGCTTTGTGGCGGCCTACATGCCCGACCACGCCTCCAAGAGCCGCTTCATCATCCCAGGGGTGAAGGGCTTCAGCAGCGACGATGCCAACTGGATCAGCGGCGGAGCCACCAGTTTCGTGCACGTCCCTTACATGCTTCGCCTCAGCAGGCGCAGCCTGCCCCTGAGCGGGGTGCTGCTGGCGAGCCTGACTCCCCATCTGCCCATGCATGGCTGCGGCAACCCCATCCAGTGCGGCAGCACCCTGGCAGGCAGTGTGGCGGACCGGGCGCTGGCGGGGTTCAACCGCCTGATGGAACAGGGGATCGAACCCCTGGCCCGGCTGATCTGGGCACCCCAGCTGCAGCGCCAAGACCCGGGCCGCAGCCCCCAGCGGGCTCCGCTGCGGGAACCGGTGATCACCGCCGACCCCCAGCCGGTGCAGGACCGCCAGCAAAAGGATCTGGCGACCCGTCAGGCCGAGCCCCAGGCCGAGCCGGCGCCACCGGCCCTGCCGGAACCCCGCTCCGCTCCGGCGGCCACGGCATCGCCAGCCGTTCAGCCGCCCGCCGCCGAAACGGCACCCGCCCCTCCCAAAGAGGGCCAGGACAGTGGAAAAGAGCCGGCGGCACCAGCCTCCTCCGCAGGGGAAGGGGTGGGCCGCGCGGGTGCGAACGGCCCGGCCGCGGCCCCGCAGGGCACCCCTGTGTCGCCAGCACCACCGTCAGCGGCGGTGCCGGCCCGCCCGGTGGCCACGGGGAATGCCGTCACCCCTCCACCCCCATTGCCGAGCCCACCGCCGCTGCCTCAGGCGGCTCCAGCTCCGCGCAGCGCCCTGGCGATCAGCGCACCGCCGCCGGTGACACCGCCACCCCCACTGCCCTGAGTCGGCCTAACCGCTAATCCGCCGCCGCCAGGGCCCGCACCACATCGCCGCGGGTGAGCACCCCCACCGGATGCCGATCCGCATCCAACACGAAGAGCCGCTGGGTGGAGCGATCGTGAAGCTGGCGTGCCGCCGCCGGCAGCGGTGTGGTGGCCGCGCAGGAATGGGCATCCCTGCCCATCACATCGGCCACCGTGCTGCCGAGCACCTGGTGCACCTGGCGGTCCCACTGAAGGGGGTTGCGCAGGTAGATCACCGCATCCAGAAGCATCACGTAAGGACCCGCATCAAAACCGCTCTCCCGCACCATCAGTTGGGTTTCGGTGAGCTCCCCCACCAGCTCACCGGCCTCCCCCACCACGGCCAGACCACTCACGTGGTGGTCGCTCATCAGTTTCACCGCCTCCTGAAGGGGTGTTTCAGCCCGCACGCTCAGCACCGGGCTGCTCATCACCTCCGCCACTGACCGATCGACAACCATGGCCCTTTGTGCAGCGTGCGATTTCCGCATTCTGCAGACCACCCAGGCCCCTGAAAGCCATCCGGGCAGGATGGATACAACCTTGTGGGGATTGCCTCCGCTCGTGCCCCTGCTGCGCCGCCTCGCCGACCTGCTCACCATCGCCCGGGCCCTGCTGGGCCTGCCGCTGCTTCTGGCCCTCGGCGCCGGTCATCAGGGTCTGGCCTGGGCGCTGCTGCTGCTGGGGGGCCTGAGCGACGCCGCCGACGGGGCCCTGGCCCGCCGCGCCGGCGGTGGCTCGGTATGGGGTGCCCGGCTCGATCCCCTCACCGACAAGATCCTGATCTGCGCTCCGCTGCTCTGGCTGGCAGCCCGCGGTTTGCTGCCGCTCTGGGCGGTGTGGCTGCTGCTGGCCCGCGAACTGCTGATCTCCGGCTGGCGGGCTGGCCAGGGCAGCGGCGGACCGGCCTCCGTGGCGGGCAAAGCCAAAACGATCCTGCAGTTCGTGGCGCTTCTGCTGCTGCTCTGGCCGGCGGACTGGACCCTTGGGGTGCCCTCCGGCGGTGCAGGCGGCTTCGGACTGCCGATCCTGATGCAGGTGATCGGCTGGTGGCTCTTCTGGCCTTCGTTGCTGCTGGCGCTCAGCTCGGCCTGGGGGTACCTGAGGCAGAGTCAGCTCCGGGCATGAGCTCCTGAACCCCTTCCGATGCGCCAGGCACCCGGGACCCCCTCAAGCTGACCCTCAAGCTGTGCAGGGAGCCAGACCAGACCAGCCGGAGGGTGAGCTCTGGCTCCCTCAGCCCGCCAGCAAGGCCCCATCAGCGCTGAAATCGGGACGGGTGGGCATCCTCAACGCGTAGTCGTTGGCGTAGCTGTCGGCCAGGGTGGCCTCCAGATCGAAGGAGGGCTCCCAGGCCAGCTCGCGCCGCACCCGGGTGATGTCGGTGAGGAAGTGAGCCAGGCGGAGCGGGAAGGCTTTGCGGGCCTTCTTGTCGAGGCCGGCCGGATCGAAGCTGCGGATCTCCACGGTGGCCGGATCCTTGCCGGCGGCGCGGGCGGCGGCCGCAACCAGCCCCCGGAAGGTGATGCCCTGCCGTCCGCTGCAGTTGTAGATGCGGTTGGCGGCGGCCTCCACCTCGATGCAGCGGGCCATGGCCGCCGCCAGATCGTTCACGTGGCCCAGCTGGGTGATCGTGCTGCCATCGCCGGGCAAAGGCACCGGCCGGCCGTGCACGATCCGATCGAAGAACCAGCTCTCCACGGGGTTGTAGTTGCCAGGGCCCACGATGTAGGTGGGCCGGAAGCTGGTGAAGGGGATGCCCTGGCTGCGGAGCCAGTCCTCGGTTTCGGCCTTGCCGGCGTGGCGACTGGCTGGATCGGTGGGGCTCTCCTCATCGAGGGGCCAGAGATCGCTGTCGGCATAGACGCCGGCTGAACTCACATAGACGAAGCGGTGGCTTGGCGGCCCGGTGCGCGCGATCACGGCGCTGGAATCCTCCTGGCTGCGGCCGGAGCTGTCCACGATCACATCGAAGCGGCGCCCCTCCAGCGGCTGCAGGCCCTCCTCCACAGAGCGATCGCCCACCAGGTGCTCCACCCCGGCAGGCACGGGCTGCTTGCCGCGGGTGAACAGGGTGAGGGCGTGGCCTGAATCCTGCAGTAGCCGCACCAGGGGCTTGCCCACGAAGCGGGTGCCGCCCATCACCAGGATGTCCATGCCGAAACCCGCGGACGGGCCCTGAAACCGGCCGCCATTCAAACCCCCGGCCTCGGCGGTGGGAGCGATGGCCACGCTCACCGCGGCCATCGCGGCACGGCACCGCCAGTCGCCAGAACGCGACCGAAGCCGAGAACGATGAGCGCGTTGAGCCCCCGCACCTCCAAGGCCCCGGGCATCCGGGATCCCGCGATTTCAATACTTCCCACCGCGTCGCCGCCTCTGCGCCCTCAGCCGGTGAGGGCGGAGGGGTGAGCGCCGCCCACGGTTGGCAATCAGTCGCGGCCAGGGAGGTCAGGCGCTGCGCAAGGCGGTCTGTGGCCCAGCCTCCCGCAGCGCGGCCGACAGAATCCTGAGCACGACCATCGACACTGAAGCCATGCCGATCGGAACCGCCTGGACCGCCCAGCCGGCCGTGTTGGCGAAAAGCGGGGGCTACCGCCATTTCGAGCTGATTGGCGAACGAGGCCGGGGCCGGGATCGGGCGGTGGAACTGGCGGCGGTGCTGCAGCGCTCCTTCCGGCTGGTGGTGCCCCTGGCTCAGCTGCGCAACCGACGGCTCTGGCAGCCTGGCTGGCAGTCCCTGCGCCGCGTCATGCAGATCATCCCCGCCATCGATCTGCTCGATGGCCAGTGCGTGCGGCTTCACCAGGGCGATTACGGGCAGGTGACCCGCTTCAGCGACGACCCGGTGGCCCAGGCCCTGGCCTGGCAGGAGCAGGGGGCCGAGCGTCTCCATCTGGTGGATCTCGATGGCGCCCGCAGCGGCGAACCGGTGAACGACGCGGTGGTGCGCGCGATCGTGGCGGCCCTCTCCATCCCGGTGCAGCTTGGCGGGGGAGTTCGCAGCCTGGAACGGGCCGAGGACCTGCTGGCGATCGGCCTCGAGCGGGTGATCCTCGGCACCGTGGCGATCGAGCAGCCGGAGCTGGTGCGGGAGCTGGCCGCCCGCCATCCGGGGCGAATCGTGGTGGGTATCGATGCCCGCGATGG
>Ga0209087_1002153_pt1 | contig 11192 bp, 16 predicted proteins | sample S_130805_EF_Meta_FD_187321 | JGI IMG/M metagenome (GOLD analysis project Ga0209087, IMG submission 187321) | Freshwater microbial communities from Lake Simoncouche, Canada to study carbon cycling - S_130805_EF_MetaG (SPAdes) (version 2) | ecosystem: Environmental > Aquatic > Freshwater > Lake ...
TGGAGATGTTGAGTGCTGCGCAGACCTCGGCGATGCCGAGGCGGCGGGTATGGTTGCTGATCTTGGTTGCAAATGTCATACAGGGAGCGAGTCGAGGAATCCGGTGATGAACCACCAGCTAAGGGCGATGAGACCGAGGATGAGGAGGAATGTTTTCATGGGAGTAAAAAGGTGGTGAGAAAGTTCATTCGGAGAGGTGGCGAACCAGTTTGGCGGCGGTCAGGGTATCGCCGTTTTCCTGCTCATATCGAGCGAAGTGGGCGACTTGATCAAACCAGTCACCGGAGGCGGTCACGAATCCGCCCTCGCAGTGATCAAGCCACGAGATCGAGGCGGCGGGTTCGGCGTGCTCGCTGTCGATGTCATCGTCCGAAAAAGCCTGCAAAGTCGAGTCTCCGCCGGAGCGGTGAAGTAGCGCGCCGATGTTTCTCTCCCAAGCTGCAAGGGCTGCATTGAGATAGTCGTGAGTTTGGTGGCCGTTGGAGGGCTGGCCGTTGGAGGAGGTGTAGGAGGTGATGTATTTCATGATGCTTGAGTTTTGGTTTGAAGGTTAATGCCGGAGCGCGCGAGGCGCTCCGGCGGGTGGGAGTGATTAGCCCATTTCAGCCATGCGGGCCATGCCTTCGTTGTGTTCGGCTTCCTGCTCGGCGGTGGCGTAGAATCCGCAGAAGCCTCCGGTGCCGGAATCATCCATCACGCTAAGGGTGTGGATAAACTTCGTGCCTTCGGGAGCGTTAGCGCGGGCGATTTCGAGCGAGAGGACTTTGATGTATTTGATGGTGTTCATGTGGATTTTTGTTTGAAGGTTTCGGTCGCCGTTGTGGCTTCCATGCCAATGACCCTGCGCAAGTTTCTTCGCATGGTCAATACTCAATGCGAAATTATTTTCGCTTTATCCACAAATCACCAATCCAGCGCGACTTAGCGCATCTTTATTTTAAGCCCAGCGCACCAATCCTTCGTCGATTTCCACCAGTCCAGCCTCCTGCGCGGCCACGATCTTGCGCTTTGCCGTGCGCTCCGAGACTCCAGCACGAGCCGCGATTTGCCGAGCTAGATCCACGTCGCGAATGGTATCTCCATTCACCGGCCATCCAGCGCGGATGATCTCACGCAGCTCCTCGTGGCCGGAATCATCGGTGCCGAATGGATTGGCAACCATTACGTGCCGCGAATGCTCGTCGCTCCAGGCGAACGCTGGGCCCTTAGTGAGCGGGATCGGCGCGCCGCGCATCTTGTCCGACCAGAGCACCGAGACGCCATCATCGTTCTTCGTGATGTAGATGTTCGATTCGCACTTGCGCTCGAGCTGGCTGCCGAGATGCCCGCGGGCCTTCGCCGATTCCGGCGACTTCGGCTTCAGGCCGTTGCTCGGGTTCTGGTGAATGATGGAAAGGATCGGGCAGTCGCGGGCGATGGCCAGACCGTGCAGCTCAGCGACGTAGGGGTTAGCCTCGTCGGGGTTGTTCACGTCAATAACCGCGTCGGCCACGCCGTCGATAATCACGAGCGCCAGACCTCCGCAGGTTCGGGCCGCGCGAGCCACAGCGCGGTTGATGCACTCCCTGACTTGCTTCGGCTGGAGGCCGGCGAGCCGATAGCTTTGAAACCAGCCGGGCAGCGTAGTGACGCGAGCGCGAGCCATTGCGCGGCGGATAAGCTGGTCACTGTCCCAGAGCGATTGCTCGGTGTCGAAGTGGAGCACGGCAAAGCCTTCCGCATTCGCGGCCTTGAAGCCGAATGATTCTGCCTCAGATGCGCCGAGGAAAGCCGAGATGATGGCGCCGACTACCGTCGACTTGCCTGCCTTGGCTTGCGCGATGAGCGCCGAGAGATTACCCGAGGTGGCCACTTGTGCGCCGCCCAGCCAGACGCGCAGCTTAGGCTTAGCCGGAGCCGCGCCCAGCGAGAAGGCGCGAGCATCGAGCATCTCCAAGACCGGCTGCTCGCCCTTGCCTTCGAGCGCCAGCGCCATCCTTTCAAGCACGACCGGCACGGCCTCTGGGATTTTTCCGCCGCCACCCTCCAGCGCCTCGATCATGCGCTGAGCCTCCTTAGCCAGTGAGCGAGCGCGAGCTGCCTCACTCACCGCTTCGATGGTCTGGCGTGCGTTGGCCGAGGTGGCCACTAAGCCATCCAACTCCAATATCCAAGCCATGCCTCCGACCTGATCCAGCGTTCCGGCCTGCTGGAGATTTCCAATCAGGCCTGCCGTGTCGATCTCCTGCGAGCCGAGCCGACCAAAGGCGCGCCAGATCTCCGCATGAGCGGGGACGATGAAGCTGGCCGCATCGATGCCGGCATCACGCGCCCGATCCAGCACCGTCCTGTTGAGCAGGATCTCGGCTAGTAGTCTTTTCTCGGTCGCGGAGATGGCTGCGCTGTTGGGCTTTTTCGAGAGCATTTTTCAAGTAGAGGGTGAAATATTGAGAGCGAACCACTCGCCGGGCACGAGCTGCGGAGAGACCGACGCGCCATTCGTGGTCGGTGATGGTGGGGAATAGGTCGGGCATTGAAGGGAGCGATGGATTGAGCAGGAGCCGCGCGGTAATCAAGGACAAAAAGTTTCCAATTTGGAAATAAAAGGTATTGACGAAGCCATGACGAGCGGTCTTGTTCCGCGATGCCATGAAGAAAATCGCATTCGTAATCACGCCCGACCAGTGGTCGGCTTTTGAGGCAGCTCGAAAGACCTCCGCCTTGGGCATTGAACCTGTCGCCGCCGTGGCGCGCCGGCTCTTTCTCATCGGCCTCTCGCAGGCCGGTGTCCAACCAACAAAACTGAAACGCACAAAATGAACATGAAAACAAAACTGTCAGATCTGCTAAAGTATACGCATAATAATACACGAACTACCAATATCAGCTACACGTGGCATCGAGCCAATGGAAGGAGCGATCGTCTCGCTTTAGTTTTATCTTTTTCTAAGGAGGCACTCGCGCTCGCAAGGTTTCGCGATGGAGATGCCTGTGATATTGAGTTCGATGAGTCAGACAATTCGATGACTATATATTTCGGTGATCAACTTCCATTTAGCTGCTATCTTAAGTCGAAAAGCAAAGAATCACAAAGGCAGACTAAGATTTCCACCAAAGGCATTGAAGCCGTGATGTCACGACTTCCAAAGAATGATAAGCTGCATGAGTTTACAATTTTGCAGAGCGACGTTGGCAAGATTCGTGTCCGTTTACCTATCAAAAAATAATACAAATTAAAATGAACATCACCAAAGGTAAACAAAAGCAGGCCGTTCGCGCAGTGATCTACGGCGTCGAAGGCATCGGCAAATCAACATTCGCGGCTGGGCTGCCCAGTCCGCTTTTTATGGATCTCGAAAAGGGCACCAGTCACCTCGACATCTCACGAGTCGAGATCGACACGTGGAGCGACCTTGAGGCCGCTCTGAATGAGTGCCTCCAAACCGACTTTGAAACCATCGTGATCGATACTGCCGACTGGGCCGAGGCTGCTTGCGCGGAGGTAGTGCTGAAAAAACACGGCAAGAAATCCATCGAGGACTTCGGCTTCGGCAAGGGTTACGTCATCCTCGCGGAGGAGTTCCGCAAGGTGATAGCCAAAGCCGAGGCGTTGATCAGCCGAGGCAAGAACGTGGTCTTCCTCGCTCACTCCAAGGTCGTGCGCCAGTCACCACCCGACCAGACCGATGGCTTTGATCGCTACGAGCTGAAGCTCGCGAAGCAGGTCGCGCCGATTCTGAAGGAGTGGGCGGATCTCTTGGGCTTCGCGAACTTCCGGTCTCAAGTGGTAGAAGGAACCGATGGCCGCACGAAAGCGACCGGAGGCAAAGAGCGCATCCTCCACCTGGAGCACTCGGCCGCATGGGATGCGAAGAATCGATTTGGCCTGCCGGCCTCGGTTCCGTTCGCGCCTGAGCATGTGCTGGCCTGCTTCGAAGGGGTTAAGCCACGCGAGCCGCAGACCGTCTCGGCTCCGGTCAAAGCAGAGGCTCCAGTGCTACCGGCCATGCTGCGCGAGATCGATAGTTTGGCAGTCGTGTCGCCTGCCGCCAAACGAGTCCTGGATCGTGCGCAAGATCATTATCAAGTGATCGATTGGTCGGAGTTCACCGCCGAGCAAGCCGCGCAGGTCTTGAAGCGCATGAAAGAGGAGGCCGCTAAATGAAACTCTACGAGATCAACAGCCAGATTGAATCTCTCTGGCAGCATGCCGACGAGGCATTCGACATCGAAGCTGGGCCTGAGCATCTCGATCAGTTAGAGCGCATGCTCAAGCAGGCCGAGATCAGTCTTGCCGAAAAGGCCGTCGCCCTCGCCTGTCTAATCAAAGGCATCGAGGCCGACGCCGAGGCGCTGGCCGAGGAGGAGCTGAAGCTTCGCAATCGCCGCAAGACTGCCGAGCGCCAGGCTGAATGGTTGCGCGCCTATCTCGCTGGCAATCTATCGCCCGGCGAAAAGATCAAAGACGCGCGCGTCGTCATCTCTTGGCGCAAGAGCCAGAGCGTGCAGCTCTTGGCCGACATCTCCAGGCTGCCCAAGGAGTTCATCCGCGAGAAGATCACCGTCGAAGCCGACAAGATAGCGATTAAAGACGCCTTCGAGAACGGCAATGCCTCTATCCTTTCCGGCCTCGCTGAGGTCGTAACCAAAAACACCATCCAAATCAAATGATACCAGTAGGAAAACACCACGCCACCGTAACCGCAGCCGCACTCTCTGAATCCTCGAAAGGCACGCCATGCGTGCAAATCGAGTTCGACGCCAACGGCGAGACCGCCACAGCTTGGCTCTATCTCTCCGACGCTGCTTTCGAGCGCGCCGTCAAAACGCTTCGCGACGCCTTCGGCTTCGACGACGACTTCGAGACGCTCGCCGATCAGCTCGTTGGCAAAGAGTGCCAGATAGTCGTGGAGGAGGAGGCCGACGACAAAGGCGTCCTTCGTCCGCGGATTAAGTGGATCAACTCGCTCCGATCGGCTCCGCGTCCGCTCTCGAATGCCGAAGTCCTGACCGCGAAGCTGTCGGCCAAGGCTTCGCGAATCGTTCGCGAGGTGGGCGCCGCCACTCCTAAGAAGTCGGGTAATCCGTATTGATGAATCTGCGCGTTTATCAGTCTGCCGCTGTTGAGTGGATTGGTGGGCGCCGCATGTCCTGCGTAGTGGCTCCGGCTGGCGCAGGGAAAACCGTCATCGCGGCGGCCATCGTAGCTCGCTACGGCGAGACGTTCGGTCGCTGCGCATGGCTGGCGAATACCCGAGACCAATGCGACCAAGCGCGGGCCGCGCTGGCTCGGGTCACGCTGCCGGTAGGCATGGAGTTGCACGTCGGGTGCTACGGCAGTCTAAAAAGTCTGGCCGACCACGATCTAGTCATCATCGACGAATGCCAGCACACCGCGTCTCGCACCGTTTATCTGCTCATCCAGACCATGCGCGCCGATGCGCGGCTGGTGGGTTTCACGGCCACGCCAAAGCACTCAAGTCCAGAGCGCAACGAGGTGATGCGACAGGTCTTTTCTGATGGGTTTTTTATCATTCAGAAATCGGAAGTCATGGAGGCCGGCGGCTTGGTCGCCGGCCGCCTCAAGATCCTTCCCACCTCGCAGCCGGGCGAGTTCGATCCAGTCATCGAAGCCGAGGTGAAGGCGCGGATGGGCAAACGATTTTTCGGTTACAACCGAGACGAGCGCGAGCGTCAGCTGCGCAATCAGATTACGCATGAGATCCTGCGTGCGGATGAAAGCCGCAACTGCCTGATTGCCGCCACCGCGGGCGCTCACGTAGCCAGCGGGGAAAAGGTTCTTGTGCTGGTCGGCACCGTCGAGCATGCCGAGTTGCTGGCTGGCCTGATCCAAGGCGCCGCGGCCTGCTTCTCGCGCATGGGCATAAAGCGCCGCCGAGAGACCATCGGCGCGTTCAAAGATCCCGAGAGCGCCGTGCGCTGCCTAGTTGCGACCAGCCTAGCCGATGAGGGGCTCGATTGCCCGGTGGCGTCGGTCGTCATCATGGCCTGCGGAGGACGGGAGTTCGGGCGGGTGATCCAGCGGGTTGGCCGCGTCATGCGGCCGCATGGAGAGAAGCGCTCGGGCCTGATCATCGAGCTGGATGATGCCGGCGCTCGCACTGCGAACTCGCAGCATCGAGCGAGGCTGAGAGTTTACCGATCTGAAGGCTATGCGTGAACTTCTCCCAGATCCTTCGCGGCCTCAATCTACCTGAGCCAACGCCTGAGCACCGATTTCACGCCACGCGCAAGTGGCGCTTTGATTTTGCATGGCCGGATCTGATGGTCGCCGTGGAGGTTGAAGGCGGCGTCTGGGTCGGCGGCAGGCATACCCGAGGCAAAGGCTTCGTCGCCGACCTCGAAAAATATAACAACGCCGCGGCAGCGGGCTGGTGCGTGCTTAGGTGCCAACCAACCACGCTCACCAGCGGGCCGTTCCTTCAGTTGCTCACGCAGGCTTTGACTTCCCGTTCCGGGACTTCGTCACCCCAGCATCGACTAGCATCCGATGGATCACCGATAGGCTCATCGAAAACTCCTCGCTGATCTGACCCATTTTCTTGGTCTTGTAGGCTTCGACTATCGAGGCGCGCAGCTCAGCCGAATAGGGTTCAAGTCCAGCCATATTGAGGTAATGCACCAGCGTCGATGTGTGCATTTTGTGGATACGGCAAAATGCGGACAAGGTGCGAGTTGGCTCGGGTATAGCCAGCCACTTTTCGACCACTTCCTTTCTTCGCTTAACCTTGTTGTATTCGTTAATCCTGTCCTTATTTTTCAGCGGCTTGAGAGCTCGCTCAGGTATCTTGGCTTTTGGCATCTCAACATTGGCAAAGAGCTTTGCCTGTTGAGCCATGAGGATGCGCACGCGATCAGGGCTGATGCCTGCTGGCGATGACTGCGCACCGAGTCGCTTCATTGCTGCTTCGGCCATGTCGAGAATTGATGATCCTCGCGTCAGTGCCATTGGTCTTCCGTTCCATGTTCCGCTCATATTTTTCTTGGGTTAATTGACGACCGGATTGATCGGCACAGCGCATGGTGCTGCGCTGACTCTTTTACCTTCAACCCCAAAACAAATGAAAGTTTCTGCCTCTATTTTTAGCTCGCATTTTTCAGTGGATAAAGCGCAACGCGAAGCCATCACCTGGACGCGCGAGCAGGGCCTGCGTTGCGGGCGCTGTGGTGGCATCATGCTGCTAGGCACACTCAACGCCGAGCCAGTCGCGCGGGCCTGTCAGGAATGCCCGGCGGTGTTCTTCCACTCCTCGCCGTCGTCGTCGTCCTCGACCTCGACCTCGCAGTCTGCCTTAGCCTGATCGGCGAGGATGCGAATCATGCTGCGCGCGTGAGCCTCAATCACCTCCAGCGAGGTCTTGTCGGGCAGCTCCACCGTCGAATCATAGGAGCGTTCTCCGTCCATCGCCTCGTGTCGAACGGTGAACGTGATGCGCATGACTAGTTCGGTGCGTAGAAATTGGTCAGATGGCCATCGTATATCGACTGCGTCACCGTGATTTTACCTGCCTTTACCATCCGTTTCAACTCGTCACTGGCGCGCCGCCAACTGCGGTTGTTTAAGTCGGCATATTCGGCGACGGTCAGGTGCTTCGGGCTGGGCCTGCCAACCTGCCGCTGAGTCATTAACTTTTCCCAGCCGGTGGGGACTGGGATCTTTTTCACGGTGTGGCTCATAGTGCTACGGAGTCAGGAGTTGGTGGCTCGAAGATGCAGGAGCGCACGCGCGGAATCTCGCCAGATTCTTGACCTCGGAAATCGAGAGCGAAGACGCCAGGGTAGGTGCGAGCCTGCGAAACGACCTTATGACCGAATCGCGTTAATGCCTGCCACGGCGGCGAGACGACGACGATGCCTTTATGGTTGCCACCGTGGTCGAACTTGTGCCGATGGGCGCAGCATAGAACCGTTGGCAGAGGATCTCCGGCGCGAGCGGCTTCGAGCTGTTCCTCGGCGAGTTGCACGCCTAGTTGCGTGAGTGAAAGCGCGAGCCGGCTTGAAGTGCCGATGTGATGCCTGAAAACGCAGCGAGTGCCATTGACGTCGAGCAAGAGTCGATCCCATGCACCGGCTCCGGTCGGCGTTGGCGTGGCCTTCAGGGCCTTGGCAATGGAGTTCTCCACGCTGCCAGTGTGGCACTCGGTGCCGCGCACGATAAAGAGCTTGGCGGCGGCCTTGGAAAGCGGAGTGAGTAGATCAATGGCCGCGCCTACGTGGTCGGCGATGTCGGGCGAGATTATCTGCATCGTCCGGTGGTGGTTGCCTTCGATGAGGTCGCCATTGATCACGAGCGCGAAAGGTTCACCGGCGGCTGTTTCGAGAATCCACTTGTGCGTTTCTTGCCAGCACTTCCAAAGCCACTGCTGCACCGGATTCAGCGCCACGCTGTTGCCTTCCAGAGTTACGAAGCCTGGCGGCATCACGGCCAAGGTTGAGCCGCAATGTAAATCGCTCAAAACAAAAACAAGTTTTGGGCGTTGGTTGGTTTTCATAAAATGATCAGGCCTTCGTGCCTTCGAGGTGTGCTACTCGCAAACTGACCTCGGTGATCGCGACCTCAGCCGCCACCACTCGCGCGCGTAGCTCCATCATCTCGCGCTCGGCCTGCTCGTGTTTCTGAACGGCCAGCGCGATGGCGGTCGTGTTGTCCGACTGATTCTTGAGAATCCAGACGATGCCACCGAGCACGAGGCTTGTCAGGATCGTGTTGAGATCGAGCGCAAGGTTCATTGCTTGAGAGCCTCGCGGCAGATGTGAAGGAGAATGTCGAGGGCTTCACCATATTGCTCCGGTGAATAGCGCATCGGCGGCTGTCCATCTTGACCAAACTCGTAATGCCCCGCGCCACGACGCCAGAGCTGGTAGTCCTCGCCGATCAGGATGGCTTCGCTGAGAGTCATTTTGATTGAACACTAGCACCCGCGGTTGAATTACCAAAGCGCACCGTCGTCTTGTCGATGGCTCGTTGGCCAAACCACCAGGCGATCATCATGCCGGCATAGGTGCCGACCGTCATGGCAAGCGTGATACCTGGCTCAGTGCTCGGCGGGAAGATGCCGAAATAAAACGTGATGAGCAGCGCCATCCAAGTAAGACCTGGACGGGTGAATGCACGGAAGCTCGTGACCCAGCGATGCTCGCCACGCAGAGCAGACTCGGCGCGCTGCGATTCGGTGAATGCGTCGGCTGCTCCACGCTCGCGAGCCACTGCCATTTCGCCAGAAGTCTTGGCCGCATTCAGTTCGCCTTCCAATCGGGTGCGCTCGATGAACTGACTATGCTCCTGCTTGCGTCGAAAGAATCCTGCCACCTCGCCAAACGCAGAGCCCAGCAGGCCGAGCACGCCACCTGAGGCCACGTTTCCAAGAATAGAAGTCCAGTCCATGGTATTAGTTTTTTAGTGGGAAGAGCGCGACGGTCGCGACCCTCCCTACAAAGTTGTATGGCGTAACAAAACCGAGTCCGCCATCGGGATTCCGGTCGCCGTATTCGTTAGCGATTCCAAAAGCCAAGAAGCCGCGTTCATCCTGTTCGCCTAGGCGATGAATGATGAGTTGGCCATAGCGTGAATAGACCACCACGTTGCCCGGCTTGAGGTGCGCGTAAGGAGTCGAGTCGAGACCAGCAAAGGCGACGACGATCTTGCGGCCTAGCGGATGCGCAGGAATCCAAGGAGCCATGCTGCCAGTCCCAAGCACTGGCACGATGCGCAGGAGCTGATTGGCTAGTGCGCTCTTGGCCTCGGTCGCCGATTGGTGATTCGTCGCCGGCGGCATCGGCTCCAGATGCGGGCCGCATCCAGCCAGCGCGAGCACTGCGAGGATGGCGAGGAGGCGGCGCATGATCAAAACCAGACGCGGCTTGGGGTCTTTGGCTTGATGATGAAAGGAACCAGCACGGCGGGCAGTTCCTGGTCGTGGAGGAGGCGCACGTTCACGTGCCATCCGGACACGGCCTTGGCTGGGGTGATCTCGACACCGTTTGAATCGAGCACGGCGGGCTTATAGATTGTGCCGATAAGATCGATTGCGTGGTCATGCGTGAAGCACGCAATGACGATGCTGCCGTCCTCGGCCTCTCGGTTCGCGTTGAGGGCTGAACCGATCAGCTCGCGGGCCATCTTCTCATCGGGAAAGCGTAGGTCGAAATCGATCATGTGGAGATTGCTTGAATGGCAGTCGCAAGGGCGCGGTTGAAATAGCGGAAGCGGGCAATGGTTCCGTTGAAAAATGAGCTTGAGCTAAGCGATACGTTCGCCCCAAAAGTTATTCGGTCGGGAGAGAATGCGGAGACGCTCACGTCGGAACCTGTGGTATTTCCATTTACGGAACCAACAACTGATGCCGTTGAATAAGATGCGGCTAGTTTATATGAGCCACTTCCTAAGTTTCCAGTGAGTTGAAACTCAGCGAAAACTGAGCCGCCTGTCGCGGCTTGAATGTAAGCCGTATTTTGTGATGCAGTGTTTGTATTGTAAGAGGTGAATCTCTCAGCCGATGAACTGCTGCTTATGTAAAACGGATTGATGAATGCTGACGCTGGAATGCTGAAGCCTTGCGCGGCATCTAATGCTATCGTTCCTTGGCTCTGGTTATACCACGCCGAGAAGTTCGTGCCGGTCATCACTGCAGAGTCGGCGGAACGCTGAACTGTTGCGGAGGTAGTAGCAATGTATGAACTGACCGTCTCTCCTGCTTCAAGTTGTGCTCCCCAGATATAAAGTCCGCTGGTTCCGTCTCCAGAATATGTTTCGGATCCAGAGGTGGTGCCATTGCACATCTGAAAAAACGTCGTTCCAGTTAGTCCACCAGACACACCAGTTGCGGTGCAGCGATACCAACCATTTGGATATGCAGTCATCGTTCCGGAACCAGCAACCACAGTCCCAACTGCTCCTGTGTCTAAGTTAAAATAAACACGTGCAACTGCGGTTCCGGTATTTAATATGATACTAAATTGCCTGCTTCCAGATGCTCGTTTAACAAAAACAGAAACCGTGTAGGTAGTCCCACTGGCAACAACTGGAATCTGAAAGAGACGATGCTGCGTGGAGGCTGCACTGTTTTCGGTGAATAAATCAGCGGTAACTTCTCCGCTTGGGGCAGTTGTCTGGTTCGCCGTGTGGCTTCCGCCAGTGTGAGTCCATGCGGCATTGTTGATCGCCTCTGAATAAGTAATAAGATTAGTGCGCG
>Ga0209087_1002156_pt1 | contig 11184 bp, 9 predicted proteins | sample S_130805_EF_Meta_FD_187321 | JGI IMG/M metagenome (GOLD analysis project Ga0209087, IMG submission 187321) | Freshwater microbial communities from Lake Simoncouche, Canada to study carbon cycling - S_130805_EF_MetaG (SPAdes) (version 2) | ecosystem: Environmental > Aquatic > Freshwater > Lake ...
ATCATCGACATCTTAAATTCTGCTAATTGATCTTTAAGTTCTGCCGAATCATCAGAGAAGAAACCTGGCGCACCAAGTTCAGTCGCAGGCAGACCAAGGCTGGTCATTTCAGATAGGACTCGCTTAGTTGGCAGCATTGCGCCCCAACCTGGAACTTCGCAGATTCCCCAAGAGATAGGAGCAGATGCGATTCGTTTTAAAAATGCGGTGGCCATTGGCTGATCATAACTTGCGCGGTAAGGTCTGAACATGACTATGGATATAGGCGGATCCTTCCGCCACGAATTAACCGGCAGTTTCTCGCAAGGATCTGACTCAAATCCGACCGTTGCAATGGTGGAGGCCTCATATAAGGCCAATAATCTGCACTATCGCTACGTAAATTGTGAAGTAAACCCTGACCAGCTCGAAGCCGCTGTTGCGGGCGCAAAAGCGATGAATTGGAAGGGTTTTAACTGCTCTATCCCTCACAAGGTCGAAGTTATTAAGTACCTAGATGGACTGGGTGAATCAGCATCGCTAATCGGCGCCGTAAATTGCGCGGTAAATCGCGACGGCAAGTTAATCGGTGAAAATACCGATGGCAAAGGATTTTTAAAATCATTTTTGGAGATAACTCCAGCAAAGGATAAGACAATTGTTCTACTTGGCGCCGGTGGTGCTGCACGCGCCATCGCAGTTGAATTAGCGCTAGCTGGTGCTACTAAGTTCTATGTCGTCAATCGCTCACGCGCTCGCGGGCAAGAGCTAGCCGATTTGTTAAATGAGAAAACTAACGCCAGCGCTGAATTTGTGGAATGGAATAAGACATATGAAATCCCGCAAGATGCCGAAGTTGTAATTAACTCAACATCCATGGGAATGGTTAATACTGAAGGAAAGCAAGATATTAACTTTGACTCAATTCGCCCTGGCATGTTGGCCGCAGATGTAATTGTCAATCCGCCTCAGACTTACTTCCTGACAGAAGCTGGTAAGCGTGGCGCCACGACCTTGCAAGGACTCGGAATGGTTGTAAACCAGGCGGTTATTGGCATTAAGTATTGGACGGGTGCAGATGTGAATGCGAAAGATTTAAATGACGAGCTACTGCGCGTTTTAGGTCTTGCTTAAACTTTAGCTAAATCTGATTCAGCGACTACCCGCAGCGCTTGCGCGGCAATTGTCAGCGCCGGGTTCATCGCTGCAGATGATGGAAAGAATCCACCATCGATTAGATAAAGGTTGTGATGATCGTGGCTGCGACAGTAGCCATCTACAACACTGGTGCGGGGATCGTTACCGGCCACAGTTGTGCCGCATTGATGCGAGTTCATGGAGATATCAAAGGGTTGCCTAAAGGTTGCTTGGTATCCAGCTTTACGTAGAACTTTCTTAGCCCGGCGCAGTAGCTCCATATGGGTCTTCATTCCAACGGCTTTACGAGCCAGCTTTATCGCCCCATTTTCAGTGATCGTTACTCGGTTTTCTGGGTGCGGCAGATCTTCACTCATGACAACAAATTCCACGCTGTGATCTGAAATCAAGTTAAGTAGCGGCAACGGAACTAACTTTGCAAAAGATTTCATCATGATGCCTTGTACTTTGCCGATTAATTGAACCGCACCAAGTGGATAACCCTTGCCGCCATCTAAGTACCAGTCGGTGAAGGAGAGCGTCTTCTGAAAAGTAACATCGTTCTTACGGCGCATATCAACGGCTGCGATATGGCTGTTGTTATGCATCATGAAGTTACGGCCGACTTGATCAGAGGAATTAGCAACTCCTGATCGCAGCAATAGCGCCGCAGTATTTACAGAACCTGCTGAAATTACAAATTTCTTTCCATAAATCTCAAGCTGCTCACCTTTGCAAGTTGCCTCTAAATGACTAACTGACTTTCCATCTGCACTTAATATAATTCGATTTACCTGCACAGATGTCATGAGAGTTGCGTGACCGGTGGCGATCGCGGGATTTAGCGCATTTACTTCAGCATCGCTCTTGGCATCAATTTTACAAACAAAGCCGTCGCATGTTTTGCAGCGGATACATTTTCCACCTGGCCCTAAATCAATACCCATGGAATTTGAATGTGGCTTAACACCGGCTTTGCTAAGGCGCTTACCGAGTTCTTCAACATATGGTTCATGCTTCATAGCAGGATATGGAAATGGTTCCTTGCGATCGTTGCCATAAATATTCTGAGCATCACCATGCACGCGATATAACTCTTCAGCTTTGTAGTAATAAGGATCTAAATCATCGTAAGTAAATGGCCAAGCAGGTGAAAGACCTTCTCGGTGCTTCATTACTCCGAAGTCGAAGCGGCTAAAGCGGGGAAGGGAGGCGCCATAGACCTTGCTATTGCCGCCAACGAAGTAGTGAACGCCGGGAACAAACTCTTTATCTCTCTCATCTACCCATTTCTCATTGGGCTTGTAGCGAGTCTTCATAAAGATTTCAGAAGGCGACCAATTCTCGGGCTCGCGCGGCATCCGCTCACCGCGCTCTAGAACCAGCGTTTTAACGCCCTTATTGGCTAAAGCCAAGGCAGTTGTGGCTCCACCTATCCCAGAACCAACAATGACCACATCCGATTCAATATGAACCGGAGTGGTCATTGTTTAATTTCTAATCTTTTACTAGCTATTAACGAACTGATGAAAGCGCTTGGTCTTTCTTATCCACTGTCATAGCACCAGTCATGATTGCAACAACATCATTCATGGTGTGAGACTTTGGAGTAACGACTGCAGCGCGCTTTCCGAGGCGTTGTACTTGGATGCGATCTGCAACTTCAAAGACCTGCGGCATATTGTGTGAAATCAAGATAACTGGCATACCGCGTTCACGAAGTGATTCGATTAGCTTCAATACCTGACGTGATTCACGAACACCAAGGGCGGCAGTTGGCTCATCCAGAATAATTACTTTCTGGCCGAAGGCAGCAGCACGTGCAACGGCAACTGCTTGACGCTGTCCACCGGAAAGAGTTTCTACTGCCTGTGAAATATTTTGGATAGTTCCGATGCCAAGGGCTGCGATGTGATCCTTAGCTGCCTTGCGCATTCCAGCACCATCGAGCATACGGAAGATTGATCCAAGTGGACCCTTCTTACGTATTTCGCGACCCAGGTAAAGGTTTGAGGCGATATCTAAAGCTGGTGCAACGGCAAGTGTCTGATACACAGTTTCAATACCAGCATGGCGACCATCTTGCGGGCGCTTAAATGAAACTTCCGCGCCATCGAGAATGATTTGACCATGATCAGGTGTTTCGGCACCAGAAAGACATTTAATCAGAGTTGATTTACCGGCGCCGTTATCGCCAACTACTGCGAGAACTTCACCAGGAAAGAGTTCCAGATCTGCGCCATCTAGTGCGATAACACGACCGTAATTCTTAGTTACTCCAACTGCTTGCAGGATAGGGGCTTTACTCATTTACGTGCCTTTCTGATCCACTGGTCAACCGAGACTGCGAAGATAATTAGGAGACCGATTGCAAGGAGCTGGTAGTAGAGATCTACGCCAGCAAGGGTTAGCCCGTTACGGAAAACACCCACGATGATCGCTCCGATGAGTGAACCGAAGATTGTTCCGCGACCACCGAATAGTGATGTACCACCGATAACCACCGCAGTGATTGAATCTAGGTTCAAATCGCTACCTGTATTTGGGCTAGCCACAGTTACGCGACCGATAACGATCCAAGCAGATAGTGCGAAGATCAAACCGGCAACTACATAGACGCTCATTAAAACGCGGTTTACGGAGATACCTGCAAGGCGTGCTGCATCAATATCGTCGCCGACTGCGTAAACGTGGCGACCCCAACCGGTGTAGCGAAGTACGAAGGCTAGGAATGTGTACATAGCGATCATAAATAGAACACCTGTTGTGATTTTGAAAGGACCGAGGTTTACATAGTGTCCGAGAGTTAATAGGAATGGATCCATCTCAATTGAAGGAACAGTTCCCTTTGTCAAAGTTAGAGTTAGCGCAACAAATACGTTGTAAGTACCTAAGGTAACGATAAATGGTGGCAGCTTTACCTTTGTAACTAGGAAGCCATTGATTGCGCCTCCGAGCATTCCGACAAGTAATCCGACCGGGAATGCCAACCAGATAGACCAGCCAACCGGCATGCCTTCACCGGGAGTTCCTTGCACCAATTTGGCCATAGCCATAGATGCAAAGACTGCGATCGCGCCACAGGAAAGGTCGATACCTGCTGTCAAGATAATTAAAGTTTGTCCTGCAGCAACTGCTCCAACAATCGCAACTTGCTGCAAGATAAGTGAGAAGTTAGATGGTGTTAAAAAGTTTTCATTGAAAAAACTAAAGACAATCGATGCAAAGAGAAGTACGAACGCTGAACTCAACCATGGATATTTATGGAGAGTTGCTTGAACTTTCTGGCTAACTGATGCGCGGTCTTGAAACTCCGAAGCTGCATCATATGTGGCCGTATCTTGACTCACTTGTGGTCCTTTCATTCTTGCTAAAAATCCGGGTTATTCGCCTTACGGAACTCTACTGCGTTAAGAATTTTTATATCTAAATTGTGTTAAAGAGGGCGACTGCCGAAGCAGCCGCCCTCTTTAAACACTCTTCTTTAGTTATTCACTAAAGAGTTGGGATTAACCCCAAGCGTTTGCTAGACCGTATTCAGTTGTCTCTGATGGAACACCCTCTTGTGGGTCATCAGTGATCAACTTGACACCAGTGTTGAAGAAGTCAAGGCCCTCTGAATTAGCTGGCTTTGTACCGTTCTTCACGATGTCGTAGATAGCCTGGACGCCTAGGTCAGCCATCAATAGTGGGTACTGCTGTGAAGTTGCGTTGATGCAACCTGACTTAACAGCGCCGATACCGGCTCCACCACCGTCAACAGAAACCATTGCATCGATCTTTACGCCAGCAGCAGCTGCTGCAGCACAAGCACCGATTGCTGTTGGCTCGTTGATTGTGTAAACAACGTTGATCTTCTTGTTCTTAGCAAGAAGCTTCTCAAGACCTGTACGGCCGCCTTCTTCGTTAGCACCTGTTGCTACGTTTCCAACGATCTCGTAATCGCCACCTGAGTACTTGCCAGTCTTGGCTTCGTCTCCCATGACCTTAGGATCCTTAACATCGATTCCCATACCATCTAGGAATCCGTTGTCGCGGCAGTAGTCAACAGACACAATACGATCATCGAAGATGTCGAGAAGTGCGATTGTTGCCTTCTTGCCAGCAAGCTTCTTAGCTGTCCACTGACCGATTAGACGACCAGCTTCGCAGTTATCTGTTGCGAATGTGATGTCAACGATGTCAGCAGGATCTGGTGGTGTATCGAGAGCAATAACGAATAGACCTGCATCGCGGGCCTTAGTGATTGCTGAGTTAACTTCTGTTGATACTGGAACGATCAAGATACCAGCGTGCTTTGCAGAGATAGCATTTTCAATTGCTGAAATCTGACCTGCGTAATCTGACTCATCCTTACCAGATGAAACAGTTAGTTCTACGCCAAGTGACTCTGCCTTAGCAGTAGCACCCTTGATCATTGCAACGAAGAATGGGTTTGACTGATCTTTTGTAATTAGTGAAACAGCAACTTTGTCGCTGCCACTATCGCTCTTTGAACATGCAGAGAGCACAAGCATTGACGCTGCGGCTACAGCAACAATTGCTGCAGTGCGGCGTGAGAAAAGCTTTGCCATATGTATTTCCTCCTATAGGTGGGGTCAATCGCAACCGATACTACATAGGGTCCCCCCTCATTAAAAGGGTTTTTAGGCGAAAATTAGATCGTTACCGAACTGTTACTCGCTGCAGAAAGAGCGTTATTTGACGGGTTCAGCCCCGTATTAGGGCGATCTCGAAGGGGGCCAGGGTCAATGGGAAATCGGCCGAAATAGGAGTTGTCTCAGCATATGACCACCAGTCCATGATTTGGCTCGCCCGATCGCACTCATCGCCGCGCAAACTCTGAATCGATTTATAGCCGGCCAACACCTTGGCGGTGATTTCAAGCGACCAAGGGCGAAGGGAGGCCACAAGAATTCTCTTTGTTTCTCGATTTTCAAATGCTACCCAAGAATTATCGAGTGAAGTCGCAATTGTAATTTCGTGTGCGTGGTGTGCACCGAGTGCTGACAAGGCATGGAAGGTCGGTGAAAACTTTGTGGCACCTTGTTGCGAGTAAATAACTCCAAATTCACCAAAGAGTTCGTGCCAACTTCCAGAGAAAGCTCCAGCGCTCGCAAGTGCAAAGATGGAACCGAGCGTCCAAGCAGCGCCTTCTAAAGTTCTAATGCGAAGGGCTGCATCTGGAGAGGCAAAGTTAATTCGCTCTTCCCGCGAATGCCCGGTCTCAGGATTTCCGCGAGTTGAAAAGGTGATCGGTGAGATAAAAACTTGTCGAGCTAAATACTTATGTGCAAATTCGATTGACTCGCGCTGGGTGTATAAAGTTTTAAAGATAGTTTCGGTATCGGTTGAATGCACTGTCGGTGCCATGGAATATGAAACTGAACTTCCAAATTCATATTTATTGCGATGCAGATCAACTAAGTAAGCATCAGATCCTGGGATGTAAGAGCTAAGTGAGTCATTTTTTGGTAGGTCAGCTGCTTCAACAATTTCACGGCCCTCGCGTTGAATTAATATCCGTGAACCGGCAGGAACTCTTTGACTTAACTGAGTTACCTCAGTTTGCAAAGCTACGCCGCCATTGGATGAGAGAAGTGCGGCTTCCAAGATAAGGCCACTAGCTGCGGTGGTAGCAATCTTCTGGGCAGTAAGTGATTCCTCATTTACCCGCAAATGATCGATCTCCAGTAAAACCAAGGCTTTTTCTAGGTCATCGGGGGATAACAAAGGCTCGGTATTAAACTGCAAGCCGATACTTGGCAGTGCTTCAATCTCGCGCACCACGATCTTGGCAGGATCAATGGCGGCACTAGTGGGAGCGCCAACTTCAAATTTCACACTCTGTTTCCAGATACTTCCCGCACTTGTCACAAATGGACGTGGTTCGCTTAAAGATCCGCTATAGATTTTATAAGTGTTGTCAGTCCAGTTACGTTGATCTTCAGCTTCTAGAACTTTTCCAGTGGAATTAACCTTGATAAATCGTTGATCAGGTGCCACAAAGTGCATCTCATTTGCTGCAGGAAATAGCCCTTGGGTGACTCCATCTATTACGCGCTGCGGTGAGATATCTTGCAAAAGCGTATAAGTTTTTCCGGAAGAGTTAACTGTTGATCCCATCCAGTCTCCGCTATGGAGACAGAAACAAATTCCCCAACGATTAACTGAATATTCTGCCAAACCTTTCAATTGATAATCTACCAAAAAAGTATTATCTGCTGTGAGTGTAATTATTGTTTGTGCCTCTAGTGCACCGGCGAAAGTATCTGAAATGGTAATGATGCATTCTGAACCATTCACTTTTACATCTTCGGTATGGCTTTCTGCGGCAAGCGTTGACCAATCCCACGGTCTAATTGCGGTGTATAGAAGATCAATTAGTTGTACACCTTTATATGTGACATTACGGATTGCAGCCTGTGCTAAATCTAAAGTGAAATCTTTGTGTTGTACCCGCGTTGTATCGGGCCAGTGATTGATACTCACCGCGCAGTCATTCCGCCATCGACTGCGTAAGAAGCGCCAGTTGCAAATGATGAATCAGTCGAGACCAACCAGTTAACAATCCCAACTAATTCGCGCGGATCTCCCAAGCGGCCAAGTGGGGTGCGTGCAACTAAACCTGCGCCCTTTGCGGGATCTTCCAAAATTTTTGCGATAAGCGGAGTGATCATTGAACCTGGAATCACAACATTTGAACGCACACCATCTTCTTTGTAATCAGCGGCGATTATGCGTGAAAGACCCATCATTCCGGCTTTGGATGCGCCATATGCGCTGAATCCAGCGCCTTCCATGGAAACCGCAGTAGGTGAACCGATAAGCACGACTGAACCGCGGCCGGATTTAACTAAAAGTGGCATCGCATATTTTACCGATAGAAAAGCGCCAGTTAGATTGATATCAATTGTGCTCTGCCAGGTATCTAAAGTTACATCGCCAATTTTTGAATCACTACCGATTAATTGCACACCAGCTGCAACGATTATGGCATCGAGTTTTTCTATTCTTTTAAATGCTTCTTGGACGGATGTCTCGTTTCTCAAATCAACTTGGATAAATTTAGAGCTTTCATCGGCAGGCTCAACAAAATCTAAGTTGTAGACCGTTGCTCCATCTTCTAGCAAGCCAGTTGCTAAAGCAGAACCAATCCCACCAGAACCACCAGTAATAGCAACGTGATATCCGTTTAGCTTCATACTTTCAATCCTATCGATTTACGTAAGAAGGAAACGCTTTCTGTAGCCCAGCGATCTTCCAGTGCCACCGTTTCAGCATAACTTTCTTGGCGCGGGGTCCAGAGTTCAATGACAGCAGTTATTTCACGCGCGCTGCCACCGACAGCCGTAATAACTTCAGCAACATTTAAACGGCCCTGCCCCAGTGCGGTACCCCGCACCGTAAAACCCATCTGCCCATTTGTGCGAATAATTTCAAAATCTTTCATATGAACATTAATTGCCCTTGGTGCTAAGGCTGGAATAACAGTATTGGGCGCTTCTACCGCTCCTAAAGAATTTACTGTGTCTAAACAGATTCCAACCCAATCAGCTCCAACGCAATCGATAATCTCGTTAAATTGTGCACAAGTTAAACGATCATGATTTTCAATTGCTAATTTAATATTTGCTTCCTTAAACTTTGCCGCAAATGGTTTTAGGAGATCGCAGATTTCAGGTATATCTGGTTCATGCCCCTTGCTGTCGATTACAACGCGCAAGATTGGTGATCCCAGAATCTGCGCAATCTTTAAGAAGCGTTCAATGTTTTCAGTTTTAATACCGCGCGTTCCAACTTCGAGCCCTATCGAATAACTATCGGCAGCTACCTTTAACTTGCGCAGCTCGTCATCAGCTAAATGTCCGATCGGCAAGTTATCGGCGATCTGCAGCACATCTGCTCCTAGCGAGCGTGCCCGTTCCAATAGTTCAAAAGCGTCCATATCAACTGGATGATCGGATTCGATGCCGCCGATCGCCCACGGAAAGGTAAAGCTAGAGACGCCCAGTTTCATTGTGAGATTTACTTATCTCCACCGGTGATTTGTTTAACGCTGGCCAAAACATTCTCTGGTTCAAAGATGGCAGCCCAATCATCGCGGAAGAGCGAACCTTGGGCGTTCTTTAGCGCCATCAAAGCGCCATCAGAAAGTTTCCAATTTAGCTCTTCAAATAAGAGCGCGATGCTGATTTGTAGGTGTCCCATACAGAAATCTTTTGCGGCTGCCTCCGGTACTCCAAGATCAATAACTTTTTGTAGCCCTTGGGTAATAACTTCGACGCAACCATTAATTAAAGTCTCGCTAAGTGCTGGCTCAAGTAGCGCCATTTGTTGCACGGTGATGCGGTGGCTGGCGCTAATAGGTGCAAACATTTCAGTTGCAATCGTTTCAACTAAATCAGCCTCTTCTTCTGTGCCCCAGGCGATTGCAAAGACGAGCGCTTGAGTGGCAAGTCCACCGCCCCAATAATCACGCCGGGCAGCAGGATCTGTTTCGCCAAGCAAACTAAATACTGGTGGATGGGTTGGATGACAGACGAAACAACTGATGTCCTCGCGCTTTTTTACGCGGCTCGCGGCAATAGCTGCCGGATCTAAAAAGAGAATCTTGGTTCCGGGATCTAACTTTGGGACTACCTCATCTGAGATCTGTCGAACTAAGGCATCTGGAGTTGTGAAAATTACGACGTCAGTACCTTTCAGGGCGTCATCTAGATCCATAACTTCTAAACCTGCTTCGCGAATGCGCGCTTGTCCAGCTTCAGATTTTTCAACGAAACGAAGTTGGTACTTCTTAGTTTCAAGAAGTGGTTTGGTAATTCGATTACCCATCTTGCCGCCGGCGCCCAAAATCGTTACAACAGTCATCAGATCTCCTATGAATTCTCGTTTACCTACTTTTTCAACTCTAGCAGCAGGAATATCCTCTGCGGTAGGCTCCTCGGGTGTCCGATTCAGCTACTAAAGATCTTGCGAATAAATATGCAATTGGCGTTGATTACGGAACCCTTTCCGGTCGTGCGCTTTTGGTGCGGGTCTCAGATGGCAAAGAGATTGCAACTGCAGTTTATGAATACCCACATGCAGTAATTGAAGAAACGCTGCCAACATCTGGAGCCAAACTTCCACCCGATTGGGCGCTACAAGTTCCAGCAGATTATGTCGATGTTCTCAAAGTTACTGTTCCTGCAGTCTTAAAAGAATCTGGCATTGATCCGGCGTTGGTTATCGGAATAACTACAGATTTCACTGCCTGCACCGTCTTACCCGTTAAAGCAGATGGCACACCACTTTGCGAACTACCAGAATTTTCTAAGAACCCGCATGCCTTTGTGAAGTTATGGAAACACCATTCCGCACAATCACATGCTGATCGAGTCACTGATCTTGCACACTCGCGAAAAGAGCCGTGGATTTCGCGTTACGGTGGCAAAATCTCATCAGAATGGGAATTCGCTAAAGCGCTACAAGTTCTGGAAGATGCACCTGAAATTTATCAAGCGATGGATAAATGGGTAGAAGCTGCTGACTGGATTATCTGGCAGTTATGTGGAAAGTATGTGCGCAATATTTGTACCGCTGGATATAAAGGTATTTATCAAGATGGAAAGTATCCAAGTAAGGAATATCTAGCCGCGCTTAATCCTAAATTTGAAAACTTCATCTCTGAAAAGCTAGAACATGAAATTGGCCAACTAGGCGCAGTTGCCGGAACTTTAACGGCAGAAGCAGCAGCTTGGACTGGGCTAAAAGAAGGTATTGCAGTTGCAGTTGGAAACGTTGATGCGCACGTAACTTCTGCGGCAGCAAATGCAGTTAACCCAGGACAGATGGTTGCGATTATGGGTACATCTACCTGTCACGTAATGGTTTCTGAAAAATTTGCCGAAGTACCTGGCATGTGTGGAGTTGTTGATGGCGGAATTATCGATGGCGCACTTGGCTACGAAGCAGGTCAATCAGGTGTGGGAGATATCTTCGGCTGGTTTGCCAATAATTACGCACCCGCTGAATACACCCAAGCTGCAGCAGCTAAAGGCTTGGATATACATACCTATCTCT